>Ga0209281_1000465_pt1 | contig 57106 bp, 67 predicted proteins | sample MedtruBG_FD_187514 | JGI IMG/M metagenome (GOLD analysis project Ga0209281, IMG submission 187514) | Root nodule microbial communities of legume samples collected from California, USA - Medicago truncatula BG (SPAdes) (version 2) | ecosystem: Host-associated > Plants > Roots > Nodule | place... | reverse complement strand
GAGTCGATGAAAACCATTGGTACAGCTCCTAACGATACTGCTTACAAACGTGCGGGATCAGATTGGTCGCTACTAGGGGTATGTTTTTGTACATATTACAGCACGCAAACGTCCTGACGGAGGTATGCCACCAGCAAATGCGCGTTGACGATAACTCAGCATGGAATACAGATAAGCAGCGGACTGGAATAACTGATTTTTGATCTCATGACCTTCGCCATACATGGGCAAGCTAGTTAGTTCAGCCAGGGGAACCACTCTCAGCGCTACAAGAAATGGGGGGTTGGGAGAGCCTTGAAGTGGTTCAGCGTAACGCGCATTTGGCACTCAATCATTTAACTGAGCATGCGAGGCTGATAGATGCGATTTTTGGAGGCTTAGTCCCAAATCTGTCCCATGTAGAAATTGAGAAGCTTGGGTGATTGCTGTAAGTCTTTGTTTCTTAATGGTCCCCTACAGGATTCGAATACATACCATAAAACCCTTGTTATTACAGAACTTTCCTCTGTTCGAAAAACGCCGGAGCCCCCAATTAGGCCCCCAATCGTACTTCGCTGAAAACATCAGCGATTTCGAGCACGGTGATTGTAACGATGAACTACCGCGCTGCCAACATCCCCGGATAGTGCTTTGTGATGATGTCGTTCATCTTCTCCACCAGATCCAGACGTTTGAATATCAGATGCGCGGTTCCTTTCTGAAAGTAACGAATGCTGAAGAAATCATCTTCGTACGACTGCACTCCCGGATGATCGCGAATATGTTCCATTAGCCGGGTCGTGACATCACCGCGATTGTCAGGAATGGGTTTACCATCCAACAGGAAGAGCATCCGCTCCAGATCCGTTAATTGGTCACGACGCCAGCCCCAGTTCAGGCTAAAGCCCCAGCGATTGTGAGTGACCAGGTTATTGATGATGATCTTTTTGCCAAAACTACATGGGCTGTTAGTTTTGTAATCCCATGAAAGCCCCTTAAATACGTTGACCACCCCACGCTCGAACACTTCCCCCTTACTGTGGTGCAAATGCTCAAAGGTGGTCAGAATGTTTTCCTCGCTGATTTCTGGCAGAACCCCATCCTCCAGATTCTTATGCCACTCATCACGGGCCTGCGCGTCCATAAGAGAAATCATTCCGGATTTCAGCATCAGGTCACGCCAGACACTGCGATCAAGATTGCGGGTGATCACTGGCATGGCCGTTTCTGCTTTTTCCATCAGCCAGCAACCACAGCGGAAATCTTGTCGCATGGCCCAATCTCTTGCTATTCCTCCACCGATGCTGTTAGTGATGGCCGAGATATCTTCAAGCTGGTGAATAAGGGCTTCAATCTGCGCCAGAGCGGCATTACGTCCAGACACAACGCGTTCGATGCTGGTGGAACAAATCACCTCAGTATGGTCAGTTAAAACTTCGGGTTCAGTCTGCATATTTCTTTCTCCATAAACGCAAACACCCGCCGGTTTAAGGACGGGTGTTGGGTAGTGATAGTGTTAAAAACATTGTGGGCTGTACTGCACTGGATGTGGGTTATCAGCATGCCAGCAGTAATCCGGACAGGCTCATGTCTGCTTTTCGCCCCAGATAACTGAGGTGATAGTCTGGTAACCCAGACGGGTCATCAGGCCGGTGGCTCGACGGGCACGGAGAATATCGATAGCCGTGATGAAAGGAGATTGTTCCTGGCAGGAGAACCCCCGGCGATCGATGCGAACCAGGTCGAACTTTTCCACCGTAAAATTTAACGCATCAGCCAGAGAGATACCGGCATCAATATGTTCGTGGATAACGGCGTCATCACTGAACTCGGTGTCACTCAGCACCAGGCCGTAATGCTGCTCTAACAGATACGTGAGCATGGATTGCCAGACAACAACGGGTGATGGGCAAGCGTAGGCCGCCCGTTTCGGGGTGACAGGTAAGGTCTGCATGTTGGTTATCTCGTAGTTAGCTAGCTGAAAGGAGAAAATCGATAGGTATAAAAGGCGAAGATTTATGCTGTTGATTGGGGTGTAGGATAAATGGCGAGATACACATAACCGTGTGAACCCAGACTATCGGCTTCACAGGTTAGTCCCTTGTGGTAGAGCGTGACGCAGTGTTGATAACGTGGATTGAGTTCACCGGAGAGCAGCATCAGTTCCAGGTGGTTGATAAACTGCGGGAAGGCGTTATTTAAATCACGTACCTGCGCGTCACTGAATTTCCCGCTGATATCGGCACGGTCGGCCAGAAAATGCAGCCGGTCGCCTTCTTGTACAAGGCGGGCACCAAACTGCGGAGTGACGTTGCGTTTAAGTCCCCAGCCTGGGGTAGTGATTGATGACATCGTATCTCCCCTATAACAAGCCGTGCTCAGCAAACGAATACACCGTCATGCCGCCGACAATACAGTGATCCAGCATCCTGACCTCAACCAGTGCCAGTGCATCTTTAATCTTGCCGGTGATTTGTCGGTCGGCAACACTGGGCTCAGCGTGGCCGGAGGGATGGCAATGCGCCAGAAGCACCGCAGCAGCATTGTGTTGCAGTGCCGCCTTCACGATTTCACGGGGGTGGACCTCGGTACTGTTGATACTCCCGGTGAACAACGTTTCGTGGGCCAACAATCGATGCTGATTGTCCAGCCAGAGCACCATAAACACTTCGCGCTCCAGCCTCGCCATTCGCAACCGTAACCAATCGCTGACAGTATCAAGTGACGTGAATGAGGTTCCTGGTTCACGCAGATGAGTCTCCAGCAAGAACAGGGCGCGTTTGATTGTACGTTGCGTACTTAATGGCAGTTCAGTGACTGCCGGGGATAAGGTTAAGTTCATGAAGTTTTTCCCGTTGTTTTCAGTCGTTCATATGCATGATGGCGCTGTATTTAGGGCTCATTGAGCAGTAGCGCAGGAAACTGCTTGAAATAGGTCATCTCGGCTCCTTAATACAAAAAGCCCCATCGCGATCAGCGACAGGGCTAGAAGTGAGTAGCAGAATGATGGCGTTCAATTAGCTATTGGTGATCAACAAGGCGCTTGAGTGGTGATAACTGGCTATTGCCTGATTTGATGTCGCATGATGTAGCCTTAGCATCAACCAATGCCTTCCCCAGAGCAGGGGCCAGCAATTTCGCAGGGTATTGGAAGCTGTACGCCAAAGGGACATGATCGAAGCTGCTGTCATTATGGTAGAAGTGAAAAACAAAGGTTCCACTCTTGTGATCCAGCATTTTTGAAACAGCCTGTGCCAAATTGGCTGTCAGCAGACTATCCATCAGCGTATCGGGATGATCGATACTGATATTCATTTGATGAGCCCCTGCCGGGTAATACTGCAGAGTCATTCCCGTTGCCCCATCAGCCTTATCACCATAAATATCTTTCAAGTAATACAAGATATTCAAACGCGCTTCATCAGCGTTGCAGGTGAGCCTGAATTTCTCAGTGACCTTCCCCTTCTTCCCCGTGATGATAAATTCATCAACGCCATCCATAATACGGTCATGCTCAACCTGTACGTTGTCAGCCACCACATTCCGGTATTCTACTGGCTTAGGATCATAAGCCGCTGCGCATACGGCCTGGCTCAACAGAGCGCTGACCAACAGAGTAAACATCATTATCATTTTTTTCATGTTCATAATCTCTTTGATAAAAATCACTTATTCCGAATCTGTGAGCGTGACGTAAATATTCCCGCCTGAGCGCACTTCTATCGTCAGCGGCTCTTTTGAGCCGGTATTCAGTAAAGCCTGAGCCTGATAAAAACGCCCTGCCACCTCCTCCTTGATATCTGTGATACGGATACAGTGCTCCTCGATACCCTGACGCTGCAGGATTTTAGTGACCACCGGGCAAGCGCTTTGCGCCAGCCGTTCGGTACCCGATTGCGTTTTAAAATGATTACCGGCCACGGCTGACAACACGGTGCAAATCAGCCATACCTGTAACAAGCGCCAGGGCTTCCCCTGACGCTCGTCACGTTGGCGCAGATACACCATCGGCAGCAGGAACCATCCCAGTGAAGGGGCTGCTATCTCCTGTTTAAACAGGCTCAGACGGTCGAGTAGTACCCAGACCAGAGAGCAAAGCATATAAAGACCCAGTGCCACCTTCTGTGGAAGGAAGATAGCGGAAAGCCCCCAGACAACAGGAAGGCCAATGGATAAACACCAGGCGTAGGTGTCTTGCTTGAGAAACGGGTAAGGTTTCAGCATAGAGAAATATTCCTTTATTAATAATTAATTAGAAAACAGTGGGATTAAACGACCTCCCCAGCGAGGGGATCGTATCGGGATGTAAAGAGGAGGGATAATCGTTAGTGAAGATCAATAAACCGAAACCGATCGTTGAAACCTATCGCCAATGCCGATCGTTATCGTTTAATTGATAGCTTATAACTATGATAAATCTATGTTCGATCGGCGAAACAGATCGAACACATGGCGAGTTTTTAGATAGGCGTTAAAAGAAGCGATGCCAGAGCAATTTGGCCAGAGAGAGCAGTCGAGAGCGGACCTGTTTTAACCACTTTCTTAATGTGTGTGACTCCAGCAAAGCCTCCACACTTTCGTCAAAGATGTCACCTGCAACGCGGCTAAAGCCCTCCTGTGCCTTGGTGGTCACCTTTTCCGTCCGATACTCAGGTTCAAGTTGACGGGTAACCGCACTGCTGGCTTTGTCGGGTAAAACGGTGATTAGGGTTTCGACCCACCGAGGTATATTGAAACCTTCAGAGGCAGAAACCGCCAAGACAGGATGAACAGGAGAAAATACGGTATTCACCTGGGTCACTTTTTCCTGTAGGTTCTTCTGCTGCAGCAGAGAAGGTTGGTGGGTTGTAGTATTCCATTCTCGGCAAGGCTCTATTTTATCGGCTTGGCTGAGGACGAACAGAAAGTGGGCGGGTTTTGCGCCCTGTGAAACTAACTGCCGATAACACCGGGTATCATCATTCCAGGCACGGTCATCAGCTTTCAGTACCCAGACAATCAGATCCAGCTTATTCAGCCAATGTTGGTACAAGCGGGCATACATCTTATCAAGCGTGGGTGTTTCACCGATCCCTGGGAAATCAATAATATTGAGAGCATGCAGACCATCAGAGGTTTTGTACTGTTGAGCAAGACGGGTACATCCTTTCACTGCATCGACGCTCGCAGAAGGAGAGCTAAAAAGCGTATTGCACAGGCTGGATTTGCCTGCACCAGTTTTGCCCATAACTCCGATGAAAGGCTCATAATTAATCATCGCGCCAAGATGGAAACAAAGGTTGCGGTAAACATCCTCAGGTAATACCGAAAATATTTCCTTAGGTAGCAAGGTTTTATCGAGAGAGCTATTTGTCATGGTTCACCTTTATTATCAGAAGTCTGCAATTTTCATTAGGCATAAAAACCTGTCATTTTCCATGACAGGTTTTCAATACACACTGTAGGCAAGGTACAAAGCGATAATATAGGTTTGAATCTTTATAGAGCTAAAGGCTTTAAGATCCTTTTGAATTTTACATCTCTGTGATGAATGTGCACCATGCAGTTTACACATTTTAATCCAGTATCGTTGTCTATAGAGATGCAATGAAAATCCTTATACTCATCCGTCATGTAATCCAGTTTGTACAAAGAAGCCCCAACGAAGTACCCTCCCGAACGGGAAGTAGATGCGTTATCTATTAAAATAAGCCGTTCATACTTACTCTTATCCCAACCATTTACAGCTACATCCTTGAACTGTTTAAACCTGATCTGAAGAAAATCCAGCCTACTGTTCATAGCATCATTAATGAAAAGTGGTAATACATGCAGTTCTGGGAGGATATTGAAGTGCCATGAAATGTCACCATCACGATAATATTTAACCTCTAATTTTCTGACAAACAAATGAATAATATCAGGCGCACCACCAAGCTGACCAATGATGTTTGGCACCTTACTGATAACATATTCCCTCAATGAATCTCGAACTAGTTTTTTTAATGCACTACTAATTTTATCTCCCAAGGATCCAACCCGACTATACCTTTCAAAATCCAGAACAGGGGATTCATATTGATAATTACCCAATACAAATGACTTGGCATTTAGCGTCACCAGATTGTCAGATAGAGGGGTTTTACTTTTCTGCATAACGGTACTGTGGAGAATATGTGTTAAATTTCGGTCCTTTTTATCCGCGCTTTCCGGGCTTATATCTGCACGTAATTCCTCCAGAAAAAAAGTATCCGTTACATCAGACCTGAGGCTCGCAATGACGATTTTCTGGATAAGCCCTGACAGGGTGAGCTCTTTCTTTTGGGCTAGTTTTTTCAGGTCACTGTAGAGTGACTTGGAGGGGAAATTAACGGTAATCCGGTTATGGCTGGGCATGTTTACCTCTCTAGGTGCTGCACTTTTTCAATCCAAAATAGTGCAGCACTTTTTATAACATGCTGATATATTAACACACCTGTCCACTCACACAACAAGAACGACACTCAACTCTTCTGACTCCTTTACGGCAGCCTGTCCAAATCTCTAGCTGTTTTATGTAATTTTTTACTGGGCTTTGTATTGCATGTAAGACTTAGCCGTTTCGCTCTGCTCACAACCTCTCTTGCCGAGTACTGCGTTAGCAACCTTCCCCCGGTCGTTGTTCTTACAAACTGTCCCGTTAACTCTGGTTAACCGTATTGAATGCGACACCTACTTCTCTTCCGTCAACAACCCAGAAATCCTCTCGTTAAACTATAGGGCGGAAAAGCCCTACAGTCTTTTTAATAGATTTAATAAGGGCTAACCCCCGAGTAAATTTTAGGGGGGGGGAACACGGGATTGTATCCACTGTTCCTTATTGCTCAAGGGTTAATAATTTTAACACAAGTAATATTTTTATCGGATTGATAGTATATTAATATAATAAATATATAACAAATGTTAGATTGTTTTATAAAAAACAACCAAGACTACAAGAAGAATTGATATTCCGTCTGTAAGTTTGATAGTTAACAACCCCATAGCAATACTATGCAATATCATAAAAAATTAATCTTGAGAGATGGGTGAGTTGTAATTTTATCTGTAACCATCTGAGAAAACCACTATCAGAAATAACATAAATCATGACATCGATTGTAGCACGGCCCTAGTAACCTCTCCCCGCTCATATCCGAATATATTCTCACTCATGCCTTCAGTAACTTTCAAGTGAGGCCATGATTACCTGTAAAATAACAACCCGAGAAAACGTTATGAAAAAAGGCAATCCTGATACCCACAACCTATATTATCTCGCACGATTCAGAAGCACGCTCCACAATGCTCTAATAACACACCCAAGAACGCTGGCCGTCCGTGTTGATCTACGTTTACCGGAAGGCTATTGCGTTGATGACAATAAAGCGATCGAGTCTTTTACTCCCGCCATTAAGTCCCGACTCATCGCCTTGTTTAAGCGAAAGAAGAAAAAGAACCCCGGCAAGCAGATACATGAATCAGGCCTCCATTACATCTGGGTAAGGGAGAATAATCAGTGTGGTGAGAAAATTCACTATCATGCGCTACTGATGTTTAACAAAGACTCCTTTTGGACCCTAGGTGATTATAAGAAAAAAGGAAACTTGGCCGACCTGATTACTCAGGCATGGCTAAGCGCTCTGAAGCTGAAGGGGAATAAATACCACTCTCTGGTCTCGTTTCCGGAAAATCCTTGTTATCACCTGTTCAGAGGAGAGCTGGGGGCCACTGATGACTGCCAGGAGGTTCTACAGCGTATTGATTACATGGCCAAACACCGCACCAAGCAGTACAGCAATAAGGTACGTACATTGGGATGTTCAGTCTCTGCGCAAGGGACTTTCGATGGGGACTAAAACCGTTGGAAAACACTCTGACGATATTTCAGGTAATGCAGACGCATCACCATTCTGAAAATTAGGATTATCAGTACTTTTTTACACGGCCTTCCATCCACTGAGGAAGGCTGCAACGCAAACCTAAAGACAGTCATTCCTCCTTTAACCAATTGACTTAAAGGAGATTTAATCATGAATACCAACACACCATCCCTGCTAAACGACCAACTTGTCGATATGGCATTTATCACTGGCTTTACACAGCTTACAGACAAGTGGTTCTACAAACTGATTCAACTCGGTGAATTCCCAAAGCCCATCAAACTGGGGCGTAGCTCTCGTTGGTTACAGAGCGAAGTCGAAGCCTGGTTACAGCAACGCATCACAGATTCACGCGGCAACTGAATACACTATTGACTGAAAAAAACATATACGAGCAAGTATCAACTTCTTGACAAACTATCAACAACGGATAAAAAGTGACCCGTTCACATCTCCACCGACGCTCTAATTACTCCACTACAAGATTAGCTTCTGCGATAACCCCAGCCTTGTGTTTCTGTTTTAGCCGATAACACTTCTTTTTATCTGAACAACATGCGAGAGGGGTAAATATCCAGTCCAGCATTACTGATTTCAGGGTCAGGACGACTAGACAGACTTCACTTTCTACGAAACCGAAGTTATGAACGAATGGTACGAAGACATGTGCAATAAGGCATAGTGCCACACTGGAAGAACTACGCCACTGATAGCAACGCGGCACAGTTCATCTGCCTTACCAGTAAGTCGCAACAGTAATGCCTAGAACATTCGTTCTACTACCCCTTCACTATTCAGTCCACTGCACACACCATGGGGTAGATGCTGGCGGGGTAATTCTGATGTCTCGTTATAATCAATTATCCAACCAATCTTGAGAGTTTTGGGTCATTACTCAACCAAATACACCACTTGGCGACCGCTGATAACTCGGCATTCGCTTTTGTAAGATTCCTAATTTCACTAGCTGCTGTCCTAGCACGCTCACGCGCCGCTATAGAACTCTGAGCTTCAGAAAGGCCGCGTTGGTAGTCATTAATATATCCGCTTACACGCTGCCAAACCTTACGCCGTTGTTCAGTAAGTGCTTGGTGCTCCGTGAGTTTCAGTCGCTCAACCGTTCGCCTCACCCGAATATGATCCCAACGCGAAATACCTGGTGCTGGCACAGCCTTCCCTTCCTCGTCGAAGGCTAAAAGTGCAACATCGTGTGCATTAGTCGGATCAAGAAAATGGGGAATCTCATCTCCCTCGCAACGGCGTAAGAATGACGAACAGCGTGAACCATAGCGCAATGGAAACCAAGTACCTTTCTTTCGGTTTGGCACGGTTCCTGCGATCCGAAAGTTTGTGTAGTCAAAAGCCAGCCACCAATAACCATCACGCTCAGAGCCCTTAACATTGCGTGCGGATTTTTTGGGTCGAAAGTGCTCCACATCAAGATGAGAAGCGATATCAAGTGCTTCAGTAAACCAACATTTCCCCGACGATAATGCCAGCAACCACCCCTTCAACTTCCCCCAATGGGCACTGTTGTCATCGATAAGCTTATTACGTTCATCGCGTTTTCCAACCTGCTCCAATGCCGCCAACTCTACTACTAATTTTTGTGATTTAGTCCGCCAGGCATCCCATTCTGCCTGTGACCAAGGCTCCCAATTCGGAATATCGGTATCAGTAGGAAGTTTATGCTCAAGATCGATCCAAATCACTGCTTCCCCTCCTCACGTAGAATTTCGTTAATAATGTCATCGGCAATGGCATCCTGAGCCTCTTGCTCTTCCGGTGTTAAAACTGGTTTACGGAAGCGGCGGTGTTGCGCCATCTTACGCACAAACAGCGCATAGTCAGGATCGCGAAAATCAGAAGTAGAAAAACCTAAATCGGCCAACTCAGCGGAAAGACGAGTAAGCTCAGCATTCTCTAGTGCGGTGCGTCCAGCCTGCACAAACAATTCGTTCCGGCGGAACAGGCGGCGTTCAGTTTCAATATCTAACGTGGAAGAAAGGCCAAATAGCTCACTCTTGAGCAAACCGGTTACACCCATGCCCTGTGGGTGTTCATCTGGTATATCTACAACAGTCCGTTTACCCACACGACGCAGAATATGTACCTGTTCACGCTTCAAACCACCTAACATCATCGGGTCATGAGTAGTAATCAAAATTTGCGAGCCACCATGAACTAAAGTGCCATCATCCGTAGACAGCACACTTTCGATGTCGTCGAAATAGCGCAGTTTCCAGATCGGGTTTAAATGGGTATCCGGTTCGTCAAGTAAAAAGAGACAGTGATCTTCGCGAGTGATACGCATCAGCCCAAGAACGGTTAGCATCTGCAGCTCCCCTTCTGAAAGTTGCGAGAAACTTACCTTGCCACCATACTCGTCACGTTTCTTGACTGTGATACGTACTTCATCAATTAAATCGCCAATATATGCTCCTTCGGCATAACGAAAGAAACTGTCAGTCCCACCTACCAGTTCCCCTAACTGCTTGAGTTTTTCTTGACTTGGTACAAACAGATAAAGCTGTTTTTGCTTTTCGCGGCGCCCACGAAAATCTACCTGTTTGGTGACTTCCTCTTGAATTGGTGCCCAAGCAACTTGCCAAAGTTTGTCCAGGAATTCACTGACCACATTACCACGGGCATACCAGAAACGTGGGTCGCCTTCGTTAAGTTCGTTCTCATCGAATCTGCCACCTTTACGCTTTTCACTCAGACGATGTGGCTCTTTCAACACAAACAGTGCTGACTCCAATGACTCAATATGCAAATTCTTGAGCACTTTCTGGAATACCGGGTCATTGGAAAGTAAACAGGCTAACAGCACCAATTGGCTATGTCCGCCACGGCAGTAAAACAAGCGCCGCAAACGATCATCTCCCGCACTGTGGGTACGGCTGGCAATCTCTGCCTGCAACTTAGCCGCTGCCAGTGCATCAAACTTGCCCTGCCGATATAAGCCTGCAAAGTCCGCTTCACTCAGCTTTTCCCTAGCGCTGAACTCCTGTCCCTTGTTGAAACGGCTTTGGTGCTCCTGAAACAGAGCTTCTATACGCTCGTTACGCCCTGAATAATAGGCAAAAATATGCGAAGGCAGTAGTTGACGGTTTTTCAACAGATAACTCTGCGACTCGGCTTTGCCATCCACCCAGACAAACGGGCGTTGTTGCCTAGAGCGTTCTGCCTCAATCCATACCTCATGACCACGAATGCGGTACTCCAGTCGATAATCCATGGCTGCAGCCTGGTTAAGATCCACATCGCGAAAAATAGTGATTAGCGCCTCGATTAAATTGGATTTACCGGTGCCGTTCTGACCAATCAAGGCGTGACTGCGGATGGGCCTCGCAGACAACTCACTTCCCTGCGAGGATGCAAAGGTAATATCAAGGTCACGCAGGTTACGAAAAGCTGCGATCCGAATACGTTGCAGTTGCATGTTAGTGGTTCACCGTGTCAGTCTGCTTCTCATGCATTTCTGCTCCGGCAGGCTCCTTGATCCAACCATTGGTTACTTCGAACTTTAATTGCGCATAAAAAGCATCGATCTCACCACTAAAACGCTGCCATAGATCCTTCGCAGGCATCTCACCACTGTGGCGGGCTAGAATGGTGGCTAATGGTGCCTGAGCTTTAACATCAGGCGGTGTACCTAGACGTACCGGGGCAATAAGTTCGGTTTGCGGGGCTTTCATCGGATCCTCTGCTTGCTCGATAGTAATGCCACTGATATCGGAAACGGATGCAATTGCAAGTCGTTCACCTACTGTTAAAACTTTCTTGAGATTTGCTTCCAATAAATCACAGAAGCGCATTAACTCAGAAACGCGAGCAACAATACGGTATTGCTCGCTGATAGGAGCTAAAGGAAACCACATTGAGCGAATAATCTCAGTATTTAGATTTGGTTGGCCCTGCCCTCGTGATGCAACATCCTGAAGCCATTTCGTTTTTGATTTTAGGAACAGATAGAGGTATTCATCAAAAACTGCATCATTCAGTTCAATAAATGCAGCAATTCCGTCATTGAAAGTGGTTCTGAATTCGCAAATCGCAGGCACACCCAATGTGGCACCACTATTGGTCAAGAGAACGGTCCTTGTAACAATCTCCCGAGTTTTATTTAGACCAGCTTCGGTGATTGTTGAAGTGAAGCGTTCGACAAACATTCCTTTAGCCGCAGTGACATCTGCAACCTTAAGGAATGGAATATTTCCACCGTAAAACTTAGGATCCCCTGCTGGCCTAGGCGACCCCCCACGAACTACGCTAGCAATATCGTTAAGCCGTACCCGTGACCATTGTTCAGGAATACTCCTTATCATCTCAGATATACCCGGAAAATCGATCACTGGTGTTTCTCGTCTAATTTTCTTTGCAGCAGACAGCCGCATTTTTTGCAGGCGCAAAGAATCAACTAGATCACGTGTCACCTTTTCAGACTGTTCTGAAAGGTTGCCTGTAAACGCAAGGTCTAAGATTACCTGCCGCAGATCGGCCACATCCTCTGGCACAGAAAACAGTTGCCCAAAATTCTCGCTTAAGCGTGCCCACTCTCTTTGTAATTCGCTTGGGCTACGGGTACCGGCAACCGCTTGTAATATGGACTGGCGCAAGGCATTTTGTAGTTTACGGCGGGCCTGCTGCTGCGCTTCCAGCTTATCGCATAGAGCCATCAGTTCATCGACTTTAGCAACGATGCGAGCTTGCTCTTCCTTTGGCGGTAGAGGGATAGGTAATGATCGTACTGCACTCGTGTTTAATTCCACTTGTTGCGTAGAACCTGATACTAAAGAGTCTGGATGTAACGGATTAATCCGAGATTGTACCCAAGGCGAAGCAATAACACACCATAGATAGCGTGGCGAACAGTTGGCGAGACGTATCACTGTAACGTGCGAGTCAGCCACTGCGCTGACATCATTTTCATGCTGATAAATAGCTATTCGCCCAACAGTGCCAGTGCCTGTCGAATTCCACAACAAATCCCCCGAACGAAGAAATCGCTCTTTGCCATATGAACTTAATGAATCTTCGGAAACAAAACGCGCCGAGGATAAATGAAAGCCAGGCCACTGCACACATTTCTGAGATATAACATATGTCGAACTCTTATCAACATATCTTGGCCCCTTGCCTCTTTGAATATAAAGACAAATATCATCAAGACTTACCCAAATCCAATGTCTGGGAATTAAAAAAGGCTCTGATTGTAATACAAACGACTTCTTGGTTGTTCGCAAACCAAGTTTAGCCTCATAGTTATGACGCTGCTGGGAAGCCTCTTCAACGGCAAGAGCAACAGGGGCTTCAGCTTCGATACGTTCTACGAGTCGACCTGAAATAGCCAGTTGGATAACTAACTCCCGCAGCCGCACTATCCCCCCCGAGGAATTCACAATATGCCCAAACTCAGCTAAAAACTGCTGCGTATCCATTAAGCATCTTCCCCACGGACAAAATGATGCGCCAACGCAGCGGCCAATTCACTTTTCAACTGGTTTTCGGTCTCTTCAATTTCCTCAAAAAGCTTTTTGTATTTGTCCAACAGCACATCAGGATCATAACTCTCATCTTCAGGCGTATTGGGGTTTTTAATATCCAAGTTAAAGATCGGCCAATAAAGACGATCGCCTGCGGTCTGAGCATCACGTGCCCGCAAGTGTAGTTGATCAGCTTGAGCCCGTAGCTCGGTAACTTGGGCCATAACCTTTTCACGGTAGATGGCATTATTGATACCAGCCAGACTTTGTCGCAACTCACTGGCTTCATCTTCCAGCGCAGCGGCTTGGTCATTCAGTGCTTTGGCGCTCTGCCAATGAGGTTGTGCAATCGCTTTTGCTTGTTCGCGTTTGGCTTTAAAGTCCACCTTCCAGGCAAACTCGTTTTCTACCCGATCAACAAAATCGTTGTCCTCCCTGCCCCACCACTCCCGTTCTGGCTCAAATTCTTCCAACCGGATAGGTCTGGTTTTGGAATAGCTTTTATAGCCCGCCGGATAAGGATGTTCGTAAAACCAAATGTTATCAGTATGAAAGTATTCGCTGCCATCATCTACCCTTGCACCTTTGGTGAAAAACAACAGATTAGTTTTAATAGTGGTATAAGGCGCAAACACCCCTTTTGGCAAGCGGATGATGGTGTGCAGCTTGCAGTCACGCAGTAATAGTTGTTTTAGTGAGCCTTTTATACCATCGCCAAATAGGAAGCCATCAGGTAGCACCACAGCAGCACGGCCATTTTCTTTGAGCAATTTTTTGACGATCAGTACCATAAACATATCTGCAGTTTCACGGGTACGTAAATCGGTTGGATAATCACCGCCAACACCATCTTCTTCATAACCTCCAAAAGGAGGGTTGGTAATGACGCAGTCCACTTTATCGCCGATACGCCATTCGTTCCATCCGATACCTAGAGTGTTGAGATGCTCAATTTGACTAGGTACGTCAATACCATGCAGTAGCATATTAGTGGTACACAAGAGGTGGGGTAACTGCTTTTTTTCTATACCGCGGATCAGCACTTCAATCGCTTGCTTGTCTTCTACGCTCGATTTGGCCGTTAGTTGATGACGAAAGTGATCGATAGCAGCAGTCAGAAAACCACCCGTACCACAAGCTGGATCCATTACGATTTCGCGCTTATCTAAACGTGGGTTGATCCGATCTGCCATAAACGCGGTAATGGCACGTGGGGTATAGAATTCCCCAGCATTGCCTGCTCCGCGCAAGTCATTTAGCATTTGCTCATAAACATCGCCTAGGTTCGCGCGAGTTTTGAAATCGTGAAAATTAATCGTATCTTCCAGCTTTTCGATGACAGAAAGCATCTGTGCACCAGATTTCATGTAATTGTTGGCGTCTTCAAAAATCTGTTTTATCACTTTATGCTGGGGGCTGATGCTCGGATCGATCCTCTCTTTCAAGCCAGGGAATAACTTATTGTTAACAAAGCTGATAAGTTCACTAGCAGCAATCTGCGGATGCTTCTTGCCTTTAGCATCCACCTTATAGGAGGCCCAGTTACGCCAGCGCAAATCCGCAGGAATAGGCGAACGATAGGCCACGTTGTCATCCTCCCATTCCTCTTCACGCTGGTCGAAAACTTTAAGAAACAACATCCAGGTGAGTTGGCCTAGACGCTGGGCATCACCATCGACGCCGTCATCCTTACGCATGATGTCCTGAATAGATTTGATGGTACTGCTGAGATTCATCTATTACTTTCTCTGTATTGTCGGCCTAAAACGTTATCAGGCCTGCTTTTGTTCAAAAGTGTCATAAAGGGCTTGTATCAGCTCATGCACCAACCTGAGCTATCGGCCAACGCTGCCAAAAATGCCGCACCGGATGTATGTTTTGCTTCCAATCGATTAAAAGGAAATAATCCAGCACTCTACTTTTTACACACCGTGATCGGCAAACTTGTCGAGAAGAGCTGCAAAGGCCTTACGAACCTACTCGCCTATTTCCCGAACATATTGCGCTTTTTAACGTCACTGGCCCGTTCGCGTACTGGGAATGAACTTTGTACAGATACCGCACTTACTGAGCTGATATTTGTCCATGTACTAGCGCCCCTTACTATTCAGTTGAGTTATATCCTTCGTCTGCACCACCTTCGCGCACCCAACCATCCACTTCAGACAACTGGAATTTCCACAAACGCCCGATCTTGTGTGCTGGTAATCCCTTACGTTCACGCCAACGATAAACAGTGTCTTTTGCAACACCCAAATGCAGGGCAACTTGCTCTGCGGTGACCCAGGGTTCTACACTAATGGCATTGGTGTCCACTCTACTGCCTCAAAGTTGTCTTAAATCGTCATAAGTCTAACAGACGACTATCAACCATAAAGAATTATTGATCAACTCAGACCTTACATTTGTTTCATCGAAACAAAAAATAAGCCCTGCGAAAACTAGCAGCACCAGCATCCATCACTGCTGACACTGCCATCCCCCTCAGAAAAACCATTCTCAACTAAGCACGACGCCCAAACTCCCTATGAACCACACCCCCACCGCGTTCTAGGTTGTCCACGTAATCCCCATACCACTGCAACATCTCCCTGCGCTGCTCCAGATACTGCGCATGATTGTATGTGCCACGAATGGTGTTCTTATCCACATGCGCAAGCTGTAACTCGATCCACGCGGTGTTATAGCCCTGTTCATGCAGGATAGTACTCATTGTGTGCCGGAAACCGTGCCCTGTCGCCTTCCCATGATACCCAATCCGTTTTAGCACCTGATTGATACTAGCTTCACTCATCGGTTTCGTAATATCGTTACGGCCTGGGAAAACCAGGTTATAACGACCCGTCACTGCCTGAATTTCACGAAGTGACGCCACAACCTGATCGGATAGAGGGACCAGATGCGGACGACGCATCTTCATCCTTTCGACCGGGACTTCCCAAACACGTTTATCGAAATCAAACTCTTTCCATTCAGCCTGACGAAGTTCGACGGTACGAACCCCGGTCAACATCAGAATTCGAGTCGCCATCCGGGTTATCGGACTACCAGAATACGCGGCAAGAGCCTGTAAGAAATCAGGGAGTTCATCAGCTAACAGATGGGGGTAATGGGTAGATTTAGGTGCGGTTAAGGCACTTGCCAGTTCAGAGGCAGGGTTTGTCTCAGCTCTGCCGGTGACGATGGCATAGCGGAATACCTGATTGCAGGCCTGACGGATTTTACGCAATTTATCGAGCACACCCCGCTTTTCGAGTTTACGCAGTGAGCTGAGCACTTCGAGCGGTTTGATCTCAGCAATGGGACGCTTACCAATATCAGGAAAGATATCGTTCTCGAACGCTTCCATCAGATCTTCGGCATAGCCTTTCGACCAGTTTGGGCGTTTGTACTCATGCCATTCCAGCGCGATAGCCTTGAAGGTATTTTCGACATTGGCCTTTTGAGCCAATTTTTCAGCTTTCTTCTCTTCTCCCGGATCTCCGCCTAAAGCAATAACCTTCCGTGCTTCCTCTCGCTTCAAGCGAGCATCGGCCAGAGATATATCAGGATAAACACCGATAGAGAGCTTTTTCTCTTTACCCAAAAAACGATACTTCAAGCGCCAGTATCTCGCGCCGTTAGGCTTCACCAACAGATACAGACCACCGCCATCAGTGAGCTTGTATTCTTTTTCTTTGGGTTTTGCAGTATCAATCTGTCGTGCATTTAGTGGCATAAAGGGGCCCCTAATTTCCATTGAACGAGATGAGCCCCCGCAAAGGCCCCCAGATACCACTTGATTTGGGTATAACTGAGTTGACCTCGATAGAGCTCGTGACAGAAAAATTCAGTAATTTCAGGGAGTATAAAGGATAAAAAGCGAATTCAGTAGAGGTGTGTTGACTTGAAAATGGTACGCCCTACAGGGCTCGAACCTGTGACCTACGGCTTAGAAGAAAGTGGCATAAACTTTAACTCATTGTAATTACTGGCCGTTCTGCATTCACAGTGACACAAACAGGCAAGTGATGACACTTTAGTGGCTCGTCCATGTCACCATGGTGACGTCACCAACGTGACACTATTCCCACCAACCTATCCCACACCAGCTACCATTACTCCAAGACCATCCCCGGAGTTACACAATGGCTACACTCAAAACAAAAGTTAAATAGCCGGGGTCCATCCCAGCTCAATTAGGAGTTAGTCACGTTCTCTAAATCCAGATCATTCCCTTTAACGATATTATCCCTCACGATAGTCGTGTCCACAGATGCAGCCATGCCAGCCGTGATCCCCTTAGCATTACCCTTCACAATATTATCTTTGATAATGCCGTCGGTAATCTGCGCGCCAATCCCAATGCCGTTAGCAACATTGTCCACGTTGAGACAACCGCGAATGAACAGGTTTTCAGTAGGCTTGGCTATCTGAATGCCACTTCCCCCGTTTCTGGAGTAGGATCCGCCGTTTACTTGAACATCGTAAACAGGTGTTATCACGTTACCAGCAGCCCCGATATGCAGACCGAACGATTCATTGTTCTCGGAAATGCAGTTACTGAAGTAATAACCACGGGCGTTATCTCCGATTTCTGGGTTCGAATAATTTGCAGTCTTATACACAGCAAACCCCTTCCCGTTACCATACGCCATCTGGCGCGGGGTAAAGTACGGGTTCTGAACAAAGCTTGACCCGTTTTCTATCGCCTTACAGTCCGAGAACAACGCATTTTTACCATAACGTATCCCGTTAACCACGCTGCCGTTATCTGCTGCAAACCCATTCAGGTTGCGGAAGGCCGTACAGTTGACAAACGACACACCATTACCACCGGCGTTTCCGAAACCAACCGCGTTGCCTTCGCTGTAGCAGTTGACGACATTAATGCCTACCGGGAAATCCCCCACGACTAGCTCACCGCTGCTCTCTGTGTGGTTGTGCCACTCGAAGAACATGCCATGGCCATAGTTATTGCGGTTAATGCAGTTAATGACCTGGATGGGTTCTTGTCCGGCTAAAAATGCCCCGACGCCAATACCCATACCTGCACATGACCCGTCTTGCTGATTCTGCCCGCAGCCCTCTGTGACGATGTTGTCCAATATCCCGGACATAATCATATCCACGCCGAACCCTGTTATGAGAGATTTATGGATCCACACATTACGGACAACCAGGTCTTTGACGTACTCCATGTTGATCGCCCGACCTGCGCGAACGGGAAGAAGGTCAAGGTCGAACCCCAGGTTCTCAAAGGTGATTTTTTCGTAAACTTTATCGCTCAGCTTCTCGTTTTTAAACGGGATATCTGCACCGGAAATAATGGTGTTATACATACCGTCGCCGTAGAAGTAGTTAAAACTTTTAACATAACAACCCGATATTTTATAAAGACCGCTTTCCAGATAAACCTTTCCTCGTTTCTGGCGCTCCATTTGGAAGCAGAGCTTTTGCACAAGAGGGGTGTAGTCATAAGCCAAGGTTTTATCAGGACGCCCTGCAAGTTCGTACAAGTTGTATACAGGCTCTGACAACGCAAAGAAAGATTCTTCACCTCTACGACTGACGGTTGAGAAATTCATTGCTGTCGAATCCACCCGTCCTTCAGATGTGTGAGTAACTCCAACGTACTCAACATCGGCCGTATTGAATAAGTCCCGCAAGGAAACGGTATTTATGCCGGCCGGTAAAGTGGTGACATTGATCAGCGTCCGATTCACGTCCAGCTTTACTAAATACCTATTGGTGGAGCCCGCGTTAAATGACAGCGTGATGGTAGCATCCATTGGAACCATTCCACGATCGAACAGATAGGTTACGGCCGCCGGTGCCGCACCGATAACCCCGGCAGAGGAATATCCTAATCCTGGATAGATATCGCCATATGGATTTGCCGCTGGCGCTTTAACGGAATATGTCAGGGCATCGTTACTGCTAAATACGATAAGTTCCGGACCAGAAAGTCCTCCTGCCAAGTAGTGGTTTACCGCGATAAAACCATCTTCTGCTATCTCGGCTACAGAATAGCCATATTCAGTGTTAGCGTTGAAAATAAATTCCAGGGTTCCGTTCAAGAACTTACCTACCGCATTATATTGCGCACCCATAGATTGCGTACTGCCTACAGCTGACGAGTTTTGCGCGGTCTTAGCTTTAACCACATCCCCTTTCTTGACTGGGATCATCGGCGTGGTCATATAATTGACGTTTGGTTCAGCTCTGCCACCTTGGGAAATCGAATGCAGGGCGCCCTCTTCGAACACTTGGTCGGTATAAGAAAACGGTCGCGTCTTATCCCCTTTGGCATATTTCCTTTTCCGAATAATTGGAGGAAGGGATCCTTCTGTCTTAAATGCGGCAACGTAAATGGTACACGCTTCCGTAGCGGTAAAAAGGTGATCTGTATAGACGTTACCGGTTACGAAGCAGAAAGTTAGTGGCTCAAACACTCCCGTAGATACAAATCGCGAAAGAACGGGAACGCCTCTTTTCCCCGATGCCGATGTCGCACCTATGTTAACCCTCGCGTAGATTGAGTCCCCCGCTTGAAGTGATACAGCAAATAAGCGCCTGGTATTATCTGAAACTAAAATACCCGCGACTGATACGTGGTAATTATCTGTTACTGTAGCCGAAGTTTTAGCATCTTCATCATCGTAATAAACATCATTCATGCCATTGTTGACGAGATTCTCTGTGCTGGGAATAGCCTTGTCAATGGATGAGTCAACTACGCGTCGTTTGATGATGTCAGGATAAGTCGAGTAGCTGGAGTCTTTTACTGCTGTAGATAAGTCAGACGAGGTCGTGCTTATGACAATATATCCATCTTTGGGTGCCAGATAGGAATATTCAGATACGACTTTGTCATTTTCTCCGATTACACCGCTATCAAATGACGATGCGTTAGGAGTAGAAAAGAAAGCGATGGCGTATCCGACAGAAGACATCGCAACATTTGCAATAACAATGTCTCCGTCATTTACAGGTAGGAAACCTGTCGAAAATGCAGACATTGATGCCGTTGGATAGCCAGTTGGTGTGGCTGTACTAACATAACCAGAAGTGGCGAATGCTGACAAGCCCTCCCCCTGAGAAACGCTTCCAACTACCTCTGAGAATAATTCGAACGATGTATACCCACCTAGCTTATCCTGATCGTTGGTGGTTATTGCATCGTTAAGTATGTCGCATTGAAAGACCTCTGTGGTAGCAACCCGGGTGGCTAATAACACAAACCCATCTGCAGGAGTCGTAAACAAACGTTTGTATGTCGAAGCGCCAACACCTACATTATCTGCAGAAATGAAGTTTTTATCGATGTCGTAGAATGCGATATTAGCGAGTGCGGCATTGTCATTTGCAGCAGTAAGGAAGATAGTTTGGTTGGCCATTACCGGGATGAAAGTCGAGTTGCGCCATAAAGAGGAGCTGACAAGCAACCCGGTTGCTTTCACGATGTAATTTGACCCAGTCAGGTCAGCCAGAGTAGCAAGCGTGGAAAAACCCACCGCGCGTTGTAAAATATCAAATGAAATATTTGAACTTGGATATGACTTGCCTGTAGGTGTTGCTACTCCGCCAATATTCTGATATTCATCGGCAATAGCTTCGTCCTTAGAGGATCTAATAAAGAAATAAGCTCCACTTGGAATGGACCCATTTGAAATTGCCGTATTTGCCGCTAAAAGGTCATCATATACTTTTCCCAGAGGGGCCAAATTCTTTCTAATCCCCTCAATGGTATATCGCTGAACATTGAATCTATCTGTGTATTTTTCAGCGCCAGAGTTAACAACCTCATCAATTTTTTCAGCGTTGAACTTTAAGTCGATTACATCATTACTTGGTATTGGTTTGGATGTTGGCGTTGTCATTTATTCGGCAACCTCATAATTATACATTTCGTCGTTATATTCAGACATGGTTAACGAGGTAGTCCCGTCGCCATTAGGTTTCTTTTCTGTGATCGTCCACTTGGTAGCATCCATTTCCACTTGCGTGGCGATGACATACCGGGAGGGTGATTGCACGTTGTAGCCGTCAAAAATATTGAGGGTTATTGCTGGTACTGTTGCGGAGAATCCAAATATCGTGTCGCTACGAGGAAATGCCTGGATTCTCGCGGTTGGCGTGCCATTAGCATCGGTGACGATGACATACATGTCCCCTTGCCATTCAATGCGTTCACTTGTGTCAAAATCGTTTCCATTCCTGGCAACGATATACCCGTCCTGCTGATTGGCGTCGAAGATATCAGGCACCTGCACCATCTGACCGACGTTTACCCACTCTCCATCTGACAAGGCCCTTATCGACATCGTTTGCCGGGAATAAAGCAACCTCCTAACCTCTTTCAAAGCCCTATCTCGTGCCTGATATGAGTTCCTGACATAAAGCATGTCGAACTTCTTCGCCTTGACTGGCTCTCCCTCTTCAATGGTTGAGCCAGTGATCCGATAGCGAATGAATGCCTGTTTGTTTGTAGTGGGGTTCTTGTAAGTGACCTGCACGCCGTCAAATCCACCAGGGAGGGTCATGTCGTATGAGAGGCTGTAATCCTCCGCCTTGGTGTTGGCGCGGTTGAATACGGTCACCGCGTTTGGCTTACGCTCGTCACGCGTAAACGACAACACGCCGTCATCCCAGAACGCCGTTACTGTGGCTGCATCGCAAATGGTCTGCACCCTGGCACCGAGAGAGATATCTTCATCGTCAAACGTGTAGTCGAAGTAACCCAGCCGCTGATCCGGTAATGACGCGGCTATCGAATACAGCTCATAGATGTCGATGCTGGGCTCGGCCTGCCCGCCCATTTTTATCCACGTATGAAGCACGGCATCAGCAAACGAGCGTGACGGCCTTTCGGTGTAATCGACGGTTTGAGTGCTCATGTTGTAACTGATGACATGACGGGTAATGAGCGCGTTATATTTCCTTTCCCTTGCGCTCGTAGCCCTTTCGGTGGCCGTTACAGTGACGGTAACGAGTGTGTCATTTGGGTACGCGACATTACTGCGCGTCCTGACAATGTGGACGGCCTCAACCTTCAGTACCGAATGATCGTTGCTGTTATTCGACCGAATGAACGAAATAGCATACCGGCCATTACCTGCAGCGGGTGTGAACTTAAAAGTTTCGTATTTGGTATCGGTGTTTTCATCGTCGTTATTTAACCCAACGTTGTAGCTCTCAAGCGTGCCGGGGATCTGGTTGTTGTCGTCATCAACTTTGTAGAAAGTAACGTTGGTTCTGGCGTAATCCCCATGGCCAAGCTGAGCCTGCAGGTGAATCCAGAGCTGTGTTCCTTCTACGGGTGAAAACGAAGGCCCGATAACCAGCGGCTCGTTATCATTCAGCGTGAAGATAGTGGTATTGATTACAGCATCACCCGGTATTTGACCGATGTCGTTCCCGCTGAGGTTCGCAAACGTGAATTCATAGAAATACTGAGGATCAACAGGCGCACCGTCATCCGTGGTCGTGGCATTTGTTAGTTCAGCAAACACGGTGATATCCCGCGTTACTGGGCCAGATACCGTGTTGTAGGTGACGCTAACCACGAATGAAACTGAGTGCGGTTTCGGCAGATCATAGAAGTAGTCGAAGTCACTATTTTGCTTAATCTTCACCTGAGCCTGACCGGCAACGAATTCACCAGAAACCATATCCGTGGTAGTCGTAGCCGTTTCAGCAGGGAAGTCTTCGCTCTCATTTGGCCCTGGCAATTCCTGACCGTCGATATCATCGAATGCGAATCCTTCGTTGATGACCGGTATGTTTTGGCCTGGCTGGAAGATCTGGTATGAGGCACCCGCTAGAGCACCAAGATTCGACTCTGAGTAGCGAACAGACGTCACGTCATACTTGCCCAGGCCAAAATTCATCCACTCGGTCACCTTTTTGATGTTATTGGTGTACTCGAATAGAGACTCCTGGATCAGGTCTGGAAACGCCCTTACCTGACCGTAGTTATCAGGCTTTGCCTCACCGTTACGGGCAATGTTGGTTTGCCCTTTCAGGCTGTTATTCGGTGAAGTCTTGGAGTTGTTTGTGGCCGCGTTGGCGCTAGGCTGCTTGATGAGTGACGAAAGGATTTTTTGGGTAAACTTTATCGGGTTGAAGTGTTCAAGCGGGTTCAGGATTGTGCCGAGCGCACCACTCTTTGGCTGGTCAAACACGCTGATGATGTCGCCCTGGTTCAGCGGAAAGTTAAGTTCATCATCAGGTTTAAGCTTTACTCCGTTCCTCAATATCTCAACATCGCAGTGCAGGTTGGCCGTTTTCAGCCATGGGTAAAACATGCTGCCGGCTGCGAGGTTATGTCGCTCTTTCGGTATCCCCGGCACGCGCTGAACTTCGATCAACGGCATAGTCGTAAAACTCCACTTTAGTGAACACTTTTTCTAACGTCCGAAGCTTGTCGAAACGCACCTGCCCAGACTCGCCACGGCTATGGAATGCTTGGCCATTCACCACCAAACCAACATGCTTTGGCTCATCGCCGTAATACGCGATAAATATGCGACCATCGGCGGACTTTTCGGCCTGTTGCCAGAACACAACATCACCCTCAAAACACGTCAGGAAGTCGCTACCGGCTTCGTAGTCCGGTGTTTGGTGAATCTCAATACCGAGCACATGCCGGTAATACAAAACGACGAGTCCCCAACAATCAGCCGCCTCAAATGAACACGCCCGATCGCGCCACGGCTTACCTTCCATTGCGGCCACAAAGGCAGATTTATGCATTGGCTAGTCCTGGGAAGTCGGTTGTGTTGTAGAGGAAGGCGATGTTGTTGTTCAGCGGGTTCTGAAGAGTCAGTGAGCATGTAACGTCGCTCTCGTCCATCGACACGTCTTTAACATAGAGCGTCCATGGTTTAAGCGGCGTGTTCATGTCAGCGGCATCAAATCGCTGATAGGTAGCCGATATCGGCGTTATCCGCGAAAAGGTGCGCCACAGTTTCAACTGCTGCTTAAAGTCCTGCGCCAGGCGGCCAAATTTCACTGTGGCGTTGATTACCGGCGTGTTGCTCTGCTGGCTCTCTGATACCTCCATTCGGCATGGGGTGTAAACCTGCCCCGCAAACGTCTTTGGGTAAATCTGGCGATTCACCAGGCGGATATAGCCGAAGGTCGAGTGATAAAACGTCATGGTGTCGTAGAGAATGCGGTTGGGCCGCTGAGACTGAAATTCGCGTAACGTTGGCATTTAAAACTCCGGTAAATCTCGGTTAACCACCTCATCAATGATCCCCCACTGGTTCGGCGGCAGCTCAACAATGACGTCTGAGAATTCATCATCCGGGTTGTAAACCTTCCGGGTGATAACGTTCCCCGTCCAGGTCGTCGTGTTGCCGTTGATGCTTGTCTGTACCGGCGGGGCCACAAAATGCAGCTCCTGCATCTGCAGACCTGAGCCCCCCAGATTGCACAGCATGGTGAACCACTGATTTCCGTTATCGAGATAGCGCGGGCTGCGATACCACTGCTCAAATGCTCGGTCTTCCTGCAGCGTGAAAATCCAGTTCAGTGACCAGGTGGTTTTAAGGTCATCGGTCAGCCGCTGGAAGATGGGCGCGCCTACTGCAGGTTGGTCGGTGCGAAACCCCGTATCAATCGTGCGGCTCTTGTTGGCCTTCTGAGGAAGAGATAGCCAGTCGGGATAAGGTATTGCCACGGTTTTCTCCCGGTAATAAAAAACCCGCCGAAGCGGGTTATGTAAATAGGTTGGTATATAAATCAGCTTTGAGACCAGGAGCCTAAGCTAAATCCGTCTATTTCATCTATTTTGAATCGCCACAGAGAAGATAAAGTGCCGATATTGTTACCAGAGACAATCCTCACATTATCCATGTGAATAAAGTTAATGTTTAAGTTTGCTTTTTCTACATCAGAAAAAAAATCTACCTTCATACTATTGTAATAAGATGTCATTGCTTCTTTTGCTTCATCAGTATTGCCTGACGAAGAAATTGCGCTGATCATCTTGTCACACCAAGCAGAGCTTCCAATAATCGTTCCTGTGTAAATTACACCATTAACTGATATTGTTATTCCTTGGGTTATTCCTTTGTTCGCCCAAGCTGCATAATCATCAAGAAAAGCGTCTTTAAGCTTCCTTGAGATGACTTCTTGTGGTTGTTCATTTTTATTAGTGAGTTCCATGAAAATTCCTTTCAGGTTGTAGGGGCTTAAATGCTATCAGTTATAATGCTATGAGTCATATAGACTTCTAATTATTCAGTAGCACGACGAGGTGCCTGATGGTATTTGGAAATAGCACCGCTCAATGGCCCCCCTGCCTGTATATCTGCTATAGCAAGCTGTATGACACTGCCACCGTCAGATCCCTGGCTTACCTGGTAATCTTGCACGCCAGCACCAGAAGACATGTTCTGCACAATGAGAGTGATATTTGGCGAACCACCCTGCATGTCCTTGTTGCTGATCACCTTACCGTTATCGCCAGGGACCATGTACTGACTGCCGTTAGCTGCCTGGTAAATCTCAGGCATGCCGCCCTCGCCCACCTGATACATACTTCCGGCAGACACAGGACCGCCATTCTTGCGCTTACCGGCAATGCCACCGGATAACGCCATCGCCGCGATTACCGCACCGATACCGATAGCGGCAGCGCCACCAAAGGATCCTATTGATGCCACAATTGCAGCCGGAGTCCATGCGGCTGTGGTTGTTGCTGCTGCGGCGGTGCTGGCAGCGGTTGTAGTGGCCGTCCCTGCTACCGATGCGGCGGTTGTAGCTGTAGTGGCAGATATTTGGGCGGCGCTGCCCATCACGGCTGATTTAACCCACTCAATACCCATCTGAACAAAGCTATTGACCAGGCTATTTATGGCATTGCTTGCCAGAGACTGCATTGCATCCTGAGCTGACATACTCCCTGTAATTATTCCAGTGAACGCATTTGATGCATTGCCAGCCAAAGAATCAAGAGAGGCCGCCAGGGCTTCATTGGCAGTGCTTTGGTTACGCCACAATTCCCACTGTGCAGCCAGCCGCTTCTGCTCATACTCAGTATTTGCAGCATTCATCAGAGCCAACCCATTCGCAGTCAATACCCCTTTTTGGGTTTCAAACTGCTGTATCAAGGCCAGCTTCTTGGCGTGCTCATTAGCGAGCGCCTGTACTGGATCTATGCTGCCTTGTGCCTCCTGCATTGGCGTGACTGTATTGTTTGCGCGGATTTGAGCTAAGGCCACTTGATGCTGCTGTTCAAGCTGCTCAGAAGTGGCATTGTATTGCTCTTGGGTGATTTTCTTCGCGGAAAGCGCAGTGCTTAAATCCTTAACATCCTGCGCGTAACTGGCGTTTTCTTTGGCCTCTGGCAAAAGCTTCTCAGCTGCCGCCTGCGCCTTGATGGCGTTCGCTGTATCCCATTTTTGAGCGGCATACTGTCCAGCTAAGGTTATTTGCGCCTGGGTCGCGCCTTTCCCCAGTGATTGCTGAGCCGTTAATATGGACTGCGCCCGACTTAGTTCGGTTGTTGATTCAGCGGATAGATCAGATTGTTGCTTTAGGTTTGCCAATTTTTGAGCGACAGATTCTGCCTGTGCAGCAGATTTTTTTAATTCTGAAGCTGAGTCTTTGGCTGCCTTTTTTTGTGCCTGCTGCGCTTGCAGAGAATCATATTCTGCTGCAGCTCTATCCCTCGCTAAACCAACATCCGCTTCTGTCCCGCCCAGTTTCCTTATCTGCTGCTCTGCTTTTAACTGCGCGCGCTTCCTGTCATTTAGTTCACCCTGCAATTCAACCTGATCCTGCAGTCCATCCAGGTAATCCTGCACGTTTTTAGGGCGGGTAACCTTGAGGCTTGTTGCGTTGAACTTCTCCTGCTCACCAGTGGCAAAGCCAATTTGTTTCCCAAGCTGGTTCATCATTCCAGCAGCAATGCTAGCCTGCTGCCCATGCCTTGATAGCAGGCCTATCCCTTGTTCAAAGGTTCCATTCATCTGCGCGGAGGCTATGCCAACGGCGTTCTGAGTTTGGCTTAGATTCCGCTGCGCCTTTTCGAGTTCAGCGTACGCGATGCTTTGGTTATCTAATGCTCCATTGAGCGCCATTGCCGCTTGGCGTCCGCGCTTCGTACCTTCACCCCAATTATCAACCTCGCGTTGTAGATTAGCCACTCGCTTCGATGCTTTGTCATACTCATCGCTCGCATCACTAACAACACTGGTTAGTTCAGGGATGGCAGATCGCAGCTTGGCAATGCTGGCAGCAATCTCTGTCGCCGACATATCCTTCATTTTACCTAAAAGCGTATTTACTCCATCGGCCAAATCAATAGCCGCCTGGCGCGCTTCCTTGGCTCTTTGATAAAAATAAAATATTGCGGATGCGGCCAGAACTGCTGCACCTGCAGGGCCACCAATTAAAGCCAAAGCACCACGCGCCAAAGCTGCAGCAGCGCCGAACGCTGAAAGGGATGTAGAAGCAGCAAACGCTGTAGCTGCTAACCTGACTTGACCAGCAACAGCTAATGTCAAAGCCGCAGCGTATCGTGTGCCAACAATCGCAGCGACTGATCCAATCACTTGGGCAACAATATCAAGATTCTCGCTCAGCGTTATAACTGAGCTGTTAAAGAGCGACACTGTCGATTTAACCGTCGTAGAGCTGCCGATGAATTGCGTTATATTGTTGTTTGCAATCTCCAGCGCCTGGCCGATCGTAGTCGTCGTATTTGCAAACTCCTTGCCGATCGCATCGCCCTGGGAGAGTAAGCCGTTAACAACAACATCAGTTGTTAACTTACCCTCAGCTGCCATAGCCCTTAATTGCCCAATATTCACGCCAAGCGATTCCGCTAAGGCCGTAGCCAAACGGCCACCCTGCTCGGTTACTGAGTTAAATTCTTCACCGCGAAGCGCACCAGATGCTAACCCTTGAGACAACTGAATAACTGCGTTGCTGGCTTCCTGTGCGGTCGCACCAGAAACTACAAAGCCCTGGTTGATAATGGTTGTTAACCTCGCCACATCATCAACGCTGGTCCCATAACTACGCGTTGCTCTTTCTAGGCGCTGGTATAGAGACGCCGTAGCCTCAAGCGATGCCCTTGTATCTTGCGCGATGGAAAACACTCGCTGGGTAACTACAGCAAGATCTTCATTCGCCTTAACAGAGTTGGCTAGTTTGTTATTTACTGTCGTCCATGCATCAGCGTATTTGGCGACTTGCTGCACTGAAATTGCAGCAGAGACAGCGCCAGCAAGACGGGTTACAGAGGTAGATAGTGTATCGGATGATTTTGCTGATCGCTTAAACCGCTCGTCCATTGAGTCCAGGCGGTCGTTCACCTTGCGTTGCGCCTCAAGAAGGCTGGCGACATTCATTTCTACTTCATAAACAATATTGCCAACTTGCTCTTCGCTAGCCATTTCATTCTCCAGGCAATAAAAAACCCCGCCGGAGCGAGGTTTGTTTGATTGGTGACGATTTAGCTATTGGCCCTTTTCCTGGCTTCTTCTAAGTAGTCGTCATCAGACTTGAAAGCTTCTTTTGGTGCTTGAGCGGCCTTAACCGTCAATGCATCAATTATCTTTGTCTGTTTGTCGCTGATTTCTTTTAATAAATTAATCTGATCGTTCGCGCGTACAGCCATACGGACCAAAAAGAATGAGATTGCGAGTCCGACGCTCCAAGAGATAATTGTTATTGTCCAAAAACCTGTCATTTCATCCATCAATCAGCCCATCCAGATTTGGTTTCAATTGCAGATTCAGACATGGTGTACTTCTCAACCACATCCCCACTGAATAAAATAGTCAGCTCTTTTTTAGTGCCGTTGGTGCCATTGTGGAATAAACCATAGAATGGGATGAAGCTTTTCCCACTAACCTTCACCTTGGCGTGTACATACTTCCAAATCTCTTTCCCGCCATCAGTGAAACTCACGTTATCTGGTGAGCCAAGCATCGTCTTTAGCTGGGCTTTAGTGGTTACGCCTTCTTTGATTTTGCCTTGCATGCTAACTTCTGTTTCTTGCTGCAGTTTTTTATTTCCTGAAGAAGCACACCCTGCCAGCAAAAACGCCACCATTGCGGCAGCAACCATCTTTTTCATTTAGTCCTTTTCCCATAGACAAGTAACAAGTCGTTACATGGTAGCAGAGGAAAAGAGCAACTCAACGCAAATCACGCGGTTTTTGCCAGCCTGCGCGCCTTCTTCTTCATGTACTCATCAGCCACAGCGTCATACTCTTCGGCGGTGAAGCCTTTCTGATCTGGGTATTTATTGTTTATCAGCAATTGAAACTCAGTCATGGTCAGTTGCTCGGCTTCCGCTCTCGGCATGCTGAAGTGGTTGCGAGCTGCGCTGATGTACTCGAAGGCGCTGAACTCCGCCACATAGGCGTTTGTTTCATGGCGCTGCAGCCGCCTAACCTTTGCCTTACCGATGATGCCATGGGTGATGAGTGACTGTGCCAGGATGATGATATCGTGTACCGGCAACTTCCCCATGCGGTAAACAAAAGCCCTACGACCACGCTTGCTTGACACGAACTCGCCTACCAGTGGTGTTACATCATCTTCGCAGCATGCCTGCATCACAATTATGCCTGCCTTTAGCGCCTCTCCACCCATCGAATTTATATATGTGGCCAACCAGGAAGGAATCGACCCGTAAGCCTCTATAGCTGACTGCATTATTCTTGGTGCTTCGCTATGGTGTAGCTCAGTAAATCGCTCCACAATCTCAGTGGGGGGGCCTATGCGCGTCATATTCGCGAATGATGGTCGAAAGAAATAATCATGTGCGGCATCAGATAGAGCCATCTCGCCGATTTCAGTAAGTACGGTCATATTGGCCTCGAATAATTATCATCAAGGGCACATGCATGCCCTTTGTGATAGTTACGCGGTGACGGTGGCCGCGAATACGGCGGTAAATGCGCCGTCGTTTGCTTTAGCAGTAATGTTAGCCGCCCCCGCAGTTGCACTAGACGGAGCTGATACAGTCACGGTTAATCCGCTTGCGGTTGCTGTAGCGCGCGCCGGCACGGATGAAACCAGCGTGAATGACTGATCGGTCGCATTAGCTGGAGCGAACACCACGTTAAATGTAGTCGTTGCACCGGCGGCTACCGTGCCACTGGTTGGGGTCAGAGTGATCCCAGTCACTGGAATATCAGCCGGGGTGTCGATTACTTGGATGGTATCGGAGTCAGCCACCTTGAACTCGGTCGACAACGTAACAATGTCGTTAGTGCCGCCGTCAGAGCTCAGCGCGGTGATAACCATGTAACCAATAAAGGTGATCGGGCCATACTCTTCACGAACCCACAAAGTGGGTTGACGGCCAGCCTTGATTTCGTCGTTGTAATACTTAACGAACTTAGCCACGCCGAACTGATCCAACTTGTCGCGCTTGCGCACTTCGCCTTCAAAGCTCAGGGTAAAATCAGAGTTTGTGACCAAGTTTTCAACATAGCCCTTGGTGTCATCCGCATCCGAGGTTACGGTATTTGGGCTGAAATCGAATCCCTTGGATGTACCGGCGATCAGCGATTGCCATTCGCCTTCTGCAGGAACCGTATCCGGGCAGCCAAGAGCCACCTCAAGCACAATTCCACGACCGAACAACTTACTGTTGTCAGTTGAGCAACCTTGCATATTTGCTTACCTCTTTGATTATTGATTACTCGCCATACAGGCAAGCGAATTGCAGGCGATAGACTAATCGCCCTTCAGTTGTTGAAACTGGGGATGGGATGCCGCCGACGTTCTCTATGTGACCAATACAGTCGTTTGGCATGGGGTTAGCCTGGATATGGCTGATAATGGCCTGAGTGGCATTGTCGGCATCTTCGTCTTCGTTGATAGCGCCTACAACATCGACCATGACTAAATACTCGCTGCCCAAGTCATTACGAATTGCGCTACCGCTGTTTGGCCTAAATACCAGGAACTTATCGACATCTTTCCCTGTGTCCCGCCAGCGAAGCATTTGCGTAATAAAGCCGGTAGTTAGTCCAGCATCCACAAAATAATCACGTACTCGGCGATGCATAGCAGGTGTCATAGCTGCATCTCCTTCTTAATGGCTCGGTCAATCTGCGCCTTGGTATCTTCAAAGCCTTTGGTCAGGAACTCTTTCTTGGCAGTAGCGCGGCGGAATGTTTGCGGGATGTTCGGGTCATGAACATAAACGGCATAATTTGCTGAGTAACCAACTCTTCCTGTTACTCTGGAGCCATTGACTGATATTTCTCGGTACTGGCTATTTAGTAGCGTTGAAGTGTCAATCGGGGTGTATAGCGCGGCTTGGCTGCCACCAATCAGCAGGGCAGACTGAATGGCTCTTACCACCTTACGCCCCCGGATGTCGCCAATCAGTCGCTCAAGATTAGCCTGAGCCTCTCTGACGCCTTTTACCTTAACGCTCATATCAAACCCCCGTAATAATGGCGTAGTCGTCGGCTATTCGGTCGAGAGTGTCGGCATAACGGATGATATGGCGAACCTCGTCAGCTCCTTCGACTTTGGTCGGGTCGAGATCTGCAGACTCTCCTATCAGGATATAATCACCACGCTCAGCATCAGCATATTCAGTCCAATGCGTGTTTTTTACGACAAACTCTATACCGACACTGCCTAACCGCGCCGTAGCATCCCCACCGTAATCACACATGATTGCGATAGGCGGCAAAAACCACTGCTTACCGTATTCATCCGGTGGACCATCCTTTCTCCATACGGTGGCCACTGCCGTATAGCTCCAGTTAGCCGCAGCGCTCATGAGAGATAATCCTCATACTGGTCAGGACAACCGGGGCAGTTGGGGCATTTTTCGCAATCAGGTTTCTCCTCATCAGTTTTTCGCTCTTCCTGCATCAGCAACCTCCCACAACGTCAAAGAAACCCACGCTAGTGCCAACGTCGATCGGCAATCCTGCAGTGCATCCGGCGGTATCCAACGCTGCTAGCGTGTTCCTCATAGTTTTGATGTCGCCGCTGTAATCGAACGACCTCGACGCCCCGGAAGGCGCTGACTGTGACTTGATACGCTGGCTGAAGGCCGTTATCGCCATAAGGGTGACGGCATAGACCTGTATGAGCATCAGATCGCAATCGTCGTAGCCAGACGTCTCTAGGCACTGACGGATGCCGTCCAGCTTGCACAGGTAGGCATCGATCATGAAGTCAGGAATGGAGTAACCCAGCGCAGACAACTGCTGTTTAACCTGCGCCGCCGTTATCTGCGCTGCCATGATTACTTATCCTTCTTGGTTGCTGCCGCCAACGCAGCTTCTGCTGTATCAGCACGCTGCTTCTCTGCTGCCAGTTCTACTGCCTGGGCCTGCTTCAGTTGCTCCAGCGCGTCGGCGTGTTCCTTATCCTTCGCCGCTGCTGCAGCCTGGGCCTGCTTCAGTTGCTCCAGCGCGTCGTCCAACTTTGTCTGAAGTGCGGATGTGTCGGCATTGGCTGTAGCGGTCGATGTGGCCACTTCTAATGCCAGTTTCTCGCCTTTCTTTTCTGCTGATTGCTCCGCCTTACCATCGGAAATCCACTTTTCTGCAACCGCGTCATCTACTTCGTAGACTTTACCAACTTCCAGTTTTTGGAAGTTGGCACCGGCAAAGAGGTTTGCTACCAAAACTTTTACGAGTGCCATGATTTTTCCTTAGCTGGATGCGTGAATGACAGAGAAGTGGCCGTTGATGTCTTGCTTGACCATCAGGCCGGCGGCACCCCAGGTACGCCATACGTAATCGCTGTTGTAGAACTGACGAGGATCGGCAACGGTGCCGAACGCCTGGCCTACGATCGGGGCAATGACGCCAGCAGCGAGAGGGATAATCACGATTTCGTTACCAGAAAGCTCGGCGTCCTCTTTGATGTCGGAGATGCCGGCCAACTTCTTCAGCTCTTCCAGAACTGTGCGCAGAGCATTAACGTCAAAATACTGCTCCCAGTTCGACATGATTTCGCTGGATACGTACCAGGTCTGTTGGCCGTATTGATAGTTTTGCAACTTCAGCACGTCACGCAGAGCGATAGCAGCAGCGCGCATCGCTTTAGGGTCGGTGCTGGTCGCAAAGTTAACTGTCAGCGTAACCTGCGCCACACGCTCATCATGACGCAAACCCTTCCAGGTCTTGTCGTCGAACTTGATGAAGTTGCCGGCCGCGTCGCGGAAACCTTCCCAGATGTAGTCTACATACTGCCGGCGAACGTCATCGACAGAGCCAGCCTGAGCATCAGCCAGGGAGGAAAGTGCGGAGCCTTTGTTGAAGACCGGGTCACGCCAGTTGAATTTGAAGCCGCTGTCGTGGATAGGCACCATGGTGCCATCGAAGGTGTAAGACTTCGCATCTAGCGCCGCACCGATCTGCCCAGACATTGAAGTGTGCGCCCAGCCACGGCCACCAGTGCGTGCGTATTCGTACACAGACTCCTCCAGACGAACAGAGCGAGACAGAGGCATCAGATCGTTGAGCAGAGTGAACTCTGTGTTCGGCTCAAACTGCTTCAGTACTGTCTGGTCATATGCCTTATACAGACGACGGATATCGTCGACTGCGTTTACAGCGTTGAGATCAGGCGTATCTTCTGCATCACCCCGCCATTTGGTTCGTGCAATGAAATCTGCGGCGGCTTGAGCGCTGGCGTTACGCGCGGCTGTCAGCTTTTTAAATTGAGAGGAGTTAACCTCAAGGTTCCCGGTTTCGGTCGCCTGTTTAGTGGAAAATACAAACATTCAGGTGCTCCTTACTTGATGACAACGCGCAGGAGTTCGCCTGCAACCGTGGTGTATGCGCGATCTTCTTCTACGTATGCGCGAACTGACTCGCCTTCTGCTGCGGCCTTAACTCGGCCATTGACGATAGAAAGCGGCTGACCTTTAGTGTAAGTTCCGGCTGCAGCAGGTACGTTGAAGAAAACGCCAGGGGTTGGATGGAATGCAACAACCCAATCACCAGCCTTAATGACGTCATCTACGGTTTTGCAGCGCAGATAGTCATAGTTGGCTACGTAAAGGATCGCGGCTTCATTGCCATCTACCGATGCGGTGAATTTCTTCGTGGTGTTATCGAAGAAACCGATCGTGCCAGGGGGTGTATCGGCGGCGGCAGCACCTTCTCGATGCAGTTGTGGATTGGCGAAGATACCGCCCGCGTGAATTACATGTTTCCCGTCTTTAGCCATTTTTTACTCCGGCATTTCGCTGAAAGTTTGAGAGGAGTTAACCTGACGCAGCATGCCGTTCAGGCCGATAGAGGTTGAGCACTGGGCAAACAGCTCCTTCAACGGATCACCATCCAGCGCGTTTACGGCAACGTCGCTCATGCCGAATTTGGCTTTAACTGCTGCGCGCATCTCGCCTTTCTCTTTGTCTGAGTTGGCAATAAGGCCAGACTTAACATCTGCGAGATCGTCGGCGAATGGTTTAAACCATGCCGGCGCCTCGTCGCTGTTGCTTGCCTGCTCTTTCTTCTTAGGCTTGCCGGTTTCAGGGTCGATTTCTTCCCCGCCTTCTTTTTTGGCTGTCGCCTTCTCTGCGGCCAATTGGTTGTAAGCGTCCATCAGTTCGGCATCGGACTTGCCTTCAGTCGGCTTACCAGCGGCTTGCAGCGCATTGATAATCAGTTCTTTCATCGGATCTTTCTCTCCGTTGGTTTTAATCTCGTACTCAGTGGGTTTGCGCACGACTTCTACAGGTTCGCCGACGAACACGGCCTTACCGTCCTCATCGATGAGGTATTTCTGTCGGAAAAACTTGGTCTTATCGCGGTAAATGAAAGTGTCAGGCCAGATAGACTCCGGCCATGGACAGTAATCATCTGAGCAACCTTCACGGAGCTTGTTGCTGATCGCTTCGCGGATATCGTCAAACGAGAAGTTGGAAGCGTTGGTGAAGAAAAACTTGGTCTTGTTCAGCAGTCCATCGCGGGTGCAATCGATACCCTCTGACAGGTTTGCGATTTCGACCTCTTGATCGTCGCCGTCGGCGTTAACGAAGATGCCTACACCTTCGCTTGGCGTTCCGGCTCCTGGCTCATCCAATAAAACGGCCACATGGTCAAACACCATGTTTGTGGCGATTTCGTTGTACTTCTTACCCTTCGATTCGCCGTTGGCGGCAATACCTGAATAAAGAAGCCCGGTAGAAATGTGGATGGGCTCTATGTTTGTCCCAGCGATCATTTCATCCAGTCGATTTACCAGCCGCTTACCCTTTTCACTGCCTTCGGCATAGCGGCGATCTACATACATATCACCATTTACCTTTCCATCGACGTGCTGGACGTCTTGAAGCCAGGCGCCAACGTGATAGTTGTTCACCGCGCGGACATCACCCGCCGATACATGCTTTCCGTCTATTTTGGGATGCCCTAGCGGCATCGGTTTGCGTTCAAGGGTGTTATAGGCCTTGGCAATTTCTGCTGCCGGGTACAACTTCCGGTTCATCACGATATCGTCAACAACGGGCGTAATGCCGCGAACCACGATATGTGGTTTCCCGTCGATGGTTTCGGTAGTGATATTTGAAACGGAGTTGACGACGGTCAGCACGTTAACGCGGTTGCGCTTCATGCTGTGTCCTCATTGTGTTAGTGATGCCGATTAAGCGGCCTGTTGCGTCATCCAGGCAGCGCGCTCTTCTTCCAAGCGCTTCGCCAACCCGATGTTTACTACATTGTCTTTCTCGTCAACGACGGCTGGGATCTGGCTGCAGTAACAGTTGAACCTGTTGCCGTCTTTCGAGTACCACTCACGCACTTCTTCGACCGTGTAAAGCTTGCCGTGGCGCGATGCGTGCCAGGTACGCGTTGTCGGCTTCAGGGCGGATAAATGTAGCAACTTGGTGCGCAGGCCTAACCTGTCCTGCACCCATGTGGTTTCGTTCCACTGAGCCTCTCTCAGGGCACCAACCTGCTCGGTCTGAGCGATCGTCTTTGCCTTGGACATTGAGACATCAAGGCGCTTGCTTATCACCCTCATGGTTTCACGCGGGTTTACGCCTCGCCCTACAGCATCGGCGATGATATTGGCAAGGTCAGCGCGCGCTGCATCGCTGATCCCCTTCCAATCGCTGTACGTCGACACGAAAGCAGCGGCCACCTGGTTCTGATAAGCAGGTGTGGACAAAAGCGCGCTTAGCGAGGTCTGCGACGCGTAGACCTCGGACTGAGCAGACAGATTCGTATAGGCATTGAGTGTGCCGCGCCGATACTCATCTGAAATATACTGCAGCGCCCAAATATCCTGACCGTTACCCTCTAACAGGTAGTCATCAAGGATCGTTTGTATTACCTCAAGAAGCGCCGCCAACTGCTGAGCGTTCATGTCGTAGACAAACGTACCGGCGTTAACCTGATATAGGGTGTCACCTGAAAGAACATGCGATCGCTGAGAGTTACCTACCAGCACCCGACCAGTTAATCGCTGGTCGAAAAGTTGCCGAAGCGTTTTTTTGATGCCCAGATATCGGTTCTCGATATCCCGGAACATTTTGTTAACTTGCCGATATGATTGGGTGGGGTCTGCTTTATTGCGCGGTATTATCGGTGTCCCGGCTTTAGGCCTCAGCGTTGTCATCATTCAGCGGATCCTTACCGACCTGCTTTTTTGTCGGGTCTGGCTGTCTAGGTTCCTCGATTGGCTCCAGTTCGCCGGCAGCACGCACCTCGTTTGGTTCAACAGCAGACGCGCCGAACGCTTGCTGGGTTTTGTAGGCAACATCTGCCATCTTGCTCATGTTCTCGAGCTTCTCGCTATCACCTGGCGCCAGCAAATCAGACCAATCGACAGTGATCTCGCCTTTCGTTGGTTGCGATACTACGCCGACGTCACACCATCTCTGAATGACCTCAGTTAGCAGCCAGGATAGCCACCCGCCACGGCGCCCATTCCCTTTTTTAGCCCATTCCTTCCTGTCTTCGGTAGAAGCAAGATTCCCGGTTTGCTTGCCAAAGAGGATATTGAACGGGCAGCCGATGGTTGAGGCATAGCTATTTGCCGATACTGTCCATGACGGTGTAGGGTCAGCGGCGACAACTGAAAGGACAGATGATGTCCCAGACTGAGTTACCAGCGCAGAATCCGTACCCTGGTTGAGTTTTCTGATCTTTTCATTCATTGCCTCGCCAAGGTCTTTATAGCCGGCATCCTTGGCCTGCTGCGCGATGGTTTTCATGTCGGTTTTATCGTCGAAATGAATACCAAGTTGGCGGCTCGCGTTCTTCAGGAACCCTTCGGCGCTTCCTCCCTTGGTCTTTTCGATGTCCAGCAAATCGTTGTAACCAGCCTCGTTAAGAGGGATGCCAGACAACATGTTGTCATCTTCTGAACCTTCGGCGAGGGTGATCACCCTGCTGGGGTGAACCGTAACGCTTCTCACATTGCCGTAAGTGCCGTCATCACCCACAGGCTGCTCGTTGAAGATGTAGTTCACCGGCTGCCCGTAAGTTGGGGATAGGGTGTCGATATCATAGTTGCCAGGCTTAATCTGCGATTCCCAAACGGGGATCATCTTCACCAACGCATCTTCGCCAATTCTTGCCACCAGCGCTGTATCCACAGGCTCTGACCATAGCCTACTATCTTTGAGCTGTAGAATGATTGCAGAGTAGTGGCCAACCAGGTTGCGCCGATCGGCATCCTTGATTTTTGACCAATGTTTTTTCAGCAGCCTGGTGACCGTTTTTTCCCATTCTGTAGAGACGGTAGACTTATCAGCCAGCGGGCCGTCAATAATCGTCGGATAGTCACTCCAGCAGTTATCCAACGTTTTATGCACGCCGGCATGAGCCGCGGAGTTTCGGCGATAAGCGCGATAAAGTAGATCGAAGCTTATGCTGTCCGGGTAGCCGAACTCGTCCCACAGTTTTGTTCTCTTCGTGTTGCCATTCATCTGTCCCGCGTACAAGGAACGCTGGCGCCCTATCGCCACTGCGTCAGCGAGGGCATTGACGAGGAATTCAACCTCGCTATTTTGTTCACTCACTGAGAGCTCCTTAGAAGAATACGGCGCCAACTTGTTTGTGGTTGTTCTTAGCTACGGCAAAGTAGCGGAAACCATCAGAACCGTGCGACGTGTGATCGTGAAGAGGTTTGTCTTTCCAGCATCCGCGCTTGTCATCCCACTCTTTTCGGTATCCCTCAAGGTGAGATATACCCTCAGCACACTTCTCATCGTCAAAGACGCATTTAGGTAGGATTTCACGGACAGACTCGATCCCGGTATCAACGCCAACTTTCGGCACAACCTTGAATGTCATCGAATACACCTGGCCGTCGATTTCGTAACCCTCACGCGCCAGTTCCTTCCGTGATTTAGCATCAGAGCCAAACTCTCGGTTTTCAATATCGTGTGGCCCCCAGTGCTCGCCGTACTCATAGCCACGGTCTTTGAGCACCTTCATGTAGTGCCTCAAACCTTCGCCAGAGTTCTCGTAGTAGTCGATGACATGAAACTCTTCACCAACCTCACGAACGAACCAGATAGCTGTTGAGTCACCCACACCGATATCCCAGAACGTATGAACCTGGAGATGAGAATTATCGGGAAGTGAACCGATCCGCTTGTTGGTATACAGCCAGCGGAACTGCTTGGCGTAATACGCACCCTCTACCGACTGTTGGAAGGCTTCAGCGGGTATGCTCGGATACTCACGTTTCATGTCGTCGCCAAGAGTCTTCTCTTTGGCGAGATACCAGGCCTTCTGGCGTTCATTTAACGCGACTCCATGCTTAGCTTCCAGTTCGCTGAAGTAGTCAACCAGGCGATCTGGGATGCTTTCTACCGGGTCGATTGCGTACTGAGGATTCTTCCACCAAGTGAAGAAGAAAAATTTCCAGTCGAGGTTTGATAACGTTTTGCCCTGCAGCTGTGCTTTCTCGGCCGTCTGGCAATAGTCGAAGAAATACCCAGCACGCCCCTCGGCTGTACTCTCGATAGTTGTAAAGCAATCTGTCGATACTGCCTCAAAGGCGCCAGTGACGATTTCACGGGCTTTGTCCGGGTACTTAGCGCAGATCTTGCCGAACTCAGAAACGTGCAGGTAACGAAGCGTGCCGCCACGAAATGACGTGCTGACGTAGAGAGAGCCGCCATTATTGAAAACAAGCTCACCAACTGCGTCGTTCTTTGCCGGGTTCGCCTTTCTGATCAGCGCCGGCAGGTTGTCGTAGGCATATTTGACCTTTTCCCTAAACAAGCGCTTTGCGTCGTTTAAGGTGTGGGCAATCAGCGCGCATTTGGCTGATTCGAACAACGCGGCATCGAGTTGGACAATACAAACCAGCGTCGTAAAGCCGAGCTGTCTGGCCTTTAGGATTATGTTCCTGGTGTGTACGCCTTCGAAGTATTCGAGCTGCTCAGGGGTCATCCTGAACTTAACCTTCTTCCCCGATTTGTCGGTAATGAAGTAAAGGTTGTTCAGGCGCCAGAATCGATTTTTAAGGTTCTTCTTCAGCTCGCTGAATTGCTTGTTGAGATCAGCCATAAATCACGCCTCAGAAGATATCTCCTTCAGTAGCTCAGCCATCTCATCAGCGATGGTGTGCTTGGTTTCAATCTTTTGCTTGTTGGTATACGCGTCGCCGCACTCTTTCGCGGCCTGCTCGACGATCTGAGCGGCCAATGCGTAGTTCTTCATAGTTTCAGTTCGCGTTGCCATGCGATCAAGAACGCGCAGCCGGTAGGCCTTGTTGGCGATTGGAATGTCTGAAATTTCTGTCTTGAATCGTTCTCGCGTCGTGTGGAACAGGTCTACCCATTTCTTGGCCAGCGACTTGCCGCTAACCTTTGTCGGGTCGTGAGATTCAACCTGCTGACGCGTGATTTTTAGCCCAAACTCTTTTTGGACGGACTCCACCACAAGCGTAGGAGTGTCGAAGCACGCAAGGGACTGAATGATGAAGGCTTTTACATCTGGTTTTAATGCAGCCATAAATCACCATCCGTCCAATACAGTCCAATATTTACGCCAGCCTCAACATGCAGTTACCGCACGCCCTGGCAATGTTTAGTTGTGCCACCTCCGCAGGCCTGTTAGCCGCATCAACCAGTTCCTGAACTTCCACGCTTGCACCGTAACGCCGCACCACTCCAACAAACTCTTCAACATCGTGGCCGCGCAGCTTCAGCACCGGCTGGCCTTCTTTGTTGAATTTCGGTGCGCCGAATTCATCAGTAGCCTGGGCGATATGGTAGAGCTCATGCTCGACAAGGGCGCAGAATTCAGCATCAGAACACTGTGAGCAGTAATCCGCAGCCAATGTAATGATGAATTTTGGCACCTCGCCGAACCATTCATGCATCTGCTGTTCCATTCTGGCCTTCTGCCAGCCACCTGCGCGCATGGCTACCTCTTCGGCCTGCCCGAGCACGTACCGCCCTTTCTTCTCAAATGCAGATGACGCCCACATGAACTGGATATCTGCATCCAACAGGTGAGAGTGGTCAGGATTGTGCAGGCTGCCGGTGTCGCTCAGGATTTGGCTAATAAGCCACTCTTTCACTTCGTTTGCTGGAACAAGGCCGATGTATGGCATCAGTTGATGTGACTCTATGAATTGCAGTGGCGGGTATGGACGCCGCTCATGGCTTTCATCCGGTACTTGCTTCGCCATGGTTTTCTCCTGCTGGTTGTCAGTAGCATTGAATCAGCCACTCACTGAATGGCTGCTGCGATGCTTACACTTCTGGGATGCTTAAAATCAGCAAGGCCTCTGTGCTTTCCTGAATTGCCTTTCTCACCCTGGAAATTACCTCAAGGTGCATCAGTTCAGGTCTCTCATACTGCTTCTTAAACAAATCAGCTCTGAATGGATCATCCGCCACAAACTTAATGGCGTCAGCAGCCGCTGCTGTGTCGTAGGCAACCAGACTCAAGATATTGAGGCGGATACTCTGGGCTTGGGTAATTTCCTTCGTTTCTGACATTAAATCGCCTCCAGTTTGCGGGCATAAAAAAACCCGCCGTAGCGGGTCATTATCGATGTTCTGTTACTTCTTGCCGTTAGCCTCTGCCATTTGCAGGTAAACCGGCGCGGAGCCGTTAGGTAGCCTCTTGCTCACCTCTCGGTAATGCGCCACACGCTCACGGAAGTATTCACGCAAATGCTCAGGCTGCTCTCGCTCCACCTGGTCAGCTATCACTGGCTGGTTCATGCGCTCTTTGTACGCTACGCCTGATGCGGCAAGGTCAACGTTCACCTTGTCCATTTCTTCTTTGGGCAGATTGCCGAGATTGTATGACATGGAATCCTCCTGGTTCAGAGGATGATACGCCTGCCTCCAGCTACATGTCAGCAATTACGACTCACTAATGGAAGGCCTAATAGCCGACACAATAGATGCATCACAGGCTCAGCAATGACCCTCTGTATAGAGGAGCAGTCGCTCAGCTTTGAATAGGTGCCCTTATAGCAACTAAACGATCTAACCAACCACGGAGGCTTTATGAACTATCCACCAGATTTTTATCGGGCTGCAACTGCTCTATTCACGCTGCTAACACCTTTCGCTTACATCGCACTTCATCTCATCCGCTACTTTTTCCCGCTTCCTTAATAACCGCAGCATCAGCCACACCTCGCGGGGTTGCCTCGCCACTTGCGGCTTACCCGCCAGCAAGACGTAATCACCTCCTGCAGGGCTTCACTGTCTCATTCCTTGTCGGGGGAATTCTTTACTGGGACGGCTTTCACCTGCATGCTGATGCATTTCATCAATAACCAGTCCCATCGGGTTAAATGCGCAATAATCAGCACTGGGATTGCCCAGCGCCGTATTCTTACCTCACAAACTAGATTACAGATCATTGCAGCCTCCAGACTCATCAGGCGGGTTCTGCCGTGGAATTATCCCGGCATGTCTACATTTCCGACTTACGCATGGCGGAGGTGGGGTTGGCGCTGGCTTAATGTAATGATCTGGTGGCGGCGGGTTCCGCCCTCCCTTCTCGATACTATATGGTCGTGAGGGGAATGGCGGAGGGGCTGGCCTCACATAGCCGATTGGCGGTGGAGGGTTTCGCATGCAACCACCACCACGTTTGCCAATAAATATCACGCTAAATGCAAATCCGAGACCGAGACACATCAGTACAAAATCCATATCTGTCATTTCTGCCTCTCTTCATCAAGCTGCCTTATCGCCAGTAGTTGATTGTTCGCTTTGTCAAGCGCCGCCAGCAACGGACCAATCCACAACACTGCCTGGCAGTAAGTCAGCGTGCTGGAGGGAGCGGGGCCAGCACCGGTTGCGTCAGCGACGATGGTATCGGCTGACATTGCGCGGGAACGTAGACGGTGCGTGTAGTCGAGCAGCCCACCAGCAATAGCGGCAGGCACAGCCAAATCGCACGTTGGCTGATTCTTGAGGATCGTCCGGTATTCAATTTCTTTCCCCTGGGTGTCCGCGTCGGTTTTGATGCCGTACTGGGTCGCCGCGTTGCTGATTCCGTTGGCACGCTGGAACTGAAACGCCTGGGTAGCAATCGTGACTGCCTGCAGGTTGTTGTCACTTTGCAACTGCTCAACCTTCCCGCCAGCCGTTACAGCGCTACCGTGGAAATAAAAGGCCAACCATGCCAGCACAATGAAGATAATCAGCAGAGCACCAACTGTCGCCACCATTAATCGATTCATTTATCCAGCCCCCAGCAAGCCAGCTCCGACTCCTGATCGCGGCGTATAACCTGCCCGAAACAATTATTAGACCGGATTCGACAGTCCCGACCGCCATCAAAAATCCAGCGCTTCATCTCTGTACAGGCCCCCAGTCGATCACCGGCATTCAGTTTTTTGTAGAACGTCGAAGTGAAGCATTTGCTGGGGCCAATGTTCCACGGACAGAATGAGGCAATACCGACTTTCTGAGGCTCAGTCAGTGTCACCTTGACGTTGCGGTCTACCCAGGCTAGGGCCTTTTTCTGCTCGGCTGCATCAATTCGCTTGCATTGATCAGCAGTCAAGCGCATGCCTTTAATCACCTTCCTTCCGTCCACCGTGGTCACTCCACCGCAGATTGTCCAGATACCACCAGCATCCTGATACGCTATATTTCGCTGCCCTTCTTTCTCTTCCTGAAACTGCGCCATCATCACTGGAGCAGAGGCGCCTGCAGCTATCAACGCCAGCATCGCGGCGCTGAGTTTAGATTTGCTTATCGCCATATCAGCCCTCGGCCCTGCGCATTGCTTCCGCGACCACTTCCACCGCTGCAGGACGCTCCCCTTCTGGCTTAACTGATACGCCGTGTAAGTAGTCCTGCATAATTTGAGTGCGCCGACGTTCCTCGGCCAAACGCTCTCGCTCTTCTTTCCGCTTGGCGTAGTAAGTTTTTATCGTGAAGAAGGCTGATATCACTGCGCCAATGATGAATATGTAATCCTGCAGCGACAGCAACGAAAAGAAGCCGAGCAGTGCCGACCACCAGTACGGCAGGTTTGGATTGTCTGGGTGCATTTTCATGACTCCACCTCCCGGTTATCGGGCTGTGCTGTGGGAAATAAAGGATCAGCCACCAGCCGTAAACGAGTCGGCGATACGGGGTATGCCAAGTATGTGTCGGATGTTGGCTGGGGCTGAAAACGAGAAAACCCGCTCGGAGGCGGGTTCTTTTGATATGGCGGGGTGATTTGTCAGCCCGTAGGCATTGAAATCCCATCATTAAGAGTAAATCTAGCCATTTTTATTCAATAATGCAAGAGTTGGTTGATAAAATTTTAAAACATGCCGCTATCTTTTTTAATTATGCACATTTGAAGTTACTCTGCCCAGCACACCCTCAGCCGCCTCAGCGTCCTGGTAACACTTACTGATCAACATCTGATAGAAGCGCTGCCAATTCCTGCTCCATGTCGGCTGGGTCAGGCCTGGTATTAATCCCTTCACCACTTTGTAAGCTGGGGCTGTCGTGGTTGGCTTCAATCCTGTTCCGTGGCATCTACTGCAGGTTTTTTCTACGGCCTTTCCTCCTGCCTTTGCGCCCGCTATGTCGTATACCTTTCCACTACCGCCACATCTACACCTGGCCCGCTCAACGTCTGCCGTTCTACAGAAGTCATCCACTGCCAGTTTCGAAAGCAGCACCATGCATCGTGCCATTTGTCTACCCGCGGCCTTTCCCACCAGCTTTGGGGCCTGCTTAATCGCATGCTGCGCCAATCTCTCTATCGCTTTTTCTCTCTCTGATTTGTCTTTATTAAATTTTGCATAGAGAAGACTAAGCCCCTGAGCCTCCCTTGACTGCGTGATCCCCAGGGCTACCATGACATCGGTATAGCCTCCTTGCCCGCCAGCATGGCATTGTGATGCGCGAACCACACGCCGTTCCTGCTGTACGCCGTCCTTATCAGTCGTCAATTTTGATTGAGGTTTGGTTTCCGGTGCCATGCTCATAATCGAAGGAAATTTCGGGCTGCTAGCTAAAAGTGCGTGCTCTATTCTCATGCTATTTCTCCAATAATTATTTGGCCTACTTCGCCCAAAACCTTTGTTACTCGACCGTCCCAGATCCGGCAGTCGTCCTCAAAAATTGCATCCAACAGAGCCTTTTCCAGGTTGTCTTTGTCTGGCTTCTGCTGATGCGGCTTGCCGGCCATCTCAGCGCGTTTCTTCTTGCTCCAGCTATCTGGCATGGGTAATACAAAAGTCACGTGATAGCCGCTCTCAGGCAGCAATATGCGATGTAATCTCACCTCATCGCAGAATGCCCTATAGCGGAGAACTGGCGGGCGCTTGGCCCACCGGTCTTTTTGCGTTTGGCGCGGCTTCGGGATCGGAACGATGTTGTATGTCTTCACGCTATAGCTCCTATGCCTACCGAGTAGTCGAAGAACTGCGCAAACAAGTCCGTTTGGCTACCATGCTCTGCTTCCCACGCCGTTGGGTTGTCATGCAGGTTACGGTGGCAGGTGCGGCATAGTGGGATTGTTAGGTAGTCGCTCGGCTTGGTTCCCATGCCGCCCAGGCCGTGACCAATGATGTGATGAGGATCGTCAGCGCGAGCACCGCATCCGCAGCACGGCTGAGTTTTAACCCAACGGGTGTATTTGCTGTCTTCGACACGTGTCAGCTTTGGACGCAGCATGAAAGCCTTCGGGGGCTCAGGGTCAACCTTGAAAACTTTCATTGCGGTCTTTGCCAGGATCTCTGTAGGTGCAGGCCCAACAGCCATTTCGGATTCCTTCCTTGCTCCAGATACCCTTACCGGGTTCGGTAACGCCAAGAGCTGCGCTGATATCTCATTGGGGATCAGATCAACTACGCCGGAAATGGTTGCCCACAAAACAAGCTCAGGGATCGTTAGTTGCCCTTCTGACTTGAGCCGCCATTTAGCGGTTTCAACAACCCAGCGCGCCATGTTAACGTTCGCTATTGCATCAAGCTTTGGCGATGTATGCCCGTCAGTCCTGTTGTCACAGCTCCAGCAGATACGCATGGCAGCATGACCATAACGACGCGTGGTCAGGTTGGACGAGTGGCTTTCGCTGGCGTATTGGCATTTGGTGAAACGCGTTACCCAGGCTTCCATCGAGTTGATACCACCAGCAGCGTTGATAACCCGCTCATGCTGAAAGAATGGCTGCAGGCGTGGGTCGTTCGCTATCTCATGCTCTACCTTCGGTAAAATTCCGTCTGGGAGGTCTTTCATCTCGTCCGGCAGTGTTGATACCAGCACGCGGCCTGTCAGGTGTGAGAGCAGCTCACCACCAGCCTTGATCATCGCGATGCCCAGATCGCGCTGTACGTTAGATTTCACAATCGCTCTCATGCGTTCTGCGCCTCCTGCAATTGCCGATACTCACACTGTGCCGGGATGGTTAGCCGTAACCCGCGCTTGTGCGCCCACATATCTATTTGCTCCAAGTAGCGAGTCATTTCCCCGGTATCCAGCAGTTTTGTAGATTTTACGTAACGTGTTTCACCCATGACGGTGATCGGCTTTGGTGGGCAATACAGGTCTTTCAGGTATTCATGGACATAGTCCTGATTAAACCTGCCTTTCCCTGTGCGCGTTAATTGCGTTGCCACTTCACCGTTCCATTTCCACATCAGTGCGTTCTGACTCGGTGTGCGCTTTTCCCGCCATTCAACGATGCTGACGCGGTAGCGCTTGCCAGAAGCCACCAGCTCTTTCAATACCGGCCATAACTGAGTCTTGGTCGTTTCGTGCAGGCAGAAGTCATCCATCAGACGTCCCTCTTCGAATAGCGTTTCTCTGTCTTTTGCTGTGGCTTGGCGCGGCAAATCTGTGCGGCAGCCGCCTGATCGGTAGGCATGAAATGGCCATGACGAAATTCTTGGTAAACGGTACCAAGGGATCCAAAGCGGTTTTTGGTCACGATAATTTCAGCAAAAGGTGCGGCTGGACTGTCTTCCTGATAAACCGCCTCGCGATAAAGCATGATGATGCTGTCTGCGTCTTGCTCAATGCTTCCGCTGTCACGAAGATCGGAGTTCGTTGGCCGACGCTGACCTTGTGGGCGCTTTTCTACATCGCGGGACAATTGGCTGAGCGACATCACTGGCGTTTTAAGGTCTTTCGCCATGCGCTTCATCCCGCCGGAGATATACGCTATTGCAAGGTCGTTGCGCTCTGCGCGTGGCTTTTCGATTAATCCGAGGTAATCAGCAAGGATCAGTGAAAGGTTCGGGTGTTCGCGTTTAAGGCGTTCTGCAATAGCTCTGATTTGCTCAATGGTCAGTTTTGAAGCATCAACAATCCAAACCTGTAGGCCTTGTAGTCTGTTAATCCCTGATGAGACTCTGGCCCACTCCTCGTCTCCCATTTTCGACGCGGGGTTTCGCAATGCTGAGACCGGCATGTTTGACGCGTTTGCCAACTGGCGTTCGATCACCTGGTGCGCACTCATTTCCATGCTGAATATCAGCACGCCGCGCGGCATTTCCACGTTTCCAATGCGAACGCTGGTCGTTGCTACCCCTTCGGCGACTTTCAGCGCGAATTCTGTTTTTCCCATGCCTGGACGTGCAGCAACAACAACCAAATCGACAGGGTTTAAGCCCCCAGTAATAGCGTCCAACTCGGGGATCCCCGTCTTCAGCGTGTCTGACTCTTCACCATTCGAATTTCGTTGCTCAAGCAGTTCTGCATAGGACTCAAGCAGCTCATCAATATGAACCGGACGGTGCTCATCGTGAGGTTTAGCAATCGAGAAAATCTTGCTCGAAAATTCCTGAATACCAGCCAGCGCTTTTTCGTGGTTGTGTGCACCAGCGATCAGGTCATAACTCGACTCCATCAGCTTTGTGAACTGCCGGATCTGATAGTATTCACCTACAACACGTGCATACCCCTTCAGGTTAGCTACGGATGGGCCACGGTTCCGCGACTGCGTCTCCATGATGTCGGCAAAGTGTTTTTCGCCCATTGCTTCAGCAATCATCAGGCTATCAATCATCCCGCGATTACTTGCCTGTCGGGATATCTCTTTGAACGTTTCGCTGTACAGGGGTACCGAGAACGCTTCAGGTTCAAGTGTTGCGAGTACATCAGCCGCATCAGCTGTCAGCCCGCTAAGCAGAAGGCCGCCGATAACGCTCGCTTCGATATCGATATTGATCACAGAGTCCCCTCCCGCACTTTTCGCAATGTTTGTGGTTTCATCAGGTATTCAAAATCTGCATGCCAGCCTTCCCCAGTCGGCCCGCCGAAATAAAACTCTCTGGCGTCCTCAAGAAATGCCGAGAAATACGCACCAAAGCCCGCTGGTGACTTCGTTGCTAGGTGGGTGGTGAGTTCACGGATAGAAATTTCGCGCTCTCTGTCGAGCTCTACAGACGCCATGCGGCCCGCTGTAATTTCGTTGTAAATATCCACCACCGCTTGGCAGTCGATTTCTACGCAGGTTTTCTGCCAGGCTTCTGCGTCGGACAGGTAACCGTCAAAGCGATTTACCCGGCAGATGTTTGCTGGCTTAGCGACAGTGTTGTTCCGAGGCTTCCAGGTGCGGATAACCCAACGACAAACCAACTGCAGGTCTTGCAGGGTGTATGCGCTGCGAGACTTGGTTTCTGTCAGCAGCACTGCGAATGGTTCTGCAGAACGGCAAGATCCTTCGGTGAGTTCGTTGTAATACTCCAGGGCCTGTTTTGCTTGTGTGAGAACTTCCTCCGAAAATTCCCCCTTGGGGGCTTTAGGGGGATCTGTTTTTACTGTCTTTGGAATAATGTCTATGGTGTCCCCCTGTTTTGAGGGATTACCATCCCCTAAATTGAGGGATTTTTTATCCCCTAAATTGAGGGATTCTCCCTCGTTTTGAGGGATGGCCCATTCAGACACATTTTTGTTGGGCCCAATTGCCTGACCTACCGATACCAACACCTGCATATTCAACAGTTGAACGCGCGTTTCACTGACGCGCTTAATCGGCAGTTTTGCAATCTCACTCAACTGAGAATTTGAGATACGGTCATGGGGTTTATTCCAGCCATAAGTCAGTCGGATAACTGCCAGCAGCACCTTGAACTGACGCTTAGTTAAATCAGCGCCAGCTATCGCCTCCAGCAGCATGGTAGCCAGTCGGGTATACCCATCATCAAGATCGGCCACGCGACGCTCCTCGCGCTCCACAGGCGCACGGAATTGAATGATTTCAGCGGTATTACTCATGACGGCCTTCCTGGCGAGCCTTCACCTTGCGGTATTCCTCGATAAACCGTTTGTGAACTGCAGCAGGCAAAGTCCCAATCGGATCGGCTGGCTTCAGGTAGTCATCACGAGTAATTTCTCGCTCTTGCGTTGTGCGTTTGTTTTTGCGCATAATGTTTCAAACCTCCGACGGTTTAAAAAAGACCCGGCCGAGCTGTTGGCGCAGTTCGGCTTTGTTTTTTCTTGACTGGCTTGTCCGTAGCCATGCTGTTCTTTTCGGCCCACACCTTTGCGTGCCGGAGACAGTCCTCAAACATTGCGCCCTTCTTGCTGGCTTGTGAGCAACGCCGGTAATGATCAACACCAACATTTGCCCCCCCCCCTGCGCAATTGCAGCGCTATAACCAGCTTCGGCCAGCTTCTGTTTGATGTGCTTTTCAATGAATTGCATGTGGTTCATGCCACCCCCTATTCGGTCTTTGGCTCCCGGATGCCTTCCAGCATCGAGATAAGCTTTTTGGCCACCTCGCCGGTCAGCACCACGCTCTGCTCGCACTCAGCTGAGGCAACGCAGCCTTCCGGCAGACCAAGCTGGGAAATCATCCGGCAGGCCAAACCCACCAGCCTTACCTTCTCCCTGCTCAGTCCAGACGGGTGAATACCCATATCCAGTGCCAGCGGCTTGTTACCGCGAAGAATCGCCTCTTTGTGAAAGAAGCTCTCCAGCAATTCAGGTTTGCAGTTGATGCGTACTGAATTGCGACTTGTTGCGACTGATTCCATTTACAATTTCCGTTGTTTTGCAGTGATTAGTTTGGTTTTTTGAACATGTGAGGCAGATCAGGACGAATCATGTAACCGGGAATTTCCCCGTTGGTTACTCGCTCGATGTGGCCTACGTGTTCAGGTGAAACTTTCGCCTTGTTGTGAAGCCATGCCCAGACTGAGGGCTGCTTTACCCCGCAGGCGTCGGCAAGCTTTTGCTGGCTACCCAGGACTTCAATAGCCTTCTTGATTGCATGGTTAACCATAAATAGCTCCGTCTTTTAAATTTACCGAAATAATAGTCATAGCTATGTCACTTGTAAATAGATAAAGCTATTTGATAGTTAAATAGTCTCGGCTATATGATGGCGATATGAAAAAAACGACCTTCTCAGAACGACTAAATCAGGCCATGAAAGAGAGTGGCTTCACGCAAAACGCACTGGCTGAAGCTGTTGGTATGGCCCAGCCTAGCGTTTGGAAGTTGGTCAGTGGTGGCGCTAAGGGATCAAAGAAAACCGCTCAAATCGCGAATGTGCTTGGAGTACGTGCGGAATGGCTCGCTGAAGGAACGGCTCCCATGCGCGATAGCGGAGCAGAATCGAAGCGTATCGATTTAACTGATGGCGTCCGGAATGACCCCGACATCTATCGAGTTGAGGTTCTTGATTTGGTAGTTAGCGCAGGTCCAGGGCGTTACATGCTTTCCGAGGTTGTTGAAGTATTGAATGCGATTGAGTTTACTTCAGACCGCGCCAAAGCATTGTTTGGTCACAGAGCGGCCCATGACGTGAAAGTTATGACGGTAGACGGAGATAGCATGTCCCCTACGATAAAATCTGGGGATCGGCTGTTTTTCGATGTTGCGGTTCGTGAGTTTACTACGGATGGGGTTTATGCATTCGTTTACGGTAAAACTTTTCATGTAAAGCGCTTGCAAATGCAAGGTACAAAGCTCGCCGTGCTTTCTGATAATCCTCACCTTGAGAAATGGTATATCGACGAAAACACTGAAGATCAGTTTTTTGTGATGGGAAAGGCTCTGCTACATGAGTCCATCATGTACGGGAAGCTTTAACTGTCATCGTGGCCGCTGCAGTGCTCCTGGCTTGGTTCATCATTGGCGGGCATGCACTGACAAGTTAAGGCGATTAAGCACAATATCTATAGCTACTTTTATAAGCAGTTTGTTTAGGCTCAGCAAAGCACCAATTCAAAATATAAACTAATAAAATAAAAGGATGCATATGCAGGATAATCAAGAGGTTATTATCAATTCTGAAGATGAAGCCTTTGCTTTTCTTGAGAAATATGTATCTGGCTATTCTCTTCCCGAAAACGTATCATTCGGCGAGTGGCCAAACCTTAAATTTAAACTAACCGGCAAAAAATTTAACAAGAGCCTAACCCCTTCAGTAATGAAGGGGTTTGTGGATATGCAGCACCAGATTAACAAATCATATGCACTTGTTAAATATGGAATTCCAGACCCAAGAAAGCTATCCAAAGAAGAAAAAGAAGCCCTTGAAATAGAAGTTACTGTTGAGCAGGGGTCATCATTAATTGAAGTAAACATAGATGGTTTTCTAACCAAGATAACTCATGAACTGGTGGGAAAAATGAGCCCTCAAGACGTTGTAGTGACGGTTTTGGGTGTCGCCTTGATTTGGGGAGGCGTTACCCTCTTCAAAAAATTCCTTGATAACCGCAAAGAAGTTAGGCTCGCTGAAACGAAGAAAGAAAGCGATCGCGAGCATTTGAACACAATTCAATTCATGAGTGCGCAAGAGACAAAGCGCCTTGAAACCCTTGGAAAAATAATCGCTGAAAGGCCGCAGTTAGATAACATGGAACGGCTGTCTTACGACGCAAAAACCGAGATGGTCAAGTCTTTTGCTACGGCTACAACTGCTCAGATCGACAATATCGAGCTCGACAGTGAGACATCGAAAGAGCTGGTGACCAACGCCCGCCGAAGGTCTGTTGAGCTGAGAATGGACGGTATGTATAGGATTGAGGAGGTTAACTCCACCGACCCTGAGTGTTTTAAGGTTAAAGTCAGGAACATTCATAACGACTTGCGGATTAACTGCGTGGTTCAAGATGTTTTCCTGGATGCCTCAGAAAACAAGAGAGCTTTGCAGCAAGCGGAGTGGGATCGTAAACCAGTGCACCTCAGCATCAATGCCAAGCATATTGATGGTGACATTAAATCAGCCGTCATCCTCTACGTGAAAGAAGCTGAGCCGCCAAAAGAAGGCTGAGCGCAGCACCAACCCGGCCACTGTGCCGGGTTTTTTGTGCCCTACTCTTCCAGCAGCTTTACAGCTAACCCCATCATCTGCAGCTGATTCTCATCCCACTTATCCAGCCCTTTCGCTAGTTCAGTCCGAATCACATCAGCGATAGCCACCTTCTTCGTCTCATGCCCTTCTGCCACCATTGCAAACACCACATCACCCACGATGTGACACATCTCCTGATAGCGAATTTGCGCTTGCTCTTCGTAGTCCATGCCAACCTCCATCAAGTTTTTCCGATAGTAGCGCTTTAAAAATAGAAAATAAATAACCTTAAATATCAACAAAATAATAGCTTTATCTATATTTTTATAGTTTTAGCTATTTACATGAAATATAACCACGCCTATTATTCACTCCATCGACAGCAACAACGTCACCCCAAACCACCGGGACGCTCTTTAACAATCAGGTTTAGTAACTCAGCACTGAGCAGAGAGATCTGCATAACTCAGTACCCGGCAGTCCCCAGCCCTTACGGGGGTATGGCACAGCTGGCATGCGGCGGACAGCACTGGGTGAAGTGAACTTATAAAGCGTCCTGCGGGGCGCTTCATTAAGACCACTGAGGAGTAACACGATGAAAGCAATAAACGAACATGTTGGCTGGGGCGTTGATGGTCACGACATGAAGGTTTTGTTTTGCAGCAAATGCCGTGAAGTTTTCTACCGCACTCCAAGCGCGGGTAAAGCAATTCAGGCTCAGCGCATCTTCAGCAAAAAGCACCAGTGCGCCAACTAACACAGCAGAGGGTTACACGATGCAACTCGAACAGAACGTCAATTGGCAGACCAAAGCTCGCGGCGACAACGACAGCGAATATCAGATTTACCTGGCCTGCGCTGATGACGGCAAAGGTAACGAATTCATGACCGGCAAGCCGTTGAAATCTTATGACGAGTGGCTGGCCAGCTAACACCCACCGCGCCCTACGGGGCGCACTGAGGCAATCATGACATTCAACGAAAAAGTCTGGCTCTGCGTGATTGTCCTTTGCATCGCGTTTTGGTCAGCGGTTGGCTTTTACGTGGCCAGATAAAGCTTTCAGCCCGGAGGGATGCGGTTTTTTGTTGGGCTTAAAAGTAAAGGCATCTGAAGCCAGGCATCATCCTGGCACCCACCATAACACCCTCTTATCTTCCAGTTTGCCCCGTTGTTCGGGGCTCTTTTTTCACATCACTAAGCGTTCCGTTCGTGGTGCGCTTACCCATGTGAATTTCTACCGAGAGGATATGTCATGATACCAATCCCCATGACCACCACCTGCGAGCACTGCAAGAAAGTGCTGCCAAAGTCTGACTGCAAATATGTGAAGGTTCAGCGTTACGTATTCGGGCGATTTCAAACTGTCGACATACTGGTTTGCGCTGATCGTTGCTCTAACTACTACGCAGTCCGCCAAAACATCAAAACGCTTCAGCATCGCCTGCGCTGCATGCAATCACAGCGGAGGTCAGCATGGTGAGCCTAAATGCACGGATCCAGCATAAGCACGATTTGAATGGAAGCCACTTTGCGACAAAGCGTCGAGGCAAACACGTTTTTTATCTGACCGTTCTTTCTCTGTGCTTACTGGCAGTAGGCGCTGTATGGAACTGACGATTATTGAAACGCCGACGCGTCAGCAGCTCGCTGCAGAACATCTCATCCTTTCCATTTGCATCGCCAACAAACTGGACGCTTCCGACCTCGATCGGTTAGCGAGCCGATTGGCTGAAATTGACGCCGTCGCCGATGCCCGAACTGTTGGAACAAATCATGAGCATTACCTTTCGTGTAATTGATACCGAAACCACCAGCTTTGAGGGCGGCGTGGTCGAGATTGCCAGCGTCGACATCGTTGACGGTGTTATTTGCAACCCCATGAGCGACCTTGTGCGCCCTCCTGAGCCTATAGGGTTCGAGGCTATGGCTATCCATCACATCACTGAGGAAATGGTCGCTAACGCCCCACTGATTGACGAGGTGATAGGCCGCTACCTTGGTGCCGATCTCTATGTTGCACACAATGCCGCTTTTGACCGTGAGAAGCTTCCGCAAATCGCGGGTCCATGGATTTGCACGCTGAAGCTGGCACGCAAGCTGTGGCCTGAAGAGCGGCATGGTAACCAATATCTGCGCTATCGCTTCGGGCTTAAGCCCGACGTGCCTGAGGGTCTCTATGCCCACCGTGCGCTCTATGACTGCTACGTCACGGCAACCAATCTGCTTTATATGAACAGCATTGCACGCTGGAGCATTGCGCAGATGCGCGACATAACGACCAACCCGTCTCTGTTGCACGCAATGCCTTTCGGCAAACACAAGGGCAAGACCTTCGTTGATATCGCCGCCGAGGATCCTGGTTACTTCCGTTGGGCCCTGGCAAATATGGATTTGAACGAAGACCAGGAATACACGATTAAGCAGGTTATGGGAGCAATGTTCTGATGGGCATACCCGTGCTAATTCTTGGCGATTCCGGCTCTGGCAAGTCTGCCAGCATGATGAAACTAAACCCCGAGGAGGGGTTTCTCATCAACCCGGAAAATAAACGCCTCCCCTTTAAATCGTCCGGCTGGACACCCCGAAACTTCGATAAAAAAACCGGCAATGTATTTTTCACCGATTTAGCCAGTGACATTGTGCTGATTATTCAACACGCAAGGCGTGCAGGTAAACGGTTTGTCGTAGTAGATGATTTTCAGTACGTCATGGCGAATCAGTTTATGCGCCGGCGAAGTGAAAAATCATTCGAGAAGTTTACTGAAATTGGTGGCGGAGCCTGGGACGCCATACGGGCCGCGCAATCAGCGGACGATAGCCTAATTGTCTACTTCTTGGCGCACACCGAAGAAACACCCGGCGGCCGCGTAAAAATGAAAACCATCGGCAAAATGCTTGATGAGAAAATCACCGTAGAAGGCATGTTCACCATCGCGCTCAGAACCGGTGTTGCCGACGGCCGTTACTACTTCACCACGCAATCCGATGGAACTGACCCGGTTAAATCACCGATCGGACTTTTCGACTCATTTCAAATCGACAATGACCTGACCGCCGTAGACGCGGCGATCCGTGACTATTACGAACTTAACGACGGGGTATCCGAATAATGCAACCAATGTTCACTTTTGACGACGAATCAGCGCGTACCGCTGGCGCAGGCGGAGCATCAGAAACTGGTGCTTATGCAGGCAACATTAGCGCAGCAATCTTCACCACCGGCAGAGACTCCCAATCTGAAGCCATGGAGTTCTCTATCGATTCCGATGTGGGAAAAATTAACTACCTACGCATCAACTACAAAGGCCGCGAGGGCCAACCATTGAAGCATGGTGCAGCGCTGATCAATGCGATCATGGGGCTCACCAAAGTGAAGCAGTTAAATGCCGTCGAGATGACCAACGGTGAAGGCGAAATTGAGTTGCACTGCAAAGAACTGGAAGGTAAGCCGATCGGTTTCGTATTGCAAAAAGTCCTCTATACCAAAAATGATGGCGGTGACGCTTATAAGTTCGATGTTAAGCAGGTTTTTGGGGCTAACACTCGGAAAACCTACAAAGAAGCAATCGACAACACCCCCGCAGAAGCCGTTACCAAGCTGCTAGCCGTTCTTAAGGACAAAGATGAGCGTATTGCTAATGATGCCCCGCAACATTCTGGCAGCCAGCAACAGCGCTCTATGCTGGGAAATAACGCCAACCAGCAACCTCAATCCAGACTTCAGCAAGCCTCCGCCAACAGGCAGAATCAGAGCACCCAAAGCGCTCCTGACTTCGACGACGATATCCCCTTCTGAGTTGGCCTCTATAAAACATAGCCCTGCCATTCAGGGCTAAGGCTTCTTTACGCCTAAATTTCACAACCTTGAATAAATCGGCAGGAAAACCAATGGCTAACTCATTTAAGCAGATGGCAAAGGACGGCACGATAAAACGTCCTGATGGGCGCATGACTATGAACCTGGACGATATCCACGTTCAGGAAGGCTTTAACAAGCGTGTGAAGAATGAACACACTCTGGCTGAGGATGAAAAACTCTTTCAGCACCTGATGAAAGGAAAACCGGTGCCTCCGCTTGAGGTAAGGGTTCGCGATGAAGGTGGTGTTTGGGTTGTCGAAGGCCACCGCCGCCGCCGAGCTTATAGCCGCTGTCGTGACGCAGGAAAGCCAGTAGAGCGTATACAGATCATTCCGTTCACTGGAAATGATGTAGAGCGTATCGCTCGCATCATGAACAGTAACACTCAACTTCCCCTATCCCCTTACGAGCAGTCGCTCGTTGTAAAAGAGCTGGCCGGGTTCAATCTTTCCCCTGATGAAATCGCCGCGTTGGTCGGTAAGAGCCGCGCAACGGTCGATAAGCTGCTGGCATTCAGCCAGGCAAACCACGACGTTCAGACGCTCGTTAGAGAGGGTGCTGTTGCCGTTGACGCCGCTGTAGACCGCGTAAAAGAGCACGGTGAAGCTGCAGGAAAAGTGCTTGCCGGTGACGTCGAAAAAGCAAAGAAGGCAGGCAAGAAAAAGGTCACTAAGTCCTTTATAACCCCCTTATTCAGCGCCACCCGCGCACGCAGATTATGCGAACTACTCTATGACGCCTCGCCGATGGCACTCCCAGAAGGTGATGTATTGCTGCTCGCTACTGGAACCAAAGAGGAAATAAACAAAATCCTCAACGAGTACCGGCAACAGAACGCTGCCCAGGAGGCCTGTGATGATCAAGCGCTTTAACCCCGACTTTTCCCTGAGCATTTCTCATGAGCTCGCTTACATGCGTGAAACCCCGGAGGGCGGCTACGTGGCGCACGGTGACTATGCAACGTTGTTTTCTGAGCTGGAAGTTGTGAAGGCTGAGCGCGATGCGCTGGCTGTGCGTAACGAACAAATCATGGCATTAGTGACTGAGGGTTTCAATATCGCAGGTCAAGGCGGTTCCTGGTGTGGTGGAGATATTCAGGAGCTGGGTGAAAAACTTGGGCTATTTGCCCGAGAGACTTACCAGCCGGTGCTGCACGGATATCACTGCGGGCATGAACCGGGTGAAGACAGCGTTTATGTAATCACCAAATCAGCCACCTCCGCCGCCCTTGCCGCTATCGAAGCGCGGGGAGTGGA
>Ga0209281_1000463_pt1 | contig 57136 bp, 56 predicted proteins | sample MedtruBG_FD_187514 | JGI IMG/M metagenome (GOLD analysis project Ga0209281, IMG submission 187514) | Root nodule microbial communities of legume samples collected from California, USA - Medicago truncatula BG (SPAdes) (version 2) | ecosystem: Host-associated > Plants > Roots > Nodule | place... | reverse complement strand
CCTCCTCTTCGGGTTGGATGGGCATGCGGTCGTCGTCGACCATGATCAGCATACCCTCTCGCTTGACGACCGGGCGCCTGGCCGCGAAATAAAGCGGCACGATCGGAATTTCCTCGCGCAGGATGTACTGCCAGATGTCGAATTCGGTCCAGTTGGAAAGCGGGAAGACTCGCATCGTCTCGCCTTGTCCGACCCGCGTATTGTAAGTCTTCCACATCTCGGGCCGCTGGCGCTGCGGATCCCAGCCGTGCTGGGCGCTGCGAATCGAGAAGATGCGTTCCTTGGCGCGCGACTTCTCCTCGTCGCGCCGCGCGCCTGCGAGCGCCGCGTCGAAACCGTATTTCTCGAGCGCCTGCCGGAGCCCCATCGTCTTCATGACATGGGTGTGCACGTTGGAACCGTGCGTGAATGGCCCGATGCCCTGCTCGACCCCGTCCTGATTGACGTGGACGAGGAGATCGAAGCCGAGCTCTCGCGCCATCCGGTCGCGAAACTCGATCATCTCCCGGAACTTCCATTTGGTATCTACATGCAGGAATGGAAATGGCGGCTTGGCGGGGTAGAACGCCTTCATCGCCAGGTGCAGCAGTACCGAGGAGTCTTTGCCGATCGAGTAAAGCACGACCGGATTGGAGAATGTCGCAACAACTTCTCGAATGACATGGATCGCTTCGGCTTCAAGCCGCCGAAGATGGGGAAGAGACATATCGCAATCCCTCTGATTTTAAATAATAAAAATGGTATGCAAATAAAAATGTAGCCGCCTGCGAAATGTTGCAGACGCAATCAAATAATCATGCAGCAGTTAAATGTGATCCCGCCGACTGGTGCGCATTTAAGCGCTATATCGGCAATATTTCAAGTAAGAATAACAATCCGTATTTTCGCGAGCGATTCGCCACGCCGTTAGCGCTCAGGGCGGCCCCGCGGCCCGCGTCTTTAGGATCGCTGAAAAGCGCGGATCGAAGGTCCGGCTGATCGGCTCGGCCGCGGCACCGATCGCAACCGCCCACGGGTCCGTGAAACCCAGTTGCAGCCGCGGCGCGCTGCGTTGCCGCCGCTCGGCGATCGACGGCAGCAGCGGGTGGAGAGCGTCCATGAGAAGGCGAGCGAGCCCGGATGGCATGCCGCCGCATAGAATGATCGTCTGCGGATCGAAAACCGTTTCGAGCAACTGGATCGTCGCCCGCAATTCGAACGCCGCGTCTGCGATCCAGGCAGCTACGCGACGATCCTTCAAGTGAGCGACGGCGTCGATGCGGCCGTAGAGATCGCCATCGGCGGGATCGATCTCGAGAACCTTGCACAGCGAGGCGATCGATATCCGGTGTTCCAGCGGTGCCCTCCCGTCGTCGGAGCAGCCGCGCGGCCTGCTCAAAATCATGCCGATCTCGCCGGCATTGCCATGCGCGCCACGATAGAGTTCGCCATTGAGGATCAGTCCCGCTCCAAGACCGTAACCGAGATAGACGCAGAGGGCGTGGTCGACTCCATGGGCAGCGCCGACCATCTTTTCCGCGGTCGCGGCCGCCGCCGCGTCGTTCTGGAGGCGCAGGTCGAGACCAGTCCCGGCCGCGAGCCTTTCAAGCAAGGGAAAGCTTTGCCAGGCAGCCATCATCCAGGGATCGTCGGCGTCGGCGTCGACGCCGAACGGGCCCGGCATCGCCACACCCAGACCCACCAGACGGTCCCTGGATTGCGGTGCGATGGCCGAAAGTTCCTGCCGTGTTTCGTCGATCAGGGTGAGTATGGCCTCGACACCCGTCTCAGGACCGCCGGCCGGCAGGATCACCTCGTTGCGGGCGAGGACTGTGCCGATCAGGTCGACGGCGACCGTGCGCGTCACGTGCCGGTCGATCTGAAGGCCGATGGCAAAGGCGCCTTCCGGTACCAGCCGATAGGGCGTCGATGGCTGTCCCCGCCCCTTGCGCACCGCGGCAAGCGACGCCACGAGCCCGTCATTCTCGAGCTCCTCGATGATGTTGGAAACGGCCTGCTTGGTGAGTGCGGTCGCACGCGCCAGATCGGCCCGCGACAGATGCCCGTTCAGCCGCAGAGCGTCGATCATGACACGGCGGTTGTGTGCGCTCGCGCCTTCCTGATTGGTGCCGCTCTTGGCCCGGATCGGGCGGATCTCGTTCATGAACAAACCCTCTTGACACATCTGGACTATTGAACAAGAAATAAGTCAAGACAATTGACTTAATAAGAGGTCGAAGAACCTCGGGGGAACGAAAGCGGCCCGGAAATGCCCGCGAACGCTCCGGTTTGATTTGTCGAAGGCGGCCGCGAGAAGCGGCGGAATTCCTGTTCGGCGCGCGCCACGCGCGCCGCGAAGACTGCAACGGTCAGCTACTGGAGGCGACAATGTTGAAATCCACCCGCAACGCTTTGATCGGCGCGACGCTCATCGGGGCCGGCTTCACCGGTCATGCTCAGGCTGAAACGACGCTGAACGCGCTGTTCATGGCGCAGGCCGCCTATAGCGAGGCCGATGTCCGCGCTATGACGGATGCTTTCGCCAAGGCCAACCCGGACATCAAGGTCAATCTCGAATTCGTTCCCTATGAGGGACTGCACGACAAGACGGTGCTCGCCCAGGGTTCCGGCGGCGGCTATGACGTCGTCCTCTTCGACGTGATCTGGCCTGCCGAATACGCGGCCAACAACGTTCTCCTCGACGTGACCGACCGCGTCACGGACGAGATGAACAAAGGCGTCCTGCCGGGAGCATGGACGACCGTGGAATATGACGGCAAACGTTACGGAATGCCGTGGATCCTCGACACGAAGTATCTCTTCTACAACAAGGAAATCCTTGAGAAAGCCGGTATCAAGCAACCGCCGAAGACCTGGGAGGAACTTTCCGAGCAGGCCACGGCGATCAAGGACAAGGGGTTGCTCGAAAGCCCGATCGCCTGGAGTTGGTCTCAGGCGGAAGCGGCGATCTGCGACTACACGACGCTGGTCAGCGCGTATGGCGGCAAATTTCTTGACGGCGGCAAGCCGGCCTTCACGACCGGCGGCGGGCTCGACGCGCTGAACTACATGGTGACGAGCTACACATCGGGGCTTACCAACCCGAACTCGAAGGAATTCCTCGAAGAGGATGTACGGAAGGTTTTCCAGAACGGCGAAGCCGCCTTCGCGCTCAATTGGACCTACATGTACAATCTCGCCAACGATCCCAAGGAGAGCAAGGTGGCCGGCAAGGTCGGCGTCGTTCCGGCTCCGGGCGCTGCCGGCAAGAGCGAGGTTTCGGCCGTCAACGGCTCCATGGGGCTCGGCATCACCGCGACCAGCAAGCACCCTGAAGAGGCCTGGAAATATATCGTCCATATGACCTCGCAGGAGACGCAGAACGCCTATGCCAAGCTGAGCCTCCCGATCTGGGCCTCTTCCTATGAGAACCCGAATGTGACGAAGGGCCAGGAGGAGCTGATCGCCGCCGCCAAGCGTGGACTTGCCGCCATGTATCCGCGCCCGACGACGCCGAAATATCAGGAGCTTTCGACCGCCCTGCAGCAGGCGATCCAGGAAGCACTGCTCGGCCAGTCTTCTGCGGAAGATGCCTTGAAGAGTGCCGCCGAGAATAGCGGTCTCTAAGACGGGTCGGGTCCGTACCGGACGGGCTCACCGTCCGGCACTGCGTCCCGCGCTTGGTCGGTGCGGCGCGTTCCCTCCCTCATTCCTGTGCTTGTCACAGGGATCCAGCAGCGCCGCGTCTGCGGCGCGGAAGGGAGCTTCCAGCCCAAGGACTTGGGCTGGCTGGTTTCCTGTGACAGGCACAGGAATGAGGATCCTTGAGTGAGTATTGCCGGCCGCTACCGAAGAAGAGGTTTCCATTCATGACCGGCACCTGGATTTCGACCCGCGCGTGGCTTCTGATGTTGCCGCTCCTCGTGGTGATGACCGCCGTCATCGGCTGGCCGCTCGTCGACACCGTTCGGCTCTCCTTCACCGATGCGAAGCTCGTCGGCACCGAGGGCGGTTTCGTGGGAACGGCCAACTACATCAAGATGCTGGGCGGATCGAATTTTCAGAGGGCACTTGTCACCACGACCTGGTTCGCAGTCATTTCGGTTGCCGCCGAAATGGTGCTCGGTGTCCTTGCCGCGCTCCTTCTCAACCAGCAATTCCGCGGGCGAACGGCGCTTCGTGCATTGATGATCCTGCCGTGGGCGCTGCCGACGGTGGTCAACGCGACGCTCTGGCGCCTCATCTACAATCCGGAATACGGCGCGCTCAATGCCGCGCTGACGCAGCTTGGCCTCCTTGACAGCTATCGCTCCTGGCTCGGCGAGCCGGGAACGGCGCTTGCCGCGCTGATCGTCGCGGATTGCTGGAAGAACTTCCCGCTGGTGGCGCTGATCGCACTCGCCGCGCTCCAGGCCGTGCCGCGCGACATCACTGCTGCATCGCTCGTCGATGGGGCCGGTCCGTTCAACCGTTTCCGCTTCGTCATCATGCCCTATCTCGCCGGCCCGCTGCTGGTGGCGCTGGTACTGCGTACCATCGAAGCATTCAAGGTCTTCGACATCATCTGGGTGATGACGCGCGGCGGACCGGCGAACAGCACGCGCACGCTCTCGATCCTCGTCTATCAGGAAGCGTTTTCCTTCCAGCGAGCCGGTTCCGGCGCGTCGCTGGCACTCATCGTCACCCTGCTCGTGACAATTCTTGCCGCCGCATACGCGGCGCTCCTCCGAAAGGCCGCCGGAGCTTCGTGATGGAACGCCAAAGCCCTCTCTTCTCCGTCTTCATCCATGCGAGTGCCCTGCTTCTCGCCGTCGTCATCCTCGCGCCTGTCGCCTGGCTGTTGATCATGAGCATTTCGCCTGCCGCGGACCTCAGTGCCAAGCCGCTTGCCTGGTGGCCGAGCGACATCGACCTCTCGCGGTACCGGACCCTTTTGTCGGCTGTCGAGAACAGTGCCGGTGCGGCCTTCATCGCCTCGCTCCTGAACAGCATCAAAGTCGCCGGAATGGCGACGCTTGCCGCTGTGGTGGTCGCCGTTCCGGCCGCCTGGGCAGTGTCGCGCACGCCGGCCGTCGCCTGGTCGCTCTACGCGGTAATCGCCACCTATATGCTGCCGCCTGTGGCCCTGGCCGTGCCACTCTATATGGGTCTTGCCTATTTCGGCCTGCTCAATTCCGTCTTCGGCCTGGCGCTCGTCTATCTCACCATTCTCGCCCCTTTCACGACCTGGCTCCTGAAATCGGGCTTCGATTCGATACCGCGGGAGATCGAGAGCGCGGCGATGATCGACGGCGCGCGGCTGGACCAGATCCTGAGGATACTGACGCTGCCGCTTGCCGCCCCTGTCATGGCAACCTCGGCGCTCTTCGCCTTCCTGCTCGCCTGGGACGAATTCTTCTACGCGCTGCTCTTCACCTCCGACCAGCGCGCCAAGACCCTCACGGTCGCCATCGCCGACCTCGCCGGCGGCCGTGTTTCCGACTACGGACTGATCGCAACCGCCGGGGTCCTTGCCGCCCTGCCCCCGGTGCTGATCGGCCTTATCATGCAGAGAGCCCTGATTTCCGGGCTCACCAGCGGCGGCGTCAAGGGATGACCATGAGCATATCGAAGGACCGCCCGGCAGGGCTCATTGCAATCGACCGGGAGATGGCGCGCCAGCATGCCGACGCGATCGCTTCCTACGAGGGAGCGACGGCCACGGCGCAGCGGATCGCCGCATCGCTGAAGTCGACGGGCCGGCTTCTGCTTCTCGGCATGGGCGGCTCGCACGCCGTCGGCCGCGCCGTCGAACCGCTCTATCGCGCCCTTGGCATCGAGGCGGTCGCCGTGCCGCTTTCCGAACAACTCGGTGAGCCGCTTTCGATCGAAGGCAAGACCATTCTCGTCACTTCGCAATCAGGCGAAAGCGCGGAAGTGCTGCGCTGGTTCCGCGAAACGGACGGCGGTACAAGCGAGACATTCGGGCTGACGCTCGAGGAAGACGCATTCCTGGCCAAGGCCGTGCCTTCGCTCGTCGGATCAGGCGGGACGGAGCGGGCCTTTGCGGCCACGCGCAGCCTGACGGTGACCTTTGCGCTGCACCTGGCGGTCCTCGCCGCCCTCGGCGCCGACCCGGCCGACGCACTTCGCGCCCTCAGGGATCCCGAAGCGCCGGTAATCGATGGGGCACTTGCAGCTCTCGCCGATGTCGGCGCGATCGTCACCTCCGGCCGCAAACTGCAGGGTCTCGCCGAAGCGATCGCCCTTGGGCTTACGGAACTCTCCCGTCTTCCCTGCTTTTCGCTCGAGGGCGGGCAGTTGCGCCACGGCCCGATGGAGATGCTGGGGGCTTCTGTCGGCGTCGTCCTCTTCCGCGCCGCCGATCCGACCGCCAAGCTCGTCGGAGCCATGGCAACCTCCGCAGCCGAAGCCGGCTCGCCGGTGATCGTCTTCGACGCATCGGACGAGTCTCCGGCCGCGGGTGCCACGACGATCCGCTTCAAGCCGGCGGCTGGCTTGGCCGCGATCCTCGCTATGCTTCCAGTCGCGCAATCCCTGATGATCGCCTTCGCCGACGCGCGCGTCGAAAACGCCGGCACGCCAGTGCGGTCCACCAAGGTCACCCGGAGCGAATGACGATGCGTCCGCTTGCAGCCATCGGCAACGTCAACGTCGATCTCATACTCGGCCCGGCCGAACCCTGGCCGAAGCCCGGCACCGAGGTCATCGTCGACCATGACGAACTGCGCGTCGGCGGCTGCGCCGGCAACAACGCTCTTGCCTGGGATTCGCTCGGCGTGGACTACGTGATTGCCGCCAATGTCGGCAACGATCAGTTCGGCACCTGGCTGAAGGAGGCTTTCGGGGAGCGTTCCCGTAACTGGCCGGTGGAAGCGGTCGGCACGACGCTTTCGGTGGGCATCACCCACCCGGATGGCGAACGCACCTTCTTCACCACGCGCGGCCATCTGCCGCTGTTCAGCTTTCCGGAAGTGCACTCGATGCTCGATGGAAACCGACTTCGAGGCGGCTATGCGCTGCTTTCCGGTTCCTTCCTGACCGATGCCCTTACACTTGCCTATGACGCGCTTTTCGACTGGGCGGACGCCCACGAGATCGCCGTGGCACTCGACACCGGGTGGCCGCTCGATGGCTGGACGGAGACCAACAGGCTCAGGACGCTCGGCTGGCTGAAACGCTGTCATTGCGCCCTCTTCAACGAGGTGGAGACGACCACGCTTACGGGTCTGTCCGATCCGGCCGAAGCCGCGCTGAGCTTGAAGGGCGAAATGCCTGCGGAGGCCATCGTCGTCGTCAAGCGCGGCCCCCATGGAGCGCTCGCCATCGATCGGGACGGCGGAACTTTTTCCGTACCGGCGCCGCAGGTTCAGGTCGTCGATACGATCGGCGCCGGCGACGTCTTCAATGCGGGCTTCCTGGCGGCACTCGCCGCCGAAATGCCACTCGAAGCCTGCCTCAAGACCGGGGTCACGATCGCCTCGGAAGCGATCTCCACCCTTCCGCGCCGCTACGGCAAGCCCCTTTCGGCCTTCCTCGAGGAATCCAGGCGATGAGCGCTCTCGAAATCCGTAACATCCGCAAGCGCTACGGCGAGGTGGAAACGCTGAAGGGCATCGACATCGCGCTCGAAAGCGGTGAGTTCCTCGTGCTGCTCGGTTCCTCCGGCTGCGGCAAGTCCACGCTGCTCAACATCATTGCCGGGCTTGCCGAACCGAGCGGCGGCGACATCCTGATCGGCGAGCGTTCGGTCCTGGGGGTCCATCCCAAGGACCGCGACATCGCGATGGTGTTTCAGTCCTATGCGCTCTATCCGAACCTGAGCGTCGCCCGAAACATCGGCTTCGGCCTCGAAATGCGCCGGGTGCCGCAGGCGGAGCACGACAAGGCGGTGCGCGACACCGCAAGACTGCTGCAGATCGAGAACCTGCTCGACCGGAAGCCGAGCCAGCTTTCCGGCGGCCAGCGTCAGCGCGTCGCGATCGGCCGAGCCCTGGTGCGCAACCCCCAGGTGTTCCTCTTCGACGAGCCGCTGTCGAACCTCGACGCCAAGCTCCGGATGGAGATGCGCACCGAACTCAAACGCCTGCACCAGATGCTGAGAACGACGGTCGTCTATGTGACCCACGACCAGATCGAGGCGATGACGCTCGCAACCCGCATCGCCGTGATGCGCGACGGCCGCATCGAGCAGCTCGCCGCGCCGGACGAGGTCTACGACCGCCCCGCGACGCTCTATGTCGCCGGCTTCGTCGGCTCGCCGCCGATGAACATTCTGGACGCGGAGATGACCGCAAACGGCCTGAAGATCGAGGGCTGCGAGGAGGTGCTTCCCCTGCCGGCAGCCTTCAACGGGGCCGCCTGGGCGGGGCGGCGCGTGAAGGTCGGCATTCGGCCGGAGGCATTGCGGCTCGCAGCCGGGTCAGAGGCTCAACGATTGACCGCGAGTGTCGAGGTGGTGGAACTCACAGGGCCGGAACTCGTGACCACGGCTACGGTCGGCAGCCAGCGCATCACCGCCTGCCTGCCGCCGCGCACGGCAGTTGGAATGGGATCGGCTCATGCCTTCACCTTCGACGGGACGGCCTTGCACCTCTTCGATCCGGAAAGCGGCCGCTCGCTTAGAATGGAATAGAAAGCAGGCCGATCTACCACCACCAAATGCGGAGTCGCCTGTCACCCGCCAGAAGCCGTTCGCATCGAAGCCGCGTGGTCGTTGCGATAGCCAAGCTTCTCGGAAAGCTCGCCTGCCCCCTTGATCAGCACGCGAAGATAGGCGTCGCGATTGCGCAGCCCGTCCTCCTTCGGGGCGACGAGGCAGAGCGTCGCGATGCAGATCGCTTCGGCGTCGTAGACCGGCACGGCGAAGCAATGCGTGAAGCTGTCGACGATGCTGTTGAAGGTGAAATAGCCTTCCTTCTTGGCATTGCGGACCTGGGCGATGAATTCGGAGGGCTCGAGGCGCGTGCCATCCGGGAGGACGAAGTCCTCCTGCGGTATGAGGGCCAGGATCTCCTCGTCGCTCATGTGATCCACGAGGAGACGGCCCGATGCGGTCCACGGAATGGCGACCGGTTCGCCTATATTGGTGGAGATGCGGAACGGACGGCTCCCCTCGTTCATCAGGACGACGGCATATTTGTTACCTTCGAGCTGACACATCTGCGCCGTCTCGCGCGTCTCCTCGGCGATCCGCGCGAGAAGATGCTCGCTTTCGCGCATCAGGTCGAACTGTTCGGCATAGGCCGCGCCGAGGAAATAGAGCTTGCGCCCGAGAAAGACGCGGCCGTCATCGCCGCGATATTCGATGATCCCCTGGCGGATGAGCAGGTTGACGAGTTCATAGACCGACGACCGCGGCGCGCCGATCCCCTGCGCGATTTCGTTCGGACGCAAGGGCTGACGCTGCAGGCGCAGGAAATCGAGGATCTCGAAGGCCCGGTCGAGACCCCTTGCCCTGCGATTGATCGTGTCTTCCGCCTCCGCCACCGCGCCCTCCTTGCCGCTTCTATTCCGGTCCTTGAGAATTGACCTCATTTAGCCTTGTAGGCGACGCAGTCAACTTCGACCTTGCAGTCGACCATCATGCGCGACTGGACGCACGCGCGGGCCGGCGGGTTGGCGCCGAAATACTGCGCATAGACGCCGTTGAAGGTCCAGAAGTCACGCGGGTCATCGAGCCAGACGCCGACACGCACCACATCTTCGAGCCCATAGCCGGCTTCGTGCAGGATTGCGATCATGTTCTCGATCGCCTTGCGGCTTTCCGCGACGATCCCGCCGCCGACGATCTCGCCCGCCTCCATGGCGACCTGACCGGAAACATAGAGCCACCCGTTCGCCTCCACGGCGCGAGCAAATGGAAGGTGCTGCTTGCCGGCACCGGTTTCGCCCGTTCCATAACGCTTGATCGTCACGCTTCACTCCACTTCTTCATTAAATTCAATGGTTGGTCAGTTGAACGTCGAGGTCTTCAGAAACTCCGCCAGGCGTTCGGTCCTCGGCTTCAGGAACATCTCGCGCGGATGCCCCTCCTCGCCGATGCGCCCCTGGTTCATGAAGATCACCCGGGACGAGACCTCGTAGGCGAAGCGCATTTCGTGGGTGACGATCAGCATGCTCATTCCATCCTCGGCGAGCCCCTTAATGACCTGCAGCACCTCGTTGACGAGCTCCGGATCAAGTGCCGAGGTGACCTCGTCGAAGAGCATGAGCTTCGGATTCATGGCGATGGCACGGGCGATCGCGACCCGTTGCTGCTGGCCGCCGGAAAGCTGCCCCGGATAATGATCCTTGCGCGAGAGCAGGCCGACGCGGTCGAGCCATTTCTCGGCAAGCACCCTCGCCTCGTCGCGGCTCATCTTCTTCACCTTGACGAGCCCGAGCATGACATTGGCGGCGGCAGTCATATGCGGAAACAGGTTGAACTGCTGGAAGGCCATGCCGGTCAGTGCGCGCTGGCGGGCGATCTCCCGCTCAGGCTTGCGCCGCCGGGCGCCTCCTGCCGTCTCGTAGCCGATCTCCTGGCCGTCGATGGCGATCGTGCCACCCTGAAACTCCTCCAGCATGTTGATGCAGCGAAGCATCGTCGTCTTGCCCGAGCCGCTGGAGCCAATGATGCTGATCACCTCCCCCTGGCGCATCGAGCAATCGACCCCCTTCAGCACCTCGACCGTGCCGTAGCGTTTGTGAAGATCGCGGATTTCGAGAAGATTGGTCATCGGATTGCGAACCTCACGATGGAACGGCGGTCTTGCGCTCGACGTAACGGCCGAAGCGCTCGATGCCGTAATTGATGACGAAATAGAGAAAGCCTGCGAAGAAATAGAATTCGAGGCTCATGAAGGTGCGGGAGATCAGCTCCTGCGTCCGCAGCAGCAACTCGCTCACGCCGATGATCGAAAGCAGCGTCGATGCCTTGACCATCTCGGCCGCTGTGTTGACCCAGGCAGGAAGTGCCTGCCGCAACGCCTGCGGGCCGAGCACATAGGTGAAGGTTTGCGCGAAGGTCAAACCGATCGCCTTGGCGGCTTCGGTCTGTCCCTTGGGGATCGATTGCAGCGCGCCGCGCACCAGTTCGCCGACATGCGAACTGCAGAAGACGGCAAGGGCCAGGACACCGGCCTGGAACGGCCCGAGATCGATACCGATGGTGCTCAGGACATAGTAGCTCGCGAGCACCAAGACGAGCACCGGCGTGCCGCGGATGAAATCGGTGTAACCGCGCACGATCCATTTGACGGGACGAAAGCCGTAGACGAGCGCCAGACCGACGAAGACGCCCAGCACGGTGCCGACAACGATCGAGAGAAGCGATATCGAGACGGAGACGCCGAGCCCCTTGAGGAGCGGGATGCGGGCAAGCCAGAGCTGATCGAGAAACGAGAAATCCATGACGGTTACCTCGGCACTGCAAGACGCCGCTCCGCGGCGCGCATCAGCGCGGCCAGCAGCGAGCAGGTCGCGACATAGAGGCAACTCGCAACGATCCAGGTCTCGATCACGCGGAAGGTCTCGACGTTGATCTTGCGTGCCTCGAAGGTGAGTTCCGGAACCGCGATCGCTGCGGCGAGCGAGGTATCCTTGAAGAGCGAGATCATCGTACTGCCGAGCGAGGGCAGGACGCTGCGCAGCACCAGCGGAATGATGATCGACGTGCGTATCTGCATCTCCGTAAGCCCAATCGCGAGCCCCGCCTCGCGCTGGCCGGGCGGTATGGCGATGAGGCCGCCGCGAAACACTTCGGCAAGATAGGCCCCCGAATAGATTGCAAGCGTGGCAACGAAGCTCTCGATCTTGCCAAGACGGACTCCGAGTTCAGGAAGCGCGAAATAGCTGAAGAGGACGAGGACGAGGATCGGCGTGTTGCGGATCACCGTGACGTAGAGCCCGGCAGGCTTGCGCAGCAACGCCCTCCTGGAAATGAGCCCGAAAGCCGTGATCAGCCCGATCACGCAACCGGCGAGGATCGCGACAAATGCCAGGCCGAGGCTGAGCGCCAGGCCTTCGAGAAGCAGGTCGAACGAGCGCCACACAGCCGCGAAGTTCAAGGAGTATGTCATGGAAGCAGCCGTTTCATGGGACAGGGCAGCTCCGCCAACAGGCGGAGCCGCCGTTGGCAGGGCTCACTTGTACTCGATGGGAAAACCGATGTGCGGCGGGGTGAGGTCCTTGCCGAACCAGGTCTTGAACGACTTGGCATAGAAATCGAATTCGACACCGGTCATGGCTTCGTGCAGCGCCGTGTTGACGAAGTTCAGCCAGTCCTGATCACCGCGCCGGACGCCGCAGGCATAGGTCTGCGGGTTCCAGCCATAGCCGGCGTCCTTATAGCGCCCCGAGTTCTGGGTCATGTACCAGGCGAGCGAGGACTGGTCGGTAGCGGCGGCATCGGCGCGGCCGGATTCGAGCGCCTGATAGATCAGGTCGACGGATTCATACTGGTCGACCGTCGCCTCCGGCAAGGCCGCATGGACCATGTCCTCGGCATAGACGTTCTGCAATACGGAAATCGTCACCGACGAGCCGGCAGCTTTTAGCGCTTCGTAATCGGCATACTTGCCGTCCGCCTTCAGCATCAGGCCGACGCCTTCACGGTAATAGGGAATGGTGAAGGCGATCTGCTGAGCGCGTTCCCCGGTAACCGTCATGAATTGGCAGGTGATATCCACCTTGCCGGTGGTGATGTTCGGAATACGGGCGTCGGACGACTGGTTGACGAACTCGATCTTCTCCGGATCGCCGAACAACGCCTTTGCGATGATGCGGCCCATGTCGACGTCGAAACCCTGGAGCTTGTCTTCGGCGCTCTTGAAGTGCCACGGCGCGTTGGTGCTGCCGGTGCCGAGTATCAGATGGCCGCGGCTCAGAACTTCGTCGAGCTTGCTCGATGCCTGTTGTGCTTGCGCTGGCATGGCCGCCAGCACGGCCGCGACGAAACTCGCGGCGACCGTGAATCTGCTGATCATCGAAAGATCTCCCCTTTTGTTCCCACTCATAGATTCCGGTATATTGGACATTAGTCCTGAATAACGGATTGACCCATCAAATGCCTTGAGCCATTACTTGTCAAGCAGGATCGGCTACATTCACCGCCGATCCACTTCGCATCGAGGAAACCCCGCATGACACTGCCGATCGAAACCCCCGCCGTGCTGGTCGATCTCGATATCGCCCGGCGCAATGTCCTTGCGTTTCAGGCCTATGCCGACCGGCACGGCATCCGCGTGCGCCCGCACATAAAAACCCACAAGCTTCCGCAGATGGCCGAGCTGCAGCTCGATGCAGGGGCGATCGGCATCACCTGCCAGAAGGTGACGGAAGCGGAGGCGATGGTTGACGGCGGCGCCCGGATCAAGGACGTGCTGATCACTTACAACCTCCTCGGCGAGCAGAAACTCGCACGGCTGGCGCGGCTCAACGAAAGGGTGACGGTCAGCGTTGTCGCGGACAACGCGACCGTCGTCGACGGGCTCGCAGCCTTCTTCGCCGATGCCGGAAAGCCCTTGACCGTACTCGTCGAATGCAACACCGGAGCAGATCGCTGCGGCGTCGGGACTCCGTCCGAGGCGGCGCGCCTTGCCCGGCGCATCGCCGAGGCACCGGGACTGCGCTTCGGCGGATTGATGACCTATCCGCCGGCCGATGGCGCCGCACGCGTCCAGGCCTTCATGAGCGACGCGAAGCGGCTGATCGAGGCAGCGGGGCTCGAAGTTCCGTGTATTACATCAGGGGGCACGCCCGGTATGATGCAGGCAGCCGAAGCGCCGATAGCAAGCGAGCACAGGCCTGGTACCTACATCTATAACGACCGGTCGCTGGTTGCCCGTGGCGTGGCATCATGGGAGGACTGTGCCCTCACCGTGCTCGCTACCGTGGTCTCGGTTCCCAGTGAAAACCGGGCGATTATCGACGCCGGCAGTAAGGTCCTGACCTCTGACCTGCTAGGTCTCACCGGCTACGGCCACGTGCTCGGCCGCGACGACATACGTATCGACCAGCTCTCCGAGGAGCATGGCCGCCTTGTTTCGGACGGTCAGATCGGGCTCCAGGTCGGCGAACTGGTCCGCATCGTTCCGAACCATGCCTGCGTCGTGACCAACATGGTCGACGCGGTCCACGTCATCGAGGGCGGCGCGCCAAAAGGGACATGGCCGGTCGTCGCCCGCGGACGTGTCCTCTGATCGGGCGCCCGGTCAGAGGACGCTCTGCTGGCTCTAAGAGCCCGTCTGGCAGCCGAAAGCCATTAGTCCACTATTTTAGTGCATTTCTAAAATGTCGTGCTATCTTACGGCGGCAGAGACCCAAGACCGATAACAGGCACGGCATTCTTTCAGCACCTCGCATTTTGATAGGACTTTTCAAGAAACCACCTCTAGGCGTCATAAGTTTGCGTTGAAGTAGTCTACCAAATCGGTAGCTTTATCTGGCAAAAGATGGAGGTCGAAATGAGCTCGAATAGTCTTGCCGGAATAGTGAAATTAGCGCTTGTCGTCGGAAGCCTGCAGCTTGGCTCGATTGGCCTCGCGCTTGCGGACACGACCATCCTGAACGTGTCCTACGACCCGACTCGGGAACTTTACAAGGAATTCAACGCGGCCTTTGCCGAAAAATGGCAGGCCGACACCGGCGAAACCGTGACGATCCAGACATCGCATGGAGGGTCCGGCAAGCAGGCCCGTTCGGTCATCGACGGCCTGGAAGCTGACGTCGTGACGCTGGCACTCGAAGCGGACATCGACGCGATCGCCAAGGAAAGCGGCAAGATCCCAGCCGATTGGAAGAGCCGTTTCGAGAACAACAGCGCCCCCTACACTTCGACCATCGTCTTCCTCGTCCGCAAGGGCAACCCCAAAGCCATCAAGGATTGGGGCGATCTCGTCAGGGAGGATGTGCAGGTGATCACACCCAACCCGAAGACTTCGGGCGGCGCTCGCTGGAACTTCCTGGCGGCCTGGGCCTGGGCGCGTGCCGCCAATAACGGCGACGATGCGAAGGCGCAGGAATATGTGGCGCAGCTCTTCAAGCACGTGCCGGTTCTCGACACCGGCGCGCGCGGTGCGACGACCACCTTCGTCCAGCGCGGCCTGGGCGATGTATTGCTGGCCTGGGAAAACGAAGCCTATCTGTCGCTGGAAGAGCTGGGCCCCGACAATTTCGACATCGTCACGCCTTCGATCTCGATCAAGGCGGAGCCTCCGGTTGCGCTGGTCGATGGCAACGTCGACAGCAAGGGCACGCGCAAGGTCGCCGAGGCCTACCTCGACTATCTCTACAGCGATGTCGGGCAGAAGATCGCGGCCAAGCACTACTACCGGCCGTTCAAGCCTGAACTGGCGGATCCCAAGGACACAGCGCGCTTCACCGAATTGAAGCTCGTCACGATCGACGATTTCGGCGGCTGGAAGGAAGCTCAGCCGAAATTCTTCGGCGACGGCGGGGTCTTCGACCAGATCTACCGACCGGGGCAATGATATCGATGGCCGCTCGCAGCAGCACGCGGTGGCGGTTCCGGCAGCCGAGCGTCATTCCGGGTTTCGGATTGGCGCTCGGCGTCACGCTGGCATGGCTCACCATCATCGTTCTCATTCCTCTCTCCGGACTGCTGTGGCGCTCCAGCGGCCTCGGATGGTCGAAATTCGTGGAGCTGGCGCTTGACGAGCGCACGGTCAACGCATTGACGATCAGCTTCGGCACGGCCTTCATCGCAGCCGTCGTCAACCTCGTCTTCGGCGTGCTCCTCGCCTGGGTTCTCGTGCGCTATCGCTTTCCCGGCAAGCGCGTGATCGACGCCATGGTCGATCTGCCCTTCGCCCTGCCGACCGCAGTCGCCGGCATTGCGCTCACGACGCTTTATGCGCCGAACGGCTGGATCGGCTCGCTGCTCGCTCCGCTCGGCATCAAGATCGCCTTCACTCCGGCCGGGATCGTCGTGGCGCTGATCTTCGTCGGATTGCCCTTCGTCGTGCGCACCGTGCAGCCGATCATGGAAGAGATCGACAAGGAAGTCGAAGAAGCGGCGGCGACCCTCGGCGCCACCCGATTCCAGACGATCAGCCGGGTCTTGTTGCCCGGCCTCCTGCCTGCCGGGTTGACCGGCTTCGCACTCGCCTTTGCCCGCGGCGTCGGCGAATATGGTTCGGTGATCTTCATCGCCGGCAATCTCCCCTACGTCTCGGAGATCGCGCCGCTTCTGATCGTCATCCGCCTGGAGGAATTCAACTATCCGGCAGCAACCGCGATCGCCGCGGTGATGCTCCTGCTTTCCTTCATGATGCTGCTGGTCATCAATGTGATCCAGGCGTGGAGCAGACGGAGATATGGTTATGGCGCATGATGCCGGCTACGCCTCTAATACGCTCGTGACGGCCGCAACGTCGGAAACGCGGCTTTCGCGCGTGGTCCTGACCATCGTCGCGCTCGGTTTCGTCGCGCTCTTCCTGCTTCTGCCGCTCGCCACGGTGTTCATCGAGGCGTTCCGCAAAGGGGCGGCAGAGTTCTTCACGGCGCTTGGCGATCCCGAGACCTTTTCCGCAATCCGGCTGACGCTGCTCGTCGCGGGAATCGCCGTGCCGCTCAATCTCGTGTTCGGGGTGGCGGCTGCCTGGGCCATCGCGAAATTCGAGTTCAAGGGCAAGGCGTTCCTGACGACGCTGATCGACCTGCCCTTCTCCGTTTCGCCAGTCATCTCCGGCCTCGTTTTCGTGCTGCTCTTCAGCTCCCATAGCGTGCTCGGACCGATCCTGCAGAGCTACGGCATCCAGATCCTCTTTGCCGTTCCGGGCCTCGTGCTCGCCACCGTCTTCGTGACCTTCCCGTTCGTCGCGCGTGAATTGATTCCGCTGATGCAGGAACAGGGAACGGCCGACGAGGAAGCGGCACTCTCGCTCGGGGCCACCGGCTGGCAGACCTTCTGGCATGTGACGCTTCCCAATATAAAATGGGGCCTGCTCTACGGCGTGCTTCTTTGCAACGCCCGCGCCATGGGTGAATTCGGTGCGGTCTCGGTCGTGTCCGGCCATATTCGCGGCCAAACGAACACCATGCCGCTGCAGGTCGAAATCCTCTATAATGAATATAATTTCGTCGCCGCCTTTGCGGTGGCAGCGCTCCTTGCGCTCCTGGCGCTGGTAACGCTCGTTTTGAAGACTGCTCTTGAACTTCGCTACAGCGACGAGATCGCTGCCAGCCGCAGGCACTGAAAGGTCCAGACCTCCATGGAAGTCCGCGTCCAGAACATTCGCAAGGAATTCGGCCGTTTTCCCGCGCTCGAAGACGTTTCCCTCGATATCCGGTCGGGTGAACTGATTGCGCTCCTCGGCCCCTCCGGCTCCGGCAAGACCACGCTGCTGAGGCTGGTCGCCGGGCTCGAAAGCCCGACCGAAGGCACGATCTTCTTCGGCGACGAGGATGCGTCGAAGAAGACCGTCCAGCAGCGCAACATCGGCTTCGTTTTCCAGCATTACGCGCTGTTCCGCCACATGACGGTGCTCGACAACGTCGCCTTCGGCCTGAAGGTGCGGCCCGCCAAACGGCGGCCGTCGGCTGCCGACATCCGCCGCAGAGCGGTCGACCTGCTGGAACTCGTGCAGCTCTCCGGGCTGGAGAGACGCTACCCGGCCCAGCTTTCGGGCGGGCAGCGCCAGCGCGTCGCGCTCGCCCGCGCCATGGCCGTCGAACCCAACGTTCTGCTCCTGGATGAGCCTTTCGGCGCGCTCGATGCGCAGGTGCGCAAGGAACTGAGGCGGTGGCTGCGCGAAATCCACGACCGCACCGGCCATACCACGATCTTCGTCACTCACGACCAGGAGGAAGCACTCGAGCTTGCCGACCGCGTCGTCGTGATGAGCAAGGGCGCGATCGAGCAGGTCGGCACGCCCGACGAGATCTATGACCATCCGGTCTCGCCCTTCGTCTACGGCTTCATCGGACAATCCAACTGCCTCGACGTCACCCTCGCCAATGGCGAAATCTGGCACGAGGACCGCCCGATCGGCCTTCGTGCCGGGAATGAGCCGGACGGCGCCGCAACCCTCTATTTCCGCCCGCACGACGTGGAACTCATCGACGGCTGCGGCGGTTGCCTCGCCGGCCTGGTCACGGCCAGCAGGCGCGTGGCGGGCACCCGGCATCTGGAACTCGATCTCGGACGTAAGCACCCTCCGGTCGAAATCGAGCTGCCGCCGGAACGCGCCGCCTCCACCGACCACACGCGCATCGCCTTCCGGCCGACGCGATGGAAGCTATTCCGCAAGGGCGGACAAAAGGAAGCACCGCTGATAGAGGCGGAGGCGCCGGTGCTCGCAGCCACGGGCACGTGAGGCGGTGAACCCGGGCTGTGGAAGCGCGGATTCGCCCGGTCTGGACGCCGGGCTTTGATCTGCCGAATTAATCGGTTCCGATCGAATGAATCCTGCGGTAGAAACCGTCCAATGTCTGTTATCGATGATCTCACGAGCGCACTCGGCGATGCCGTGCTCACCGGCGACCGGATCGCCGAACGTCACCGCGGCGATGCGAGCCTCACGGGCCGGATTCTCCCCTTGGCGGTCGTTCGCCCAGCAAGCGTTGCCGAGGTCGCCGACGCGCTGAGGATCTGCAACGCGCATCGCCAGGCCGTGGTGCCGCAGGGCGGCTTGACCGGACTCGCCGGCGGCGCCAATCCGTGCGCTGGCGACGTTGCCATTTCGCTGGAGAGACTTTCCGGCATCGAGGAGATCGATGCTGCGGCGGGTACGATGACGGTTCTCGCCGGAACACCTCTCGAAGTCGCCCAGCGCGCGGCCGAGGATGCGGGTTTCCTGTTGCCGATCGATCTAGGGGCCCGCGGCTCCTGCCAGGTCGGCGGTAATCTGGCCACGAATGCCGGCGGCATCCGGGTCATCCGCAACGGTGTGGCGCGCGACAATGTGCTGGGGCTCGAGGCCGTTCTTGCCGACGGAACCGTGCTTTCGTCGATGAACAAGATGATCAAGAACAACACGGGCTACGACCTGCGGCAGCTCTTCATCGGTTCGGAAGGCACGCTCGGCATTATCACGCGGGCGGTGCTGCGCCTGCGCCCGCTACCCGCCGGGCGGCTGACGGCGCTCTGCGCGCTTGACAGCTATGAGAATGTCGTCGCCCTGCTCAAGCGGGCACAGAAGGAACTCGCCGGCCTCTCCGCATATGAGGCAATGTGGGAGAGCTATTTCCGTTTCAATTGTGTGGCCGAAGGGCTCAGGCTCTTCGAAGCCACTCCCGCTTTCGCAGTCATCGTGGAAGAGGACCTGCAAGGCCATGAAGCGGAACGCGAACGGTTCGAAGCGTTTCTCGGGCGAGCCCTGGAGGACGGCGTGATCGGCGACGCGCTGATCGCGCAATCGCAAAAGGAGGTTCAAACCTTCTGGCGTATCCGCGAGGGCCACGCGCTGGACCGGCTGCCCCTGCTCCTCAACTTCGATGTCAGCCTGCCGATCGGCGAAATCGGCCGCTTCGCCGACGAATGCGGCAAGGCGCTTCGGGCCAAGTTCCCCGAAGCGCACGTGTCGTTCTTCGGCCATGTCGGCGACAGCAACCTTCACATCGCCTTTTCCGTTCCGGGCGCAACCGAGGAAACGGCGCACGCGGTCGACGCCGTCGTCTACGGACTGGTCGGCATCTATAGCGGCTCGGTTTCGGCCGAGCACGGGATCGGCCTCGTGAAGCGCGACTTTCTCGATCGCTCCCGCAGTCCGGCGGAACTCGAACTCATGCGGCGCATCAAGAATGCGCTCGACCCGAACGGCATTCTCAATCCCGGCAAGGTGCTGGGCTCGATTTAGCGTGGAAATTTGCCCCTCACCCTAACCCTCCCCCCGTCGAACGGGGAGAGGGGACGAAGTCGGCGCTGCTAGTCCCCTTCGCCCCGCCTGCGGGGAGAAGGTGGCCGATAGGCCGGATGAGGGCACTTTTTGGGCTCAAACCCATGAGGCGGGCGATTTCGGCAGCCGGCCATCGGGATCGATGACGTCGAGACGCGGTTCTTCCGCACCGTTCCAGCGCCAGAGCGCGACGCAGGTGCCGCCGGGCGACATGAAGGATGGATAGATCACCCCGTGATAGTCGCGCGCCAGAAGCTCCGACTGCAGCCTGTGGGTCTCCGGCACCGCGCCTTTGTCGAGCGCATCACGCCATTCGCAGCGATGGATCGCCTCATCCACACCAAGCTCCAGAAGAACGCTGGCATCCGTGAGGTCCGCGAGCCTCGCCCCGCGCAACTCGAGCTGCACGATGAGCGCCGGATGCTGCACGAAACCCTGATTATATTCAGCCCAGGCAGTGGAAAGCTCGCGCGCAGCATAAATCGCAGGCATCCCGATCGGGTTCCAGCGGCCACCGAAGCGAGCGGCACCCGCGCCGGATAGCGGCATATGTGCCCAGCGCGGAACGAAGGCGCGCCAGAGCGTTATCGGCTCGACCGGCGACGTCGGTTCCGGATCGGGTCGCGATGCGGGCGGAATGTGTTTCCTCATCCCGTCTTAAGCGTAGACGCCGGCACGTACCGATTCGAGATAGGCGAGCACCTTGTCGGCCTTGCCCTCGCCGACCAGATCGAACGCCGTCTTGCCGGCCCAGCCGGGGATAGGCTGGTGCTTGAACCAGATGACGGCGCGGGCTTCGTCGCCCGCCATTTCGGAAGCCATGGCGAGGATGCGGACGACCTTGCTCAAGGCGCTGTCGACCTTCCGGGCGCCGGATTTCGCCGTCAGCGTATTGCGGGCGACACCGATCAGCTTGGCGAGTTCGGCGAGCGTGACGCCCAACCGGTCGGCGACAAGGCGGGCCGAGAGAAACGGGGAATGATCGTCCCCGAAACGGGCTGCAGGTATCTGGAAATCAACGGCCATCATGAGAAATCGATCCTGGTTTGATCGGGTCCCTGTAAAAATAGGGTCGATTTCCCATCAATTCAAGCGCAATCTCGGCTCATTGCCGCCAGGAGGGATTGCGCCGTTCGAAGAAGGCCGACACGCCCTCCCGTGCTTCGTCCGTTTCCCAGGTATCGGCAAGCTGCTCTATCGTTGCGGCGATGACGGCGTCGGTGATGGGAAGGCCCAGCGACCGCGCAAGCCGCTTCGCCCGCCCGGCAGCGCCCGGAGCCGCGACGAGATAGGCCGTCACCGCGGCTTCGACCGCCCCGTCCAGCATGGTGCCGTCGACGACCGTCGTCACGAAGCCCGCGACCTTCGCCTCCTCCGCACCGAACACCCGCGCCGACATGAACAGCGGCCGCGCCCTCGCCTCGCCTGTCCGGGCAATGACATATGGGCTGATCGTCGCCGGGATCAGCCCGAGGCGCGTTTCGGTCAGGCCGAATTGAGCACCGGAAGCGGCGATCACCGTGTCGCAGACGCTGATCAGCCCGACGCCGCCGCCGAAGGCGTTCCCATGCACGCGTGCGATGAGCGGCTTCGGCAGATCGTTCAGCGCCTTCAACATCATCGCAAGCCGCGTCGCCTCGGCAATCCGCGTCGGCCGGTCGGCGGAAAACTGCTGACGCATCCAGTCGAGATCGCCGCCGGCACAGAAACTCTTGCCTTCCGCGTCGAGAATGACGGCCCTGATCGATGCATCGGTTGCGAGCCGGCCTACGACGGCCGTCAATTCGCCGATCATGGTGGCGGAAAGCGCATTGTGCTTTTCCGAACGGGCAAGCGTCACCCGGGCGACCCCGCGCTGGTCGATGGCACAACGGATCGTATCGAAGGTCATGCTGTGCTCCTCAGCGATCGTGCAAAAGCAGCGGCGCGGTCGAGTTTTTCCGAGTCGAGGCCGGTGGCAAAACCCTGCGCCTCGAGAAAGGCGTTCACGGCAAGCGTATCGACATTGCCGGCCGCTCCAGGCGCATAGGGACAGCCGCCGAGCCCGCCGGCGGAGGCGTCGAAAACCCTGATACCGCGCTCCAGTGCCACCGCGATATTCTCCAGTGCCCGGCCGGACGTATCGTGGAAATGTCCGGCGAGTTTCGGTGCATCGATCTCGCGGAGCGCCGCGGCCAGCATCGCATCAACCGCTTCCGGCGTGCCGCGCCCGATCGTGTCGCCGAGACTGATCTCGTAGCAGCCGAGGTCGGCAAGCAGCCGCGCGACGCGGGCGGTCTCCGCCGGCACGATCGCGCCCTCATAGGGACATTCGACGACACAGCTCACATAGCCCCGCAGGGGAACGCCTCGATGCCGGCTTGCCTCGGCGACCGGCCGAAAACGCTCGATGCTTTCGGCAATCGAACAGTTGATGTTCCTCTCGGAGAAGCTTTCCGACGCCGAGGCAAAGATCGCGACCTCGTCGGCGCCAGCCGCAAGCGCCGCCTCGAAGCCGCGCATATTGGGCGTCAGTGCCGCGTAACGCGTACCAGGACGCCGGACGATACCAGCCATGACAGCCGGCGCGTCGGCCAATTGCGGTACCCAGCGGGGACTGACGAAGCTCGTTACTTCGATGCGCTCGTAACCGCAGTCGGCGAGCAGATCGACGAGCCTGATCTTGTCCTCGGTAGCGACGAGCCGCGACTCGTTTTGAAGACCGTCGCGCGGCGCCACCTCGACAATCGTGACGCGCTCCTTTGCCGGCGACGTCATTGCGCAGCCTCCTCCATCAGCGTCACGAGCACCGTGCCCTCGCTGACCTGAGCGCCTTCCGCCACATGCACATTGGCGATCGTGCCCTCGCGTGAGGCCGAGAGCGTCAGTTCCATCTTCATCGCCTCCATCACGACAAGCGCCTGTCCCTTTGTCACTGCGTCGCCGGCGCCGACCCGCACCAGCTTCACGAGACCCGGCATCGGCGCGACCAACTCGTCGTCGGCGATCTCGCTGCTCTGCCCGCCGGTCAATCCGTCCGGCACATGGAACACCAGGTTGCGCCCGCCATGGAAGAGCGTCAACGCCTCGCGATCCCGTGAGAAACGGATCAGGCGCTTCTGCCCGGCCACCTCGAGCCGGGCACCGCCCTCGAAGCGGTCGAGCACGAGGACGGGCAGCGTGCTCGCACCGGCACGCACGGCGAACTGGTCACGGCCGCGCGAAGCCAAGGTGACGGTTGCGCGCACGTCCGCATGTTCGATCACCACCATGCGGTGCGCGTCGCCCCAGATCTGCCAGGAGCCGAGCGACGACCATGGATCGGTCGACCTGTTCGGGTCGAGCGCGCCGGTCGAAAATATCGCCGCCAGCGCCAGCGCCTCGTCACCAGGTGCGACCGGAGCGGTCAGTCGCTCGATCTCCCGGTCGATCAGCCCCGTATCCGGGTGGCCAGAGCGGAAATCATGCTCTTCCGTCAGGCGGATGAGAAAGTCGCGGTTCGTGACCGTGCCGCCTATGCGGCATTCCTTGAGAGCATCCTGCAACCGGCCGAGCGCAGCCGAACGGTTCTGGCCATGTACGATCAACTTGGCAATCAGCGGATCGTAATAGGGCGTGATCGTATCCCCCTGCCGGACGCCGGAATCGACCCGCGAAGTCCCCTCGGGAAAGCTCAATTCCGTCAGCCGGCCGGTCGCCGGCAGGAAGCCCCGGGCCGGATCCTCCGCATAGAGGCGCGCCTCGAAGGCCCAGCCGTTCATTGAAATATCGGCCTGTTTCTTCGGCAGCGGCTCGCCGCTAGCGACCCGCAACTGCCATTCCACGAGATCGATGCCGGTGATCGCTTCCGTGACGGGATGCTCCACCTGCAGCCGCGTGTTCATCTCCATGAAATAGAAGTGATCCGGCCAGAGGCCGTTGGTCACGTCGGCGATGAACTCCACGGTGCCTGCACCGACATAGCCGATCGCCTGGGCGGCCCTGACCGCCGCATCCCCCATCGCACGGCGGACCTCGGCCGTCATGCCGGGCGCCGGCGCCTCCTCTATCACCTTCTGATGCCGGCGTTGCAGCGAGCAGTCGCGCTCGAAGAGGTGGACGATATTGCCGTGCCGGTCGCCGAAGACCTGCATCTCGATGTGACGCGGCTTCGTCAGATAGCGTTCGAGAAGCACCGAACCGTCGCCGAAGGCGGATTCGGCCTCCCGCCGTGCGGCCTCCAGCGCGGGGCCGAAATCCTCCTGCCGCTCGACCCGGCGCATGCCTTTGCCGCCGCCACCCGCCCGCGCCTTGATCAGCACCGGATAGCCGATTTCCCGTGCCCTGTCGGCAAGAAAGGATGCATCCTGCTCTTCGCCGTGGTAGCCGGGCACGACCGGTACGCCGGATCGTTCCATGAGAGCCTTGGCCGCGTCCTTGAGACCCATGGCGCGGATTGCGGCCGGCGGCGGCCCGACGAATATCATGCCTGCTTCTGCGACAGCCTCCGCGAAATCGGCGTTCTCCGACAGGAAACCATAGCCCGGATGAATGGCTTGTGCGCCGACGCTTCTTGCCGCTTGAACGATAGGAGCGCTCGCCAGATAGCTTTCGGCGGCGGGCGCCCCCCCGATCCGGATCGCCTCGTCGGCGAGCGCCACGTGCAGCGCGTCTCCGTCAGCGTCGGAATAGACGGCGACGGTGCGGATGCCGAGCCGTCGCGCGGTGCGGATGATGCGGCAGGCGATTTCACCGCGATTGGCAATCAGGAGCTTCGAAAACATACGCCTATTTTCCGATCTATTGCGCCGCGACCACTTCGACTTCCATGAGCCAGGCCGAATCGAAAATGCCGGTGATCACCACCGTCATTGCCGGAGCCAAGGAGCCGAGATAGTCGTTGCGGATCTCACGGTTCTCCATGACGTGCTGCCTGTCGGCGAGATAGGTCGTGACCTTGACGATGTCGGTTTTCGACATGCCGGCCGCCTTGAGCTGCGCATCGACGTTCAGCCAGACTTGGCGCGCCTGCGCCTCGAAACCCTCCGGCACGACGTCGTCCGACGTTACCGGAATTTGGCCGCTGACGAAAAGCACGCGCCGAAAGTCCTCGATGCTGACAGCCTGTGAATACCCTCCGCGCGGCTGCGGTGCATTCAGGGCATTGATGTTGTCGCGTTTCATCTCGGGACCTCTCGTCACATTCTGAACAGTCCGAAGCGCGTCTCCTCGATCGGCGCGTTCAAGGCCGCCGACAGAGACAGCGCCAGCACGTCGCGGCTCTTGCGCGGATCGATCACGCCGTCATCCCAAAGCCTTGCCGACGCATAGAGCGGGTGGCTCTGACGTTCGAATAGATCGAGCACCGGTTGGCGGAAGCGGGCCTCCTCCTCTTCACTCCATGGTTTTCCTGACCGCTTCAAGGCTTCGCCGCGCACCGAGGAGAGCACGCCTGCCGCCTGTTCGCCGCCCATGACCGAAATGCGGCTGTTCGGCCAGGTCCAGAGAAAGCGCGGCGAGAAGGCGCGCCCGCACATCCCGTAATTGCCTGCCCCGAACGATCCGCCGACCAGCATGGTGATCTTTGGCACCTTCACGGTCGCGACTGCGGTCACCAGCTTGGCGCCGTGCTTGGCAATTCCCTCTGTCTCGTATTTGCGGCCGACCATGAAGCCGGTGATGTTCTGCAGAAAGACGAGCGGAATCCTGCGCTGCGCGCAGAGCTCCACGAAATGCGCTCCCTTGACGGCCGATTCCGAGAAGAGCACGCCATTGTTGGCGACGATGCCGACTGGAATGCCGTGGACATGGGCGAAACCGCAGACGAGCGTGGTGCCGAACCGCGCCTTGAACTCGTCGAAGCGGGAACCGTCGACAAGCCGGGCGATCACCTCGCGGATCTCATAGGGTGTCTTGAGGTCGGCCGGGACGATGCCGGCGATTTCCTCCGGATCGTAGAGTGGCGGCTCCGGCTCGATGCGCTCGACCGTCCAGGGCTTCTCACGGTTCAAGGCCGAAACGGCGCGGCGCGCCAATGCCAACGCATGCGCATCGTCGCGCGCAAGGTGATCGGCAACGCCCGAAAGGCGCGTGTGGACGTCGGCGCCGCCAAGGTCCTCGGCCGAGACGACCTCTCCGGTCGCCGCGCGAACGAGCGGCGGGCCTGCGAGAAAAATAGTGCCCTGCTTTTCGACGATGATCGCTTCGTCGGACATGGCCGGCACATAGGCGCCGCCCGCCGTGCAGGATCCCATGACCACCGCGATCTGAGGGATGCCAGCCGCCGACATGTTGGCCTGGTTATAGAAGATGCGGCCGAAATGGTCCCGATCCGGAAAGACCTCGTCCTGGTTCGGCAGGTTCGCGCCGCCGGAATCGACAAGATAGACGCAGGGGAGCCGGTTCTCCGCCGCGATCTCCTGCGCGCGCAAATGCTTCTTGACCGTCAGCGGATAGTAGGTGCCGCCTTTGACCGTCGGATCGTTGCAGACGATCATGCACTCGCGGGCGGAAATCCGGCCGATGCCGGTGATCAGGCCCGCGCCCGGCGCATCGTCGTTGTACATCCCATATGCGGCGGTGGCTCCGACCTCCAGAAAAGGCGTGCCCGGATCGATGAGAGTAGCAAGCCGGTCTCGCGGCAGGAGCTTGCCGCGGCTGACGTGGCGCTCGCGCGCCGTCTCGCCGCCGCCGGCTGCGGCCAGGCGCACCGCGTCCTCGATCGTCGCGATGGCCTCCGTCATGGCCGCGCGGTTCGCCTTGAACTCCTCCGAGGACGGCGAAATGTGCGAACGCAATACTGTCATGCTCCCCCCAAGCGTTACCTATTCGGCCTATTTCGTTTCGGCAAAGAGCTCCCGTCCGATCAGCATGCGACGGATCTCGCTCGTGCCCGCGCCGATCTCGTACAGCTTGGCGTCGCGCAGCAGCCGGCCTGCCGGATAATCGTTGGTGTAGCCATTGCCGCCCAGCGCCTGTATCGCCTCCAGCGCCATGGCGGTCGCCTTTTCCGCCGCATAGAGAATACAGCCGGCCGCGTCCTTACGCGCAGTCTCGCCACGGTCGCAGGCGGCCGCCACGGCATAGACATAGGCCCGCGCGGCATTCATCGTCACATACATGTCGGCAAGCTTTCCCTGCATCAACTGGAACTCGCCGATCGGTTGCCCGAACTGCTTGCGCTCATGGAGATAGGGGACGACGACATCGAGGCAAGCGGCCATGATCCCGAGCGGTCCGGCAGAAAGCACGACCCGCTCATAATCGAGGCCGGACATAAGCACCTTGACGCCCTCACCCACGCCGCCAAGCACGTTTTCCTCCGGCACCTCGCAATCCGTGAAGATGAGTTCCGACGTGTTCGATCCGCGCATGCCGAGCTTGTCGAGCTTCTGGCCGGCCGAGAAGCCGGGAAATGCCTTTTCCACCAGGAAAGCGGTGATGCCGCGCGGTCCGGCTGCCGGATCGGTCTTGGCGTAGACGACCAGGACATCTGCGTCCGGGCCGTTGGTGATCCACATCTTGCTGCCGTTCAGGACATAACGGTCGCCGCGCTTGTCTGCCTTGAGTTTCATCGAAACGACATCGGAGCCGGCGCCGGGCTCGGACATGGCAAGCGCCCCGACATGCTCGCCCGAAATCAGCTTCGGCAGATATCTGCTCTTCTGTGCCGGTTTGCCGTTGCGGTTGATCTGATTGACGCAGAGATTGGAGTGGGCGCCGTAGCTCAAGCCCACCGAAGCGGATGCGCGGCTTATCTCTTCCATCGCCACGCAATGGGCGAGATAGCCGAGTCCCGCACCGCCATGTGCCTCGTCGGCAGTGATGCCGAGCAGGCCGAGTTCTCCCATCTCCCGCCAGAGGGACATGGGAAAGGCATTGCTGCGGTCGGCATCGTCGGCAAGCGGCGCGATTCGCTCGGAAGCGAAGCGGCGCACACTCGCGCGCAGCGCATCGATCTCCTCGCCGAGCGCGAAGTTCAATCCGGCTTCAAACATTTCCATCTCCTCCCGACGCCCGCTCCACGATCTCCCCATCGCCAAGCAGAGGCGAGCCGCTGCGATCTGTCGCCGCCGCACGCCTATCGTCGTGAACGATAACATCGCCGTCGGCTAATTTCCTTCCAAAGAGCTGGCGTGCCAAGCACGATGTGCAAAGACGGCGGCAGGCATTGCGAAACGCAACCTTACAGACGGGCGAGACCTGCAAGCGCTTCGCGGACGATCTCCGCCAGCGGCTGGGCGACGTCTACGGCGACCGTCCTTACCTCCCCCCTCGGGTCCTCGAGCGTCTCAAGCTGCGTCTGCAGCAATGAGGACGGCATGAAATGCCCTGTGCGGTGGTGCATCCGCTCCGCAAGCACGGACTCGCTGCCGTGGAGAAAGACGAAGGCCAGGCCACCGGGAGCACTTTCTCGAAGCTTGTCCCTGTAGCTGCGCTTAAGGGCGGAGCAGGAAACGACGACCGGCTCCCGGCTCGCCAGCCGCTCTCCGATCGCAGCGAGCCACGGCCAGCGGTCGTCGTCGGTGAGCGGAATCCCCTCGGACATTTTCCTGATGTTTTCCGGAGGATGGAGCGCGTCACCTTCGATGAAGGGATAGCCGCAGGCTTCGGCGATCGCCTCCCCCACCGACGATTTGCCGCTGCCCGAGACGCCCATGACGACGATCGATCCGGGAAAGCGCCGTACCGCGGCTGCTTCTGATTTGTACTCAATACTCATTGTGGCAGGCTTTCACTCCCTACTGATCTTCCCTTGGATCCTATCCGATTCGACGACAACGTTTCGGTACATGAATGCTGCACCTTGCCCCCTGGTGCGGCAAGTCCTCTGCCGGCCGGCGTTTCGAACTCGCAATTATTGGAAAGTTGCGTTTTGCCACAGAAAGCGGCGCGTGCTGATTGCATCGCGGCGTCCATTCAAGCAAACTTATATGCCATAAGCTGACTCGAACTCGCGAGGAGACTAGCAGATGAACAAGAAGGATCCTAACCCGATCGATGCCTTTGTTGGCTCGCGTGTTCGCATGCGCAGGCTGATGATAGGTCTGAGCCAGGAAAAGCTCGCCGACGGGCTCGGCATCACCTTTCAGCAAGTCCAGAAATACGAAAAAGGCACCAACCGCATCGGCGCCAGCCGGTTGCAGGCAATCGCCGACATACTCGGCGTCCATCCGAGCTTTTTCTTCCAGCAGGACGAAGGCAGTGTCCACTCGGGCAAGCCCGCTGCCGATGTTCACGAGTCCCAGGAGATTTCATCCTTCGTCGCCTCGAAGGAGGGTATCGCTCTAAACCGGGCCTTCCTGAAGATCACTGACCCGGTGCTTCGCAAGAAGATCATCTCCCTCGTCGCGGCTATGGCGCAAACGCCCGAGGCGGATCAGGCCCCGGCCCAATCCGGAACCCGCCACGCGGAATCACTCCATGGCTGACGATCGCCATGAACATAGCTGTCCGTGACGACGATTGGCGGCGGACAGGCTGCCTCCGCCGTTCTCAAATCCACTGAGGCGGAATGAAAGTCGCATTTGTTGGCCCGACCGTTCCCGATGCAGTGCGGCTGGCCGGCAACACGCTCACGATCCGCCCGCCTGCCAGGCAGGGCGATGTTCTCCGGGCGGTGCGCGACGGCGCTGCGGCGATCGGCCTGATCGACGGCAACTTCGAATATGTCGCCCCCGTCTGGCACAAGGAAATTCTCTTCGCCCTTTCCGAGGGCGTGGCCGTCTTCGGCGCAGCGAGCATGGGTGCTCTACGCGCGGCCGAGTGCGCAGATTTCGGAATGGCCGGCATCGGCGAGATCTTTCGCCAATATGTAAGCGGCGAGGCCGAAGACGATTCCGACGTGGCACTGCTCCACGCTCCCGAGGAACTCGGCTACGCGCCGCTGACCATTCCCCTCGTCAATGTCAGGGCCACCCTCCGCCGGCTCCTGGAACTGCGATCGTTCTCCGTCGAAGATGCCGCTTGCGTCGAGGAAGCCGTCTCCTCCTTGTTCTACAAGGAACGGACCTGGGGTGCGATCGCTGCGCGCGCCCGACTGATGACGAGCGGTGATGCGCTGATCGGGAAACTGCGGGCGGGGTATGTCGACCAGAAGCGGGCCGACGGCCTTGAACTTCTGGAAGCCCTGCGCAGCCACCCGGGCGAACGGCAGCATGTGAAATGCCAATGGACGTTCCATGCGACGAGCCTCTGGAAAAGAGCGCTTGACCCGTTGCCGTCTTCCACAGGTGAACCTGCCTGAATTTACGCCAGACCGGCGGTCATCAGCATATTATTTAGGCATTAAAGTATTTCGCAAAATATTTAGGCATATTTATATTGCGGAAATTGCTGCATCGCATCATGATACGGCATGACCCATCGCGACCTCACCATTCTTGTGATTGACGAGACCGCCATCCGCGCCTCTATCATCGAGGAAGGACTGCGCGAAGCAGGACACGGCAAGGTCACCGTGATCCATGAGGTTCACGGTGTCGCCCGGGTCATCGAGACGCTCCGGCCCGACGTGATCGTCATAGACATCGAAAACCCTAACCGGGACATGATGGAGCATCTTTTCCAACTGACCCGCACGGTCGGCCGGCCGATCGCCATGTTCGTGGACCGCTCCGACACGGCCTCAATCGAGGCGGCGGTCGAGGCAGGCGTCTCGGCCTACATCGTCGACGGCCTGAAAAAGGAGCGCGTCAAGCCGATCCTCGACATGGCTGTCAGCCGCTTCAAGGCCTTCAGCCGGCTTCAGCGCGAGCTGGCGGAGGCCAAATCCGCGCTCGAGGAGCGCAAGCTCGTCGAGCGCGCCAAAGGTATTCTCATGAAAATGCGCGGTCTTTCCGAAGACGAGGCATTCGCGCTGCTGCGCCAGACGGCGATGAACGAGAAGAAGAAGATTTCGGAGATCGCGCAAAGCGTCGTGACCGCCGCCGGATTGCTGATCCGGTGACCGGCCGCTCTTTTGCTGCGGTACCTTGGGAGACACCGGAGTGAACATATTGACGAACAAAAGTGAATTCAGCGGCGAGAACCTCTCCGCCGGCGGCGCCCTGCCCGCGCCGGGAAGCATCCGCCACGAGGGTTCGCGCACCGTCCGCGCCGGATTCATCCCCCTCGTGGATGCGGCCGTGCTGATCGCCGCCGCCGAATTCGGCTTTGCGCAGCGCGAAGGCATCACCCTCGAACTCGTCAAGGACGTCTCCTGGGCGAATGTGCGCGACAGGCTTGCCTTTCGTCAGTTCGACGTGGCCCACATGCTTTCACCCATGCCGGTTGCCGCCATGCTCGGTCTCGGCTCCAATCCGTCGCCGACGATTGCGCCCTTTTCCCTGGGGCGCGGCGGCAACGCCATCACGCTCTCGACACGGCTCTACGGGCTCATGCAGCAGGCAGGAGGGCTCGGTGGAGGCGAGGATGCGTTGAAGAACGCCAAGGCCCTGGCGGCGGTCATCCGCAGCGCGGGGGCAGCCGGCAAGCCGCCGCTGACGCTCGGCGTCACCTACCCCTTCTCGTCCCATAACTACGAGTTCCGCTACTGGCTCGCGGCCGGCGGCATCGATCCCGACCGCGACGTCAAGCTCGTCGTGGTGCCGCCGCCAATGACCTCCGACGCGCTGGCGGCGGGCGCGATCGACGGCTTTTGCGTCGGTGCGCCCTGGAACATGGTCGCATCCGAACGCGGCGTCGGCCGCATCGTCGCGACCAAGCAGGACATCTGGCCCTCGGCACCGGAAAAGGTCATCGGCATGCGTCCCGAATGGGCGGAGGCCAATAGGGATACGGTCTCGCGCCTGGTCGTCGCGCTCGACCGCGCCGCCCGCTGGTCGGACGAACCGGCCAACCGCGGCCGCCTTGCGGAAGTCCTGGCAGAGGAGCGTCACGTGGCAGCGCCGGCCGATATCATCCGCCGGGTACTTGCGGGCGAATTCGCAATCGACCCCGAGGGAAACCGCCGCGTCGTCGAGAACTATCTCGTCTTCCACGCAGGCTTTGCCAACTACCCGCGTCCCAGCCAGGCGCTCTGGACCTACAGCCAGATGGTGCGCTGGGGCCAGACATCCTTGTCGAGGCAGCGAGTTGACGCGGCCATCTCCGCCTATCGTCCGGACCTCTATCGCGAGGCGCTCGGCAAGGATGCCTTGCCGGCCGACGCGGACGCGGGCAGGCTCGAAGGAGCAACGGACGGCGATCGCTTCATGGACGGCCACGTCTTCGATCCGGGCAGGATCGAGGACTATATCAAGTCCTTTGGGGCTCCTTCCGTCGTCAATTCTCGAGTCGGTCGTCATCCTCGGGCCTGACTCGAGGATCCACACACGAGCCTCACAAGGTCGGAGCGCTCACATCAGCCGTCAAACCTGTAGTCCTCGATCGATTGTTGCTTCATTTCGATCGAGAAGCCAGGCCGCTCGGGCGGCATGTAAGCCGCGTTGCGGATCACGCACGGGTCCAGGAAGTGTTCGTGCAGGTGGTCGACATATTCGATCACCCGCCCGTCCTTCGTGCCGGAAACGGCAACGTAATCGATCATGGAAAGGTGCTGCACATATTCGCAGAGGCCGACGCCGCCGGCGTGCGGCCAGACGGGCAGCCCGTATTTGGCGGCGATCAGCAGCACCGCCAGCACCTCGTTCAGTCCGCCCATGCGGCAGGAATCGATCTGCACGATATCGATCGCGCCCTCGGCGATGAACTGCTTGAACATGATGCGGTTCTGGCACATCTCGCCGGTCGCGACCTTGACTGGTCCGATCGCTTCGCGGATCTTTCGGTGCCCCGCGACATCGTCCGGGCTCGTCGGCTCCTCGATGAAGAAGGGCTTGGCAAAGGCGAGCTTTTGCACCCATTCGATCGCCTCGCCCACTTCCCAGACCTGGTTCGCGTCGATCATCAGGTACCTGTCGGGGCCGATCACTTCACGGGCGATCCTCAGCCGGCGGATATCGTCGTCGAGGTCACGCCCGACCTTCATCTTGATGTGATCGAAGCCTGCGTCGACCGCCTCCTGCGCAAGCCGCCGGAGCTTTGCGTCGTCATAGCCGAGCCAGCCGGCAGAAGTCGTGTAGCAGGGGTAGCCCTCCTTCTCGAGCGTCGCGATCCGCTCGGCCTTGCCGGGTTCGGCACGCCGCAGGATCTCGACCGCGTCGTCGCGGGTGAGAACATCCGTCAAGTAGCGGTAGTCGACGATGTCGGCGATCTCTTCCGCCGGCATGTCGGCGACGAGACGCCACACCGGCTTGCCGGCGTGCTTTGCGAGGAGGTCCCAGACGGCGTTGACTATGGCGCCGGTCGCAAGATGGATCGCGCCCTTTTCCGGGCCGATCCAGCGCAACTGGCTGTCGCTCGTCAGGTGCCGCCAGAAGCGGCCGGGATGCTTCAAAATGTTGCTGATGTCCTGGCCGACCACGAGATGCCGCATGGCCTCGATCGCCATGCAGCATATGTCGTTGCCGCGCCCTATGGTGAAGGTGAGGCCGTGACCCGCCAGCCCCGGCCGATCCGTGTCGAGGATGACGTAAGCCGCCGAATAGTCCGGATCCGGGTTCATGGCGTCCGAACCGTCGAGGCTCGCCGAGGTCGGAAAGCGAAGGTCGAAGACGCGAAGGTCGGTGATGCGGGTCATGTTTGCTCCAATAGACCTGCAGCGCCGCGCGCCTTTTTTTCGGGCGCGCGGAGATCACTGCGGCACTTTGATGCTGCCTGTTCGTGTCCTTCAGTCGAATAGGACCGAAGGAAACATTCGATTAGCTCAGGCGTCGGCGCGAACGCGCTGTTTCTGGCTGCCGAGGCCCTCTATGCCGAGTTCGACGACGTCGCCGGCCTTCAGATAGCGCGGCGGCTTCATGCCCATGCCGACGCCCGGCGGCGTTCCCGTCGAGATGATATCACCGGGGCGCAGCGACATGAACTGCGACAGATAAGAGACGAGATGGGCGGCGCCGTAGACCATCGTCTTGGTCGAGCCGTCCTGCATCGTCTCGCCGTTGACCTTCAGCCACATTGCGAGATCCTGCGGGTCCGCCACCTCGTCCTTGGTGACAAGCCACGGTCCGGTCGGCCCGAAGGTGTCGCAGGATTTGCCCTTCGTCCACTGACCGTGACGTTCCGTCTGGAAAGCGCGTTCGGAGACATCGTGGACCGTGCAATAGCCGGCGACGTAGTCGAGTGCCTCGGCTTCGCTCACATATTTCGCCGTCTTTCCGATCACGATGCCGAGTTCCACTTCCCAGTCGGTCTTTTCCGAACCACGCGGCAGGACCAGATCGTCGTTCGGCCCGACGATCGCGGAGGTCGCCTTCATGAAGATGATCGGCTCCGGCGGCACGGTCGCGCCCGTCTCGGCGGCGTGATCGGAATAGTTGAGGCCGATGCAGATGAACTTTCCCGTACCTGCGACGCAGGGACCAAGCCTCGGATTGCCGGACACGGCGGGCAGCGTCTCGACATCGAGATTCGCGAGTTCGTCAAGCTTGCTGGGGTCGAGCGCCCCGGCGGCGAGATCGGATACGTGGCCGGAAAGATCGCGGATGATGCCGTCGGAACCGAGAAGACCCGGCTTTTCTTGGCCCGGTTCGCCATAACGAAGAAGTTTCATGTGCTTTTCCCTGATTGAGCGTTCAAATGGTCCAGCCGCCGTCGATGGCGTAGGCCTGGCCGGAGGTGTAGGTGGCGCCGGCGAGATAGACGGCAAGGTCGGCGATCTCTTCGGGCGTGCCGAGGCGGCCCATCGGCTGGCGGGAGATAAAGGCCGCACGCGCCGTTTCGTAGTCTCCCTGTGCCCGCATGCGGCTTTCGAGCGACGGGCTTTCGACCGTTCCCGGGCAGATCGCATTGCAGCGAATGCCGTCTCCTACATAATCCGCCGCAACGGCTTTCGTCAGCCCGATGACGGCTGCTTTGGTCACGCCATAGGCGAAGCGGTTCGGCACGCCTTTAATGCTGGAGGCCACCGAGGCCATATTGACGATCGACCCGTCCTTGCGTGCGATCATGCCGGGCAGCACCGCACGGATGGTGCGGATCATCGACTTCACGTTCAGATCGAAGGCGAAATCGAGGTCCTCGTCCTTCATCGTGAGCACCGAGCCTGCATGGACGAAACCGGCGCAGTTGAAAAGCACGTCCACGGCCCCGATCTCCGCGACCAGCGCTTCGACCGCAGCGGTGTCGAGGACGTCCAGCCGGTGGGTGCTGATGCCCGCCTCACCTTCAAGGCTACCAACGGCGTCCGCGTTGATATCGGTCGCATGGACCTTGGCACCGGCCTTGGCGAAGGCAAGTGCGGTTGCGCGTCCTATGCCCTGCGCCGCAGCTGTTACGAGGACGACCTTTCCGGCAAGGTTCGCTGTCATTGGATAGTTCCCTCAGGTTTGCGTTCGACGATCAGAATGTGATCCGCGGCAAGAACGACCTCGCCGCGCTGGTTGATGACCTCGCACCGCTCGACGACCCGGCCGGCCCCCGGGCGCTTCGGATCGTCTTCCTTGGCGGCGATGGTGACGCGGGTGCGGATCGTATCGCCGATATGGACAGGGCGGACGAATCGCAGACGGTCGTAACCGTAAGAGAAGGCGACCGGGTTGATCAAGGAGGCGGTGAGCCCGACACCGATCGAGAAGATCATCGTGCCGTGGGCAATGCGCTGACCGCCGGGGAGCGTTTTGGCAAACTCCGCGTCCATGTGATGGGGGAAGAAATCACCCGTGTGCCCGGCATGGACCACGAAGTCCGTTTCCGTGATCGTGCGTCCGCTCGTCAGCCGCACATGGCCCTGTTCGTAGTCCTCGTAATAGATCGTCTGCTCGCTCATTTTAATTTTCCAATGGAAGCGCAGCGATCGGCGTTGCCGGGCGCGCGCTCGATTGATAGGCGGCCTCCACCAGGGCCATGGTCCGCCATGCGTCCTCGACGGACCCTATGAGTTCATCATCCTCGCCGCCGGCATGGCGTTGCAGATTGGCCATGCGGTTGGCGAAGGCATCGGGGAACCAGGAACCTTCAAGCGGCACCTGAATCCAGTCGGCACCTCCGGCTGGGCGAATCCACAGCTCGTCCGGCTCGCCACGCGGGTAGTCGAGATTGACGCCGAGTTTGACATAGGCGGCACCCCTCGTCCCACAGATGCGGAATTCACAGGCCTGGAACCTCCGCCCGAAATCGTGGTCGTGATTGACGGAAAGCACGCAGCGCACGGCATCGCCGTAATCGAGGATCGCGGCGGTGCGGGTCTGGGCCACATCGTGGTTCGGATGGCCGATGGTCTTGGCGTGAACACCCCGCGGATCGCCGAGAAGACTGCGCACGAGATCCAGGTAGTGAATGGAATGCATCGCGATCTCGATGCGCGGCAGCCCCTTCAGGAACGGCCAGAGCCCCCAGGGCGTGGCAAGCGCCAGCCAGGCGTCGAAATCGACCACCTCGCCGAGATAGCCCGTGGCGATCGCATCCTTGAGCGCCAGCATCATCGGCGCGAAGCGGAGCTGAAAGTTCGCCGCCGCCCTGATGTTTCGCTCACGGCAGATTTCGAGAATTCCGGTCGCCGCCGCAAGATCGCTGCCCAGCGGCTTCTGTATCAGCGCAAAGGAGCCCTTCGGCAGTTTCGAGAGGATCGAGGCGTGCGCTGCCGGCGGCGTCGCGAGATCGAAGATCGCGTTCTCCGCCGAAAGAGCTTCCTCCTCGCTCGTAAACGCCATGACATCCGACGCCCGCGCGAGCGCCGCCGCCTTCCCGGCGTCCGGATCGAAGATGCCGGCCACCGGGAAGCCTGCGTTCCTATAGGCCGGAAGATGGGCGTCGCCGACGATGCTGCCCGCACCGAAGATGACGATGGGGCGTGGCGCAACCGGCTTCGGCCACCATTGCCGCAGCGATGAGGGATCGAATGTCTCAGTCATGGTGGAAGACTTCCTCCATCATCGCCCACCACTCGCCTTGCCTGCGGCTTTCGAGCGGCTTCTGGCAGGGCATGCACACCGACCACCATTCCTGGTTCTTCGGATGTGCCGCCATTTTCGTCATGTCGGCTTCGAAGTCCTCCCCGACATATTCCCAGTAGCCGAAGAGAAGATTTTCGGGCTCCTTCAGGAAGATCGAATAATTGGTGATGTTGCACTCGCTGATCAGCGCGAGGATCTCCGGCCAGACGGCCGCATGCAGCCGCTTGTATTCAGCAATTTTCGAAGGCTCGAGCCCGATCACCATTCCCATTCTCTGCATGACCGTTCCCTTCTACCGGCGGAACTCGCGGGTGAACTCGGCGACCGAGCGCGCCTTTACCGCTTCCCAGTCCCAGGCGATGCCGATGCCGGGATTGGAGGGCGCGATCGCCCTGCCCTCCCGGATCTCCATTCCCATCTGCGTCAGATCATCGAGCTGCGGAATGTACTCGACATACTTCCCATTGGGCACCGCGCAAACGAGGCTCACATGCAGTTCCATCAGGAAATGCGGGCAGACGGGAATGTCGAAGGCTTCCGCCGCATGGGCCACTTTCAGCCAGGGGGTGATGCCGCCGATCCGCGCCACGTCCACCTGGACGATCGAGCAGGCGCCCTTCTGCATATATTCGCGGAAATGGCGGATCGAATAGATGGATTCGCCGACGGCGATCGGCGTCGGCGTCGACCGCGTCAGACGGATGTGGCCGTCGAGATCGTCCGCCGGCAACGGTTCCTCGATCCAGGCGAGATCAAGCTCGCGGAGCCGGGCGGCGCGGCGGATCGCCTCGTCGACGGTGAAGCCCTGGTTGCAATCCGTCATGATTTCAAAGCCGTCGCCAAGGGCTGCGCGCATGGCTGAGAGCCTATCGTAATCCTCCGCCCCGCTCGGCTTGCCGATCTTGACCTTCGATCCGGAGAAACCGTTGGCCTTCGCCTGCAATGCGTCGTCTACGAGGGCCTGTTTTTCGATGTGCAGCCAGCCGCCCTCGGTGGTGTAAAGCGGGCAGCTTTCCTTCGCCCCACCCGCCAGTTTCCAGAGCGGCAGCTTCTGCTTCTTCGCCCGCAGGTCCCATAGCGCCGTGTCCACGGCGGCGAGCGCCAAGGCCGTGATGGCGCCGATGGTCGTCGCATGCGTCGCGAACTCCATCTTCTGCCAAAGTGCCTCGATGCAGTCCGCATCTTCCCCGAGCAGGATCGGAACCAGGTGATCGGAGAGCAGCCGCATGACGGAGGATCCGCCGGTGCCGATCGTGTAGCTGTAGCCCGTGCCGGTCGCGCCGTCGGCATCCGTGATCGTGACGATCGGCGTCTCCTGGCTCACGAAGCTCTGGATGGCATCGGTCCGCTTGTTTTTCGGCGGAAGATCCACCATTCGCAGTTCTGTTTTCTCGATCCTAGCCATGTTAGCTTGCCAAAGCCCTTCCGGTCTCGCCGTCGAAGAGATGCGCCCGGGCCAGATCGAAGCTCATGGGCACCGCCTCGCCGGGGCGCAGCGGCCGCGGGTTGAGCATGCGCGAGACCCAGTCCCGCCCGTTGAACTGAGTGAAAACCAGGGTTTCGTTGCCCAGCGGTTCGGTGATCGTGACCGGAAGCTCGATCTCGTGGACGGCGTCCGCATCGCCGGCATGGAGGCCGTGCCCCGAAGGATAGACATCGTCCGGCCTGAGCCCGAAGGTCACTTTCTGGCCCTCGCGAACCAAGGATCGGAAGCGTGGCGGAAGCGGCAGGGTCGCGCCGCTGGCAAAGGCCAGCTTTCCGTCCGTCAGAACCGCCTCCTCCATGTTCATCGGCGGCGAGCCGATGAAGCCGGCGACGAACTTGGTCGCCGGGCGGCGGAAGACATCCTCCGGCGTGCCCACCTGCTCGATATGCCCGTCGCGCATGATGACGATGCGGTCGGAAAGCGTCATCGCCTCCACCTGATCGTGGGTGACGTAGATCATCGTCGCCTGCATGCGGGCGTGCAGTTTCTTGATCTCGGTGCGCACCTGGGTCCTGAGCTTCGCATCGAGGTTCGATAGAGGCTCATCGAAGAGAAAGACGTCCGGCTGCCGCACGATCGCGCGTCCCATGGCGACGCGCTGGCGCTGGCCGCCCGACAGTTGCGAAGGGCGGCGTTCGAGAAGATGGGCGAGATCGAGGATCGCCGCTGCCTCGGCAACACGCGTCTTGATCTCTTCCGCCGGACGCCCGGCGATTTTCAGCGAGAAGCCCATATTCTCGGCAACCGTCATATGCGGGTAGAGTGCATAGGACTGAAAGACCATCGAGATGTTGCGCGCCCGCGGCGGCAGGTCATTGACCTTCCGCCCGCCGATCTCGATCGCGCCGCCGCTGACCTCTTCGAGCCCGGCGATCATGCGCAGCGTCGTCGACTTGCCGCAGCCCGAAGGTCCGACGAGCGCGATGAATTCGCGATCCTTCACTTCGAGATCGATGCCGTGGACGACTTCCAGAGCGCCGTAGCGCTTGACGAGTTTCTTGAGCGTAACGGGCGCCATGAACGATTATCCTTTCACCGCGCCGAAGGTCAGGCCCGAGACGAGGTGCTTCTGAATGATGAAGGTGAGGGTCAACGCCGGAACGATCATGACGACCGCAAGCGCGCACATGCCGCGCCAGTCGATGGTGAATTCGGCGGTGTAGTCGAGGAGCCCCACGGGCAAGGTCTTGGAATTGACGGAGCGGGTAATCTGCGAAGCGAGCGCATATTCGTTCCAGGAGGTCAGGAAAGCGAAGATACCGGCCGACGCAATGCCCGGGCCGGCGAGCGGAAACTCCACCTGCCAGAAGGCCTGCCAGGGCGTGCAGCCGTCGATCTGCGCGGCTTCCGCGAGGTCTTTCGGCACCTGGCGGAAGAATCCGTCGATCAGCCAGATCGTGAAGGGAACGTTGAGCGCGACATAGGTGAGGATCAGCGAGAAATGCGTATCGATGATGCCGGTGCGCGCGTAGAGCATGAAGAGCGGCAGCGACAGCGCGATGCCCGGCACCGCGCGCGTCAGCATGAAACCGAGGAAGATCGCCGACTTCGCCTTGAACCGGTAGCGCGCAAAGGCATAGCCGCCGGAAAGGCCGATCGCCAGCGCGATGACGGTGGAGGTGACCGATACGATCAGCGAGTTGCGGAAATAGTCCCAGACCGGGACGCCGCCCTGCCCGGCACCCGAGAACATCGCCCGGTAGGCGTCGAGCGAGAGCGTCTCCGGGATCCAGACCGGCGGCTTGGCCATGATCTCGACCGTCGGCCGCAGTGACGAAAGCACGATCCAGAGACCCGGCAGGCAGATGACCAGCATGGCGAGAAAGAGCCCCGCCAGGTGCGCGACCTTCAGCAACCGCCGCCTGAGGCGATGAGACGCGTTCGTATCCATTACCACTCGGCTCCGATCTGCTGGCGCGCCGCGGCGAGCTTGCGGAAGAAATAGACGGTGAAGAAGATCGACAGCAGGATGGCGACATAGGCCATTGCGTTGGCCATCCCCATGCGGGCGTCGCCATAGGCGGTGCGTCCGATAAGCGTCCAGAGCAGTTCGGTGCGCTTGGCCGGGCCGCCATCCGTCATGATCTTGACGATGTCGTAGGCGCGCGCGACATCGAGCGAGCGGATCGTCATCGCGATGAAGGCGAAGGGCATCAGATAGGGCCAGGTGACGTAGCGGAAGGTCTGCCACGGCGTGCAGCCGTCGACATGGGCCGCTTCGACCGGATCCTTGGGCATGGCAAGCAGCCCGGCGAGAATGAGGATCGCAAAAACCGCGGTCGACGACCAGACCTCGGCGACGATGATCGAGAAGAGCGCGAGATTGCCGTCGATCAGCCAGGGAATGGCGCGGTCGGTGAGGCCCAGCGACTGCAGCGCGTTGTTGACGAAGCCGATATTGTCGTTGAACAGGAACTTGAACTGGAAGCCCACCAGCACCGGCGAGAACATCATCGGAAACATCATCGCGGTCCGCAGCGCCCGCTGGCCGTAAGTCGCCTTGTTGACGAGCAGCGCCAGGCCAAGACCGAGGAACATCTCGGCGTTGAGGGCGACGGTGAGCAGGAGCACCGTCCGGCCGAACGCGACCCAAAATTCGGCATTGGTGAGGACGTTCACATAGTTGCGAAAACCGATGAAGACCCAAAGCGAGTCCGGCTTCGTCAGGCGGAACGGCGTGAAACTGGAATAAAGCGAGAAGATGAGCGGCAGCACGATGAAGACTGCCAGGACGATGAAGGCCGGAAGCAGTAGAAGCGTGGGTGCTGACAGTTTCGAGAGCTTCATCGGAGATCCTGGGAAGAGTTCACATGCGCGGCGGCGCCGAAACGGTCCGGCGCCGCCTTTCAACCGGGATCAGAGCTTGCCGGCGTCTTCGAGAATGCCGGTCGCCTTTTCGGCGGCGGCGTCGAGCGCTTCCTTCGACGTCTTGTCGCCGAGGATCGCCGCCTGCAGCTCCGGATAGACCGCGTTGGAGATCTCGATCCACTCAGCCGTCTGCGGCACCGGGAAGGCATGCTTTGCAGCCTCCTGGAAGGCCTGCAGGACCTCGGTTTTGTAGGCGTCGCCTTCAGCGGCCTTGATGTTGAAGTCCCAGACCGCGCTTCGCGTCGGCAGCGGGCCGGCGGCGGATTCGAGCTTCTGGCTGTCCTCGTTGGTCAGCCACCAGACGAGCGAGGCGGCTGCCTCCTTGTCGGCGCAGGATTCGGTCACCGAGAAGCCGTGATGCCCGGACCAGCCGGTGCGCTTGCCGGAGGAGCCGGCCGGCTGAACCTTCACGCCGACATTGCCGGCGACCTTCGACGATTTCGGATCGTTGAAGAAGGATGCCCAGCCAGGCCAGTCGAGATTGACCGCGATCGAGCCCGAGGCGAAGCCCTGTCCGAGATCGTCCCAGAGATAGTTGGTGGTGCCCGGCGGTACCGCCTTGTCCTTGTAGAGCTTGACGAACCATTCGAGGGCGCGCACGCCCGCGTCCGAATTGAAGGCCGGGCGGCCGTCCTTGTCGAGATATTCACCACCCTCGGCGACCAGCATTTCGTAGAAGCGGCCGTTGATCGCTTCCTCCTTGCCGGCGAACTGGGTGCCGTAGAAATTCGGTGGAGCGGCGAAGAATTCCGCCTGATCGCTCACCTGAGCCCAGGTGTCCGGCGGCGCGAGGTCATAGCCGTATTTGGCCTTGAATTCGGTCTTCTTCGCCTCGTCCTGATAGAGGCTCTTCTGGAAATACAGCGCGGAGACGTCGAACTGCGCCCGCGGCAGCATGACGAGCTTGCCCTCGAGCGTCGAGGCGTCGATCACCGCCGGCACGAATTTGGCCACTTCCTCGGAAGGGATGAGGCCGAAGAGGTCCGCATAGATGTCCGGATATTGCGGCGCGAAGGAGGAATGATTCGAACCGACGCACCAGGTGAGGCCGCCGGTGGCGATGTCGGACTTGATCTCCTTGTCCAGCTCGAAGTGGTTCTTCTTCGACAGGATATTGACCTTGGCGCCCGTCGCTTTCTCCCATTCACCGATGCGCTCGTAGAGTTTTTCGTACTGCTGTCCACCGATCAGCTTGGCGTCGATGGTCACGCCCTCGAACTTGCCGGGCAGGTCCGCGGCCTTGGCCGCCCCCATTGCGCAAGCAAGCATGATCACTCCGGCCGATACGCCGGAAAGCAGCCTGTTCATTGTATTTCCTCCGCTGAACACGCCCTTCTCCAGGAGCATGAGTCCTCATCTGTGAGAAACTGATTTATATACAAACGATAAATTTATGGATGGTCAAGGGCCATTCCCTTCCGTCTTCCGCTTTTCATGCGTATATGGAGAGGAATATTCATCTGGGAGAGACGCGGATGGACAATGAAGAGTCCGACAAGTATCGCGCGCCGGCACTCGACAAGGGTCTGGACATTCTGGAACTGCTTGCCAGCGTCGACGGCGGCCTCACGCAGGCGGAGATTTCGAAGAGGCTGAACCGCAGCCCGAACGAGTTCTACCGCATGCTCGACAGGCTCGTACGCCGCGGCTACGTGACCCGTATCGACGGCGATCTCTATTCGCTGACCCTGAAGCTCTTCGGATTGGCGCAGTTGCACGCGCCCGTGCGCCGGCTCGCTTCCTTCGCCACGCCGCTGATGCGTGAGCTCGCCCAGAGGTCGAAGCAGGCCAACCAACTCGCCGTCTTCGACCGCGGCTCCTCCGTCGTGATCGCCCAGCAGGAGGCGCCGGATTATTGGGGTATTTCGATCCGGGTGGGCTCGCATATCAGCCTGTTCGACACCGGATCGGGCCACGTGCTGCTTGCATTCCGTTCGCCGGAGGAACGGGAGATGATGATCTCCGAGCACGTGCGCAGCAGGGACGAGATCAATCTCACCCCGGAATTCTACGCCCGTCTCGACCAGATCCGCGAGCGCGGCTACGAGATGATGGCAAGTGCCCAGACCGCCGGTGTCTACAACCTCTCGGCCCCTATCCTGGGGCCGGACGGGCGCAGCATCGCGGCGCTCACCTGCCCCTATATCTCCCTGGTCAACAATCCTTCGGCCCCTGATATCACCGAAACCATATCGCTCCTGCTCAAGACCGCATCGCAGCTTTCGGCGCTTGCCGGTGCCGATGTCGCGCAGGGCTGATCCGCGCCGAAAAGATCGACTTCTTGTTTGAACGAAGAGGAGGAGCAGCCTTGATCATCGACACGCATCTGCATCTGATCGACAAATCCGCGCTCAACTATCCGTGGCTCGCCGGCGTTCCCGCGCTCGATCGCGATTTTCTCTATGCCACCTATGCGGCGGAGGCAAAGCGCGTCGGCGTTGCCGCCTCGCTGCATATGGAAGTGGACGTCGACCCGGCTGAGATCGAACTCGAAACGCGCGAGGTCGCGCGTCTTGCGGGTGAGCCCGGAAGCCTCCTCAAAGGCGCGATCGCGGCTTGCCGCCCGGAAGATGAAGGCTTCGCCGCCTATCTCGAGCGGCAGGAGGAGAACGCTTTCGTCAAAGGTTTCAGGCGGGTGCTGCACGTGGTTACCGACGACCTCTCGGAGCAGCCTCTTTTCCGCGAAAACGTCAAGCGGCTCTCGGGCACCCGCTTCACCTTCGATCTTTGCGTCCTGCCGCATCAGATTCCGAAAGCTATTGCCCTCGCCGACCTTGCGCCCGACGTTCAGTTCATTCTCGATCATTGCGGCGTTCCGGACATAAAGGGTCACGCGGAGCACCCCTGGCGCGACCATATGACCGAGATCGCCCGCCGCCCGAATGTCGTCGCCAAGATCTCCGGCGTGGTCGCCTATGCGGAGGAAGACTGGGCGCTCGATTCCATCCGCCCCTATGTCGAGCACACGATCTCGGTTTTCGGATGGGACCGGGTGGTCTGGGGCAGCGACTGGCCGGTCTGCACCCTCGGCGGCAACCTCTCGACCTGGGTCGCGGCCACCCAGGCCCTCATCGAAGGCTGCAGTCCCCAGGAACGGAGGAAGCTTCTCTCCGGCAATGCGCAACGGATCTGGAATCTGATCTGATAGTTGCTTCCACCTCATCCATTGTGCTCGTCACAGGGATCCAGCAGCGACGCGTCTGCAGCTCAGAAGAGTCTATTCAGCCCAAGGACTTGGCCTGGCTGGATTCCTGTGACAAGCACAGGAATGAGGACGGAGGAAAGGTGCTGCCGCACCCAGCTTAGTCAGGTTTGCTAAGTCGACCGCGGCACGTATGCCGGATGCTCTTCTCTCCCTCATCCCTATGCTCGTCAAAGGGATGAGGGGTGCGGTAGGCGCCGTCATGATGCGCGCCGTTGCCGTTCCAGCGTTTCGAAATGGTCGGCGATCTCCTTGCCGGTTGCGATCCACACGTCGCCTTTTGCCTGAACATGGCGCAGGAAGTCGCGAAGGAGGTGCCAGCGCATCGGACGACCGGACACTTGCGGGTGCAGGACGAGCGTCGTGACGCCGCCCCAGGCATGGGTGGCCTCGAATTCGTCGATCCAGAGGGCGAGGACGGCTTCGCGGCCGAAGAGCGGCCGCGCGCTCGAGCGGCTGGACATGCCGAAATTCCAGTCGTCGAATGCGAAATTGACCGGAATCTCCACTGGGCCCGGCACGCCGTCCGCCGACGCGTGCCGGTAGGGCAGGATGTCGTCGCGAAACGAGCTGGAATAGCGGATGCCCGATTTGGCAAGATAGGCGATCAGCTCGGGAAAGTTCTCTCCCGAGGGCGCGCGGTAACCGACGGGACGGATTCCGAACGCCCGCTGCAACGCCTCGAAGCCGCGGTCGATCTCCTCGAATGTCTCCTCCAGGCGGTCGCGATCCGGCATCTTGTGAAGAAAGCCGTGGTGACCGATCTCGTGTCCGGCCGCGACTATTCTATCGCAGGCTTCGGGATGGGCAAGCGCCGTCCATCCGGGCGTGAAGAATGTCGCCTTCATCGCCAGTTCTGCCATCAGTTCGACGATCCTGGCGATGCCGACGCGCGCATCGTAGCCGCCATGGGAGGTGGTCACCATCCGGTCGACATTCGAAGGGTTGTTGCCGATCCATGCGGTTTCGGCGTCCACGTCGAAGCCGATGAAGACGGCGCTCTTCGCGCCGTTCGGCCAGGTCATCGCCGGCGTTTGCGGCGCCGGATTGAGCGGACGCGGCGTCAGGTCGTAGATCATGGCGAAATCCTCAGCAAAAGACGGAACGCCTGTTGCCGTCGCCGGCAAGCAGGGGCTCCAGAGCGCGGCAATCCTCGAGGTGTTCGAGCTCGGCGATCGTCCGCCAGAGCGGGTCCGCCTGCTCCGTTTCGATGCTCATCGCGGCGAGCTCTTCGAACTTGGCGCGGATGGCGGCGGGGCGCATCGGCCTTTCGGCGGAGCCGGTCGCGCGGGGCACCATTCGCGACAGGCGGACGCCGTCCTCGAAGAGAAGCGTGACGACCGGCTCATCCAGCGGCTGCATCCTATCGTCTACCGTCAGCAGCATGCGGTCCATGACGGCCCGCAGACGGGGATCGGCACGCCGGTCGGCGGCATAGGCCTGAAGCCCGGCCGTCAGCAACACGCAGCGTGCCGCAAGCGCATAGGGCAGGCTCATCTGCGTGGGCGCCATGGCGCCGCTCTCCCGGGCGCCGCACATGCCCATCAGCATGGCGCTCAACCGCAACTCGATCCTGTCGATCTCAGCTGCATCGCGGCCCGATTCGGAAAGCAGGTCGTCCAGCGCATCGATCGCCGAATGGGCGCCCCGGCAGGAGGCGTAAGGCTTGAGGACCGCGCGTCTCACCTTCCAGTCTTCGCCGAGTCCCTCGCATAGCTTCTGCGGCTCGCAGGCGTCCTTGTTGAACGCCCGGAAAAAGCCGCCCCAGACGTCATCGAAGACCTTGGAGGGGCCGGCAAGGCCCTCCCCTGCAAACCGCGCCGCCAGCAAGCCGCCTTCGGCCGCGCGGCCGGCATGGATCTTCTTCGCCTGCGACCCGTCGTGGATGAAGGCCCAGAGGCCGGACGAGAAGCTGGTGGCGAGCGTGATCGCATCACGCGTGGCAAGATCGTCGAAACCGTTAAGCCTGGCAACGGCCGCCGCAGCGGCAAGCGTGCCGCAGGTGCCGGTGGAATGCCAGCCGAGCCCGTTGTGACTGTCGTATCCGCCCGCCGCTTCGAGGACGCGCCGGCCGGTCTCGTAGCCCGCAGCCACGCTGGCGATGAGCTCCCTGCCCGTCACGGGCTGCTTCGCTTCGGCAATCGCGGCCAGGACGGCGGGAATGACGACGGCGCCCGAATGGTCGCAGCCGCCGGAATCGTCGAGTTCGAAAGCATGAGCCGCAACCCCGTTTATGAGCGCGGCCTCTCGCGCTGCTGCGCGATCGCCGGTGCCCCAGATCAGCGCGCTACCGGGCGCGCCGGCGGCCCGGCGGGCGATGCGGGCTTCCGCCGAGCGCGCGCCCGCCAGGGCCGAGCCGATCGTGTCGGCGATGTGGACTTTCGTCTTTTCGACGACATCGGCGGGAAGCGCTTCGAACCGAAGGGCTGAAAGAAAGGATGCCAGCCTGTCGACCGGCGCGTCGGCAGCAACGCGGGGCATGGAACTGCTCATGGTTTGTCGAGAATCGGTCGCGTCGCCGCGCTGCGGCCCGGCCTATTCGGCGGGGCCGCAGCGCGGCGAATTACTTCACCGCTTCGCCATTGACGTAAATGCCATCGAGCAAGGTGCCCTCGAGGCCGTACTTGGCGAAAATCGCCTTGTATTCGCCTGATTCCATCAGGGCCTTCAGCGCTGCGGCATAGGCGTCGCGCAGTTCCGTGTCCTTCTTGGCGAAACCGATGCCCTGATAGACCACGGTGAAGGGCTCGCCCACGACGGCGTAGGTGTCCTTCTCGAGATCCATCAGATAGGGCAGCGTTTCGGAACCCTGGACGGCGGCGTCGAGCCGGCCCTGCTTCAGCTGGGCGCGGGCATCGGCGGAGCCTTCCGTGCCGACGACCTTGACGGCCGGCAGCCCCTTGGCTTCGCAATTGGCAGTACTCCATTTCGCCGTCTCGTCCGGGAAGGAGGTGCGGCGGCTCATGCCGACTATCTTGCCGCAGAAATCGGTGAGCGTCTTGAACTCGTCCTTGCGGGCAAAGGACGTGTAGAACTGCGCGCCGGATTTCATGTAATCGATGAAATCGAGCGTATCGCGGCGCTTGGGAAGATCGCTCATGCCGCTATGGATAAGGTCGACGCGGCCTGTCTGAAGCGACGAGATCATCTGTTCGAAGCCGATATTCGACCATTCGACCGTGGTGCCGAGCTCCTTGGCAAGCGCAACGCCGAGATCGATGTCGACACCCCTGAGTTCGTTGGTCGCCGGATCGACATATTCCATCGGCGGATAGTTCGGCTGGTTGGCGACGACGACCTTACCGGCCGACTTGATCCGCTCGGGCAGGCCGGCGGCATTGGCGGAGGTTGCGGCGAGGCATGCGACCGTGAGCGCTGCGATGTGCTTGTTCATGTGGTTCCCCATTTTGTCCTGGTTCGAGCCGGCGGCTCGTCTGCCGCCGTTCTCCTGTTCCTCAGCTGTGAACGGCTTTGATGAACTCCGCCGTTCGGGCACTTTTCGGGGTGCTGAGAACCTCCGATGCCAAGCCTGTTTCGACCACCTTGCCGGTCTCCATGAAGGTGACGGTATTCGCCACATTGCGGGCGAAGCCGAGCTCATGGGTGACGACGATCATCGTCATGCCGGAAGCGGCAAGGTCCCGCATCACGTCGAGCACTTCCGACACCAGTTCCGGGTCGAGCGCCGATGTGGGTTCGTCGAAGAGAATGAGATCCGGCCGCATGCCCATGGCGCGGGCGATCGCGACGCGCTGCTGTTGACCCCCGGAAAGCTCCGAAGGGTAATGGTTCGCCTTGTCTGCGAGCCCCACCCGCTCCAGCAATGCCGCTGCCCTGTCGCGCGCTTCGTTCACCGGCTCGCCGAGCACCTGCACCGGGCCCTCGATGATGTTTTCCAGCGCGGTCTTGTGCGGGAACAGGTTGAAACGTTGGAAGACCATGCCGATCCGCCGCCGCTGGCGCGAGATCTCCGCATCGCTGATCTCGTGGAGATTGTTGCCGTCGCGGCGGTAGCCGATCAGTTCGTCCTTGACCCAGATCGCTCCGCCGTCCATGCGCTCCAGAAGATTGATGCAGCGCAGAAGCGTGCTCTTGCCCGAGCCGGAGGGGCCGATGATGCAGCTCACCTCTCCGCGGGCGACCTCCAGGCTGACCTTATCGAGAGCGCGGAACGTGCCGTAGTTCTTCGTGACGTCGATAGCCTTGACGAGAATACCCTGGTTCATGACCGACCTCACATGGACGAGCGGATCGATTTCGAACCGCGGCCGAAATAACGCTCGATATAGTGCTGCCCGATCGAGAGCACGGAGACGACGAGCAGGTACCAGAAGCTCGCGACCAACAGCAGCTCGAGTACGCGGGTGTTGGCGAAATAGATGATCTGCGCGTTGTGGAGTATCTCGGAATACTGGATGACGCTGGCGAGCGACGTCAGCTTCACCATGCCGATCACCTCGTTGCCGACCGGCGGCACCATGACGCGCATCGCCTGCGGCAGGACGATCCGGCGCAGCATCTTCATCTGCGTCATGCCGATCGTGCGCGCAGCCTCGTACTGGCCGCTGTCGACAGACAGAAGCCCGCTTCGCACCACCTCCGAAGTATAGGCACCCTGCGATATGCCGAGCCCGAGGACGGCCGCGACGAAGGGCGTCATGACGTCGACCGTCCTGAACTCGAACAGTCCCGGAATGCCGAACGTCGGGAAGATGAGCGCCAGGTTGAACCACAGCATCAACTGCAGCAGCGCCGGGGCGCCGCGAAAGACCCAGATATAGCCGATGGCGATCAACGACAGCACCGGATTGCCTGAAATCCGCATGATGGCGATGACGACGCCGAGGACGATGCCGAGCCCCATGGCGGCAACGGTCATCAGCAGGGTGTTGTAGAGGCCGGCGAGGATGGCGGGTGCGAAGAGAAAATCGCGGACATAGCTCCATTCGATCTGCCCGACGCTGAAGGCCCGCACCAGGCCTGCAAACAGCAGGAGCACGACGCCCGCCGCGATCGTTCGTCCGATATGGCGCTTCGGCACCAGTTTCAGGTGGGCGATCTCGTATTTGGAATCCGAAGGCTGAGTTGCGAGGCTTGCCACATTCATCGGCGTCGCGCCTCCTCTGCGCCGTCCTTCGCTCCCGCAAAGGCCCCGCCGCCGATCGGGCCGCCGGCGAAGGCGCAGCATTCGGCAAGCGCCGTTTCGAAGCGGGCGATCTGCTCGCGAACCTTCTCCGGCGCCGTTGCACCGTAGCCGTTTCTGCTCGCAAGCGCCTTTTCGAGCACGAGTGCCGCGAGCATCTCCGGGTGAAGCCGCGGATCGATCCCCGGCAGGTCCTCCGCCGTCAGACCGGCAAGATCGTGTCCGCGCTCTTCGCAAAAGCGCACCACTGCGCCGGTAATCTCGTGCGCTTCCGCGAAGGGCACGTCCCGGCCGACCAGCCAGTCGGCCACTTCGGTCGCGAGCGTGAAGCCCTTCGGCGCCTCCTCGCGCAGCTTCTCCACGTCGAATTCCAACGTCCCCACCATACCGGCAAAGGCGGGCAGGACCAGTTCGAGAACGTCGATCGTCTCGAACAGGCTGCGCTTGTCCTCGGCTAGATCGCGATTATAGGCGAGCGGCATCGCCTTCATGGTCGCGAGGAAGCCGGCGATGTTGCCGATCAGCGTGCCCGACATGCCGCGCGTCAGCTCGGCGACGTCGGGGTTCTTCTTCTGCGGCATGATCGAGGAGCCGGTGGAATAGGAATCATGCAGCCGCACCCAACTGAACTGCTTAGAGCTCCAGAGGCAGATCTCCTCCGCAAGCCGCGAGAGATCCACCGCCACCAGCGAGCATATGAAGAGGAATTCGGCGACGTGATCGCGCGCGGCGACGGCGTCGATCGAGTTCTCGCAAGCGGCCGAATAGCCGAGATCGATGGCGGAGAGGTCGGGACGGCGCGCAATGCCGGATCCGGCGAGCGCGGCCGCACCCAGAGGCGAGCGATCGAAGCGGCGGTCCCAATCGGCAAAGCGCTGCAGGTCGCGCAGCAGCGACTGCGCGTGCGCCATCAGGTGATGGCCGAGCACGACCGGCTGGGCCGGCTGAAGATGGGTAAAGCCGGGCATCACGGTCTCCGTATGCCGGGATGCCTGCTCGGTCAGGGCTTCTTCGATGGCGATCACGCCTTGGGAGAGCTCCCGCGCCATGCGCCGCAGATAGAGGCGCGTATTGTTTGCCGTCTGGTCGTTGCGCGACCGCCCGGCGCGAAGCTTGCCGCCAAGCGTGCCGAGGCGCGCCATCAACAGCCGTTCGAGAAAGGTATGCAGATCCTCGTCAGCCGCAATCGGCTCCTCGCGGCCGGCACCGACATCGGCTTCGATGCCTTCCAGGGCCGCGCGTATCGCGGAGAATTCACTCTCGTCCAGGACCCCGGCCCGCTTCAACTCGGAAGCATGGGCGCGCGAACCTGCAATATCTTCCTTGTAAAGCCGAAAGTAAGATCGCGGCGCGCGGGACAGGTTTGCAAGCGCTTCGGATGGTCCGGACTTGAATCGTCCACCCCAAAGCTGAGTGGGCTCGGTCATCTTCGTTCCCTTTATTTGTTCGTTATTTCGGAGAAGCTCCCACGGGTCACATGCCACGGCAAGCGAAGTTATTTCAACAAGCTATGACAAAAACGACTAGCCTTGCTCCGGGCACTTATTTAGGGTCTGCGCAAAGAACGGGGGCGGAGCCGAAGCGCGATCTCGCATCGGCAGAACCTGACGGAGGAATTTTCATGGCTTCTGGACGGCGGCGCTTGCCTTCGACGACCGCGCTTCAAGTGCTGCTTGCGGTGGCCGAAAGGGGATCGACGAGCGCTGCCGCCGAAAGCACGGCGCTGTCGCAAAGCGCCGTCAGCAAGCAATTGCTGGCGCTCGAAGACCTGATCGGCAGTCCCGTTTTCGCCCGGACGCCGCGCGGAATGATCCCGACGGAGGTCGGTTCGATCTATATCGAACAGGCGCGCACCGCATTGAAGGCGATGGAGGACGCCGCCCTTCGCGTCGCCCGCCTGAAGCCGGGCCCGCGGGTGCTGAGATTGCAGGTGCCGCCCATTTTCGGGGACCGGTGGCTGCTGCCGCGCTTCCTTCGCTTTACCGAGCAGCACCCGGAGATTGAGGTGCAGTTCACGACGTTCGTTTCTCCGACCCAGTCTCAGACGCCCGATGCGATATTCCGCTTCCTGAGCGAACCGCTGCCCGAAGAGGAGACCAACTATCTCTTCGGGCGCGAGGTTCTTGTCGTCAGCGCCCCTTCCTACTGGGAGAAGAACGGCACTCCGGAGACGGTCGAGGATCTCGCCGGCGGCATCATGCTGGAGCACCCGCAGACCCCGCTGCACTGGAACTATTTCGCGAGGGGTCACGGCAAGGACGACCTCGCGGTGCGACACACCACGCGCTTCGGCTATTACACGATGGTGATCCGGGCGGCACTTGCCGGACAGGGAATGGCCTTGATCCCGCGCGGTCTTATTCTCGACGACCTTGCGGCGGGAAAGCTCGTCAATCCGAACGGCTTTGGATATCGAAGCGACTACGGCTACTGGTTCGCAAAACCGCGAGACATTGCGCCGAGTGCTTCCATGCGGACCTTCGAAGCTTGGCTGATGGCGGAAGCGGAAGGGATGGGCGACTGAGGCCCCGGGCCGTGGCGCGCCGGCTCAGCCCGCCAGCCGCGCGAGCGCGTCTCCGTCGAGCCGGAAAAAGAGCCTGTCCGTTTTGCGTGTACCGCCCAGCTCTTCATAGAAAGAGAGGAGTCGCGTGTTTTCCGCCTCCACCGTCCAATCGATGCGCGCGAGCCCGCGCTCCCTCGCCAGGCTGGCGAGCTTCTGCATCAAAGCCCGGCCGAGGCCACGGCCGCGCTGCGACCCGCCGACGTAGAGTTCCTTCAGAAAGATGCCCGGCTTCAAGCCCGGCCCAGGGTAAATCGCGGAGAAGGCAGCAAAACCGAGCACCGAACGATGCTCCTCGGCGACGAGGATCTCCGCGCCCGGCGGCATGGCTTGAAGCCCCGCGACGATCTCGGCGCGCGGCGGACAAGCCACGCGGTAGTGCGCTTGCATTTCCTCCATGAGGGTCGCAAGTGCGAGGAAGGCCGCGTCATTGGTCTGCAGTAGGCGGATCGGCGTCACTTGCATTCCCTCAGCTCGAGCGCGCCGACACCCAGTTGTGCCAGTCTTCCTCGCTGCCGTTGAAGACGTTGAGGTCGATTCGCCCGTCGACGCCGTGGGACAGGCCCGAGCCTGAATATTGCCAGAAGACCCATTTGCGTCCGGGATAGACCTTGGACGGGTGCGCCGCGACCGAGCGCAGCCAGAAGGGATGATTGGGGAACGCGCCCTGCAGATTGTCGCGGTAGAAATCCGGTGCGGTATAGATGATCGGGCGCTGCCCGTAGTGGCGCTCCAGCTTGTCCATAAAGACTTGCATCTTTTCCCGCACCCGCTCGGGCGACGGGCGCCGCTTGCAGCTCGACTCGCCGTTCCACTCGACATCGATGACGGGTGGAAGCGCGCTCGGATCCCGGGGGACGTTGCGGATGAACCAGTCCGCCTGCTCGCCGGCCGTGCGGCACCAGTAGAAGAAGTGGTAGGCGCCGCGTTTCAGCCCGGCCTCGTCGGCCCGACGCCAGTTCTTCTTGAACATGGGATCGAGATGATCGCCGCCGTCGGTCGCCTTGATATAGGCGAAGTTGGCGCCTTGCGTGCGCAGCTTGGCCCAGTTGATGTCGCCCTGCCAGCGCGAAACATCGACACCGTGAACGGCGAGCTTGCGCGGCGACCGGGTACCGAAATTGATCGGATGAGCATCGCGGAAGCTGTGGCTGTAGACGCGCGAGCGGCCGCGTGGCTCGCGCGCGGGATTTTCCGGAGCGAGCATCGCAATGGGGCGCTCGGCCGGAACCGGCATGCCCACCGCCCTTTCCGCTGGCATGAAGGCCTGCGGCTGCGGAACGGTTCCGGCCCAGGCAAGCGCCTCCGGCTGAGGCGCCGCTTGCGCGGCGGCCGCACTGATCGCCGCTGAAGGAACCGGGCTTGCCGGACGGACAACGGAACTCGTCGTCTCCCGCGACGGCCGGCTCCCCCCGAAGCCGCAGCTCGATAGAACCAGGCACGTTATGATGATCGCTGAGACAGCCGAAAAAGGACGCATGAGGACCCGCACGCAATACAACAGCCGACGGCAACCGCGCCGCCAGGACCCACTGACGAGACTTGCTAACCGGAAATTACCAAGAAAGATTGAATCCAATCTTTACGCGAACAGAGTTGCGAGGCGGCTTTTGAGATTTACCGTCAAGATTGCCCCTCACCCTAGCTCTCTCCCCGTCGAAACGCCCGTAAAACGGAGAGGGGACGAGCAGGACGCTCGATTGGAATAATGCACGGGAGGCCGCCGCGAGTCCCTTCGCCCCGCCCGCGGCGAGAAGGTGCCGGCAGGCGGATGAGGGGCGATTTCACCCGCAGCGAAAACTCGCATGAAACAGCCGGTTGAGCTCTTCAACCACGAGCCTCGGCCTCTCCCTGCCCCGCAGCCCTTCGTTCAGGCGGTCCGAGCCCGCCTGCTGGAACGTCATGTAGCCGTCGTGGCGTGGCCGGAGCCATGCGCCCTCGAGCGTCGCCCGAGTCGCGCGGTAGAAATCGTGGGCCGCCGCATTGACCTTATCGTCCTGCCAGGCATCCCCATGGCCGGGCTGGCCGCCGGATGCCGCATAGACGCCGCGCTGCACGCCGCCGCTCGCCACCCAATAGGCGAAATCGATCGCCTCCCCCGGCGCCCGCGAAAAGGCCGAGACGGCTATGCCCGTCCCGCCGAGCGCCGAGCCGACCGGCCCGGCGGCGTTCACGGTCGGGAAATCGCCGAAGCGGACGAGCGCCGGGCGAAAGCCGGCGATGGAGTAGCTGACATAGCCGTAGATAAGCGGCGCGCAGGCGACAGGCGAGGCCTCGACAGCCATAGCCTCGAGCACCGCGATCGGATCCATACCGAAGCATGCGGGGTCGATCAGTGCCGAGATTTCCTGCAGCAGCTCGACCGCCGTGGCGCCCGTTTCGGCGTCGACGAGATCCCCCTTCGCGGCGCTGCGGCAAGGCCGACCGAGATTGCCACAGAGCGTGTAAAAGCTCATCAGCGAATGCGGAGGCCGGAGCGGCAGGAGGACGCCGCCGCGACGCGCGAGCGCGAGCATCTCCCCCCATGTCTGAGGGCGATCCGTCCGATCTGGCCGCCAGGCCTGCACCTGGGTCGCGGCGTCGATCGGAAAGGCCCATTGGCGTTCATTCCACGCGTAGCTCCGATAGGACGGGCCGACGCTTGCCGCCGAGAGCGCCTGCCGCTCCGCCTCGCGACCCGGCACGTCCAGAGGAAGCAGGCAATTCTCGCCGGTGATCTGCCCCACATGCGGATGGTCGATGACGATCAGGTCGTAGTTCCTTGCCAGGGTCTCGACCGGGAAGGCCTCGAAATCCTGCAACGACCGCTTCTCCCACCGGATCTCGACGCCCGTCTTTTCCTGCCAGGATTGCGAGCAGGCCACCATCGGGTCATAGCCGCGCGGGTGGTTCCAGGTCATTCCCTTGAGGACAACGCTCATAGGCCGAACTCCTTCCTGATCGAGCGTCCATGCTCGCCGATCCGCGGTGCGGCGCGCTCGACGCGCGGGCGGCGGCCATTGATCCTCAGCGGCGAGCGGGTGGTGGTGATCGACACGTCGTCTTCGCGCACCACCGTCTGCAGCATGTCGAGCACCTGGAAACCATCGCTCTCCAGGAGTTCGTTCCAGTCGAGCACGCGCGCGCACCAGATGTCGGCCGGCTCCAGCACCGCCAGCCATTCGTCCACGCTGCGCAGCGCGATGCGCGCGGCAATCAGCGCCTTGATGCGATCGCGCTCGGTGAACCACGAGGACGGGTCGTCGCGATAGGGGGCGAGTTCGTCGATCTCAAGCAGGTCCGCAAGCTTCGGGATCGGCGTCATGGCGATCGCGAGATAGCCGTCGCTCGCCGCATAGACGCCGTAGGGTGCGGCGAGATAGGCATGGGCGCTCCGGAACGCCGACCGCTTCGGCAGGCGGCCTCCGTCGTTGAGATGCGTGGTCAATACTTCGAACTGGAAATCGACAAGCGCCTCCAGGAGGCTCGTTTCGACGAGGCTTCCATTACCGGATATGCCGCGCCGCACCAGAGCCGCGAGAATCCCTTGAGCGGCGGCGGCGCCGGCCAGCATGTCGCCGATGGCGAGCCCGAAGGGAACCGGCCCCTGCCCTTCGTCGCCGTTCAGCCACATGACGCCCGAGCGCGACTGCGCCAGGAGATCCTGGCCGGGGCGCTTCACCCAGGGCCCCTCCTCGCCATAACCGCTGATCGAGGCATAGACGATGCGCGGATTGATGGCCCTGACCGCCTCGTAGTCCAGCCCTAGCCTTTCGATGACGCCCGGCCGGAAGTTTTGGATCATAACGTCGGCCTGCGCGAGAAGCCGCTTCAGCGCAGCGAGATCGGCCTCGTTCTTGAGGTCTATCGCAAGGCTTTCCTTGGCGCGGTTGATCGCATGGAAAATCGTCGAGTCGCCGCCGATCTCGGTGTCGCTCAGATAAAGCCGGCGGGAAAGATCGCCGCCATCCGGCCGCTCGATCTTGATGACCCGCGCGCCGAGATCCATCAGCCGCAGCGAACAATAGGGGCCCGAGAGAAACTGGCTCATATCGACGACGACCAGGCCGGAAAGCGGCAGTTCGGATTCTGTTGTCATGCGTATCTACTCTTCCCTCATGCAGCGGCAACCGGATGTGGACGGCATCCACTTGGACCAAACGAAGCGATCATCTTCTTATTTGAATACTTAATTCACATATAGGTAGCTTTGACAAGTCAACAACGCGGCGCACCCGCAACATAGCCGCGGGAAATACAGGTGACTGTCGTCGGCTGGGACGGCGGGCTGTATCGCGGGAGCGGGGCAGGAGAAGCCGGCTGGCTTATCCAGAGACATGCGCAGATGGAGACCCGCGCCAAGGCGATGCAGAAGGAGGGACTACCAATCGCCTGGACCTACAAGGCGGTCTTTCTCGTCGGCGACCGGACAGCGCTCCTGAAAGGCGCACCCATTGCGATAATGCGCTTAAGCTGATTGCCTGCTAGCTGAGCTCGCCTGCAGCCCAGGCGAAGGCCTGCGAAGCGCTTTCCTGCACACCGGAGTGCGCCTATCGCAATGATGTCCGAGGAAGCACGCGAAACAATGCCACAAGCGACGACGTCCGCGATCATATCGTCGTGCCCGACGCGGAATGGATCAACACAAACGCGTCACTGCTGCTTCAGCGCTGTAACGAGTGGATTCGTTGAAGACCAGAACTGCTTGCGCGGGCAAGAGTTACCTATTCGCCGCCGCCCTCCGCCATCTGCGTAGCGGCGGCGAGCGGAAAGAGACTTCAATCATGTCTCCTTCCTCGTCTACATCCTAATTCCCCTCGACTGATTAATCGCGCGCTGGCGCCGCTCGGAGACGATTTTCTCGCTGCTTTGCACGCGAACGGCCTGCTGCAAGATCGTCAGCCTGTCCCGCATCGCCTCGAAGGCGCGGCGCTGGGCCGGCGAGACGCGATTGATGACGTCCGTCTCGCCGCGCAGGATGGCGTTTCTGCCGAAGCGCTCATCGAGCGCGCGGCTGACCTTGGCGAACTCTCGGGCGATGCGCGGATCGAGCGAGCCCGCGGCGACGTCGAGCTTGCCGTCCTTGTTCTTGATCTGCGCCGCCAGCCGCTTGAGCGCGTCCTCGGCCGCTGGCGACAAACCGGGAATGGCAACCGCCATCCGGCGGCGCTCTTCGGTGATACTTC
>Ga0209281_1000461_pt1 | contig 57208 bp, 41 predicted proteins | sample MedtruBG_FD_187514 | JGI IMG/M metagenome (GOLD analysis project Ga0209281, IMG submission 187514) | Root nodule microbial communities of legume samples collected from California, USA - Medicago truncatula BG (SPAdes) (version 2) | ecosystem: Host-associated > Plants > Roots > Nodule | place... | reverse complement strand
CTTGTCCGGCGCCGACTCACGACCCACCGACTCTTTACCACTGTCCGCCGCCGCCCGCACCGGGTCATCGCGCAACACATCCGCCGCCCCCGCTGGCGTGACAGGCTTGCGTACATACTCACGCCGGGTCAGCAATAACTCCGATGGGAAATGCTCCTCACGCCCGTCATCCACCTCGCCATCCGCCGTTTCAACGCCAGACGCTGAAGCCTTCAAACTCACGTACGGACAACCCGCCACATGCTGCGTGGTCGGCAGATTCTTGAAGTGCGGCGTGCGCACATAATTCACATTCTTGGCGTTGAACGTACCCAACTCATTGGAAGCCTCGAACGCCGAACGACAAGCATCGTTGGGGCACTGGAAGTGTTCCTTCGCCGAGTCAAACGCCACCGTCTCATCGAAATTGAGATCGCGAACATCATAGATCGACAACTTGTCGTCGAGGCTGAGGCAGTAGGCGAGATCGAATTTCATTGGGTACCTGCTTCTAAGGCGATAAATGAACAAATTTCATCCTGTAAAACTATATCGTTTCACTAGTTTTGATGACTCAACAGCATCCCGTACATTTCCAGATGTTTCGGTGTTTAGATAAACCTGCACAGCACCTTGTAGTACTCTGTTTACAGAAGGTTGGTTATACCATGCCTGTTGTCGCATTTCTTCAAGCAGGGTGGCCATGTCTGACGTATTGGCATGTTGCTGCAAGAAATTTGACCAATTTTCAAATACTTCTGGTGCACCAGTATTTATCGTTAGTTGCAAGAGTAGTTCTCGGAAATACCTTTGTTCTAGAAGTTCATTTTCTTCATCTGATAAACTTATTTTTATAATGCGGTATGTATTAATGAATCGCAGTACCCTCCGAGGCGTGTTTCCAGAAAAAGGTGCCAACTGGCTTAGGAAATCTCGTTCGGCACCACTAAAGCTGAGCCTGGTTGCACGATGATTGAAGTCGGCGGAGATACTATTTTGTTCGTCACGACCGACTTCTTCGGATATTGAGTTTGTATAGTCGATAGTTTGGTTTAGATGAGAGTCTGCATTTTTGTCTGGCGTAAGCGAAGGGTTTGATGTCGAGTTTTTGCTAATTCTACGAATTCGCGACTCCAATAGTGCTGAACTAGCATCATCGCTCATCGGCCTTACCCAGTAAGGGATCTGAAATATTTTCTCCAGGTAGTCATGTGCTGTTGCCCCATTTTGATTCTCTACGCTTTCATTTTGCGGGATGTTGAGCAAGTCGGGATAGTGCTTTGCCAATGCACGATTGACCCATCGTACATCTGCCGCGACGAAAACAATGAAAAGTGGAAAGCCTAGTAATAAATGCACTGCTTGAAGTACTTCAACTACTTTTTCAGGGGGGCAGCGATCCAAATCGTCAATAAAAAGTACTACTCTCTTGAATGATTGGTTTTCAGTAGTTGAGGTGGATTCTAACAATGAGCCGAGTTTTTCTTTGTCTGCGTCTTTGAGGTAATTTTTTTGCTCGTCTAATAGATCTAGCAGCCTAATTTTGAAGCTTTCATCAAGGTATTTATTATTCGTAGGTTCAGAATCCGCTCTTAAACCTCGAGACAACTCTTCAAAGTCCTTACGAATAGTCGCAACAAGCCCTAAATGGCTAGCGTAATGACCATCGTTGGCCCGCTCACGGATAAAGCGTAGCATTCGACCTCGGCCTGTCCCTGCATCAAATTCACGCGTAGCCTCAACTACTTTTTCTGTGGTTGTCGTCAGCAAGCTTCGAGCAGCATCTACATCAGCCACTAGGCTAGAGAGTGACTGCGAACGTGAAATATTTTGCTGATGGATGACCTCTTCAAAGGTTTTACGGAAATCTGCTACTTCATTTACAGCTTTACGAACTCTGTTCGTCAACCAAGCAATTCCCGATGTGATGCAGAGAATTGGTGTGCTTAGTGTTAGTAGTTCTTTGGTTAGTGACTGTATTTCAGTTTGGAATATTTCGCTAAGTATTAAATAAGTTTTTGAGACTGCGGGAGGTAAAATTAAAATGATAGCTAACCCAGTTAGAACGACGGGCCAGCTTCCAAGGCGCTGAAATAAGCCTTTTTTTATTGCTTTGGTTCGAGCTTTTTGAGTGTTTAGGCTATCAATTGTATCTTTTAACTTTTCGGTATTGTCAAACAGTTCTCCTAAGCCTAGAGACTCAGTAGCCGTTTTAATTTTTCTCCAGGTTATTTTGCTTTTTAATGTTTGGGCTACGGCTTGCCAAAATAATTTAGTATTTTGCTCTGCTTTTTCCAAGCGCTCGGTGGCGACAGCTTGTGCTTTACGACAATTAACAAGCTCTTCTGCTGCTTCTAGTGCTAGCTCTTGTGAGGTTGAGAGGTTCTCAAAAAGTTGTTCTGATAAGATTTTTCTTTTTTCAGCCGTTTCTTTTTTACTTATCCACTGATCAAGCTCTGTAAATATATGGTCGACTAGGCTTGCCCAAAGATTGTTTTCGACAAAATGCCAAGCATTGAAGCGTATAAGCACGGTGTCGGCAGATTGCTTTTCAATTTCTTGGTAGATTAAGCGCATAAAAAAAGATTTGCCAGTGCCCCAGTCCCCTAAGATGCCTATAGCTAATGGAGGTTCATCAGTATGAATAGCAAGTGCTGCCATTGCTTTGGCTTCATCTAATACGCCGATTTTGTCTTCCAATCCTATTGCCCAAGGGTTGTCGCTGTGGAATAGAACTTCGAGAGCTTCTTCGTTTTCGATCTGTTTTATTTTATTTTGTGCAGGGTCGGATTTTTCTGATGTGTTTTTAAAGTGTTGTGATCTTTGGGTGTGTGTTATTAATCTTTTAGTGTTTGGTCTTTCTGAAGTTTGGAGCAGGTCTGCAAGTTGCGTTGCCTCTGCAGGAGTTAGCGGTGAGGTTAGATCTTTACTGTGTAAATCTTTTCTGTTGTTTATCGTTCCAAAAGAAAAAATAGTATCTCTTGGGATTGGTGGTTCTAGCCAGCAACGCTCTTTAACTCCGATTCGGTAGTTTTTGCCAATATTATTGTCTCTCACCGCAAATACTTCACCGCTTTCGATTTCTCCCCAGCCCCGTAACCCGCCGTTCGCATGGGCTTGCCAAAAAAAAACCAAATCGCCTTCACGTACTAAATCTTGATAACCTGAAATTTCCCAAGGCACCGTATCATTGCGCTCTTTTGAGGAAAGCCATCTCCGTTCAAACGAACTATCTGGAGTGTATTGAAATACCCAGGCGCATCTGCCTTTCTTGGTGTCGGAGAAAGTGTCGAGGTTAATGAGATTTTTTTTAGCCAGTATCTCAATGATTTTACTCTTAACATTAGCTCCAATGTTTTTGGCTGGTTTGTACCCGTTAATTCTTGGCAGTCCAATCTCATCAAGAACTGTGGAGATGTTCTGCATTCGAAATTCAACTGATCCTTTACTGCGATCGGCTAGCGCGCCATCGCGGAGGATACGATTCTCTTCAGTTTTAATGAATTTCTGGCCACTCTGTTCGCGTGACAACATACTAAGATAGGCATCCACTGCTGCCTCAATCTCCAAGTCACTCCAATCGCTGTTGCTTTTTTCCGTATCCATACATTCGCCGAGGGTTGAGAACCCTCGGACGATACTGAGTGGCCATCACATTTGTCTACGAAAAATCCTACAGAAAATAGCGGTGAATCCTGCGCGACCCTTCAAACCCATCTCTAACCCATCGAGTGTTTCGCAGACTGAAACACCTGAGTAAGCCTTCGCCACCATGGCTTCTCTACCGAAGCTCGTCGTGGATGTTGAATATTTAACAGGTAAGGCATATCCCTTAGCCGAATCCAGCCCTCATCCTGCCAATGCAGCAAACTCAACGACATCTCCGGCCAATCCAACAAGCTCAACATTGGCCGATTTGAATCTCCCGAATCCGCAGCGTCACGCAAGGTCGGCACGACCTCGTTGGTGAGCCATTCACGCAATAACCGATTTCCCGGAACGTAGTGATAGACCAACAGCGCATAAACCCCAGACTCACTGAGCATCAGATGCTGTTCAGGTTCTCGAAAGTACTCAATCCACATAACGCGGCGCTGGTCGCTATCTAGCTTGTTGACCACCCGATCATTCAGGTGGAAGCCCATCAAACGGCCAACATCCCGGGCGGAGAACCATGGCTGATTTTCGAGTAGAAGGGCATGTAGAGAAAGGTTGTGGCGAGAGAAAACAGTTACCGAGCATGGATCCGACATATCTATGACCTCTACGTTATGGATTTTGGGCGGGCCTGACCCCAACGTAGAGCGGACTTAAAAAATCCCAACGAGCAGAGCAGTTGTCACCGACGAATTACGCGTCTGTGTCACTGACGAAGCTTTCTACGTTGGGCGTTTCTTAGGCACCTGCCACAGAGCTTAGTAGTGCTCGCAGCAGGCTTCAATGGGAAGCGACTGTAAGTGCTGTAGGAGATTGAGCGCTGTGACGTAGGCGTAAAAAGGCTCGCCGATCGCCCACAAAAAAGCCCCGATCAGATCGGGGCTTTTTGCTTTCTCGATTCGCCGACTCAAACCGCAATCGTCAAATCATGCCAAGCGAGACTATTAATCCCAGCTCAGAGCACCACCAGTTTGGTATTCGATCACGCGAGTCTCAAAGAAATTCTTCTCTTTCTTCAAGTCCATAATCTCGCTCATCCAAGGGAACGGGTTAGTCGTCCCCGGATACTCTTCCTTCAAACCAATCTGCGACAACCGACGGTTCGCAATGAACTTCAGATAGTCCTCCATCATCGCCGCGTTCATACCCAACACCCCGCGAGGCATGGTATCCCGTGCGTATTCAATCTCCAGCTGCGTACCCTGCAGAATCATCTGGGTCGCTTCTTCTTTCATCTCAGCATCCCACAAATGTGGGTTTTCGATTTTGATCTGGTTGATCACGTCGATGCCGAAGTTCAGGTGCATGGATTCGTCGCGCAGGATGTATTGGAACTGCTCGGCGACGCCGGTCATTTTGTTGCGGCGGCCCATGGAGAGGATCTGGGTGAAGCCGCAGTAGAAGAAGATGCCTTCCAGGACGCAGTAGTAGGCGATCAGGTTGCGCAGCAGTTCTTTGTCGGTTTCGACGGTGCCGGTTTCGAACTTCGGATCGGAGATCGAGCGGGTGTATTTCAGGCCCCAGGTGGCTTTTTTCGCGACCGACGGGATCTCGTGGTACATGTTGAAGATTTCGCCTTCATCCATGGCCAGCGATTCGATGCAGTACTGGTAGGCGTGGGTGTGGATCGCCTCTTCGAAGGCCTGGCGCAGGATGTACTGGCGGCATTCCGGGTTGGTGATCAGGCGGTACACGGCCAGGACCAGGTTGTTGGCAACCAGTGAGTCGGCGGTGGAGAAGAAGCCGAGGTTGCGCATCACGATGCGGCGCTCGTCGTCGGTCAGGCCTTCCGGGTTTTTCCAGAGGGCGATGTCGGCGGTCATGTTGACTTCTTGCGGCATCCAGTGGTTTGCGCAGCCGTCCAGGTACTTCTGCCAGGCCCAGTCGTACTTGAAGGGTACGAGTTGGTTGAGGTCGGCGCGGCAGTTGATCATGCGCTTTTCGTCAACGGCGACACGGGCGGAGGCGCCTTCGAGTTCGGCGAGGCCTTCGGCGACGTCGAGGGAGTCCAGGGCGGCTTTGGCGCGGGCAACGGCGGCGGAGTCAGCGGCGGTCACGGCACGGGCTTCCAGGGCGGCGGCACCGCCGGCGCTGTCGAGACGGTCCATGTTGGCTTCGGTGGCGTGGCCAGCGTTGGCGCTCTTGACTGCTACTTCCGTGTCTTCTTTGTCGAATTCGTCCCAGCTCAGCATGACGTGTCGTCTCCTGCGTGAGGGCCAGTGTGCCCGTGTGAAATTGGATGGTCGGTTTTTCACACGGCCTTACTGGCCGCGTTGGATCTAAAGGAATCGTTTTTTGCGGCAGCTATACGCAGGCATCAAACAGAATTTTGTACGGGGTTCCGAGAGCCACTGATGGGCGCAGCAAGCGTTGATCGCATGTGCGGGGCTTCAGACTGGCTTTTCGTCCCTGTAAGGGAATATTGCAGGCCCGTTTAAGGCCGCATTATAGGGAAGTTTTGCGTGCTGTGGTGCGGCGAAATGGCTCACGGATCGGTCGACGGGGGCCGTTTTTCGGTTGGAGTGAGGGTTTACAGGGCTTTGAAGGGCGTTGGCGGGGGAAGATTTTTTTTCCTGATTTTTTGCCCCGGATTATTTTTGTTCAAGAAATAACCAAAAAAGGCTTTTTTCACTACATCTTGTGTTTCGGTGGGGTTTTCTCAGGCTCCAGACACAACTAAGCCCGACCGAAGTCGGGCTGTGAAGTCACGCTGGCGGATCAGCTCAGGCGAGCGGCACCGACGTGATCAGCACCATCGGCGGCGAGGCGGCCGGCACCGGTGTGGTCAGCACCATCGGAAGCCAGTTTGCCTGCACCAACGTGATCGGCACCATCGGCGGCGAGGCGGGCAGCGCCGGTGTGGTCAGAACCGTCGGAAGCGACAGCGGCTTCAGTGGTGTAAGCCGCCGAGCCGGTGCGGTCGTAACCATCGGCGGCGAAGGTGTTGGCAGCCAGTACGGAGAGGGTCAGGGCGAGGATCAGTTGGGTTTTCATGGTCGTTACTCCAGTTTCGCAGGTGTTGTTTGTCTTGGGTTGCATTCAATACTACGCCGACTATTTCGATTAAAAAGCGCAAATAAATGCTTAAAACAATCGAACTAATCGATCATTAAGGTTCGACGCTTCATCTGCCTGATCGCGGCGGGTGGCTCGAACCTTATTGGGGGTGAAGCAGGAGGTCAGCCGTTAGAGCAGCCGTTGCCCATGGCGCTGTAACGCAGGATGTGTCGTTGGCCGTGAGAGTCTTCGTATTCCATTTTCATCGGTACAACTTCACACACGTTCGGCGCTTCGCTCATGGAGATCACTTTGGCGATGTCCAGATGGGTGGAGTAGGTGTATTCCTCTATTGCCGGTTGTTGCTGCGCGACATCAGCCGGGACCTCGTTTGCCATGGCGGTTGCGCACAGACTGCTGAGGGCCAGAACTAATAAAGCTTTCATTTCGGATTTACCTTTTGGAGGTCGAAAGGGGGCACGCAATCTTGTTGGGATTGCGCGTGGAGCTTCGGTATCAGGGTTTTGATTAACTGCCTTCGTGGGGGCTGCAACTGGGTTAATCAGGTTGCCTTGTTGGCGTGGCTGATTTTAGGTGTACGCGCCTCGTTCATATAGCCGTGGATTTGATAAACACTTTTGACGTATTTCGTAACAATCCCCGAAAACTGGGTAATTACGCCCTGTGTAGGAGCTGGCGCAGGCTGCGATCTTTTGATCCCGTTTTTTAAGAGCAAGGTCAAAAGATCGCAGCCTGCGGCAGCTCCTACCTCGTTTGGGGGACGACGAAACGTCTGCGGTTTGGCAGGCTGGGGACCTATTTACGACAATTTGTAGGGGCTTGTTACTACCATCGTCGAATGGTTCTATAGCCCCGGCCCGGCTAAAACAGGGTCATACAAAAACAACTATTCCACCGAGGTAAGAAAGATGAGTGCGGCTTCCCTGTATCCCGTTCGTCCCGAGGTTCTGGCTAACACGCTGACCGACGAGGCGACCTACAAGGCCATGTACCAGCAGTCGGTCGTCAACCCGGACGGCTTCTGGCGCGAGCAAGCCAAGCGCCTCGACTGGATCAAGCCTTTCACCACGGTGAAGCAGACTTCCTTCGACGATCACCATGTCGACATCAAATGGTTCGCCGACGGCACCCTGAACGTTTCCTACAACTGCCTCGACCGTCATCTGGCCGAGCGCGGTGATCAGGTCGCGATCATCTGGGAAGGCGATGACCCTGCCGAAAGCCGCAACATCACTTACCGCGAACTGCACGAGCAAGTGTGCAAGTTCGCCAACGCCCTGCGTGGCCAGGACGTACACCGCGGCGACGTGGTGACTATCTATATGCCGATGATCCCCGAAGCCGTGGTCGCCATGCTGGCCTGTACCCGGATCGGCGCGATTCACTCGGTGGTGTTCGGCGGTTTCTCGCCGGAAGCCCTGGCCGGTCGTATCATCGACTGCAAATCCAAAGTGGTGATCACGGCCGACGAAGGCATTCGTGCCGGCAAGAAGATCCCGCTCAAGGCCAACGTCGACGACGCGCTGACCAACCCGGAAACCAGCAGCATCCAGAAAGTCATCGTGTGCAAGCGCACCGGCGGCGACATCAAGTGGAACCAGCATCGCGACATCTGGTTCGAGGACCTGATGAAAGTGGCCGGCACCGTGTGCGCGCCGAAAGAGATGGGCGCCGAAGAAGCGCTGTTCATCCTTTACACCTCGGGTTCCACCGGCAAGCCGAAGGGCGTGCAGCACACCACTGGCGGCTATCTGCTGTACGCAGCCATGACCCACGAGCGCGTGTTCGACTACCGCCCGGGTGAAATCTACTGGTGCACCGCCGACGTCGGCTGGGTCACCGGCCACAGTTACATCGTCTACGGCCCGCTGGCCAACGGCGCGACCACGCTGCTGTTCGAAGGCGTGCCGAACTACCCGGACATCACCCGGGTGGCGAAGATCGTCGACAAGCACAAGGTCAACATCCTCTACACCGCACCGACCGCGATCCGCGCCATGATGGCCTCGGGCACCGCTGCCGTTGAAGGTGCTGATGGCAGCAGCCTGCGCCTGTTGGGTTCGGTCGGCGAGCCGATCAACCCGGAAGCCTGGGACTGGTACTACAAGAATGTCGGCAAGTCCCGTTGCCCGATCGTCGATACCTGGTGGCAGACCGAGACCGGCGGCAACATGATGAGCCCGCTACCGGGGGCGCACGCGCTCAAGCCCGGCTCTGCGGCGCGTCCGTTCTTCGGCGTGGTGCCGGCCCTGGTGGACAACCTGGGCAACATCGTCGAAGGCGAGGCCGAGGGCAACTTGGTGATTCTCGATTCGTGGCCAGGTCAGGCACGTACGCTGTTTGGCGACCATGACCGCTTCGTCGACACTTACTTCAAGACCTTCCGTGGCATGTACTTCACCGGTGACGGTGCGCGTCGTGACGCTGACGGTTACTACTGGATCACCGGTCGCGTGGACGACGTGCTCAACGTATCCGGCCACCGCATGGGCACCGCCGAGATCGAAAGCGCGATGGTCGCTCACCCGAAAGTCGCCGAAGCCGCAGTGGTCGGTGTGCCGCACGACATCAAGGGGCAGGGCATTTATGTTTATGTCACTCTTAAAAACGGTGAAGAGCCGAGCGAGCAGCTGCGCCTGGAACTGAAAAACTGGGTGCGCAAGGAGATCGGTCCGATTGCTTCGCCGGATGTGATCCAGTGGGCGCCGGGGCTGCCAAAGACTCGTTCGGGCAAGATCATGCGCCGGATTCTGCGCAAGATTGCGACGGCTGAGTACGATGGGTTGGGTGATATTTCCACCCTGGCTGATCCGAGTGTGGTGCAGCATTTGATTGATACGCACAAGACGATGAATGTCGCGTAAGCGCGGGTTCTGAGTCACTGAAAGCCCTGTCAGGTGTTGAGCCTGGCGGGGCTTTTGTTTTTGAAGATCAAATGATCGCAGCCTTCGGCAGCTCCTACAGAGGAACGCGATTCATGTAGGAGCTGCCGAAGGCTGCGATCATTTGATCTTCAACCAATAATTATCGGCTTCCTCTGTGGGCGGTTTCCTACTGTTACCTGCGTTCTTTCAGGTTACTGAATGTGTAACCGCGTCGCGCCAATGCGGGGCATTGGGAAACGTCGGTACTCAAATCCGGTCCTTAAATGCCCTTGAAAAAAATAAGCCATTACACTGCGCTTGCCGGATTAGAAGGGTTTGCCAATAATAGGCCCGCAATTTGCAATATAGATCGGTTCAATATCTTTTGCTCTTGCATGATTTTGCAGGGCTGTCAACGTGCTAAAACGGCTTTCTCAGTGCTTCTGTAATTAGTTGTCGCATTGAAGAAATATCGGCCTCGGGCCTGTCGTTAGAATGCCGATCACTCGCTCGTCGTTGCTCGTGTTGAATTTCAACACCCGCTTCCCAGGACGCAGCACTGCTTTCCGGTTCCACTCACTCGCATATTGGGCTGTTGCTCACTCTGCCGTTTTTGCCCTTTACCGATGGAGTCCCAAGATGAAGAAACTCGTGCTGCTTGGCGCCCTGGCACTGTCCGTGCTGTCCTTGCCAACCTTCGCCGATGAAAAACCTCTGAAAATCGGTATCGAGGCGGCTTACCCTCCGTTCGCGTCCAAGGCACCGGACGGCAGCATCGTTGGTTTCGACTACGACATCGGCAACGCCCTGTGTGAAGAAATGAAGGTCAAGTGCGTGTGGGTCGAGCAAGAGTTCGACGGTCTGATCCCTGCGCTCAAGGTGCGCAAGATCGACGCGATCCTGTCGTCCATGTCGATCACTGAAGATCGCAAGAAGTCCGTGGACTTCACCAACAAGTACTACAACACCCCGGCTCGCCTGGTCATGAAAGCCGGCACTCAGGTCAGCGAAGGCCTGACCGAGCTCAAGGGCAAGAACATCGGTGTGCAGCGTGGTTCCATCCACGAGCGTTTCGCCCGCGAAGTCCTGGCCCCGCTGGGTGCCGAGATCAAGCCTTACGGTTCGCAGAACGAGATTTACCTCGACGTGGCCGCCGGCCGCCTCGACGGCACCGTGGCAGACGCTACGCTTCTGGATGACGGCTTCCTGAAAACCGACGCCGGTAAAGGTTTCGCCTTCGTCGGCCCTGCGTTCACCGACGTCAAATACTTCGGCGACGGCGTAGGCATCGCGGTTCGCAAGGGTGACAAGGAAGATCTGGACAAGCTCAACAATGCTATCGCGGCCATCCGTGCGAACGGCAAATACAAGCAAATCCAGGACAAGTACTTCGCCTTCGATATCTACGGCAAGTAACTCGTCCCAGCGACAAGTCCGAAATGGCGCAAGCAACAGGATCTCTGAGGTTTGCGCCATTTTTTCATCCCAACTTTCGAGGACCTGAATCATGTTGAAAGGCTACGGGGCTGTCATCCTCGATGGCGCTTGGCTGACGCTTCAGCTCGCCTTGTCGTCCATGGCCATGGCCATCGTTCTGGGCCTGATCGGCGTGGCACTGCGTCTGTCGCCGGTGCGCTGGCTGGCCTGGCTGGGCGACCTGTATTCCACGGTGATCCGCGGTATTCCCGACCTGGTGCTGATCCTGCTGATTTTCTACGGTGGCCAGGACCTGCTCAACCGCGTCGCACCGCTGCTCGGCTTTGACGAGTACATCGACCTGAACCCGTTGGCGGCCGGTATCGGCACCCTGGGCTTCATCTTCGGTGCGTACCTGTCGGAAACCTTCCGTGGCGCCTTCATGGCGATCCCCAAGGGCCAGGCCGAAGCCGGCATGGCTTACGGCATGAGCAGTTTCCAGGTGTTCTTCCGGGTGTTGGTGCCGCAGATGATTCGTCTGGCGATTCCGGGTTTCACCAACAACTGGCTGGTATTGACCAAGGCTACCGCGCTGATTTCGGTGGTGGGTCTGCAAGACATGATGTTCAAGGCCAAGCAGGCGGCCGATGCCACCCGCGAGCCTTTCACCTTCTTCCTCGCAGTGGCGGCGATGTACCTGGTGATCACCAGTGTGTCGTTGCTGGCATTGCGTCACCTTGAGAAGCGCTACTCGGTAGGCGTAAGGGCGGCTGATCTATGATCTTCGACTACAACGTCATCTGGGAGGCCATGCCGCTGTACCTCGGCGGCCTGGTGACCACCCTCAAACTGCTCGCGCTGTCGCTGTTCTTCGGCTTGCTGTGCGCCTTGCCGCTGGGCCTGATGCGCGTCTCGAAGAACTCGGTCGTCAACATGTCGGCCTGGCTCTACACCTATGTGATCCGCGGCACGCCGATGCTGGTGCAGCTGTTCTTGATCTACTACGGTCTGGCGCAGTTCGAAGCGGTGCGTGAAAGCTTCCTCTGGCCGTGGCTGTCCAGCGCAACGTTCTGTGCGTGCCTGGCGTTCGCGATCAACACCAGCGCCTACACCGCCGAAATCATCGCCGGCAGCCTGCGCGCCACGCCGAACGGCGAGATCGAAGCGGCCAAGGCCATGGGCATGTCGCGGGTCAAGATGTACAAGCGCATCCTGCTGCCGTCGGCCCTGCGCCGTGCGCTGCCGCAGTACAGCAACGAGGTGATCATGATGCTGCAGACCACCAGTCTGGCGTCCATCGTGACCCTGATCGACATCACCGGTGCCGCGCGCACGGTCAACGCCCAGTTCTACCTGCCGTTCGAGGCGTACATCACGGCCGGCGTGTTCTACCTGTGCCTGACCTTCATCCTGGTGAAGCTGTTCAAGATGGCCGAGCGCCGCTGGCTGGGCTACCTGGCCCCGCGCAAGCACTGAATACCACTGACTGACTGTTTTTGTGAGAACCGACAGCATGTACAAACTTGAAGTCCAAGACCTGCATAAACGCTATGGCAGTCACGAAGTGCTCAAGGGCGTGTCCCTGAAAGCGGCAGCCGGCGATGTGATCAGCATCATCGGTTCCAGTGGCTCCGGCAAAAGTACTTTCCTGCGCTGCATCAACCTGCTGGAGCAGCCGCACGCGGGCAAGATCCTGCTCAACAACGAAGAGCTCAAGCTGGTGGCGAACAAGGACGGCGCGCTGAAGGCAGCCGACCCGAAACAGCTGCAACGCATGCGTTCGCGCCTGTCGATGGTGTTCCAGCATTTCAACCTGTGGTCGCACATGACCGCGCTGGAAAACATCATGGAAGCGCCGGTGCATGTGCTGGGCATGTCCAAGGCCGAGGCCCGCGACAAGGCCGAGCACTACCTGAACAAGGTAGGCGTGGCCCATCGCAAGGATGCTTACCCTGGGCACATGTCCGGCGGCGAGCAGCAGCGCGTGGCCATTGCCCGTGCGTTGGCGATGGAGCCGGAAGTGATGCTGTTCGACGAACCGACTTCCGCCCTCGACCCGGAGCTGGTCGGCGACGTGCTGAAAGTCATGCAGGCCCTGGCCCAGGAAGGCCGGACCATGGTCGTGGTGACCCACGAAATGGGCTTTGCCCGTGAAGTGTCGAACCAGTTGGTGTTCCTGCACAAAGGTGTGGTCGAAGAAAGCGGCAACCCGCGCGAAGTGCTGGTGAACCCGCAATCCGAGCGTTTGCAGCAATTTCTCTCGGGTAGCCTGAAGTAATCAGGGCTGCCGTTGTGCACCTTGCTAGGAGCTGCCGAAGGCTGCGATCTTTTGATCTTGATTTTTCGAGTCAAAAGATCGCAGCCTCGTTTCACTCGACAGCTCCTACAGGTTTGATCTCTGCTGGTTTTAAGATTTGCGTTCATTTACGGGCTAGCATTGGCCCATGCCTTCATCACTGTTCTCCGCTTCGGATTGCCCACCATGACTGCCCATCGAATTGGTTTCCTGATTTGGCCCAGCACTAAAGCACTGACGCTTGCGCTGGCTGAGGAGGCCTTGCGTGTTGCCCAGCGTGTGCATCCGGACGTGGTTTACGAGTTGTCGTTCCTGCAGGCCGAACCGCCGGCCGAAAGCGCCTGGCAATTGCCGGGCGAGGCGTGGGCCGGCAAGCTCGAAAACTTCCAGAAACTGTTCCTGCTCGCTGACGAACCACCGACCGCACTGGCGCCGGCGCTCAGCAGTGCGCTCAAGCAACTGGTGCGTTCCGGTTGCGTGATCGGCGGTCTGTCGGCCGGTGTTTACCCGTTGGCACAGTTGGGTTTGCTCGACGGTTATCGCGCGGCGGTGCATTGGCGCTGGCAGGACGATTTCGCCGAGCGCTTTCCGAAGGTCATTGCCACCAGCCACCTGTTCGACTGGGATCGCGATCGCCTGACGGCGTGCGGCGGCATGTCGGTGCTCGACTTGTTGCTGGCGGTGCTGGCCCGCGACCACGGTGCGGAACTGGCCGGGGCGGTGTCCGAGGAACTGGTGGTCGAGCGCATCCGTGAGGGCGGCGAACGCCAGCGTATTCCGTTGCAGAACCGCCTCGGTTCCAGCCATCCGAAGCTCACCCAGGCGGTGTTGCTGATGGAAGCCAACATCGAAGAGCCGCTGACCACCGACGAAATCGCCCAGCACGTGTGCGTGTCCCGTCGGCAACTGGAGCGCATTTTCAAGCAATACCTCAACCGTGTGCCGAGCCAGTACTACCTGGAACTGCGCCTGAACAAGGCCCGGCAGATGTTGATGCAAACCAGCAAGTCGATCATCCAGATCGGCCTGTCCTGTGGCTTCTCCTCGGGGCCGCATTTCTCCAGCGCCTATCGCAATTTCTTCGGTGCCACGCCGCGGGAAGATCGCAACCAGCGGCGCAGCAGCAGCCCGTTCGAGTTGTCATCGGTGCCGCCGGAGCGCGGTTGATCCGCGCCTGATACCGATCAGTCTTCCGGTTCGGACGCCTCGGAAGTCGACATCTCCAATTCTGCCCGATCAATCACTTCCTGAACCCCGAAGTCGACGCTGGTCAACCTGAAGTACTCAAGCAGGATTTGCAGGCTTTCTTCAGAGAGCGGATTACCCCGCAGGCTGATGCTTTCGGCGACCTCCAACGGCATTTCGAGGAGGTCGGCGGGTATCTGGCTGATCGTGTTGCCGCTCAGGTCTACGATTTCCAGGCTCTTGAGTTGCATCAGTCCGGCGGGTAATTCGGGGAGCCCGCAGTTGTCCAGCTGCAGGGTTGCCAGGTCCGTCATCTGGCTGATATCCGGAGCCAGCCCCAGCGGATTGTTTCTCAAATCGATGAATTCCAGGCGGGCCATCTCGGCCAGGTTCAGGACCGACTCCGGGGTCAGGGTGATGTTGCAGTCAGGGAGATTGAGCGAGCTCAAATCGCTCATCCGGAAGATCGCCTCCGGTATATTGCCCAGCCTGAAGTCGTTGATAACGAGGGTCTTGAGTTTGGGGAAACACTCAAGGAACCCCGTGACACCCGAAGTCAGGCCACTCTCGCTCTCCAGGTAAACCAGAGAAACATGGCTGAAATCTGCGCTAAGTGTCGGAAGGTGACCGGTAATCCACGTGTTCAGGCTCAGGTCATAAGTAGTCGCTTGCAGCGAGTCGTTGAGGTTCACTGGATCGGTTTCCCGGCGCCAGCAGCGCAGTACGGACTCTCTGAATGCGTCCCGCGTCGAATGTTCGATCAGCAGTTGCTGGGCAGTGAACGGTTGATTGCTGTGGGGGTGGACGGCTGGAATATTGCCGGTCCAGGCCGACAGGTCGTGTTCAAGGGTGGTGAGTTCGGCTTCCAGGCGGGTCAATGCGATTCGCCCCTCGTCCAGTGTACCGGGGAGCAGGAACACGAATTTGCTGGCGTCCTCCTGGTCCATCATGGGGTACAGCGCCTGGGTGCGGTCGATATCTGCTTGCTCGGCAAAGATACCGAAGTCCTGACGGGTCTGTTGGAAGTGCTGTTTGAGGCGTTCACGGGTTGCGCTGGAAAACGGATTGTTGGCCAGGTCGAAACCCTCCTGGGTGCGTTGTTGCAGCGTGAACAGTGCGCTGGGCAACTCTTTGATCTGGTTATCATTGAGTAGGGCGGTGCGCAGGCGCGGACGAGTCAGCAAGTTGCGCGGTAGTTCAGTGATGCCCGTCTGCGATAAATCGATGTAGTTCAAGTCCGGCATGCTGCCGAAATCGGGTGTCAGGCCCAAGGGGTTGTTGTACAAGTCCAAAGTGGTCAACTGATGCAGGCCCTCGAGCCCGAGCTGGCTTTCGGGGCTGAGGGTGATCGAGCAATTGCTCAGAATGAGCTCTTCGAGTCGCAGCGATGGAAGGGTGTCTGGCAAGCGGCCAAGGTTGAAGTCTCGCAGTTTCAGGATGCGTAGGCCGGTAAAGCCGCGCAGAAACTCGTGCAGGCCCCGCGTGGCGCTACCACCATCGAGCCTTAGCATTGTGACGCCGCTGAAGTCGGTGTCCAGTGTTGGCAATTGGCCAATGATGGCTTGGGAGAAGTTGAAGTCGACTGTTTCAAGAGTCGTTTCGGGAAGGGTCCATTGCTGGCGCCAACAGTCGGCCAGATCGATAGTGAATTGACGGCGGACCTGCTGTTGCGCAGCGAACTGCCCGGGCGTGATCCTGATTTGCGTGTCTGGAATAAACAGCGGAATTTCATCGCGCCAGGATGAAAGTGCCTCCAGCAGTTGCGTGTGTTGAGTCATGAGTCGACTCAGCTCTGCTCGCGGTCCGCCGGGATGCAGTTGCAAGCGTTCGATGAAGGCGTCGAGTTCTTCGGCGGATAGATGGGGAAACAGTGTCTGTGCCCGACCTTGCAAGGTGGGTGTGTTGCGTGGCATTTGACGATACCCGTCACCGCCACCGAGCAAGCGCATCACTTTTGGGTCGTAGGTGGGTTTGAGGTCGGGGTGTTGAATCAGCAGTGCGCGCAATGCATCGCGGCTCAAGGCGTGCTGGCGAATCAGCTGCTTGAGCCGTTCACCTTCACCGATATTCAGATTCAAGGCCGTCCGTTCGCTGTCCGGCATGGCCTGTAGCAGGCAGGTGTAGAGCGAGCCCATGCCGCTGAGTTCTTCGCCGTCATGATCGAAGGGCTGATAGGAACCCTCTTCTCCGAGCACCAGCACTTTACGCAGGGGCGCGTCGATACGGCCAAGGCTGTCGATCAGCGGACCCTCATGGGCGTACTGGCGGATTTCCAGTCGTAGCTCTGCCGTCCAGCCCGGCAGTTTTTCCAGGGTGTGCAAGGCCAGCCGGTCGGTGTCGAGGTTGTTCTCGGTCGATGGCAAATCAAGCCCCTCGTAGGCGCGTGTCACCCGTACTTGCAATCCGGCCTCCCGGCTCAACTCGACCAGGCGAGGGGCAAGGATTGAGTTTTTCAGCTGCTGCAGTTCCTGATCGCTTGCCGTGTCCACAATCGCTTGTGCAACGCTGCGTGGCAATCCGGGCTCGGCATCCATGACCACTTGTATGGCCGCGCGAGCGCCACGTTCGAGTCTGCGGTAACGTTGATCGAACAGGCTTTGCCGTTTCTGTTCGGCAAGCCGCGCGAGTATCTTGCGCAATCGCTGCACCCGCTTTTCCAGGCCTGGGGAGGGGTGGCCGAATTCTTCGCTCATCAGCGTTCTGGCTTCGCTGTCCGACAGGGTCTGGAGAAAGGTTTTCAGCAGGTCGCCGTCGGTGAGGCGGGTGGTATCGATATGCACCACGGGTACATCGGGCGCCGGGCTTTGCCAAAGGGTTTGCGCTTTTTTGTCGATCAGTCGCAGGCCTTTGTTTGCCGGCCAGTAACCGTTTTCATTGAGCAGTTCCAGCTGTGTCACCGGATCCGCCTTAAGGAAGTGCTCCGGCTGGTCACTGCCGATCTGATCGATAAAGGTCTGTATGTCCTGATCGATCCCGAAGCGTTTGAGTGTGTCGGCCAATAGCGGCGGTACCCGCCCGGTATTCACGTGCATCTTGCGCAGGACATCTTCGTGGCTGCCGCTGATGCTGAGGATGCGTTCGCGAGTACTGGCCGAAAATCGCTGCATGTCCGGGCCGACACGGTGCAGTACGGTGGCCTGGTCCCAGCTCAACGGCTGGTCGAGTTCGGTTTGCCAGGCACCGGCACCGTTGTGTCGCAGTTTTGGTTTGTAGGCGTCAGGGCGGGAGGGGTGGTCGATGTGGTACCCGCCGGTTAGTGGATCCTTGCTCACGGCGTAGTGCTTGTTTTCCAGGAGTAGCAGGTTTTTGCCCTGATACGGGTGCTGGCCCAGTTCATTCGGTTTTGCATCCTTGGGTAACGCCGAGGGGTGTTCATAGCCGGTCAGGTCGGGCTGCCAGTAGCGGGTGTCGCCGTTTGGCCGTTTTACCGTATTGAAGCCGTCGATGAATTCAACGATCTCCCGGGGCAATACCGAGCGAAATTCGCCGGCGGCGATCGCCCCTCCTGCGGCAAAGGTCCCCAGTTGCACTGCGGACTCCACCACACCCATCAAGTGCCCGAAGGCCTCGCGACTCCGCCCCTCGGCCCAGTCGACCACGCTTTCGAAGGTTTCGTCGAGCAACTGGTAGGCCATGTAGCCGAGCATCAGTTCGCCGAGAAACGGCACGAATGGCAGTGCCACGAAAGCGGCGATGTTCAGCAGTGCCGAGGCGATCTCCGTGAAGGAATCCCACAGTGCCCAGCGAGCTTTCTGGTCGACCGTTGCAGTGGACACCGCGATCACCCGCGCATCGTTGAGGATTTTGTTGAGCTTGCTCTGGTAGAGGTGAGTCCACAGTTCTGCTGTGACAGGCGTTGCCACGATCTTCAGGTCCGCGCGCGGGTTGGGCTGTTGCCGCCAAGTCGGACGAGGATCGCCTGGCCGGACCGGTTGCCAGGTGATCGGGACAAGCAGTTGGTTCAGCTGTGCGAAAAAGTGACCGCGATCTTCATGGTTAATGAAGCGACTGAAAAACTGTTGATAGGCGGGGTCGAGCAGACGCCGGGCCAGTTCTTCGGCGAAGGCCGCAGACGAGGGGTATTCCTTGATCGGCTGTTCGGGGTCGCCCGGTATATAAGCCACCACGCGAACCACTTCCCGGGCGCGCTCCAGGTCCGGGGCAAACAGCAGGATGCCGGTGAGGCTCGCGTTGAGGATCTTCAGGTCATGACAGCGCCATGGCTGCTTGTGCTGCGGCAGGTTGTCGAGCAGGCCGAGAATAAGGCTGTGGGTGTCGCTGCCCAGGTTTTTTTGCATCTGCGCCAGGTGCAATGCAGCGGTGATTGCGGATTTCTGGCTGTCGCGGATTTTCCCTCGCAGCAGCGCCGAGTCCACCGGATTGCCGATACTCAGATTGTCTTCCAGATAGGTTTTATAGCGCTGGCCGATGTCCAGCTCCCGGCACATGGCGGTAAAGACCGTGACAGGCATTTTTTCCAGGATCTGCGGCAAGGTCAGGAATTGCCCGTTGGAGGATGGCGCGGTGATGTACGTCGAGGCGGGTTCGAAGGCATCTGCAAGGGTCTCGGCACTTTCGAAATTGTGCAGTGCGGCATCCAGCAGCGATACCGTCCAGGTGCGCGCAGCGCCTGACTTCAGGCGTAACCACGGCAGGTGATCAGGCAGGTAGAGGCGCAAAAACGTTTCGCGCACATTCAGATCCAGGCCGAAGCGGCGCTTGATTTCGGCCTGGAGCAGCGGCTCGGCGAAATCCGCGGGGTTTTGCAGGTTGGCCAGCGCCTTGTCGACCTGATTCTGGCTGGAGATCTGTCGGGCGATCAGCCTGGGGAGTTTCGTGTGGTGATGTTTCGATGCAGCCTTTAGTCCGGCGGGCAGAGTGGGAGTGATGTTGCGCAGCGCCTCGCGTCTGTGAGGCGCCGCCTGGCGCAGCCAAGGGGGGATCACATTCTGCAGATGCTGGAAATGAGCGTCCGGCCTGAAAGCGTCGCAGGCAATAGTGGCAGTGGATTCGGTAATCATGGGGGCAGTGGCCGTTGGTTTTGAAAGGCCACTAGGAAAACCCGCGAACCTGGACGCTGTGCGGTACATATTTACCGCACTCGGGCCATTGGCAGGCGTTACAGCGCAGCAAGCCTGCCGCAAACGTCCGCCGCCAGTTAAACTGCGCCTTTGCGACCCTATATGTCGCATTGCCGTAAACCCGGGAAAATCCGGGGTTTGCGCTATAAGAAGTTGTCGCTTGGCGGCAAGGCCGGGCTGAAAACTGTCCTTACAATCCTCACCAAGCTCGCCAGTTTCAGGCGAGTGTTTTCTCTTCAGGAGACTCCGATGTCCGTTGAGCACGCTGCGGTACAACGCGCCGATTTCGATCAGGTAATGGTTCCCAACTATGCGCCTGCCGCATTCATTCCTGTGCGTGGCGCCGGTTCCCGCGTTTGGGACCAGTCCGGCCGCGAGCTGATCGACTTTGCCGGCGGGATTGCCGTCAACGTATTGGGTCACGCCCATCCGGCGCTGGTCGGTGCCTTGACCGAGCAGGCGAACAAGCTGTGGCACGTGTCCAACGTGTTCACCAATGAGCCGGCCCTGCGCCTGGCACACAAGCTGGTCGACGCCACCTTTGCCGAGCGCGCTTTCTTCTGCAACTCCGGCGCCGAAGCCAACGAGGCCGCTTTCAAGCTGGCCCGTCGTGTCGCGTTCGACCGTTATGGCAGCGAGAAGTACGAAATCATCGCCGCGCTCAACAGCTTCCACGGCCGTACCCTGTTCACCGTGAACGTCGGTGGCCAGTCGAAGTACTCCGATGGCTTCGGTCCGAAGATCACCGGCATCACCCACGTGCCGTACAACGATCTGGCCGCGTTGAAAGCTGCCGTTTCCGACAAGACCTGCGCCGTGGTCCTGGAGCCTATTCAAGGTGAGGGTGGCGTTCTGCCGGCCGAACTGGCCTACCTGCAAGGCGCCCGCGATCTGTGCAACGAGCACAACGCGCTGCTGGTGTTCGACGAAGTGCAAACCGGCATGGGCCGTACCGGCCACCTGTTCGCCTACCAGCATTACGGTGTGATCCCGGACATCCTGACCAGCGCCAAGAGCCTGGGCGGTGGTTTCCCGATAGCCGCCATGCTGACCACCGAAGACCTGGCCAAGCACCTGGTCGTCGGCACCCACGGCACCACTTACGGCGGCAACCCGCTGGCGTGTGCTGTCGCCGAAGCCGTGATCGACGTGATCAACACCCCTGAGGTGCTGGCTGGTGTCAACGCCAAGCATGACAAGTTCAAGGCCCGCCTTGAGCAGATCGGCGAGAAGTACGGCCTGTTCACCCAGGTCCGTGGCCTGGGCCTGTTGATCGGCTGTGTGCTGAGCGATGCCTGGAAAGGCAAGGCCAAGGACATTTTCAACGCCGCTGAGCAAGAAGGCCTGATGATTCTGCAAGCCGGCCCGGACGTGGTGCGTTTCGCCCCGAGCCTGGTGGTGGAAGACGCCGATATCGATGCCGGTCTGGACCGCTTCGAACGTGCCGCGGCAAAACTGACGCAAGCCTGATAGACCCTTCGACGCCTGCAAGTCAGGCGTCGAACCCAATTTTTGTTCCGGGCCGGATCAAATGTGGGAGCGAGCAAGCCCGCTCCCACAGTCTCCTGCGGAGATGGCCCGGGATTTTTTTCTGTAAGTTCTGAGATTAAGGAGTGACACCATGCTGGTGATGCGCCCCGCGCAAATGGCTGATCTGGGCGAGGTACAGCGTCTGGCTGCGGACAGTCCGATTGGTGTTACTTCCTTGCCGGATGACGTTGAACGCCTGAGCGACAAGATCGCGGCAAGCGAAGCCTCGTTCGCCGCCGAAGTGAGTTTCAACGGTGAGGAAAGCTATTTCTTCGTCCTCGAAGACTCCGCCACCGGCAAGCTGGTCGGTTGCTCGGCCATCGTGGCGTCGGCCGGTTACTCCGAGCCGTTCTACAGCTTTCGCAACGAAACCTTCGTGCACGCTTCCCGCGAGCTGAAGATTCACAACAAGATCCACGTGCTCTCGCAGTGCCATGACCTGACCGGCAACAGCTTGCTGACCAGTTTCTATGTGCAGCGCGAGCTGGTGGGTTCGCCGTGGTCGGAGCTCAACTCCCGTGGCCGCTTGCTGTTCGTGGCCAGCCATCCGGAGCGTTTTGCCGATTCCGTAGTGACCGAGATCGTCGGTTACAGCGATGAAAACGGCGACTCGCCATTCTGGGATGCCATCGGTCGCAACTTCTTCGACCTCAACTACGCCGAGGCCGAGCGTCTGTGCGGGCTGAAAAGCCGTACGTTCCTCGCCGAACTGATGCCGCATTACCCGATCTACGTGCCACTGCTGCCGGACTCCGCTCAGGAAGCCATGGGCCAGGTGCACCCGCGGGCGCAGATCACCTTCGACATCCTGATGCGCGAAGGCTTCGAGACCGATCACTACATCGACATTTTCGACGGTGGCCCGACCCTGCATGCCCGTGTCTCGGGGATCCGTTCGATCGCCCAGAGCCGTGTGGTGCCGGTGAAGATCGGCGAACCGGTCAAAGGTGTCGGTCGCCAGTATCTGGTGGCCAATGCCCAGTTGCAGGATTACCGCGCTGTGATGCTCGAGCTCGATTACGCGCCGGGCAAACCGGTGACCCTGGACCTGGAAGCGGCCGAAGCCCTGGGCGTCGGCGAGGGTGCCAGCGTGCGCCTGGTGGCGGTTTAACAGCGGCCTGGCCTGATTGCTTGTTTAGAAAGCAGCGAAGTTTCACGGGTGGCGCAAGCGGCCCGTTTGAGGAGATAGCATGATCGTTCGTCCCGTACGCAGCAGCGATTTACCCGCTCTGATCGACCTGGCCCGCAGCACCGGCACCGGCCTGACCACCTTGCCGGCCAACGAAGAGCGGCTGGCCCATCGGGTCGGCTGGGCCGAGAAGACCTTTCGCGGCGAAGCCGGGCGGGGCGATGCGGACTACCTGTTCGTGCTCGAAGATGACGACGGTCGCGTGGTGGGTATTTCCGCCATTGCCGGCGCCGTCGGCCTGCGTGAGCCCTGGTACAACTTCCGGGTCGGTCTGACGGTCAGCGCTTCGCAAGAGCTGAACATCTATCGCGAAATCCCGACGCTGTTCCTGGCCAACGACCTGACCGGCAACTCCGAGCTGTGCTCGCTGTTCCTGCACGCCGATTATCGTACCGGCCTCAACGGCCGCATGTTGTCCAAGGCGCGGATGCTGTTTATCGCCGAATTCCCGCAACTGTTCGGCAACAAGATCATTGCCGAGATGCGCGGTGTTTCCGACGAGGCCGGGCGTTCGCCGTTCTGGGAAAGCCTGGGGCGGCACTTCTTCAAGATGGAATTCAGCCAGGCTGACTACCTGACCGGTGTCGGCAACAAGGCGTTCATCGCCGAACTGATGCCGAAATTCCCTCTGTACACCTGCTTCCTGTCGCCGGACGCGCGCAACGTGATCGGTCAGGTTCACCCGGACACCGAGCCGGCGCTGGCCATGCTCAAGAGCGAAGGTTTCAGCTACCAGGGCTACGTCGACATTTTCGACGCAGGTCCTGCGATCGAGTGCGAAACCGGCAAGATCCGCGCCGTGCGTGACAGCCAGGCACTGGTGCTGGCCGTCGGCACGCCGGGTGACGATGCCACGCCATTTATCATTCACAACCGCAAGCGCGAGGACTGCCGCATCACTGCTGCGCCGGCACGTCTGGCCGCCGGTACCCTGGTGGTCGATCCGCAGACCGCCAAACGTCTTCAACTCAACGCTGGCGACCAAGTACGCGCCGTGGCGTTGTCCGCTGCTCGGGAGTCGAAATAATGAAGTCGCTTTACATTGCAGGTGAATGGCTGGCAGGTGGGGGCGAAGCCTTCGAGTCGCTGAACCCGGTGACCCAGCAGGTGCTGTGGTCCGGCGTTGGCGCCACCGCCGGTCAGGTCGAGTCGGCTGTGCAAGCTGCGCGTCAGGCGTTCCCGGACTGGGCGCGGCGTACCCTGCAAGAGCGTATCTCGGTGCTGGAAGCCTTTGCCGCCGCGCTGAAGAATCACGCTGACGAACTGGCTCATACCATCGGCGAAGAAACCGGCAAGCCCCTGTGGGAAGCGGCAACCGAAGTCACCAGCATGGTCAACAAGATTGCCATCTCGGTGCAGAGCTACCGCGAACGTACCGGCGAGAAGAGCGGCCCGCTGGGTGACGCCACCGCAGTGCTGCGCCACAAGCCCCACGGTGTGGTGGCGGTGTTTGGTCCTTACAACTTCCCGGGTCACCTGCCGAACGGCCATATCGTGCCGGCACTGCTGGCCGGTAACAGCGTGCTGTTCAAGCCAAGCGAACTGACACCGAAAGTCGCCGAGCTGACGGTCAAGTGCTGGATCGAGGCTGGCCTGCCAGCAGGCGTATTGAACCTGCTGCAAGGCGCTCGCGAAACCGGCATCGCCCTGGCGGCGAATCCGGGTATCGACGGTCTGTTCTTCACCGGTTCCAGCCGCACCGGCAATCACCTGCACCAGCAGTTCGCCGGTCGTCCGGACAAGATCCTCGCGCTGGAAATGGGCGGTAACAACCCGCTGGTGGTCGATCAGGTCGCTGACCTCGATGCCGCGGTGTACACCATCATTCAGTCGGCGTTCATCTCCGCTGGCCAGCGTTGCACCTGTGCCCGCCGCTTGCTGGTGCCGCAAGGTGCCTGGGGTGATACGTTGCTGGCGCGCCTGGTGGCGGTCAGCTCGACCATTGAGGTCGGTGCTTTCGATCAGCAACCGGCGCCGTTCATGGGCTCGGTGGTTTCCCTCGGTGCGGCCAAAGCGTTGATGGATGCGCAAGAACATCTGCTGGCCAACGGCGCCGTGGCGCTGCTGGAAATGACTCAGCCTCAGGCTCAATCGGCCTTGTTGACCCCGGGCATCCTGGACGTGAGCGCCGTTGCCGATCGTCCTGACGAAGAGCTGTTCGGCCCGTTGTTGCAGGTGATCCGCTACGCTGATTTTGCAGCGGCGATCGCTGAAGCCAACGACACCGCCTACGGTCTGGCCGCCGGCCTGCTGTCGGATTCCGAAGCGCGTTACCAGCAATTCTGGCTGGAAAGCCGTGCCGGTATCGTCAACTGGAACAAGCAACTGACCGGCGCCGCGAGCAGCGCGCCATTCGGCGGCGTCGGCGCCTCGGGCAACCACCGCGCCAGCGCCTACTACGCGGCTGATTACTGCGCGTACCCGGTGGCCTCGCTGGAAACGCCGAGCCTGGTGATGCCGTCGGCCCTTACGCCTGGCGTGAAAATGGCGTAACGCCCATTCGCGGGCAAGCCCGCTCCCACAAGGACTGCGTCGAACACAAAATTTGTGAACACTGCTGAACCTGTGGGAGCGGGCTTGCCCGCGAAGGCCGCGACTCGGTCGCACTGAACAGTTAGTTACTGAAGCCTATAACAACAGATTCTCGTGGAGCCTCGCTGATGAAATCCTATGAAGTCAATTTTGACGGTCTAGTGGGGCCGACCCATAACTACGGCGGCCTGTCCTACGGCAACGTCGCGTCCCAGAGCAACAGCCAGCAGTCTTCCAACCCCAAGGAAGCGGCGCTGCAAGGCCTGGCAAAGATGAAAGCGCTGATGGAAATGGGTTTCCAGCAAGGCGTACTGGCACCGCAAGAGCGCCCGGATGTGGCCGCACTGCGTCGCCTGGGCTTTGGCGGCACCGACGCTCAAGTGATCGAGCGCGCCGCCAAATACGCGATGCCGCTGCTGGTGGCCAGTTGCTCGGCCTCGAGCATGTGGGTGGCCAACGCCGCCACGGTCAGCCCGAGCGCCGACACCGCTGATGGTCGCGTGCATTTCACCGCCGCCAACCTCAACTGCAAATACCACCGCAGCATCGAACACCCGACCACCAGCCGCGTGCTGGGGGCGATGTTCGCTGACCAGCAACACTTCGCCCACCACGCCGCCTTGCCGGCCGTGGCGCAGTTCGGTGACGAAGGTGCGGCCAACCACACGCGTTTTTGCCGTGAATACGGCGAAGCCGGCGTCGAATTCTTCGTGTTCGGTCGCAGCGCGTTCGATACCCGCTACCCGGCACCGCAGAAGTACCCGGCGCGCCAGACCCTCGAAGCGTCCCAGGCCGTTGCCCGTTTGCACGGCTTGAGCGATGACGGCGTGGTCTACGCCCAGCAGAACCCGTCGGTGATCGATCAGGGCGTGTTTCACAACGACGTGATTGCGGTCGGTAATGGTGAAGTGCTGTTCTATCACGAGGACGCGTTCCTCGAGACCGAGAAGATGCTCGCTGAATTGCAGAGCAAACTCGCCAAGGTCGGTGGGAAATTTCAGTCCGTCTGCGTACCGCGCTCCGCAGTAAGCGTGGAAGACGCCGTTCGTTCCTACCTGTTCAATAGCCAACTGCTGTCGCGTCCTGACGGCTCCATGCTGTTGATCGTGCCGGAAGAATGCCGTGGCAACGAGCGTGTCTGGCAGTACCTGCAGGGTTTGACCGGCTCCGGCGGCCTGATCCGCGAAGTGAAGGTCTTCGATCTCAAGCAGAGCATGCAGAACGGCGGTGGCCCGGCTTGCCTGCGGTTGCGTGTCGCACTCAACGAAACCGAACTGGCGGCCGTCAACCCAGGGGTTATCATGACCGCACCGTTGTACGGCACACTGACCGAATGGGTCGAGAAGCACTACCGCGACCGCATGACCGAAAACGATCTGGCGGACCCGCAATTGCTGCTTGAGTGCCGGACGGCACTGGATGAACTGACGCAAATCCTTAAACTGGGCGCGGTTTATCCATTCCAGATCAATTGATCGACGGCGCGCCGCTTTCTACGGCAGCGCGCTGCTTCATCTCAAACGAGAGCGTAAAGACATGAGCGATACCCTGCAGCTGATCCTTGAAGACACTGACGGCACGCAACTGGAGACTTCCTGCACCCGTGTCGCGGTCCTGTGGCAAGGTAAGGAGCTGTGGATCCAGCAGGACGGCCGTGGCCAGTTGCTGATCGGCGTGGACGTCGAAGAAGGCGATGCCGAGTACGCCAACCTGCTGTTGCGCCCATTGGCGACTAATCTGGTAAGTCTGCAACTGGAGATGGAACCGGCTGAACTCGGCGACGACGAGGATCACGTTCACGGCCCGGATTGCAACCACGACCACTAAGGAAACCGCTCTATGCTCGCCCTCGGCAAACTGCTTGAACTGACCCTCGCCGGCCGCGAACCGGCGGAGAAGACTCAACTGACTGTCGAAGGCGTGCGCATGCGCTGGTTGAGCGAAGGTGCGCTGGAAGTCCGGCCACCTGAAGCCCGTGACAATGGCCTGGACCTGCTGCTGTCGGCGGGGATCCACGGCAACGAAACAGCGCCGATCGAATTGCTCGATCGCCTGTTGCACGACATTGCCCGCGGCGACTTGAAGCCGCGCGCACGTATTCTGTTCCTGTTCGGCAACCCGGAAGCGATTCGCAAAGGCGAGCGTTTCGTCGAGCAGGACGTCAATCGGCTGTTCAACGGCCGTCATGAACAAAGCAGCGGTTGCGAAGCCCTGCGCGCCTGTGAACTGGAGCGTTTGGCAGCGAGCTTCTTCAGCCTGCCGGACCGTCAGCGCCTGCACTACGACCTGCACACGGCGATTCGTGGCTCGAAAATCGAGCAGTTCGCCCTGTATCCGTGGAAAGAAGACCGCCAGCATTCCCGTCAGGAGCTGGCGCGCCTGCGTGCTGCCGGCATGGAAGCGGTGCTGTTGCAGAACAAACCGTCCATCGTGTTCAGCTCCTACACCTACGACAAACTGGGGGCCGAGGCCTTCACTCTGGAGTTGGGCAAGGCGCGGCCGTTCGGTCAGAACGACGGGGTCAACGTCTCGCTGCTGGAGAAGCGCCTCAAGCAGATCATCGAGGGCACTGAACCGGAACTGACTGAGGACGCGCTGGACGGTTTGCAGCTGTACAGCGTGGCACGGGAAATCATCAAGCACAGCGACAGCTTCCGCCTGAACCTGCCGGCGGACATCGAGAACTTTTCGGAGCTTGAAGTGGGTTACCTGCTGGCGGAAGACATCGCCAACACCCGCTGGATCATCGAGGAAGAGGGCGCCCGGATCATCTTCCCGAACCCCAGGGTGAAGAATGGTTTGCGTGCCGGCATCCTGGTTGTGCCAACCACCGACGCAAACCTGGCCTGACACAACCCCTGTAGGAGCTGCCGAAGGCTGCGATCTTTTGATCTTGTTCTTTTCAGATCAAAAGATCGCAGCCTCGTTGCACTCGTCAGCTCCTACAGGGTTTTGCGGTGTTAGACCGCTACCGCACGCGGCTCACTGCGACGTAGCGAGCGGATCTTCATCAGCGTATCCGCACAGGTCTTCGCCGCTTCCTGGCCTTTATGCTGGAAATGTTCGAAGAAGAACTTCTGGTGCTCTTCACCGGCATGGAAGTGGTGCGGGGTCAGGGACACCGAGAACACCGGCACTTCGGTTTCCAGTTGCACCTGCATCAGGCCGCTGACCACCGACTGGGCGACGAACTCGTGGCGGTAGATGCCGCCGTCCACCACCAGGGCTGCGGCGACGATACCGGCATAACGACCGGTCTTGGCCAGCAACTTGGCGTGCAAGGGCATTTCAAAGGCGCCGCCGACTTCGAAGAAATCGATGTCGGATTCCTGATAACCCTGGGCAATCATTTCGGCGACGAAGCCTTTACGGCTCTGATCGACAATATCCTTGTGCCAGCAGGCCTGGATGAACGCTACGCGCTCGCCATGATGGTGTTTGCTTTTGCTGTCGATTGCGGTGGGCTGCATGTTCTGACTCCTGTTTGTGTGAAAAACAGGGCGTTATGAATCGAAGGGGATCTGAGGGTGCGCTCGCACGAATGCCGGCGGACGGCCCTTTGTTGTCAATCCCGTTCTCTCTTCATCCGGACTATGACCGTCGGCCCCGGGATCACACCGGGTCTGCTGACCTTGTCGCCAACCACCGCCGAAGCAGCGTCGTCGCCAAGCGCTCGCGGGCTATGCGCTTTGCACGCAATTACCGCCGGTGGGGAGTTGCACCCCGCCCTGAGAACGTTTTTGCCGCCCAAATGTTTGGCGGCGCAGCGTTTTTATCACATATTTGCGGTGTGCGCATGGCCCCTTTTGGATGATTGCTATCGAGTATTTCGCTTTATTAGTGAGCATTATCCCAGCCCAAGGGTTGATTAATCGTCGCCATGCCCGCAGTAATTCCTGACTGAAAGGGATTTCCCCTGCTTACCGAGGCCAGATTCATGAGCGTTATCGATCTTCGCAGCGACACCGTTACTCAACCTTGCGCCGGCATGCTCGACGCGATGGCCAAAGCCGCCACCGGCGATGACGTGTATGGCGAAGATCCGACGGTCAATCACCTGGAAGCCGAACTGGCCCAGCGCCTGGGTTTTGCCGCGGCACTGTTCGTGCCGACCGGCACCATGAGCAACCTGTTGGGGTTGATGGCCCATTGCGAGCGCGGTGACGAGTACATCGTCGGCCAGCAGGCCCACACTTATAAGTACGAAGGGGGTGGAGCGGCGGTGCTGGGGTCGATCCAGCCACAGCCGCTGGAAGTACAGGCCGATGGTTCGCTGGACCTGGCGCATGTTGCCGCCGCGATCAAGCCGGACGACTTCCATTTCGCCCGTACCCGTCTGCTGGCGCTGGAAAACACCATGCAAGGCAAGGTCCTGCCGCTGGAATACCTGGCCCGGGCGCGCAGTTTCACACGCGAACATGGCCTGCAACTGCACCTGGACGGCGCACGTCTGTACAACGCGGCAGTGAAACTGGGTGTGGATGCCCGGGAAATCACCCGGTATTTCGACTCCGTCTCGGTGTGCCTGTCCAAAGGCCTGGGTGCACCTGTCGGTTCGGTGCTGTGCGGCTCGGCCGAGCTGATCGGCAAGGCCCGGCGCCTGCGCAAGATGGCCGGTGGCGGCATGCGTCAGGCCGGGATTCTCGCGGCGGCGGGGCTGTATGCGCTGGATAACAATGTAGCGCGCCTGGCCGATGACCATGCCAACGCGCAGTTGCTGGCCGAGGGCCTGCGCGGGGCCGGGTTCGAGGTCGAGCCGGTGCAGACCAACATGGTTTACGTGCAGATGGGCGACCAGGCCGAGGCGATCAAGGCCTTTGCCGCCGAGCAGGGGATCAAGCTCAGTGCCGCCGCTCGTCTGCGCATGGTCACGCACATGGACGTCAGCCGTGCGCAAATCGAGCAGGTCGTCGCGACATTCGTCGACTTTTCGCGCAAGTGATAGCGTTAGCACTCCAATTGACCGTTTCTATCGTATAAACACGCTGTACCCCGCGCGCAGGGCCGATATAATGCGGCCCTTTGCCGTCGCTTCGTCTGTTGACGTTTCGAACAGGCCTTTGGCCGCAGCCTCCGTGGAAGAACCTAATGAAAAGCGCAGAAATCCGTGAAGCCTTCCTTCGCTTCTTCGAAGAGCAAGGCCACACCCGTGTAGCCTCCAGCTCTTTGATTCCGGGCAACGACCCAACCCTGCTGTTCACCAACGCGGGGATGAACCAGTTCAAGGACTGCTTCCTGGGCCAGGAAAAGCGCGCGTACACCCGCGCCGTCAGCAGCCAGAAATGCGTGCGCGCCGGCGGCAAGCACAACGACCTGGAAAACGTCGGTTATACCGCTCGTCACCACACCTTCTTCGAAATGCTGGGTAACTTCAGCTTCGGTGATTACTTCAAGCGTGACGCGATCACCTACGCCTGGAACTTCCTGACGTCCGACAAGTGGCTGAACCTGCCGAAGGAAAAGCTCTGGGTCACTGTCTACGCCAGCGATGACGAGGCGTACGACATCTGGACCAAGGAAATCGGGGTTCCAGCCGAGCGCATGGTGCGCATCGGCGACAACAAGGGCGCGCCGTACGCCTCCGACAACTTCTGGACCATGGGCGATACCGGCCCGTGCGGTCCTTGCACCGAGATTTTCTACGATCACGGCGCCGACATCTGGGGTGGCCCACCGGGCTCGCCGGAAGAAGACGGCGACCGTTACATCGAAATCTGGAACAACGTGTTCATGCAGTTCAACCGCACCGCCGATGGCGTGTTGCACCCGTTGCCAGCGCCGTCGGTCGACACCGGCATGGGCCTGGAGCGGATCAGTGCCGTGCTGCAGCACGTTCACTCGAACTATGAAATCGACCTGTTCCAGAGTTTGCTGAGCGCGTCGGCCAAGGCCATCGGTTGCACCAACGATGCCCAGGCTTCGCTGAAAGTCGTGGCTGACCACATCCGTTCCTGCGGCTTCCTGATCGCCGACGGCGTGCTGCCGTCCAACGAAGGCCGCGGCTACGTGCTGCGCCGGATCATCCGTCGCGCCTGCCGTCACGGTAACAAGCTGGGCGCCAAGGGCAGCTTCTTCTATCAGATCGTTGCGGCCCTGGTCGCCGAGATGGGCGAAGCGTTCCCTGAGCTGAAATCCCAGCAGGCGCACATCGAACGCGTGCTGAAGGCCGAAGAAGAGCAATTCGCCAAGACCCTGGAGCAGGGCCTGAAGATTCTCGAGCAGGATCTGGCTGAACTGAAAGGCGAAGTGGTGCCGGGCGACGTGGTGTTCAAACTCTACGACACCTACGGTTTCCCGATGGACCTGACCGGCGACATCGCTCGCGAACGCAGCCTGACCATCGACGAAGAAGGTTTCGAGCGTGAGATGGAGGCCCAGCGCGTCCGTGCCCGTTCCGCCAGTTCCTTCGGCATGGACTACAACAGCCTGGTCAAGGTTGACGTGGCCACCGAGTTCACTGGTTACACCGCTCACAGCGGTTCCGCCAAGATCGTTGCTCTCTATAAGGATGGGCAGTCGGTCGACGTGTTGAGCGAAGGCGAAGAGGGCGTGGTCGTTCTCGATCAGACGCCGTTCTATGCAGAGTCCGGTGGTCAGATTGGCGATTGCGGCTTCCTCCGGGCCGGCGTTGCGCGTTTCGACGTGCGCGACACCACCAAGACCGGCGGTGCATTCCTGCATCACGGTATCCTGGATTCGGGTAGCCTGATCGTCGGTGCGCCGGTCGAGACCCACGTTGACGCCGAGGTGCGTCACGCCACGTCGTTGAACCACTCCGCGACTCACTTGCTGCACGCTGCATTGCGCCAGGTGCTGGGCGATCACGTCCAGCAGAAGGGCTCGCTGGTCGACAGTCAGCGCCTGCGCTTCGACTTCAGCCACTTCGAAGCCATCAAGCCTGAACAACTGAAAGCGCTGGAAGACATCGTCAACGCCGAGATTCGCAAGAACTCCGAAGTTGAAACCGAAGAAACCGATATCGAAACCGCCAAGCAGAAAGGCGCCATGGCGCTGTTCGGCGAGAAATACGGCGACAACGTGCGCGTGCTGAGCATGGGGAATTTCTCCGTTGAGCTGTGCGGCGGTATCCACGCCAACCGTACCGGCGACATCGGCCTGCTGAAAATCATCAGCGAAGGCGGTGTGGCATCGGGTGTGCGTCGTATCGAAGCCGTCACCGGTGCGCAAGCGCTGGCTTACTTGAATGCGGCGGAAGAACAACTCAAGGAAGCGGCCAGCCTGGTCAAGGGCAGCCGCGACAACCTGATCGACAAGCTGTCGGCTGTGCTGGAGCGCAACCGTCTGCTGGAGAAGCAACTCGAGCAGTTGCAAGCCAAGGCTGCCAGTGCCGCGGGCGACGATCTGTCGGCCCAGGCGCAGGACGTCAAGGGCGTGAAAGTGCTGGCCGTGCGTCTGGACGGTCAGGATGGCAAGGCGCTGTTGGCGCTGGTCGATCAACTGAAAAACAAACTCGGCCGCGCAGTGATCCTGCTCGGCAGTGTCCATGAGGAAAAGGTCGTTCTGGTTGCAGGCGTAACCAAAGACCTGACTGGCCAACTCAAAGCCGGTGATTTGATGAAGCAAGCCGCTGCGGCAGTGGGCGGGAAGGGTGGTGGTCGTCCAGACATGGCGCAAGGCGGCGGTACCGACGCTGGCGCACTGGATGCGGCACTGGCCCTGACCGTTCCGTTTGTAGAGCAGGGTCTATAAGGCAGTACTTGCGGCCCACAGTCTAGTGGTGGGCCGCGACGCTGTTTGAGTGATTATTTGGGCGCCCTTCATGGGCAGAGGCGGCTTTGAAATGGCTTTGATCGTACAGAAATTTGGAGGCACCTCGGTCGGCACTGTCGAGAGAATCGAGCAGGTCGCCGACAAGGTTAAGAAATTCCGCGATGCCGGCGATGACCTGGTGGTTGTGCTGTCTGCAATGAGCGGCGAAACCAACCGTCTGATCGATCTGGCCAAGCAAATCAGTGGCGACGGCCAACCGGTTCCGCGCGAGCTGGACGTGATCGTTTCCACTGGTGAGCAGGTGACGATTGCCCTGTTGGCCATGGCGCTGATCAAGCGCGGCGTGCCGGCGGTGTCGTACACCGGCAACCAGGTGCGGATCCTGACGGATAGCGCGCACAATAAAGCGCGTATCTTGCAGATTGATGACCAGAAGATTCGCGGTGACCTGAAGGCGGGTCGTGTGGTGGTTGTCGCCGGTTTCCAGGGCGTCGACGAGCACGGCAACATCACTACCCTGGGTCGTGGCGGTTCCGACACCACCGGCGTGGCGCTGGCGGCAGCCCTGAAGGCTGACGAATGCCAGATCTACACCGACGTCGACGGTGTCTACACCACCGACCCGCGTGTGGTGTCCGTGGCTCAGCGCCTGGACAAGATCACCTTCGAAGAGATGCTGGAAATGGCCAGCCTCGGCTCCAAGGTGTTGCAGATCCGTGCGGTCGAGTTCGCCGGCAAGTACAACGTTCCGCTGCGCGTACTGCACAGCTTCAAGGAGGGTCCGGGCACCCTCATTACTATTGATGAAGAGGAAACCATGGAACAGCCGATCATTTCCGGTATCGCTTTCAACCGCGATGAAGCCAAGCTGACCATCCGTGGCGTGCCAGACATCCCGGGCGTTGCCTTCAAGATTCTCGGCCCGATCAGTGCCGCGAACATCGAAGTCGACATGATCGTGCAGAACGTTGCGCACGATAACACCACCGACTTCACCTTCACCGTGCACCGCAACGACTACCAGGCGGCGCAAGCCGTGCTGGAAAAGACCGCTGGCGAGCTGGGTGCCCGTGAAGTCGTGGGCGACACCAAGATCGCCAAGGTGTCGATCGTCGGCGTTGGCATGCGCTCTCACGCAGGCGTGGCCAGTCGCATGTTCGAATCCCTGGCCAAGGAAAGCATCAACATCCAGATGATCTCGACTTCGGAAATCAAAGTCTCCGTAGTGATCGAAGAGAAATACCTGGAACTGGCTGTGCGCGCTCTGCACACGGCTTTCGAACTGGACGCACCGGCCCGCCAGGGCGAGTGATGCGTTTGCCAAAAGGCGCGGTCTGACCGCGCCTTTTGTTTTTTTGAATGGCGTGACCCCCGAGGCTGTTCTTTTGCTCGCGCTAGTCAATACTCAGGCATGTAGGGCTGCGATCGCTCCGGTTGTGGGTCGAGTGCCTTTTTTTTGCAGACTGTTGTCCCTGAAATGTAATGCGTGAGGAGAAAGGTATGCTGATTCTGACTCGTCGGTGCGCAGAAAGCCTGATTATCGGTGATGGCGAAATCACCGTGACCGTGCTCGGCGTCAAAGGAAATCAAGTGCGCATCGGTGTTAATGCCCCCAAAGAGGTGGCTGTTCACCGGGAAGAAATTTACCTGCGTATCAAGAAAGAGAAGGACGAAGAACCAAGCCATTAATTTTTATCGTTTTTTATGTTTGCAAACGGGGAAGAAGCTGGTTAATATACGCCCCGTGTTGCGGAGAGCTGGCCGAGTGGCCGAAGGCGCTCCCCTGCTAAGGGAGTACACCTCAAAAGGGTGTCGGGGGTTCGAATCCCCCGTTCTCCGCCATTATTTGCGTAGTACGTTGTAATCTGGCTTCTTCGGTAAGTTGTTGAAATTACTAGAAAAAGTGTTTGACATAGAGATTAGACGGCCTATAATGCGCGGCAACAAATGCACTCGTAGCTCAGCTGGATAGAGTACTCGGCTACGAACCGAGCGGTCACAGGTTCGAATCCTGTCGAGTGCACCATTTAAGAGTTAGTTGCAGCAATGCAGGTAACTTGGCTTCAACCAGTTGTGATCTGGTATAAAAACACAAATGCACTCGTAGCTCAGCTGGATAGAGTACTCGGCTACGAACCGAGCGGTCACAGGTTCGAATCCTGTCGAGTGCACCATACAAACAAAAAGCCCGCATTTTATGCGGGCTTTTTGCCGTCTGGGATTTGGCTTTTCCTTTCGTGCATCCCCTCTCGTCGAACTCCACCTGTGCTGCGATCTCGCTGGTTGTCGTAGCGATAGCTGGTGGGCGAATTGCGAATGCTGATCCTGTCCGGCTTGCCGAGGGCGCTTTCGGCGTCTTGCTGGCTCATGCCGGTGATTGATGATTGCCTCTACACGCTCCCCGGCGTCCTCCGTGACGTTCCTTTTCAAGGGTAGCGACTACAATTTCGAAAAGGAGGTGTGTTTTCTTTTCTGGAAGCGTCGTCGCATTTTCCAGGATCAGGACGATGCTCAAGTTTGTTGTGCAAGCGCTTGTTTCAGCCGAGATTTTTTAACGTTTAAAACCGTCAGGCGGTGTATCATTGCGCCCGTCAGCCCCGCCGGGGCTTGTGGAATACCTCCATGGACTTACCCAGTAGTTACTCAGTACCCCGTTTCACCAATCATGAATTGACTGATTGATCCTTCCGGCGTGCCCCGCTGCTGGGAGTGGAGTTCGCCTATGTCCGATGTTGAAGTAAAGAAAACGCAGGAAAGCTTGCAGGATCGCCTGGCTCAGGTGGTCGAGTTGCTGCAGCGCCAGCGAGTTGTAGAAGACCTGACTCACCGCCAGGAAGGCCCGCATCATGACCGGGTCGAGAACCTGGTCCACCGGCAGAACCTCGTCGAGTTGCAACGCAAGCTCGATGACCTGCACTCCGCCGACGTCGCCTACATCCTTGAAGCCTTGCCGCTGGACGATCGTCTGACGCTCTGGCAATTGGTCAAGGCCGATCGCGACGGCGACATCCTCCTTGAAGTATCCGATTCGGTCCGTGAATCGCTGATCGCCGACATGGACGATCACGAGCTCCTGGCAGCCGCCAAGGACATGGATGCCGACGAACTCGCTGACCTGGCCTCCGAGCTGCCGCGAGACGTCGTCCATGAGCTCATGGAGACCCTCGACCAGCAACAACGCGAGCGTGTGCGTTCGGCTCTGTCCTACGACGAGGAGCAGGTCGGTGCGCTGATGGACTTCGAGATGGTGACCATCCGCGAGGATGTCAGCCTTGAAGTGGTCTTGCGTTATCTGCGCCGTCTCAAGGAGTTGCCGGGTCACACCGACAAACTGTTCGTGGTCGATTACGACGGCGTCCTCAAGGGGGTGTTGCCGATCAAGCGTTTGCTGGTCAACGATCCGGACAAACAGGTTTCCGAGGTGATGGCCAGCGATCCGGTGAGTTTCCACCCGGACGAAGACGCCTACGATGCCGCCCAGGCGTTCGAGCGTTACGACTTGATCTCCGCCCCCGTGGTCGACAAGAACGGCAAGCTGATCGGCCGTCTGACCATCGATGAAATGGTCGACCTGATCCGTGAAGAGAGCGAAAGCGAAGTTCTCAACATGGCGGGTTTGCGTGAAGAAGAAGACATTTTTGCGTCGGTCTGGAAATCCCTGCGTAACCGTTGGGCCTGGCTGGCGATCAACCTGATTACCGCGTTCGTGGCTTCTCGGGTCATCGGTTTGTTTGAAGGTTCGATCGAGAAACTCGTGGCGCTTGCGGCATTGATGCCGATCGTGGCGGGAATTGGCGGCAACTCGGGTAACCAGACCATCACCATGATTGTTCGGGCCATGGCGCTGGACCAGGTGAGCACCGGCAACACCTCGCGTCTGATGCGCAAGGAATTGGCGGTCGCGCTGATCAACGGCGTGATCTGGGGTGGAGTGATCGGTGTGGTTGCCTACCTGTTGTATGGCAGTTGGTCATTGGGTGTGGTGATGACCGCGGCGATGACGCTCAATCTGTTGCTCGCGGCGTTGATGGGGGTCTTGATTCCGATGACCCTGGCGAAAATGGGGCGCGACCCGGCGATGGGGGCCAGTGTGATGATCACGGCCGTGACCGACAGCGGTGGCTTCTTCATCTTCCTGGGGCTGGCGACAATCTTCCTGCTTTGAAGTCCGTTTCTCTAAAAAACCCGCCGTCTGGCGGGTTTTTTTGTGCCCGGATTTCAGGCAAAAAAAGCCAGCGATCAGGCTGGCTTGGGCTTTCTGGCTGAATCAGGACGCGTCGGCGGCCATTTCAGCGTCATGGGCGATCAGCGAAACCAGGGCGTTCTGCTGTCGATGGGAGAGTTGGCGGAAGCGCTGCAGCAACTCACGTTCGTGCAAGGAAAGCTCCGGGCTGTCCAGGCGCATGCTCAACTCTTCTCCCAGTGCGCCTTCCTGAATAAGACTCTGCTCAAGGCGCGCAATGATTTCGGAGTTCATGCTGCGATGATGATTGCGAGCCACCTCGGCAATGCGTTCACGCATTCCGTCTGGCAGACGTACGACGAACTTGTCAGCCGTACGGCTGGAATAAATTGCCTGTTTCAATGGGCGCATATATTTAACCGGTTAGTTCAGGGGAGCGGTTTCGGGATTGGCCGCAGGATGTCTGGTAGGACAAGCGCTCTGACCAAATGTTCAACCTGAATTGATAGAGGCGCGCATCATGCCTCAAACCAGCCAGATCCTTGGCGTCAATTCTGTGACAAATATTGAACTGGATAAAGGCGTTCTGCCAGCACCAATTATCAGAAATGCGGACTGGTTTGAAAACTTCGACCAGGCCGTATCACTTCGTGCTTTCTCCACCCGACGAAAGGATTCCGGCGGGCAGGAAAAAGTGAACTCGATCCCTGTTCCTTGTCTTTACAGGATAGTGGCAAATTGCCGATTTACTAGGGGGAGTGGCATGGAGGGGGTGAATTCAGGATGGATGGCAGGCCCTGGCAGCGGGGCTGCCATGTCGGGATCAGCGCAGTACCGGATCAAACTTGATCTTGCGTCCGGCGATCAATGCGAGCACGAACAGCGCGCTGAATACGCCACAGGCGATCAGGGGGAGGGTGACGACCATGTCCTGGGTCAATGACAGATGAAAAATGCCGCTCGACAAGGCGAGGATGAAGAAACTCGCGGCTGATCTGGACATGCTGTACTCCTGGTGAGGGTCATTCAAAATACCAAACGTTCGGCAGGCGGAGCCGGCACCAGGATGTTTTCCTGGCTGACAAAGCCGTTCTGGTCGCTTGTCACAGCCAGCTGTGGCGCCTTCTGCAACTGAAGGTAATGCGGCATGCGTTGGGCAACCTGCGTAGTGCTGCTCTCGGGAACAAAATGAACTCCCGCTAAAGCCGCCAGTGCGATGGCATACGAGAGTGAAAGGGCGCTCTTCATGGGGGGCGGGTCTCGGTTGTTCTGTGAGAACAAAGGAAGCAGCTCGCATGCCAGAGTTTATCGGCAATTAAATTCTTTAAAAACAATGAATTAAGTTATTTTTGGTAAAGCGCCCATATTGCATTTTGCAATGATGGCTTTTTGCAGTGATGCAATTTGCACGGTAAACAAGTCCGCGCCCGACCGAGGCGTCTGCCTACACTTAAAAAGCCTACGGACGACATGACAAAAGCCAGCCCGGCCGTTAACATGCACGCCGTCCATCGCACCGCGTATCGTCGCGGTCAACCTGTGTCTCAGTAGCTCAATTGGATAGAGCATCCCCCTCCTAAGGGGAAGGTTGGCAGTTCGAACCTGCCCTGGGACACCATATAAATCAATAGCTTAGCGCAATGATGTTTTGTCAGGCCCGAAACGGGCTAGCGCTGGGCTAGCGCTATACAGAACCGCCCCCCCCCTCTTTTCACCACTCAAACATATCGTCCCACTACGTCATTGCTGTGACCGGGTGCTTTGCCCATAACAGCGCGCTGGCGTTACCGTTCGTGGCATTACCGCCAGTGGCATAGCCCATTCACATGCGTCCGACTCGCGAGCAAATGAATCGGCGGACCTAGCGACTGTTCAGTGGAATCCGCTGAGGCGCGGGCTATGTTGCGGTGGCAAATCCTGACTCTCCAGATTGGCTATTGGATTGGTCTCCCGTTGTTTGCATTGGACCGACCAGCTCAGTGTGTGGCCATGAGCGGAGAGGACGGCCCAAAGCAGACCTCTGTGAGTGTCAGAATGGGCTAGTAAGTTTGTCATCGGAACTGCTGGCTCTGAATGCAGGCAGTCCTGCTGAATAGACCCAACCGCTCTACGATCCAGTCGCATCATGGAGCAATACTCCAGTCAGTCAGGACTCTCCTCGGTGGTGGCGACTCCGTTCCGACGTAGAGTAAAGTGGCTCTCTGCCATCTGGAGGCGTTTGGTCATTCAGCTAGCATGGCTGGTACTTTTAAAGGAGATTTACCTTGAAGTGGATCAAAGCGCTCCAATTGGAGCAGTGGGCTGATACGCTCCAGGCCAAAGATAAAATGCCAGGTCTCGTAGCCGACCTGATTTGGGCTACTGCTTCGAAATTTAGGAGACTCAGGTTCCTGCAGGGTGACAAGGGCCAGGTTCGTGGTTTTGATGGATATCTTGACGTCGACTCAAACTCACCCTTTGTTCCTAATGGGATGTCTGTTTGGGAGTTTGGAACAAGTGGCGCCGGAAAGACCAAGGCTGAATCGGATTATAAGAAGCGTACCGATGAGGTCGATAAAGAAACCAGGGCCGAGTGCACATTGGTCATCGTGACTCCTAGGACTTGGGATACGCCCACTGTAAAGGTAGAAGATTGGCTTGCTGAGAAGAACGACCTGAAGGAGTGGAAGAGCGTTGCTTATCTTGACGGCCCTTTGTTGGAGGATTGGCTTGCCAAATGTCCGGCTGTGGCTTCTCGGTGGGCTAGTTGCGAGCTCAGGGTAGCGCCTCAGTATGGCGTTCTCAGTACGGAGGAATTTTGGCAGTCCTTCTCTAGTCGCTTCGCACCACCACTCGTGGAAGATGTCCTGCTGGCCGGGCGCGAAACTCAAGCCGAAGAGCTGTTGCGGAGCTTGGCACAAGAGGACGGGCGCTTGGCATTTTCTGCCGACACTCCCGATGAGGTTATAGCTTTTACTGTCGCCGCTATACGCATGGCTCCCGAGACGGTACGTAGACCGCTCGAAGCGCGTACTGTGATCGTGGAAACAGAGGACGCTGCGAGATTCTTGATTAACACATCAAATCTGATCTATCTGCCTCGCAATGCTGCTCGAAGCTCTGCGGGGCAGCTCAAGTCCTATGGGCCAACGGTTATAAGTGCCGGTGCGGACGAAAAAAAGCACGATCATGTGGAATTGCGTCGACCGACGAGCCGTGAACTTTGCAAAGCTTTCGTCAAGATGGGGATGACAGACGACGAAGGATACGAGACTGCACGGAAATGTGGGCGAAGTCTGGCGGTGTTGGCACGGCAGTGCCCTAGCGGCACCGCTGAAAAGCCTAAGTGGCTCGAAGATGCAAAACCGCTGATACCGGTAATGCTCGCGGGAGCATGGGTGTCCGATGTCGAACTGGATCAGTCTATCCTCAGCTCGCTGAGTCAGAAAGACTACGACGAGGCTGAGGACGAACTGCGTAAATACTTGGTCATGCAGGATTCGCCCATTGAGTGCGTGGGCAATCTGTGGGCAACTAAGGCGTCAGTTGATGCATTTCTGCACCTTGCCCCCCTCATCGGGCGCAGACACCTTCAACTGTTCAAAGATGCGGTGACCACCGTATTTGACAAAGCAGCACAGTCGCAGCAACCCCCTAGTGCGGATGAACCGTTCGTGCTCCACGATAAACGTGATCGCGAGGCATCACATAGCGACCACCTTAGAAACGGTTTGATGACCACACTGCTTCACATGGCCGTACTGCACGAGCCAGCAGGGTTCACCGTTGCAGGTGGTCATCCTCAAGCCTTCGTAAATGAGCTAGTTCGTTCGCTCCCGGGTTTATCATCCGATCACAGGCTGATGGCGAGCTTGGGCCAAGATCTGGTGTTGTTGGCGGAAGCATCTCCTAATTTTTTTCTAGAGGCCCTTGAGCGTCAGCTTGAGGGCGCATCGCCTTCGATCCGGCCTATTTTTGACGAGTACCCTGGGATGCTCACCCCTGTTACGTATCACAGCGGTCTGCTGTGGGCGTTGGAGGTGCTAGCTTGGGATTCCGTATTGCTTGACCGAGCAGTGCTCTGCCTTGCCAAGCTTGCTGCAATTGACCCAGGCGGCAAACTGGATAATCGCCCTATCAATAGTCTGCGAGCCATTTTTCTCTCGTGGGCACCAGGCACTATGGTCAAAACGAAGCGCCGGCTGGCTGTCTTACAGGCAACGGTGAAAGCAGTTCCTAGTATCGCTTGGCCGTTGCTCGCTAAGTTGCTTCCTCGATCTGGTGATACCAGCTCGCCCACGGAAAAACCAAAGTTTAGGGAGTATGAGCAGGACGACGGTGAAACCCTGACTTACGGGTTGATCTGGGAAAGTGAAGCTAAAATCGTGGCACTAGCAATCGAGGAAGCCGCGCAGGATGCAGAGCGTTGGAACGCGTTAATTGATGCCTTGCCCTACCTTCAAAATGACCCGTTTGAAGCGGTTGTCGCCCACCTCGACGAGATGCTAAACGGCGTGGGGGGGGAGGTCCGAACGCTTATCTGGAAAGCCTTACATCGAGAGGTTAAGCGTCACCAGAAATATTCGAGCTTCGACTGGTCGATGTCACCGAAACAAGTGGATCAGTTGGCGCAACTAATCGACAAGCACATGCCAAAATCGCTGGTAGAAACCTACAGTTGGCTCTTCGATGACTGGATGCCGCCTGTCGAAGAGGGGGGGGGAGAGGATGCAGATCCGCGCGAGGCAGTTGATCAGGCTCGATTGAGAGCCCTGAAGGACATCCACACGTCGCTGGGAGTTCAGGGTTTCCTAGAACTGATGGAGTGTGTAAAGGTTCCGCGGCTCGTCATCTATTCTGCGCGAGGTCTTGAGTTGACCTATGACCAGCTCTTCGAGCTGTTTAGCAGCCTTATCAGCAGCTCTATCCATGAGCTGGAGCTGGCGGCGGGTTCGGCGATGGCAGATGGAATAGCTCGCTATGGGCAGGGATGGGCAGAGGCCGCACGCGTCGCCCTACGGGGCGGGGTACTGAGTTCCGATCGTATCGGGCGAGTGTTTGAGTCTCTGCCGGAGCAGATGCAAACCTGGCTGTACGTAGCGTCATTTGGCGAAGAGATTGAACGTGCGTATTGGACGCAAAAATCACCGTACCCCATTGCCGCTGGCACAGAAGAACTTCTCTTTGCGGTCGAAAAATACCGCTCTGTGGAGCGTCCGACTGCTGCATTAAATGCGCTAGAGCGTCGGTTGAGTGAGATCCCCACAGACTTAATAGTATCCCTGCTTGTGGATGGTGTTACGGAGCGGAACGCCAGCTCCGAGGCTGAGATGGCTGCTAGCTTCTTTGACATTGAGACAGTCTTCAATGAATTGGCGGAGCGATCGGATATCACACTTCAGCAATTGGCGGGTCTGGAGTTCACCTACCTTCCAGCACTTCGTAGCGATCCGCGCGCCTTGCATGAATTGTTGCTTGAGCAGCCCAGTTTCTTCATGGAAATGGTCTGTAAGGTTTTCAGGGCAAAAGATGAAGAGCCAAGGGAGGTCTCCGAGCGTGATCAAAAATACGCTACTAATGCTTACCGCTTGCTCAAGAGCCTGAAAACGCTGCCAGGTCAGTCAAATCAAGAGGTAGACGAGGCTCAACTGCTGGCATGGTGCCTAGAAGTCCGACGGTTGGCTGAAGTACAAAGCCGTACGGCGATCGCTGATCAATTGATCGGTCAAGTGTTGGCTCATGCTCCCCTGAGCCCGAAGGATGGCGCCTGGCCTCATGAAGCTGTGCGCAACGTCATTGAGTCATTGGCCTCGACGGAGGTTGAACGTGGCATAAGTATTGAAAGATTCAATATGCGGGGTGTATTCAGTAAGCAAATAGGGGAGGGCGGTGACCAGGAGCGTAGCTTCGCCCTTCAATCGCGTGAGTGGGCCGATGCGGCCTCGGAGTTTGTACGCACCAGCGCAATGCTTCAGCGTATTGCACAGTCATGGGAGGTTGATGCTCAGCGAGCAGACACGGCGGCAGAGCAACAAGCCTTGCGCTTCTGAAAATAAGGGGGGCTAAATCATGGCTTTAAGAGCATGAGGCCCCTTTTTAAGGTTTCTTTCAGAACTGCCCTAGCGAAGATAGAGGCCTGCGCGGATTCAATCCGAGCAATGGAAAGTGAATTAGGGAGTAATATGAATATCGATCTTCCAAGACGTTTTGAAAAGGAGTACTTAGAGCCTTTTTTTAACCTGTTAGATGGTGCCAAAGATCATCCAGAACGAGTAACCATAAATTTAGGCAGCCTTGAATTTTCCACGCCGACAGCAATGTTGGTTGCAGGGGTTGTGCTACGAAATTGGGTCAGCTATCGGAAGTCACTGAGTCTGGATACATGGCGATCTGAGGTAAACGAGAATAATCAGGCCCACTCATATTTAATGCATCTAGGTTTTTTCGACTTTATCAATATTCAAGCAGGAAAGAAGGTTGGTGAAGCGAGGGGGTCTCTTACATATCTACCTATAAGGGTTATAAAAAGACCGGATAAATCTGCGGAAGTCAACGGCCTAGATGCATGGTATGAGTCTTTAGAGTCAGTTGCTCGTGGTCTCGCAGGTGTCGTAGCCGGCTCACACGATGACAGTAAAGAGTTAAGAATATATACCTATTCAATCAGAGAGATTGTTAGAAATGTTTTTGAGCACTCCGGAGCGGATGAGTGCTTGATATGCGGCCAGCGCTGGGCTAACGGCGCTGTAGAGTTCGCAGTAGTTGATGAAGGTGTGGGTATATCAAACTCACTAAGAGATGTTTTTAATATTGAAAATGACGAGGAGGCTTTAGTGCAGGCTATAAGCCCTGGTGTTAGTCGAACAGTTGGCTTTAGCAAAGAAAAAAATGTCTATGATAACTCTGGCTTTGGCCTTTACGTCCTAAGTCAAGTTGGAAGTAATTTTGGATGGTTTGCGTTGGGTAGCGGTCAGGCAAAATTAATCGGTTCGAATCGCGAGTTTGTTACGTCAAGATTTTCGTTTGTCGGAACGTTTGTAGGAATTCGGCTAAATAAAACCCCGTCGGACTTCAGAGAGCTATTGGGCGATATCGTTAGCGCCGGAGAGCAGGAGGCCAAACTGTCAGGTAGAGAGAGAAAGGCTTCTGCGTTCTCTAAGCTTTTCTGATGCGGCACCCGGAGCGTGGCACATAGAGGCAATGATGATTGAAAGACTGATTGAAACATTAAGAGAAGTGGTAGAGCTCTCCGGCAAGGATTTTTCTGGTATCGGTGTGATAGTTTGGAATGAGGATTTCGACCTTCCTGTGTTCCCGCTTCGGATTAATGTAAAAATTCCAAAATATGAAAGTTTGGCAATAACTTTAGCGCAAATATCTTCCTTGAGTAGTGATCTCCATGATGGTTTTCACATCTTGACGCCGGAGCTGAAACTAGTCCGCGTTGCCCAATATTTTTCACCTCCAATTATTCACGAAATTAAACTGAATCGTGAGAGACGGTTTGGCGGGCGATACTTGGCGGCGCTATTTGGCTCCGGACTTCCGGGGGTGGTGTTTAGTGCGGTGGCTACACCAGCATTAGGCATAGCAATTTTCAAAAACGGCCAAGAAATCTACTTTGAGGAGGCTTAAGTGTTTGCAGTCATATCTCCAATTAAAATGATGGTTCTTGCCTGTCAGGCTTATGCTACCCTGGCGCTGCTAATAGTATTGGCTTTGTTTTTATATAATCCGGATATTTCAGCGGGTGTTCTCCTAAGAATTGTCCTTGGGGGGGCTGGAGTCCTAGAGCTATTTTTACTTTTAACCGCGCACTTTTTCTGGCGAAAGCTTTGGGCTAAGTTTCCTAAGCTAAACGAATTCTTATTTCCGGACCTCAATGGTGACTGGAATATGAAAATTCATTCGAGTCACAATGGAGCGGATGGCGTTATAGATGCTATGGCCAGCATTAAGCAAAGTCTGGTATCTGTGAGTATGGAGGTGCGCTCAAGGGGGTCCGACTCAGAAACCATCGTAGTGAAAACGTCTAAAGATCCAGTTTCAGGCAGGCCAATAATTTTTTACTTCTATCGGGTTATCCCAAAAAACATTGGGAACGAACCATCCCTTCCATATGAAGGGGCCTCGACACTTAAATTATTCACTGAGGAAGGTGAGATTCTTAGAGGGAATTATTTCACAAGCCGCAATACTAAAGGGCACTTCGAGCTTACCCGTTAGAAGCACGCCCTCACTGGCTTGTAACTATGGGCCGATAGCTGCATTTTACGATGGGCAGTTCTCGGTCGTGGATTCAATCGTTCTTGCAACACCATTCTCGATGTGACCGGATTGCATCCATAGATAGCCCTGGAGTATCGACGGTTCTAGCCCTGATTTTCCTGCCCGCGAGATCGAAATACTCAGAGGTTTCAAGACTCGGTTTGAGTTGCAATTTGAGATCTTCACAAAGGTAGATCAAGCCTCTATCCCATAGCGTATGTAGATCGCTTCGTAGTAGAAGTCCGTTACTAACATGATTAGTTTCAAGCCCTAAAAATGGGGTTATATGCGCAGCTTCCAGCACCTGCTTAACTGCGGAACCAGTAATAGCGCAGCGTCCCTCATAGGCGGTAAGCAGTCCACTTCGAAACGCGCCCTGTCCCTGACGTTTAATGATCTCCCTGAGTATGCGTTCGCGGTTATCTTCGACTCCCCTTGGCGAAAAGGTGGACGAGTCGTTAGCAGGTGGGCTCGCCGTGATACCATCGCCCGCCAAGGTAGTGCTCTCAAGGGTAAAAAAGCCATCCTTCCAGGAGATTACCTTAGCCAGCCCTAGAATTCGGTACGTCGTTACCTTAGGTTTCTGTGAGAGCTGTACCAGAACGGCTACAGGCACTCCATCATCCATGCAGTTCTTCAGCCCCTGATTTGTAAACAGCCTCGCGGAATCACCACGCTTGTCCTTCTCTTCAGCGTAAGAGTAGTGCCAGCTTCCGTTGTCTTGATAAACCGGCGTTTTATCGTTGTAGGGACTATCCAGCCTCTGCCTAATCGACAGTGCGTAAACGAGTCCTTCTGGTTTGTAGATACCCTTTTGCGTGATCGTAACAATCCCAGGCGCTTGCTGGAGCTGCTTCCAGGTAAGCACTTGCCCCGTGTACTGCTCAAACCACGCCAACAACTCAGAATGGCTGATTTGACTTTTCTGTACAGGAGTTTTGCTTGCAGATGAAGGCGTCACTAAACCAGTCCACTTAGCATTAAGCGACGGGTACAGAACGCCCAAAAGCCCAAGCAGCGAATTTTCATCTTCTAACGTGACAGGTAAGCCATAGTGAATCGGCTCGTCCCCTCCATTCAAACGCATTGGAAATACATTCATATTGCTATGGTGAACGTACTTATCCCCGGGGATCACCCCGTGAATAGCTTGGAGCTCCGAGACTCGCTCCATCCAGCTAGGGTCAATTACTAGGGCAGATTTTCCCGAACGGTTCTTCATGTTCACGAACAGAAAATCACCATCTTCACAACGCCAGATGTGTTTTTTGTCATTATTGCTAACGACGGTAAAACCTATGTTTTCAAGGAGCGCATTAATTTGTAGGGGTGTTAATTTCATACGCAATCCTTTGATTTTCCGAAAGAGTCAGGATCTGTTAAAAAAAACAGCCAAGCGCAAGTGAGCACAGCCGAGGGCTGGCTGGATGAAATTCCGTAAGTGAACGGATACGCAGAAGTCGCTTCAGTCTGTAACGCCCGGTTTAGCTACTGCGAAGATCCATCCAGTTTATCCACATAGGTGACACAATGCGAAACTTCCGCAGGCCTCCTCCACCCCCCCACCAAATCACTTAAAGCGCACCTCTCAGACAACACGTACCCACCTCAAAAACATAAACAACTCTCACCCAGCCTGGACCCATTGCAGTCATTCGCTTGCAAGCGATCCTGGGTTGCTTTCAGAGTGAAGTCAGTTGTGGCACTAGCCCTAACATTCGTAGGCAGGAACCTTCAGATTCTATGCTGCTGTTCGAGCCAAGACATGGCGCATGTTGCAGTAGTTAAAGAAAGGTCCATGCCTTCAGCGTCCAATTTGCCGTTACATGTCAGGCCACCAGCGATTTTGCTTGCTGGAGTTATCAGCATGAGTCATGACCTGCATATTCCCCTCCCAGTGCAGGCCACAGACTCGCTTCGAACGCAACGGGACGATATGGTCAACGGAATGGCGAACCCCGGTTTCAGCGGTGAGCCTGGCGGCTTCCTGATAAATTCGGCGAATAGCCGAAAAGTCAGCCCAAGCGGGTGTTGCCTCTTCTATATTCAGACGCCGTTTGGCTCGGTTCGAGTTCCAAATTGCCTTCACTCGCTCCGGGTTTTCGGCTTGCCACTTACGTGCACTAGCTCTCATCTTCTCGTAGTTTTCAGCCCGCCACCGGGCGGTAGCTGCCTGTGCCTTCTCCGGGTTCTGTTGATACCAGCGTCGACACGCCGCTCGATACTTCTCCCGGTTGTTACGCATATGCTCCTGATATTTATCTCGATATCTGTCAGGGTTATTTGACCGCCAGCGCTCAGATGTTTGCCGCATTCTTTCGCGTAGCTCTTTCGGCTCAAGCTTCGCCATCGAGTCTTGATTGGACGCTTTTTGACACACCTTGCACATTGAATACAGTCCGTCTGGGCTATCTGAGCACCGATAAAAATCACTCAAAAGCTTGACCGTATCGCACCGACGACAAAATTTTTCACGACTAGAGTCGAGTGAGCCCATGATTGCCTTGGTTCTCGCCCATTCGGGTGAGCGAAGCTCCATACGACACTGACGACAAATCGTCTGTAATCCGGTGCTATGCCCAATATCACGGTCAAAATCTCCAGGCGCCTTTAACTCACGGCAATGCCCGCAGACCTTTGGCTTCGGATCAAACGCTGTAGCCATGTTGCGGGCTTTGGTCACCTCCCGCTCAGCGGCCTTAATGGACGAGATACATGCTTTGCATCGAGTACGGAAGCCGCTCGATGTCGCGCTGTCTTTGCTGTACTCCGTCAGTGGTTTGTCCTGCTTACATCTATTGCATATTTTCGTCGGAATCATTCGTGCAAGTTTACTTGAGGGTTCGTGAGCGGATCGTTGCGGCTACGTACAGGTCCTCCAATAATTACATACAACATGTGGGTTGATACAAAGAAAAGTTCATCCGCTGATAGACCGCTTTTGGCTGTGGATTCAACCGGTTATTGCCACGAAGCATGCTGGTCAAATCCGATGTAATTGGTGGGCAGAATGAATGCAATTGACTTGTCAGGTCGAATGCAAACGGGTGGTCAAAAGGAGTACAATTACGCAGCTAACGAGAATGAAACCGTTTGCCCAGGTCCAGTGCTCTCAATTTCACATTCCCCGGCCCATGCCAAAGCTCCAACGCTTCACGCATTTCAGCGTCGACAAGCTCTTGCATGTACGTGTTAATCAAGGCTGGACGCGTATGGTTCAGCAGCCGCTCAGCCGTATCCTCACCAATGCCCAGCTTCTGCCAACAACCCCGCGCCAGCTTGCGCAGGTCATGGCTTGACCACGCTCCACCCGACAACTCACGAAACCACGCATTGGCCACTGCCGAACTTACCTCATGCCCGCGCTCGCCTGGGAATAGGAATACACTCGGCTTGCCCTTCTGCGTCTCCCGGAAGAGCCGCAACAGCTCCAGGAACTTACCCGTCAGCGGCAATACATGCTGCTTTTTCGTCTTGGTATTCGCCGCTGGGATGATCAATACCCCCTCAGTCTCATGGAAATGCGACCAGCGCAGTCGGCGCGTTTCACCCACCCGCGTGCCGAGCATGAGCATTGTCAAGGCCAGCATGCAGGCGTGCGGATTGCGTGGGTAATGCTCCAGCAGGTGCGATACCACGTCGTCTAGCTGGAACGCGTGCAAGCGTGTTTCCTTGACCTTCATTTTGCCCAGGCCGAAGAACGTAAACCGCGCTCCCAACAGCGGATTGGCCCCCAACAAATCGAGCTCCACCGCACGGCGCAGCGCGGTATTCAGCACCCAATACACTTGCCGAATGTAGGCCGCTGAGCAGGTCTCACTCATCGGCGTGATCAGCAGTCGACTCAGCAGCGGCAAGCTCAATTCAGCCAGTGGGACGCCACGCAGACTCGGCAGGAGCCGCGTTTTGATAATCGACTTGATCCCAGCTTTGCGTTCTTTCGACAGCTCGCCTTTGCGTAATTGGTGGTCCATGTACCACCACAACAGTTCACCTGTCATGACCAGCACACCTACCGACATAACCGAATGACCGCACGCGCCCAATTGCTCACGCAAGCACGGGTAGCACTTCAACATGGCCGCACAATTCAGCGCCGGATAATCGCCGATTTTTTGCCATTTTCCGTCATTCCGAAACACGTCCCAGGCGCCGCACGTGCGGTCCTGCAAATACCGGAAGCGCACACCCTTGTAATGATCGTCACGCAGGCAGCCCACCCCCTTATCAGCGGCCCATTTGTTGATGTTTTCGTCGGTAAAGCGTGTGTACTCACGGTGCCCCATAGTCCAACCCTCACAACGGATGGAAGACACGCGCCACAGCCCGGCAAACACCGGACGCAGTGCGTTTTACAGTCAAACCCACGACAACGGCGCGCGTAGGCCGAAGGCTAGGGCCGGAACGGCTCAACCAGGTGGCTCATCGAACGTCCGCCGCACCAGCAACACGTCGTGCCAGGCCTCTACACTGGCTCGCAGTCGCGCCTCAAGCTCGCACTTCAGACAGACCACCTGCGTCGCTGACGCACCGCGCCCGGCATATTCGCGCAAGATTTCCGCTCGTAGGTCGCCACTTGCCAGATCGGGACAACCCTTCTGCGCCCACGCCTGTAATGTCGCAAACGGCAACACCCCGCCCGACAGTTGCGATACCAGCCTCAGCGCCAGCGCCTTGCTGAGTTCGCCACCACAGCGCCCCGTGAACATGTGTTCACCACGACCACTCGCCGTCGACCTAAAGCGCGCCAGCAGATCCAATATCGGCCCCGTTAGCGGAAGACAGTCGGACCCAAACCTCCACACCCGTTCTTGCAGATCGAAATCCCCCCACCGCGCTTGCAGCACCACCTCCAGCGGCTGGCCATAACAGAGCGTCAACAGCACCAGTAACGTGGACTGGGGATTGCGCTCAAAACGCTCCAGCAATCCCGACACCCAGCCAATCAACCGCAATGACATACCCATAGCCTCCTCCCTACAGGCCGATGCAGCCATAAAGGCCAGGCCCGCGAACTGTCATCAGTCGCCCATTCACCCGCAAGCAACACGCGCGGGGCAGCCAGTGCCCTGAAGGCGCGAAACGCGCCGCGCGACCTCCAGTCATGCGCTAAGCCAGGACGGTGTGCAGTAACTGAAACGGCACTAGATCCAGGCATGAGTTACCCACCTCCCTCCGGCGCTTCGCACCTCCACTCCGGGGATAACTGCACAGAGCAAAAGCAGGCTCAACCCCGCAAGCGGGGACCCCTTTCGCCCAAAGCCAAAGCAGGTCATTGCTGACCTAAGCAAAAGCAACAGTTAAAGCACTTGCTAGGGCTACGCCCTGGTATATCTATAAAGGAGTCCAGATAATGGACTAAGTGAACAGCCTCCATGCGTCCACTTTCTGGACTGTTGGGGGTGTTTTCCGTGGCTCAGCAGCAGGCCATGAGTCCACTTTCTGGACGCTTTGAGTCCACTTTCTGGACTGGGTTTTTTGCTCTTTCTAAGCTGAACTTCCTTGGCGGAGTGATGGTGTGCGAGACCTCCAGCTTTCCGCCACATTCGTCAATGGGCTTCCAAGAGATTGCGTATAGGGAACAGCAGCCACCAGGCTTGATAAATCGGCCCTCTCGTGTGCAGATGATCAGATTGCTTTCCTGCAATTCTCTGAGGGCTTTGGCGAGCGTCGTACGACTCTTCAATCCCCACCCCTTAGCCAGAGTGAATGTGGCTGACAGGTCACCATTGTTACTGCCGTTGTACTGTTTAAGCAGGTTCAGCAAGACCTTCACAGCAATGCCTGAGAGCGCCTTGAAGTCCTGACTGTCCAGCACGTTAAGGGGGAGCAAGATGAATCTGCCGGACTCCTTTCTCCCCTTCGACTTGAGGCGACTTTTCGCCATGCTTATTCCTTACCTGCGACGGAACGTGGGGGAGTACGTAGGCTTGAGGCATGCCAAACACCTGAACCGTGATGATGAAGCGAGCCCCAGCAGCCGTCGCCGTTTGGAAAGAGCAGATACCACCCTCTGTCTTGACCTGGCCGGTCGCCGTAGGCATGGAATGGATGAGGCTTGTCATCAGGCACAGGCTCCCGATCAAGCTCTCCCTGTTGAGCCTGCAAAGCTGCTTTGAACTCCATACGGATTTGCCCTCGATCATTGTCGAAGGCCAGACAAAGCGCGCACAATCAGCGTGCTTACCACTACTTGGCGGGAGTGATTGGCACAGCCGGACGCGTTCACGTCCGGCTTTTTATGCGTTGGTGGTTTTGCGAGTACGCGATTCCAACCATGCATCAAGATCGGAAAGGCGATAGCGAACCTTGCGGCCCACTTTCAGGAAGGGGAGTTGATAGCGGCCAGTGCTGCGCCATACGGACAGCGTTCCGGGGCTAACATCGAGGTGCTTGGCGGCTTGAGCTTCGTCAAGCATGGGGCTGGCTGTTTTCATCGTTTAACGCTCCATCAACTACCCGCAAAGCTTGTTGCTATGCGGTATGGTTGGTTAATCTATGCAACAGCCCGGATTGTGTAAGGGGCTCGACTGTCTTGACTTGCGTCGCGACAGTTGCAGCCTGTTTTGTCGCCGTGTTTAGGACGGCAAAGCGGAGCAAGTCACGACAGTAGCGACAGTGCAATTTGGTAATAGTCGCTTGACTTAGCGCCAGCAGAAGGGAAGGAGCAGATCCCAGGTAGATCCGCTTTGAAGGTTTTTTCTTCTATTTGAAAAGCGCCCGGATGTAGTTTCTGGCATAACTCCAGCAAATTAGCGCGAGTGCCAGGCATGGCATGAGTGTCTAGGTCTGGGTCGGCAGCTTTGAGTAGTTGGATAACCTGACGCAGCTTGTCTAGGCGGTGCTGGCGGTGCTGGCGGGGGGTGACCGGTTTGCCTAAGCAATCACCAAGCCAGTGCTTGGCATGGTCGCTTAGAGTGTCCGCTGTTTCTCCCATAGATCTGAGCCAGTGCGCCGCCTCAACTTGACCAATAGGGGTGATCAGCAGCTCAACGACCTGAACATTAGAGTCGGCCTGTTTAGGGTCGTCGCCTACCCAGCGCTGCCCAGGTACCACCTTGCGCCATACCATGCTTGCCCAGACCTGCCAGTCTGATGAGCTTTTGTCATCTGTTCCGGCCAGTAGATTAACCATGCCCATCAATGGGATGCACTCAGGGTAGCCCTCACGGTCGATTGCCAGCTTCTCACACTCAAGATTCAAGCGGTGATTGCCTTTGCCAGCCATCAGTGAGTACCTGTCGTGCGTAGCTCATGTACTTCGGCCGATTTCTTTTGCCCGCCCGCCGCCATCATTGCCGCCGTGGCGGTGTTCACCGACTGCCGCACTGGGTCGTCATCCAGTCGCGCATAGATGCGGGTTGATTGTGTGGTCTTGTGGTTCAGGCTCTTGCCGATAATCACCAGTGACGCGCCAGTCTTTGCCTGCCAACTCCCAAGTGTGCGGCGCAGGTCGTGAATGCGAATGTCGGTCATGTCATAGGCTTTCTGGCTGATCTTGAGTGCTTGCGCAATAGAGCGGCAATGCTCAAGTGCATGGGCGGGGGCACGAGCCAATAGATCGACGGCCTGTTGGCGATTCGCGTCAGTTAATTGCCCCATCTCATCGAGTATTTCAAGCAGGCGATAGGTTGTAGCTCGGTTCAGGATGGTTACCCATGAGGTTTTTGGCTCGACTAGATGTCCGGTCTTTCCGGTTCCTGGGAATACAAAGGGCGAGCCATTAGCTGCTTGCTTGCGGGTTTTCAGTATCGCTAATGCCTCGGGCGAAAGAGTGACATTCTGAGGAGTACCATTCTTGGTCATGCCGATGCGCCAAATGCCAGCCTCTTGGTCTATGTCATGCCATGCCATTTCCTGAACGTTTGAGCGTCTTGCGCCAGTGAGTAGTGAAAGCAGGAAGAAGTCACCAATGGCAGATGTGGCGATAGCGTCGAATAGGTGTGGCAGCTCGACACGCTGAACAAATCGGTCGCGCTCGACTGTAGGGTTTTTTTGAATGCGTGCCGCCGGGTTGGGCCCGTCGAATAGCCCTAGGTCACCAGCGAAATTGAAAACAGCAGAGACAATGCGAACGGCCCTATCAGCTTGAGCATGGCTTTTCCTGGATGCCTTGGTATGGATGGCTTTCAGGTCGTCCCGACTAATCTCGGCCAGTTTCTTGCCGGTTATCTTGTCCAGGTATAGTCGCAGTACATCTGAGTAGTTGGTTCGGGTCTTGGCAGTCAGCGTAGTTCCATCACGTTTTTTCTTATCGATCAGATAGCTCGCGAATACATCACCAAAGGTCATCTGTTCGCGGATGGCTCTACGGGCCTCGGCCGGATTAGCACCACTAGCGAACTCGCCCAAGACTTTGGCCGCCTCGTTTCTAGCCTGCTCGACTGTCATTTCTGGAAAGGCGCCGAGCTTTAACCAGGTCATCGCTGCACCGGTACGCTTCACGACATAGAAGGTTTTAGCACCCGCCGCCGTTGATCGCAGAGCTAGTTTTTGGCACTGGCTGTCATAGACAGTCTTGCGCTTTCCCTGCGGGGGGAGCTCCAGTTTTAGCAATTCGGTCTTTGTGAACTTGAATCGTTCGGTTGTTGGCTGCATCGGCTCACCTGTTTATATCGGGCTAGCGCTGGGCTAGCACTGGCTAGCAAAAATGGTTAATTTTAATGCTAACTGGTTAAGGTGATATTAGGTTGAATGCCTTGAATTGTATAGGCTGGTAGGGGCTTGTTAAGGACTGGTAATGCGCAGGCCTTAAAACTCCTAAGGGGAAGGTTGGCAGTTCGAACCTGCCCTGGGACACCATATTTTTCAGCTCCCCTCCTGTTCCAACGCTTCCTTTTCACGACGTGCAGATAACGTTCGAAATCTCAGGTCCCCGGGATCTATCGACGCCATCAACCCTGCCTTGGCGACTTTCCGTTTCCTCTTCCACGTAGTCTGAATCTCCCATCCCGTCTGGGAGTATCCGCCGATGTGCCGCCTGCGGCGCATGTTCATAGTTGTGACCAATAGATCAGAAAATGGTCCAAGGTCGACCTCGATGACTGGACCCCGCTCAGGAGAAAGTCATGACTATGCGCAAAAAAACCTCATCGCCAACGAATGACCTGACCAGTAACGCCGGTGACCATCTTTCGCCCGTCAGCCACGACTGGACTTTTACCTACATTCCGACCGTCACCACCAACCTTAATGACTACGCACCCGGCAGCACGGCCATCATCACGGCCAGTGGTTTCGCCGCCGGCAGCACAGTGACGCTCGAAGTGGACCACGCCATCGGTGCCGGCGCGGATGGTGTGTGGGGGACATCCGACGATGTGCTCGATACCAACACCGGCGCGGGTCACGAGCCCTGGTCCGTGACCGACGGCGGTGCTGGCGATCTAGATGGCCAGGTCAACGGCAGCGTCACCACGTCCTGGTACGTGAATCCCGACGATTCGGCAGGCGCAACGTTTCTGCTCACAGCAGCCGCTGCGGGCGCCGATGGCGTGGTCGGCACCGGTGACGACGCGGTGGCGTCAACCTCGTTTACGGACAGCGTTTTGGGCGTCCTGGCGACCGGCGAGGACGTCACGTTGGACGAAACGGCGGGGTTGCAGAACGCCACTGCCACTCCAGCCCCCGCGGGGGACGCTGACGACAACGATATTCTGGTGGCGTCCCTGCCTTCGACCTTCACTACCCGTTTAGCCGCACTGGGGGCCGGTACCGCCACGGGCGCGGCCTTGAGTGGCTATACCGGTGCCATTGGCAACACCGGCAGTAATGCATTCACCATCACCGCTGACCCCGGCGCAAGCATTACCGATATCAGCTTCGTCGGCACCACCGGCGCGCCGCTCAATGGCGAGGACAGTGGACTCGATACCCTCGATGGCACCAGCATCCTTCTCTATACGGATACGAACAACAACATCGTCGTGGGCCGAGCCGGGAGCGCCGCCGGCGCGATCGTGTTCGCTGCCTATATTGAAGAAACCGGAACACCGGTCACGGGTGGCAAGATCTGGACCGTGGAATACCAACCGCTCAAGCATCCCGTTATGACGAATGCCGATGACTCGCTCAATCTGGCGGATAAGCTTTTCATCGGCGCCAGCCAGGACCTGGAGTTCAGCCTGGCCAATGCGCCCTCCGGTCAGAACCTGTTCCTGATGTTCACGAAGGCGAACCCGAACGTTGTCGATGTCGGTGGTGTGTTGCGGATCACCGATCCCACCATCATCGCCACCGGCAAGGACCCCGCAGACCAGTCAAGTGGCGTCAATATAACGACTGGTGACACGATCAATACCAGCCAGGCGGGGGGGCCGACCACCTTCGGCACCAACAATCAGATGATTGTGGAGCAAGAGGGCATCCGCTTCTCGTTCGTCACGGGTGCCAGGCAGAATGTGACCATTCCCAACCTGGACCAGAACGAAGCCGATCTTGAAGCCAACGTCGACTTTACCGGTGTCTTCAATGCGAAATCGGCCAGTTTCGACGTCGTGCAACTGCAAAGCGGCAAGAGTGCCGTGGTAAGGGTCAGCGCATTCAGCACCGCTGCTGAGCCTGGTGTGAATTTCATCAATGGGTATGGCAATGATGCGTCTGTGTCCATCACCAATGTTCGCGTCTTCAACAGCACCGGGCAGGTGATCGAGAACTCAAACGGCTCGGTGAATGATCCGGGCATTGTCATCAGCTTTAATGCAGGGGTCGCGACCATCACCGGCGTTAAAGCCGGCTACCAGATTGAATACACCACTACGGGGGATCACAATCGCGTACTCGTGGAGAACGGGGCCGCCGTCAATGCCAAGGGCAATGAGCACGCCGATTTTGATATCGGTGGTTTCACGCTGGTCCAGGCCTCTGTTTCGACAGCCGAAATCGGCTCCAGGATCATCTTCGACGACGACGGGCCGAGCATCAGTACCACCGGTGTGGAGCCGACGCTGACAGTGGACGAAACGGTGCTGGCGACCGACGTCACCCAGAGCTTCGCCGCCAACTTCAACTCGGCGTTTGGCGCCGATGGGGCCGGTACCCTGACCTATGCGCTGGGCGTGGTGGCCGGGGCTTCCGGGCTGATCGACACGGCCTCGGGTCAGGCGGTGAACCTGTCGCTCAACGGCACGGTGGTCGAAGGGCGTACGGCCCTCAGTAACCTGCTGGTGTTCACGGTCAGCGTGGCAGCCAATGGCAGCGTCACGCTCGACCAGAGCCGCGCCGTGGTGCATGCCAACACAAGCAATCCTGATGATTCGACGAGCCTGACCTCGGACAACCTGGTAACGCTGACGGCGACCAAGACCGACGGGGACGGCGACAGCGCCCTGGCGACGCTGAACATCGGGCAGAACCTGGTGTTCAAGGACGACGGGCCGAACATCACCACCACCGGCGTGGAGCCGACGCTGACAGTGGACGAAACGGTGCTGGCGACCGACGCCACCCAGAGCTTCGCCGCCAACTTCAACTCGGCGTTTGGCGCCGACGGGGCCGGTACCCTGACCTATGCGCTGGGCGTGGTGGCCGGGGCTTCCGGGCTGATCGACACGGCCTCGGGCCAGGCGGTGAACCTGTCGCTCAACGGCACCGTGGTCGAAGGGCGTACAGCCCTCAGTAACCTGCTGGTGTTCACGGTCAGCGTGGCCGCCAATGGCAGCGTCACGCTCGACCAGAGCCGCGCCGTGGTGCATGCCAACACAAGCAATCCTGATGATTCGACGAGCCTGACCTCGGACAACCTGGTAACGCTGACCGCGACCAAGACCGACGGGGACGGCGACAGCGCCCTGGCGACGCTGAACATCGGGCAGAACCTGGTGTTCAAGGATGACGGACCGAGCATCACCACCACCGGCGTGGAACCGACGCTGACGGTGGACGAAACGGTACTGGCGACCAACGATACCCAGAGCTTCGCCGCCAACTTCAACTCGGCGTTTGGCGCCGATGGGGCCGGTACCCTGACCTATGCGCTGGGCGTGGTGGCCGGGGCTTCCGGGCTGATCGACACGGCCTCGGGCGAGGCGGTGAACCTGTCGCTCAACGGCGCGGTGGTCGAAGGGCGTACGGCCCTCAGTAACCTGCTGGTGTTCACCGTCAGCGTGGCCGCCAATGGCAGCGTCACGCTCGACCAGAGCCGCGCCGTGGTGCATGCCAACACAAGCAATCCTGATGATTCGACGAGCCTGACCTCGGACAACCTGGTAACGCTGACGGCGACCAAGACCGACGGGGACGGCGACAGCGCCCTGGCAACCCTGAACATCGGGCAGAACCTGGTGTTCAAGGATGACGGAC
>Ga0209281_1000460_pt1 | contig 57232 bp, 50 predicted proteins | sample MedtruBG_FD_187514 | JGI IMG/M metagenome (GOLD analysis project Ga0209281, IMG submission 187514) | Root nodule microbial communities of legume samples collected from California, USA - Medicago truncatula BG (SPAdes) (version 2) | ecosystem: Host-associated > Plants > Roots > Nodule | place... | reverse complement strand
CGGGTGTCGAGCTGGTGGCCAGCAGCAATGCCAACCTGCAGTTCGGCGATATTCTCAATCTGGTCGGGCGTCCGGCATCGATTGACGCGGTGGCGGCTGAAGTCGGTAATGCGCAGCAAAAATTGCAGCAGGTGCAAATGCTGCCGGTGTTTATCGGCATTGGGCTTGGGGTACTGCTCGGTTCCGTGCCGCTGTTTATTCCCGGGTTCCCGGTGGCGTTGAAGCTGGGTCTGGCGGGCGGGCCGCTGATCATGGCGCTGATCCTCGGGCGTATTGGCAGTATCGGCAAGCTGTACTGGTTTATGCCGCCGAGCGCCAATCTCGCGCTGCGCGAACTCGGCATCGTGCTGTTTCTGGCGGTGGTAGGGCTGAAATCCGGCGGTGATTTTGTGCGTACGCTCACCGAAGGCGACGGTCTGAGCTGGATTGCCTACGGCATCGTCATTACCGGCGTACCGCTGCTGACGGTCGGCATTCTGGCGCGGCTGCTCGCCAAAATGAACTACCTGACGCTGTGCGGGATGCTCGCCGGATCGATGACCGACCCACCAGCGCTGGCTTTCGCCAACAATCTGCATGCCACCAGCGGCGCGGCGGCGTTGTCATACGCCACGGTGTATCCGCTGGTGATGTTCCTGCGCATCATCACCCCGCAGCTGCTGGCGGTATTATTCTGGGGCATGGGTTAGCGGCGTTTCCGGGTGGATGCGCCGCAAATGGTAGTCCACCTGGTATTCCCGCGCATTTCTGAACATCACCGAATAATTAAGAAATTCCCCTTTATCGCTATAGGACAGCGAGGTAATGCACAGCAACGGGGTATGCAGTTCCACATTCATCGACATTGCCAGCTGTTTGTCGGCCAGTACCGGCGCCAGGCTTTCGTAGTTACCGCTGATTGTTATCCCGCACTCCTTTTCAATGTAATCAAATTTTGACCCTTCCAGATGCGCCAGTGACAGCGTGCGGAACAACCTGACCGGCATATAGCTGTCTTCCAGGATCAAAGGTTTACCTTCAACGTAGCGAATTCGCCGGGAAAAGTAGATTTGGCTGTTTACCGGGACCCGCAGCTTACCGGCAATCGCCGGAGGCGCGGGGATCACTTCGAACGTCTGCACCTTGCTGACCACCGTCTTTCCCTGCAATAGCATGACTTCCACCAACCCCGTCAGATTGGTCGTTTCCTGATGGACATCTTTACGCGCCACGAAGGTACCGCTGCCGTGCCTGCGTTCAACCAGCCCCCACCTCACCAGAAGCGCCGTCGCTTTACGGATGGTCATCCGCGCCACACCAAACTCTCGTGCCAGCGTTTTCTCGCCGGGGAGCGGGCTACCCACGTCGTAATCCTCTGAATTCAGGCGCAGACGGAGTTTGTCTGCAATGGATTTGTAGATCACCAGTAGACCTCTCTTAGCCAGTCACCAGGACATTTTGGTCCCGTGATGTCTGATTTATAAACAAAAAGTAGACATCATGGCGACTTTTTAAACTATGAACACGGTCACGGAACGCAGCGGCATATCCCCTTTGCTGCGGCGTAACTTCATATGCTCATGCCAGGTCAGTACATAAATCCAATAAGACCTCTTCCCCTACAAGTGTCGATGAGGATGTAAAAATGCTCAGTCAAATACAACGTTTTGGTGGTGCAATGTTTACCCCGGTGCTGTTATTTCCGTTTGCTGGGATCGTGGTGGGCATTGCAATTATGTTGCAAAACCCTTTATTCGTCAGTGAATCACTCACGGCGCCTGACAGCTTATTTCGCCAGATTGTTCATATTATTGAAGAAGGTGGCTGGACGGTATTCCGTAATATGCCGCTTATTTTTGCCGTGGGATTGCCGATTGGCCTGGCGAAGCAGGCACCGGGTAGGGCCTGTCTGGCAGTAATGGTCAGTTTTTTAACCTGGAATTATTTTATTAACGCGATGGGCATGACCTGGGGTCATTATTTTGGCGTCGATTTTACGCTGGATACCGTGGCGGGAAGTGGCTTAACAATGATTGCCGGAATTAAAACCCTCGATACCAGTATTATCGGTGCGATTGTTATTTCAGGGATCGTGACCGGTCTTCATAATCGCTATTTTGATAAACCCTTGCCGGTATTCCTGGGCACATTTCAGGGCACCTCATTTGTGGTGATGATTGCTTTTTTAGTGATGATCCCCTGCGCCTGGTTGACGTTACTCGGTTGGCCGAAAGTCCAGATGGGGATTGAATCCCTGCAGGCCTTTTTACGTAGTGCGGGGGCCAGTGGCGTCTGGCTGTATACCTTCCTGGAACGCGTGCTGATCCCCACCGGATTACATCATTTTGTCTATGGCCCATTTGTTTTTGGTCCGGCGGCCATCGAGGGCGGCATTCAGGTGTATTGGGCCGAGCATTTGCTGGAATTTAGTCAATCGACCGAATCCCTGAAAACTCTGTTCCCGGAGGGCGGATTTGCCTTGTTCGGTAACTCTAAGGTCTTTGCCGCCCCGGGGATTGCAATGGCGTTGTATTACACCGCCGCCCCGCAGAACCGCAAAAAAGTCGCTGGCCTGCTCATCCCGGCGGCACTCACCGCCGTGCTGGTGGGGATCACCGAACCGCTCGAGTTTACGTTCCTGTTTATTTGCCCGCCGCTGTTTGTCCTGCACGCGATACTGGCGGCCACCATGGCGACCGTCATGTATATGGCGGGAGTGTCCGGGAATATGGGCGGGGGATTGATCGATACCATTCTGCCGCTGGACTGGATCCCGATGTTCCACAACCACTCGGGAATGATATTCACCCAGATCGCCATCGGGCTGCTCTTCACCGGTATCTACTTCGTGGTTTTCCGCACCCTCATTCTGCGTTTCAACATTAAAACGCCGGGTCGCGAAGAGAGTGAAATCAAGCTCTACAGCAAAGCGGATTACAAGGCCGCACGCCAGCCAATTCCCGCGACCTCAGCCAAAGAGGCTCAGCGCGGCCAGGCCGCAGGGTTCCTCGAAGCGCTCGGTGGGGCCAGCAATATTCGCAGCATCAATAACTGCGCCACCCGGCTGCGTATCACGCTGGTCGACATGGCGCAGACCCAAAGTGACGACATTTTCAAAGCGCTGGGCGCGCATGGCGTGGTTCGACGCGGTGACGGCATTCAGGTGATTGTCGGTCTGAACGTCCCCGTAGTGCGTGAGCATCTTGAAACTCTGATGAATGACATATCGATAACCGAACCCAAATCCATGACGGAGGCAGTATCATGAAAAAATTCTCTATCGTTGTAGCCGGTGGCGGCAGCACCTTTACCCCCGGGATTGTCCTGATGTTGCTGGCAAACCAGGATCGCCTGCCGCTGCGTGCACTGACGTTTTATGACAACGACGGCGCCCGCCAGGAAACCATCGCCGAAGCCTGCAAAATCATCCTTCAGGAGCAGGCCCCGGACATCAAATTTAGCTATACCACCGACCCGAAAGCCGCCTTTACCGATGTGGATTTTGTGATGGCGCATATTCGCGTCGGCAAATATCCGATGCGTGAACAGGATGAAAAAATCCCACTGCGGCACGGCGTGCTTGGCCAGGAAACCTGCGGCCCGGGTGGGATTGCCTATGGCATGCGCTCCATCGGTGGCGTGCTGGAATTGGTCGATTACATGGAACAGTATTCACCGAACGCCTGGATGCTCAACTATTCGAACCCGGCGGCGATTGTGGCCGAAGCGACGCGTCGGCTGCGTCCGAACGCCAAAATTCTCAATATCTGTGATATGCCGATTGGCATTGAAGGGCGCATGGCGGAAATCGTGGGCCTGAAAGACAGAAAGCAGATGCGCACGCGTTATTACGGCCTGAACCACTTCGGCTGGTGGACGTCGATAGAAGACCTGGACGGTAACGACTTAATGCCGAAATTACGCGAACATGTGGCGAAATATGGCTATGTACCGCCTACTGACGATCCGCATACCGAAGCGAGCTGGAACGATACCTTCGTCAAAGCCCGGGATGTACAGGCGCTGGATCCGGACACCATGCCGAATACCTATCTGAAATATTACCTGTTCCCTGACTATGTGGTGAAGCACTCCAATCCGAACCGGACTCGGGCCAATGAGGTCATGGATCATCGCGAGAAACACGTATTTGGTTCCTGCAACGCCATTATCCAGGCAGGAAAATCGTCGGCAGGCGAGTTGGAAATCGACGAGCACGCGTCGTATATCGTTGATTTAGCTTCGGCCATCGCCTTCAACACCCAGGAAAGAATGCTGCTGATTGTGCCCAACAACGGCGCCATTCATAACTTTGACGCCGATGCGATGGTGGAAATTCCGTGCCTGGTGGGCAAAAGCGGGCCGCAGCCGCTGACGGTCGGCGACATCCCGAATTTTCAGAAAGGGTTGATGAGCCAGCAGGTGGCGGTGGAAAAACTGGTGGTCGATGCCTGGGAACAGCGCTCGTACCAGAAACTGTGGCAGGCCATTACGCTGTCTAAAACGGTGCCAAGTGCGTCCGTCGCGAAGGCAATTCTCGATGATCTGATTGAAGCCAATAAGACCTACTGGCCAGAACTTCACTGATCCGCATTGAGGGCCCGGCAAATGCTCTCCGCCGGGCGTATCTCTGCCTTAAATCGTCTGCTGATGCTGGTTAAACCGTGAAGCCAACGGCAGCCAGCACAGCAATATCAACAGTCCCATCAGCGTCATCAGCAGGCCCAGACTGCTTTGTCCGGTTTGCGGCAGCAGCGAAGAAAGCCAGGCCAATGCGCCGGAACCGATGTTCTGCAAGCCGCCGATCAGCGCTCCGGCTGTCCCGGCGAGGAATGGGAACGGCTCCATTGCGCCGCTGGTGGCAAGCGGGAACAGCATCCCGGCACCGAAGAAGAACAGCGCGGCTGGGACCAACAGCGTCCAGACGTTCATCACCCCGAGTAGGCCTGGGATCCACATCATCAGCCCCGCCAGCAGACAGCTAATGACCGACTGCCACATCATGCTGGAGAAGCGCTTGTTCTGGCGACCGGCAAACCAGGCGCCGAAAAACGCCGCCGGGATCGGCAGAATAAACAGAATACTGACCACCATACTGCTTAGCCCAAGCCCTGCGCCCAGCAGCACGCCTGAGCAGGCTTCGAACACCGCAATTCCCGCCAGACCGCCAATCAGCATCATCACGTAGCAGGTGAACGGCCCGTTACCGAGCAGCGTTTTATAACGGGTGGTAAAGCGGGTTGGCGGTGCATCCTGCGGACGCGTTTCCGGCATCCAGCGCGCCATGCTCAGGGTCACGCCCAAACACAGCACCAGCAGGAAACCGTAGCAGGCGCGCCAGCTCCAGACTGTATCGAGCATCCCGCCAATCAGCGGTGCCAGCAGCGGGCTGACCAAAATACCCATGTTCAGCAAACTGTTCGCATGGCGTAGCTGGGAGCCTTCATACAGGTCGCGTGGCAAGGTGCGCGCCATGACGCCGCCCACGCCGGTGCCCATGCCTTGTAGCGCACTGGCGGCAATCAGCATCGTCAGGCTGTGCGTGGTCATGGCGATAACCGTCGCCAGCATAAAAATCGTCATGCCGACGAGGATAACCGGTCGGCGGCCCACGCGGTCCGAAAGCGGGCCGTAGAATAATTGCGACACGCCGTAGGTCAGCAGATACGCGGCCATGACGCTCTGGACCGCACCTTCACGCACGTTCAGATCGCGCGCCATGTCAGCAATGGCTGGAATATAAATTGTTTGCGCCATCTGTCCGACGGCGACCAGCAGCACCAGCATCAGCAGCAAATTGACGTTCTTATGCCTTTTCATTCGATGAATACTTTGTGAAGGGTTAAAAAGAAAGAATATGTGACTAGTAAATCAGCAAAGTCCGGGAGGAATCTACCACAGTAAAATGACAGAACAACCATCGGGGAAGGATCGACGAAGCGGTAGCAGGCAGGTTTTATAAACGATAGTCGGCAACAATTGTTGCCAGAGTGGATCAGGACAGACGCAGCAATATCGCGCCGAGGGCAATCCCGCAGGCGGCGGCCAGGCGCAGCCACGTCACCCGCTCTTTGAGGATCACCAGGGCGATGACCGCACCGAAAAGAATAGAGGTTTCACGCAGCGCCGCTACGACCGCCAGTGGAGCCTGCGTCATCGCCCACAGCGCCAGGCCATAAGAGCCCATGGTGGCGAGGCCGCCAAAAATGCCCTTCTTCCAGTGAAGACGCATGTAGCGGGTGACCTCGAGGCGGCGAGAGACCATCGCCCAGCCGAGCAGACAAAAACCGTTCATCAAAAATGTCCACAGGGTATAGCCGAGGGCGGAACCGGAAAGCCGCACGCCCGTGCCGTCGACCAGCGTATAACTGGCAATGAAACAGGCGTTGATCAGTGCCAGCGTTATCCCTTTTCTTGACCCGCTTCGCCCGTTCAGCGCCATCGCCAAAATCGACAGACAGATAACGCCGATCCCAAGCCACGCCAAAGAAGAGAGCTGCTCACCCGGTAAAAAAAGGCTGACCGTCGCCACCAGCAACGGCGCGGTGCCGCGCATCAGCGGGTAGGTCTGACTCATGTCTGATACCTGGTAGGTTTTCGCGACCAGTACGGTGTAAACCACCTGCAAACCGCAGGAGAGAATCAGCCAGGGCGCGCTGGCCAGCGCAGGCTGTGGAGAAAAGGGCAGCAGCAAAAAGGCGAGCAGCGATGCGGAACCGCTCACGCTGATGGCGGAGTAGAGTTTATCGCTCCCCGCTTTGACGATGGCATTCCAGCTGGCATGCAGCAGGGCGGCAAACAGCAATACAAAGAAGACGGTAAGAGTCATGGCGCGCTTTGCAGTGAAGTGTCACAAGACTGTAACATTCCCTGTGCGTTCAACCAACTACGGGGCGCAAAACCGCCAAATCACGGTGAACGGTTAAAAGAGGGGCGGTTGCCCGCCCCTCTTTGGTACGGCCTGAACCTGATTACCGGAAGGTTTTCAGGACTGCATCAAGCAGTTGCAGCAACGCAACCATGAGTTTCAGGACCAACACTGCCAGTTCCATTCCACCCATACGTTTCTCCTGTAGTGTAAGGAGAACTTCCGGCTGATTTACCTTTCCGCTGCCTGTCATCAGCCGTGTTGTTGACGTAACACAGTGTGCTCTCCCGGGGGTTAAGGCGCTGACGGCACCACCCGTTTCAGCCAGGACTTTTTGCGCGCCGGTCGAACATGCGGCCCCCAAATGGCCCACTGCGAACAGCTTCAGTATAGATAAATGCTGTATGGATGAACAGTATTTTTGTCGGCAAAATCATCGGGCTGTTTCATACTCAATAACGCGGTAAAACGTGGGTGAAATTGCGCGATCGCCGCCGATCGCGTATACTTTTGCGGTTGACGTAACACAGTGCGCTTCGCGGATACCACCCGCTAATCACTGACAAAACCTCGCTCCGGCGGGGTTTTTTGTTTTCTGAGGTTTTGCAGGGAAATGTGACCAAAGGCGCAGATTTTTGCGTGTGGCCATAAAGCGCTTGCCGCGAGCGGTTGGCTGTGCTTGTATGAATCCAGCTATTAACACAACAGATGGTCCCTAATGAACACTCACCTGAACGCAATCAACCTACTACCAACTGCGCACCCAGCCGCAGTGGTCGTCGTGCGTGTGGTGGTGGTCGTCGGCAATGCGCCGTAGGGTCCGGAACACACGATTCCAAAACCCCGCCGGCGCAAACCGAGCGGGGTTTTTCGTTTAAGCCCCCCGGAAAGTCGGCCCAGAAGAACAGGACTGGAACATGGCAACTTCGGGCACAACGTCATCACAGACGGCGTCAACGCAGACGACGTCACAGGCAAAGCGTTTTACCGGCGCGCAGCTGATCGTTCACTTGCTGGAACGTCAGGGCATCACCATCGTGGCAGGTATTCCGGGCGGCACGGTTTTACCGCTGTACGACGCGCTCAGCCAAAGCAAACAGATCCGCCACGTACTGGCCCGCCATGAACAGGGCGCGGGGTTTATCGCCCAGGGCATGGCACGTACGCAGGGCAAACCGGCGGTCTGCATGGCCTGTAGCGGCCCGGGCGCGACCAATCTGGTCACCGCAATTGCCGATGCGCGCCTCGACTCTATTCCACTGGTGTGCATCACCGGCCAGGTTCCTGCCTCGATGATCGGCACCGATGCGTTCCAGGAAGTGGACACCTACGGCATCTCCATCCCCATCACCAAACACAACTATTTAGTGCGCGACATCAGCGAACTTCCGCAGGTGATTAGCGACGCGTTTCGTATTGCGCAGTCTGGCCGTCCAGGCCCGGTGTGGGTGGATATTCCGAAGGATGTTCAGACCGCTGAAATCGACATCGATGACCTGCCGATGCCGGGCTGCAAAGCGCCAGCGCCAGTATTTAATCTGTCAGATGTCCGCGATGCGGCAGCGATGATTAACAGCGCCAAACGCCCGGTGCTGTATCTCGGCGGTGGGGTTATCAACGTGCCGGAACACATCCGCAAACTGGCGGAAAAAGCCAATCTGCCGACCACCATGACCTTGATGGCGCTGGGCATGCTGCCGAAAGCGCACCCGCTGTCGTTAGGTATGCTCGGGATGCACGGTGCCCGCAGCACCAACTACGTTCTGCAAGAAGCTGATTTGCTGATTGTTTTAGGCGCGCGTTTTGATGACCGGGCGATTGGCAAAACCGAACAGTTCTGCCCGAATGCCAAAATTATTCACGTCGATATCGACCGCGCGGAGCTGGGCAAAATCAAACAGCCGCACGTGGCGATTCAGGCCGACGTGGGTGACGTTCTGGACCAGTTGATCCCATTGGTTGAAGCCCAGCCACGCGCCGAGTGGCGTCAGCTGGTGGCGGATTTACAACAGGAATTCCCGTCGGCTATCCCGAAAGCGGGCGACCCGCTGACCCATTACGGTTTGATTAACGCCGTGGCGGCCTGCGTGGACGACGACGCGATTGTCACTACCGACGTCGGCCAGCATCAGATGTGGACCGCGCAGGCGTATCCGCTCAACCGTCCGCGTCAGTGGCTGACGTCCGGCGGGCTGGGCACGATGGGCTTTGGCCTGCCCGCGGCCGTAGGTGCGGCGCTGGCAAATCCGCACCGCAAAGTGTTGTGTTTCTCCGGCGATGGCAGCCTGATGATGAACATTCAGGAAATGGCGACCGCGGCGGAAAATCAGCTCGACGTAAAAATTATCCTGATGAACAACGAGGCGCTGGGGCTGGTGCATCAGCAGCAAAGCCTGTTCTACAAACAGGGCGTTTTTGCCGCCACCTATCCGGGCATGATTAACTTTATGCAGATTGCGCAGGGCTTTGGCCTGCAAACCTGTGACCTGAATACGGCTGAAGATCCGCAGGCCGCGTTGCAGGAAATCATTTCCCGTCCGGGACCGGCGCTGATCCATGTGCGTATCGATCCTGAGCAAAAAGTCTGGCCGATGGTGCCGCCGGGTGCCGCAAATACTGAAATGGTGGGGGAATAAGCCATGCAAAACGCAATTCATGACAACGTCATTCTGGAACTCACCGTGCGCAACCACCCTGGCGTCATGACCCACGTCTGCGGCCTGTTTGCCCGTCGCGCCTTCAACGTGGAAGGCATTCTTTGTCTGCCCATCCAGAACAGCGATAAAAGCCGCATCTGGCTATTGGTGAACAACGATCAGCGTCTGGAGCAGATGATTAGCCAAATCGACAAGCTTGAAGACGTCACCCAGGTGACCCGCCACCAGAGCGACCCGGGCGTGTTCAACAAGCTGGGTCTGTTTTTTGAGTAATCCTTTATGTCGACTTCACAATGGATGTCTTTATGATATCCGGGCTGAGGAAAGCTGAGAGGACGCATGATCTGGTTGACGTTAGCCACTCTGGTAGTGGTATTTGTGGTGGGATTTCGGGTAATTACCTCCGATTCGCGTCGGGCTATCAAACGCCTGAGCGAACGGTTGGGGATCACGCCAATGCATATTGAATCGATGGTCGATCAGATGGGAAAGCGTGCGGGCGAAGAGTACCTGGGCTATTTGCATCGCCCCAATGAAGCGCATTTGCAGAATGCCGCGCAGATTTTGCTTATCTGGCAGGTGGCGGTGGTCGATGCCAGCGAGACCAATATGCATTACTGGCACCGCCAGCTGCAAAAAGCGCGTCTCGCCGCCCCGGTGACCGATGCGCAAATTCGTTTGGCGCTGGGCTTTTTGCGTGAGCTGGAGCCGGATGTGTCAGAGTTCAACGCGTTCCAGCACCGTTACAACCTGCTGTTTATGCCGCAGGATGGGGTGAGCTGGTTGCATTGATTGATGTGTTTTTCCCCTCACCCCGACCCTTTCCCCAAAGAGGCGAAGGAGAAAATCAGGGGAGCAGGATTATCCCCTCTCCCCGTGGGAGAGGGTTAGGGAGAGGGCACTTTCAGAGCGCAATCACCACTGAATTCCCCTGAGCAGCAATCACCACACCCCATTCGCTACCGGACTGTGAACCGCCTTGCACGCCGTTGACCTGCTGCATGTTACGCAGACACAGCGTCCAATCGCGCGATTCGCCAGTACCTTCCACGGTAATGGTGCCGCCAGAACGTTTCGCCTTCAACGTGAAGAGGGTTGAACCGTCGGCCGCAGGCACCTGACACACCGCTTCGCGTCCGTCCTCGAGACCAAACAGCTGGAATGCCGTGCCTTCATGCCATGCGTAATCCGGCTTCTGAGTGTTGTTACCCAGCGCCAACAGTGTGTTGTCACGCACGTACACCGGCAGGCTTAGCGCGTCATGCTGCTGCTTATGCCAGCGGCTGCCCGTTACCTCGTCGTTGTGCCACAGGTGCGTCCAACGGCCTTCCGGCAGATAGAACTGCACATCGCCCGCTTCGCTGAATACCGGCGCGACCAGAACTGAATCGCCGAGCATGTACTGCCGGTCCAGATAATCACAGGTTGGATCTTCCGGGAACTCCAGCATCATCGAACGCAGCACCGGCGTACCGGTTTCGCGGGCAATCGCCGCCTGACGATACAGATACGGCATCATCCGGCACTTCAGCTCGGTGAAATGACGCACCACGTCGCAGGATTCATCATCGTACGCCCACGGCACACGGTAAGATTTGCTACCGTGAAGGCGGCTGTGACTCGACAGCAGACCAAATGCGCACCAGCGTTTGTAGACGTGCGCCGGAGCGGTATTTTCGAAGCCGCCGATATCGTGACTCCAGAAGCCAAAGCCCGACATGCCGATCGACAGCCCACCGCGCAGGCTTTCCGCCATCGATTCGTAGTTGGCGTAGCAGTCGCCGCCCCAGTGAACCGGGAACTGCTGTGCGCCGACGGAAGCCGAGCGAGCAAACAGCACCGCTTCCTGCTCGCCCAGCGTCTCTTTCAGCACGTTCCACACCAGTTCGTTGTAGATGAATGCGTAATGGTTGTGCATTTTCTGCGGGTCAGAGCCGTCATGCCAGACGACATCTGTCGGGATACGCTCGCCGAAATCGGTTTTGAAGCAGTCAACACCGATATCCACCAGGCCTTTCAGCTTGTCGGCATACCACTGGCACGCTTCCGGGTTGGTGAAATCGTAAATCGCCAGCCCAGGCTGCCATTTATCCCACTGCCAGAGCGAACCGTCCGGGCGTTTGAGCAAATAGCCCTTTTCTTTCAGCTCTTTAAAGATGGGGGATTTCTGCCCGATGTATGGGTTAATCCACACGCAGACTTTCAGCCCTTTGGCCTTCAGACGGCGGATCATGCCTTCCGGGTCCGGGAATGTCACCGGGTCCCACTCGAAGTCACACCACTGGAACGCCTTCATCCAGAAGCAGTCGAAATGGAACACGTGTAGCGGCAGGTTGCGTTCAGCCATGCCGTCGATAAAGCTGTTCACCGTCGCTTCGTCGTAGTTAGTGGTGAATGAAGTGGTCAGCCACAGGCCGAATGACCACGCTGGCGGCAGCGCCGGACGGCCAGTAAATTGCGTATAACGGTTCAGGACGTCTTTCGGGGTCGGGCCATCGATCACAAAATATTCGAGATATTCGCTTTCGACGCTGAACTGCACCTTCGAGACTTTCTCCGAGCCGACTTCAAACGACACGCATTCCGGGTGATTGACCAGCACGCCGTAGCCGCGATTGGTGAGGTAGAACGGAATGTTTTTGTACGACTGTTCAGTGCTGGTGCCGCCATCGCGGTTCCAGGTGTCAATGGTTTGGCCATTGCGCACCAGCGCGGTGAAGCGCTCGCCAAGACCGTAAACGGTTTCACCTACGCCTAAATCCAGACGTTCGAACATGTAATTACGATCGCTCTGGGTGTCCTGCACGTAACCGTTGTTTTTCACCTGGCTGCCGGTGATACGCACGCCGTTGCGCAGAAAATCCAGCGCCCAGAATTCGCCTTTCGACACGCGCACGCTGAGGTTGCCGCTTTTCAGCTCGGCAAATTCGGCGGTGTTTTGCATCTCAACTTTCACATCCTGCTGCACATTCAGCGGGTAATGCGGGCCGTTATCCAGTGCGCCCTGGAAATGCTCAATGCGCACGCCCACCACGCCTTCCTGCGGGGAGAAAAAGCGCAGCGTAAACAGCGGCGTATCCAGCTGCCAGGTGCGCTCACGCACATCGCGCGGGGCGGCATACACCACCATTTCGTTACCCTGCTGTTCAACGTCGAACACCTGCAGCGGGTGAATGAGATTCAGGCCAGGTTGAATGAGCCAGTTTCCATCACTGATTTTCATGCCTTGTTCCTCTTAGTTCGGTAATTCTTTGCTGACCGGAGCCTGCTCAAAGTCTTGCTGATTGCGGCGCGCGCCCTGCGCGATATCCGCCATGATTTTGCGTAGATAAGGTGTTTTCAGCGTGTAATAGCGCTTGGCGATAATGGCGCTCAGCAGATAGCAGGCCGCCGGCACGAGAGTAAACAGCGCAACAATAATGCTGATGGTGTCGCTGTTTTGGGTTTTGGCTCCGGCGTCATAGCCGCCCGCTGCCAGCATCCAGCCAATCATTGCGCCGCCCAGCGCCAGGCCGAGTTTCAGGACAAACAGCGTGCCCGCGAAGCTGATGCCGGTCAGGCGTTTGCCGTTGCGCCATTCGCCGTAGTCGACGGTGTCGGACATCATTACCCATTGAATTGGCGTCACCAGCTGGTGGAGCACGCCAATCACGAAGATGAAGACAAACATCACGATGTTGGCCTGAATGGGCACGAAGAACATCGCTACGCTCAACACTGTCAGTGCCGCGTTGGTCCACCAGAACACGCTGACCTTACATTTCCAGTCGGTGAGCGGCTTCGCCAGCGCGGAGCCAATCAGATTGCCGACGCAGTAAGTGCACAGGAAGACGGTGAACAGCCCGGCCGAGCCCATAATCCAGGTGGCGTAATACATCATCGCGCCGCCACGCACGCAGACCGCGAGGATGTTGAGAATGGTCAGCAGGCCGACGATGCGCCATTGGTCGTTTTGCCAGATATCTCGCAGATCTTCACGCATTGAGGAGGTGCTCGGCGGCACCTGAATACGCTCTTTGGTATTGAAGAAACAGAAGGCCAGCATCAGGAAAGCCACCACCGACAGCACCGCAATGCCGCCCTGGAAGCCGAACGCTTTGTCGTCGCCGCCAATCAGGTTTACCAGCGGCATCATCAATACCGTCGAAAGCATGCCACCCGCCGTGGCCAGCACGAAGCGCCAGGATTGCAGGGAGATACGCTGCGTTGGGTCATCGGTTATCACGCCGCCCAGCGCGCAATAAGGAATGTTAACCACGGTATACAGCAGGGTGAGCAGCGTGTAGGTGACGGCGGCGTAAATCATTTTGCCGTTGAGGGTGAGGTCTGGCGAGCTGTAGGCCAGCACGCACACGAGGCCAAAGGGAATGGCGCCAAACAGGATCCACGGCCGGAATTTACCCCAGCGGCTGCGGGTGCGGTCGGCGAGCAGGCCCATACACGGGTCGGAAATTGCATCGAGCGCACGGGCGAGCAAAAACATGGTGCCGACAAAGCCTGCGGGGATACCAAAAATATCAGTATAAAAAAACATCATGTACAACATGACGTTATCAAAAATGATATGACTGGCGGCATCTCCCATGCCGTAGCCAATCTTCTCCTTCACGGATAACACTTCATGACTCATTTTTTATCCTTCAACAGCGTCATCGAACATCAGTAACCGGTTACATGGTTGTAATTCATCGACGGCACCGATGGAATTCCGATATCTCGTTAGCGGATTACGTTTCTTGTTTTCTGTGATCGCGGTTGGGAAGATAAATGTTTAAAAATGTAACTAACGGATTTAGTAGGGTTTTATGGGGATTATGGTGATTTACTGCACAGGTATCAGGAAATAATTAGATCAAAGAGTGGGGTAACTGCCTGAAAGTAGCTATAATGCGCACCGCCTCCATGTAGCAATCGAGGCGCGGAAGGTCGTCGTCTCCGGTGAGGCGGTTGGACTTCAAATCCAAATGGGACCGCCAGCGGCCCCGGGCAGGTTCGACTCCTGTGATCTTCCGCCAGTTTTCTCTCACCGTAAGCGTCAAACCTACACTTTCTTCACTTCAATACTTGAAAACCCCGCATCGTCCTTGATTACCGCTCAGTGAGTAAACACCGTTTAAGTTTTCCCCCGTCTGGGTCGCTGTTCATTGTATTAACCGATGGAGCGCCAGGATGAAAAAATTACTCGTATTGCTTTTACCGTTACTGCTTGCTGGTTGCGCCACGATTGTCGGAGACAATGAGGAACAGGTGCGCATCGACAGCGTACCCGAGCATGTTCGCTTTGCTATCTCTGACAGCGAGGGCGAGATTGTCGCCAGTGGGATTACGCCACAGACCATTACGCTGAAGAAAGCGGATGGCAGCTATTTCGGCAAAATTAATTACACGATGACGCTCGCGGAGGATGGCTACAACACGTCTATCGTGCCGTTGAGCACCCATCTCACTCCCTGGTACCTGTTCGGAAATCTCGTTTTCTTCGGCGTTCCAGGCTGGCTGATTGTCGATCCGTTCTCAGGCGCGATGTATTCGTTTAAGAATCACTATATTCAAACGTATCTGCGCCCATGTCCGCCGGGACCGTACCGTTATATGTGTTCATAACGACGAATATTCCGGGGAACTGGCTGGCGTATGGGGTGGCGCATGAATGAAACGTGGGCCCCGCTTCGCCAGCCAGATACTGGAGACTATGGGTTATCTTTCGGCGCGGGCTCTGCTGGTGTATCCGACCCTGCGGCTTCTGGCTTTTTCACCGTGATAGTGGGCAAATCACCGTAGGTCACCTGTGTTTTTTCAAGACGGGTAATGATGTCGGCGGTGACATCTAATTTTGCGTCGCTGGAAATGACATTCTGATTATCAACAATCAGCGGCAGCTTTTTTTCCTGTCGATAGGCATCCACAGCTTTCACAATCGCCGCCAGGCTCGCCTGACGCGCGGCTTTTTGTTCTGCCAGCCACTGGCGATTCAGGATTTGCGCATCGGCGTCGCTCGCTTTTTTCTGTTCGTCCGCGGACAGGGCGGCATAACCTTTCTTCGCCTCATCATTGGCCTTGATAAGCACGGCCTGAACCTGCTTGTCATGCTCAATTTCCTGTTTGCCGATAGCCGAGTCCTTCAGAACTTTGCCGATATCCACGACGCCAATCTCCGGGGCGGAGGGCTTTTTCTGATCGCATCCTGCTAATCCGCCCAGGGCGATTGTTGCGGCGAGTGCCAGTATTGCGGTTTTCTTTTGCATCATCAGATCCTTTTATTGCCTTCCGCTCTGGCGGTGGGGCGATGTTCGTTAGATATTTGCGTTCACGTCGCCAGTAGACAGCATGCGAGCTCCATTGGTTTCCTGGTCATTTTCTTATTTCTTGCTTCGGCGGATATTTGACGAATAAGCGCGAATAAAATAAATAGGGCCAGCATCCCGCTGGCCCATTTCGCTACAGGTGACTCACTCAATCCCAGCCGGGTACGGCCCCGCCGTTAAAGATTTTCTCGGCCGCTTTTGCCACTTCAGGTGACTGATACGACTGCATAAATTCCTTCACGTTTTCCGCGTCTTTGTTGTCTTCGCGGGTGACGATGATGTTCACATACGGCGAGTTTTTATCTTCGATAAACACGCCGTCATGCACGGGTGACAGGCCGGTCTGTTGCAGATAAGTGGTGCTGATGATCGCCACGTCGACCTTCGGGTCGTCGAGCACCCGCGGCAGCTGTGCCCCTTCCAGCTCCATAATATTGAGCTTGTGCGGGTTGTCGCTGATATCAAGCGCGGTCGGCAGCAGGCCTTTACCCGGTTTCAGGGTGATCAGCTTCTCTTTTTGCATCAGCAACAGCGCGCGCCCGAGGTTTGTCGGATCGTTTGGAATGGCGACGGTCGCGCCGTCTTTCAGTTCGGAAACGGATTTAATCTTGCGGGAATAGCCGGCCATCGGGAAAACGAAGGTGTTGCCGACGGCCACTAAGTGGAAGTTGTGCGCTTTGTTGTCCTGCTCGAGGAACGGGCGATGCTGGAACACGTTAGCGTCCAGCTCCCCGGCGTTGGTGGCGTCGTTAGGCAACAACGAGCCGCTAAACCCAACCAGCTCCACGTCGAGGCCGTATTTTTCTTTGGCGACTTTCTTCGCCACTTCGGCCACGTCTTGTTCCGCGCCGTTAATCACCCCGACTTTTATGTGTTTGCTGGTATCGCTTTTTTGGTCACAGCCCGCCAGAAGTAAGCCGGTCAGCAGCAGGGCGCCGAGATGTGGAAGAGTCAGTTTCACGCCAGAGTTCCTTTTTAAACAGTCGTTAAAACAAGGTGTTCCTGAATAAAAATGACTATAACGAGTTTGTTGGAGCGAGGATAAAAACGAAAAGGAATGAGCAAGACGAAAAGATGATAACGCGGGTCTAAAGGACCCGGTTTTGTAGACCCGGCAAGCGTCGCGCCGCCGGGCCTACGGGTCAGTTCAGCGTATTCGCAATCGCGTTATACATCAGCGACGCTTCCAGCGGCTGAGCGCTGAACGACGGCTCGGCCTTCGGCCACGAGGACCACTGCACGATCACCAGTTTTTGCTGCGGATTGACCACGATAACCTGGCCAAAAATGCCCAGCGCCCACATCGTATCCTGGCTCGACAGGCCCTCTTTCGGGCTGACGTCTTTGGCATTTGCCGGCACGCTGTTGTTCCACCACTGGTAGCCATACATGCCGTCCGGATGTGCCGTCGATACGGATTTCTCCGCGGTATTCCAGGTTCGGGCATCTTTCACCCAGTTGTCCGGCAGGGTGTTCGTGCCGTCCGGCAGCACGCCGTTGTTCATGATAAACAGGCCGAATTTACCCCAGTCTTCCAGCGTGGCGTTGAAACCGTGCGCGCCCACGTCGTGTTTGCCCGGCTGATAGCTGTGCCACACGCCGTCATGCACCATGCCGTACGGCTGCCAGATTTTTTCCTGTAAGTTCTGCGCCAGGGATTTACCGGTCGCTTTCTCAAGCGTATCGCCAAGCAGCCATGCGCCGCCAGACGAGTAGGACCAGGCCGCGCCCGGCTTAGCGTAAGCGGTACGTTTCGGGTCTTTCACCAGCGCATTCACACAGGCGTAAGTGTCTTTGTTGGCTTCACATTGCGTCAGCTTCGCAAAGTCAGACTGCGGGTTGGTGTAGTCCTCATTCCACGTCACGCCGGAAGTGTGCTGCATCAGCTGGCGCACCGTGACGTGCTCCCAGACGGTGCCTTTGACGTCGGGGTTGTACTTGACGATGTCATCATCCAGCGAGGCGATTTTGCCCTCTTTAACCGCGATCCCGACCAGCGTCGACACCACGGATTTCCCGACCGAGCGTGAGGTCCACAGCGTGGTTGGCGTGTTGCCGTGGCTGTAATACTGGTAGGCGATTTTCCCGTCTTTGATGACCATCATCCCGGTCACGTCGTTGCGCTTGATGTAATCCTGTAAACCGTAGCGCTGGCCCTGATATTGATAGGTCGCATCGCTCAGGGATCGCGTCATCACCGGAATCGGCTGCGCGTGTCCGGCTTTGAAGACATCTCCGGCGTAGGAGCGATAGTCGTTACGAAAGCCGATTACGCGCTGCTGCTGGTTCCAGGTCAGCATGTCTTTCACGTCAGGCAGTTTGGCATCAACCGGAGCCGGGCAAGTGGTCAGCTGCGGCACGCCGCAGTCGTTCGCGGCCTGAGCCGCACCGGCCTGCAGCGAAACGCCGAGGCAAAGTGCGAGGAGACAGAGAGAAGTGTTCATCTTGCGCATAATCGTACCTTTCATCCTTTAGAATTATGAGATGTCAGGCACTACTTTAGGCGAGAGTTGTCGGCGCGCGCAGTCAGTGTGCGGGGGAAAAACCCCCGCTATGATCGAAGGAGAGGTTACAAGCCCAATGCGCTTAGACCCGGATGATCGTCCGGACGTTGACCCTGAGGCCAGTGAAACAGGCGGTCTTCTTCGGCAATCGGCAGGTCGTTGATGCAGGCGAAACGCTTGTTCATCAATCCGTTGTCGTCGAATTCCCAGTTTTCATTGCCGTAGGAGCGGAACCATTTGCCGTTCTCGTCGTGCCATTCGTAGGCGAAACGCACGGCGATGCGGTTGTCGGTAAAGGCCCAAAGCTCTTTGATCAGCCGATATTCCTGCTCTTTGCGCCACTTGTTGTCGAGGAAGGTGACGATGGCATCGCGCCCGTCGATAAACTCGCTGCGGTTACGCCAGCTGCTGTCGGGGGTGTAGGCCAGCGCGACTTTATCCGGGTTACGGCTGTTCCAGCCATCTTCGGCGGACCGCACCTTGTGGATGGCGCTTTCCAGGGTAAACGGGGGTAGCGGGGGTCGTTGTTCACTCATCATTCACTCCTGCGGGATCGTGTTCTCCACATCCTGGCACATATTCGCCTGAACGAAACCGGGAAGTTTGACCTTCCCGGTGAACATCGACTCAATGGTGAGATTTTTTCAGCGGCGACTCTTTCAGGAACCACGACAGCGCAAACGCCAGCACCATAATGCACGCCGCCATCATGAAGGCCGCGTGAATGGCGGCCCCGAAGGCATCGAGATAATCGGTGCGTACGGCCGCTGGCAGGTGGTGAACAGCCACCGGGTTCATTCCGCGAGGGATTTCCGCCCCCTCCGGCAGCAAGCGAGTCAGATTCGATTGCAGCACGTGGGTGAAGATCGCGCCGAACAGCGCCACGCCAATGGAACCGCCAATCGAACGGAACAGCGTCACGCCGGACGTCGCCACGCCATACAGATTCGGCGCGACGGAGTTCTGCACCGCCAGCACCAGCACCTGCATGACCAGGCCGAGGCCCATGCCCAGCACGCCGGTAAACAGATACAGATGCCAGGTTGGCGAATCGATGGTGATCCGCGTCAGCAGCAGCATCCCGATGAAACCGAGCAGTGTCCCGGCAATAGGGTACAGGCGGTATTTACCGGTGCGGCTGATTAAGCGTCCGCTGATAATTGAGGTTAACAGCAGGCCGCCCATCAGCGGGATCAGCTGTAGCCCGGCCTCGGTTGGCGTCGCACTTTTCACCACCTGCAAATAGAGCGGCAGGAAAGTCACCGAACCAAACAGCGACATCCCAATGATAAAGCCAATCAGGCTGCACAACAGGAAGCTGCGGTCGCGGAACAGCGACAGCGGAATAATCGGCTCGAACGCCAGACGTTCCTCATAGATAAACCCGGCAATACCCACCAGGCCAAACGCCAGAATGCACCACAACTGTGGGTCACTCCATTCGCGTACGGTGCCGCCTTCGGTGGTGAACAGCGTGATGCACAGCAGCGCCATGCTGAGATACAGCGCGCCGAGCCAGTCAATCTGATGCTCGCTGCGCTTGTTGGTGCTGTGGAATACCGTACCGATCACCAGCAGGGCGAACAGCCCCAGCGGCAGGTTGATGTAGAAAATCCAGCGCCACGAGGTGTGCTGGACGATGAAGCCGCCGATCAGTGGACCGATCACCGTCGCGAGACCAAAGACCCCGCCGAACAGGCCCTGATAGCGTCCACGGTCAGCTGGCGGGATCACGTCCGCCACTGCCGCCATGCTGATCACCATCAAGCCGCCGCCGCCCAGACCTTGCAGGGCGCGCATCAGCACCAACTGCGTCATGTTCTGCGCCAGGCCGCACAGCGCGGAGCCGACGAGGAATAGCACGATGGCGATTTGCAGCACCCGCTTGCGGCCAAACAGGTCGCCAAATTTGCCGTACAGCGGCACCACGATAGTGGACGTCAGAATGTAGGCGGTAACCACCCACGACAGCTTATCGAGGCCGCCGAGTTCGCCCACGATGGTGGGCAACGCCGTCGAGACGATGGTTTGATCCAGTGCTGACAGCAGCATCACCAGTAACAGCGCGCTGAACAACAGGCGGATAGACTTCACGCCAGTGGCCGGAATGTGCTGCGATTGAGTCGTCGTTTGAGACTCCATAAACAAGCTCACTTGAAATTAATTAAATACCTAATTAATATTTATGTAAGTTATGGTTTAGGTCAAGGGATAGCCCGCAAATGAAAGCACAGAATGGCAAAGATAATTCCGAGAAACCGCGTCGCCCAGGGCGTCCGCGTGGAAAGCAGGCCGGAACCGGCAACCGCGAGCAGCTGATGGATATCGCGCTGACGCTGTTTGCCCAGCAGGGGATCGCCCGGGTGTCGCTCAACGCCATCGCTAAAGAAGGCGGCGTGACCCCGGCGATGCTGCATTACTATTTCACTTCCCGCGAGGCGCTTATCGATCAGATCCTCGAGGAGCGTTTTATGCCGCTGCGCAACCGCATCAGCAGCGCATTCGTGGAACATTCTGACGACCCGGTCATGGCCTTAACCATCATGGTGCGGGTGCTGGCGGAACTGGCGGAGCAACACGCGTGGTTTGCGCCGTTGTGGATGCAGGAGATGATTGGCGAAATGCCGATCCTGCGTCAGCATATGCAGGCGCGTTTCGGCGAAGATAAACACCAGAAGCTACTGAGCACCGTGGCTCAATGGCAGGAAACGGGCAAGCTCAACCGGGATCTCGCCCCGGAGTTGCTGATAACGACGCTGATAAGCCTGGTGCTGGTGCCGTTTTCTCGTCTGCGAACCGACGAACGAATGAAAAGCGTCTCCCCCGACGTTATCGTGCGTCATGCGCTGGCGATAATGGGCCAGGGGATTGGTGGTTAAAGGGCTTTGGTCAGGTAATGGCGCTGCATTCCCTGATAAGGGAAATCCTTGATACTGCTGTGCAGGGTGAAACCGCACTTCTGATAAAACGGCAGCGCCTGGAAACTGGCGGTATCCACCAACATATGGCTGCAGCCCCATTCGCGGATGCGGCTTTCGGCTCCACGAATCAGTTCACTGCCGAGCCCTTTGCCGCGTGCGGCGTCGCTAACCCATAAAAAGTCGATGCACAGCCAGTCACCTTTGCGTTTGCCAATCAGCCCGCCGAGCATGTTTCCGCTCTCATCCCGGGAGTAAACACCCAACTCGTACCAGTCTTTGGTATCAATAAACTGGCTGTTAAAAGCGCGTAATCCGGTGAGTAATGCTTCCTGGTCTTGCTGAGTAACGTTCTCGGTGATCTCAATTTGCATGGCCTGTCTCCGCATTTATCCTATAAACCCGCCTCATTATTGGGTCTGGTAAATAACTTCTCAATCACTAATAACAGGGGGCCGTGTCGGCCTGCTTTTTGTCCTGTGCTATCATCCCGGGCAATGAAATCAGGTTGTTGAGGAAACGATGGGCTCGACCAGGAAAGGGATGCTGAACGTACTGATAGCCGCCGTGCTGTGGGGAAGTTCCGGCGTGTGCGCGCAGTACATCATGGAGCAGAGCCAGATGTCGTCGCAGTTTTTAACCATGGTGCGCCTGCTGTTTGCAGGATTCATTCTGCTGATGCTGGCCTTCGTGCATGGCGATAACATTTTCCGCATTCTGAAGAACCGCAAAGACGCGCTGAGTCTGCTGTTGTTTTCGCTGGTGGGCGCGCTGACGGTGCAGCTCACCTTCCTGATGACCATCGAAAAATCTAATGCCGCCACGGCAACCGTGCTTCAGTTCCTGTCGCCGACCATCATCGTGGCGTGGTTTGCCATTGTGCGTAAATCGCGGCCCGGCGCGTTGGTGTTTGCCGCCATTCTGACCTCACTGTTTGGCACCTTTTTGCTGGTCACTCACGGCAATCCGACGTCGCTCTCGGTCTCGCCTGCGGCGGTGTTCTGGGGAATTGCCTCGGCCTTCGCCGCCGCGTTCTATACCACCTATCCTTCCACACTGATTGCGCGCTATGGCACCCTGCCGATCGTTGGCTGGAGCATGCTGTTGGGCGGCGCATTTTTGCTGCCGTTCTACGCCGGGGAAGGGCTCCATTTCGTGATCAGCGGTAATCTGCTGCTGGCGTTTTTCTATCTGGTGGTGATCGGCACCTCGCTGACGTTCAGCCTCTACCTGAAGGGCGCGCAGATGATTGGTGGCCCGAAGGCCAGCGTGCTGAGCTGTGCCGAACCGCTGAGTAGTGCGTTGTTGTCGGTGCTGCTGCTGGGCGTCAGCTTTGCGTTGCCGGATTGGATTGGGACGCTGCTGATCCTCTCGTCGGTGGTGCTGATTTCGCTCGATTCACGCCGTCACGCACGGCTGGGATAACGCAGAGCTGTCAATCATACGTTTGCGCGATAAAATCCATAATTGACTGATTTAATAATATTTTCCTGACGCCGAGTTTGCGCAATCAGCGGCCTGAACATATAGTTAAAGGTAATGAATTTTGCAACAGAAGGGATCTACGATGAAAGCTGTGCCAATTCTCTGTTTGCTGGCCTGTCTGAGTGCCCCAGCCGCCTATGCCAGCTCTCCAATGCAAGGCTTGCAGTTTGAGCAGCAAAAGCTACAGGTGATGAAAGACGTCAAAAAAACCTGTACGCCAGACCCCAGCATGAGCGAAACCGACTTCGCCAATAAAATTCTCGCGAACGAAGACAACAAGCGCCACGTGCGTGACGCGACGCTGGCAATGGAGCGCAGTAACCAGAAAAATTACTGGGACGCTATCGGGCAGATTCAGTGCCCGGACATGTGATCCGGGCAGCCAGGATTACTTCATTCGTACTTTTGTCGCCACCAGCAGCGCGGTAAGCAACATTAGCGTGCCGGATAACATCAGCGGTGACAGCAGACCAAAATGGTCCAGCGCCACGCCGCCCACGGCGGCACCGCAGGTGTTGGCCAGCTGAATCACCGCCACCTGGATAGAACCCGCTTTTTCGGCCTGGTCAGACAGCGAGCGGGTGATCCACGTTGACCAGCCGACCGGCACCAGCGCAAAAGCAAATCCCCAGATAACCGCCACCGACGCGGCCACGATTTTCTCGCTTCCCCACAGGATAAGCACCGCGGCGCTAATCGCGAGGATCAACGGCGCGCAGGCCAGGGCCATTTTCACCGAGCGCTTGAGGATCACCGCCGACAGCGAGGTGCCAACGAAACTGGCAATCCCGAAGCTCAGCAAAACCAGCGTCAGGCCGTCGACATCAAAGCCCGCAAGATTCATAAATACCGGACGAATGTAGGTAAAGAACGCGAACTGGCCGGCAAATGCCATGAAAATCGCGGTCATCCCTGCCAGCACGCCGGGGCGTTTTAACAGCCCGAACATGTTGGCTTTCGGTCCGGTTTCACCGGGCAGCGCAGGCAGCGCCTTCCAGACCCACACCACGCACAGCAGGCCCATTATCGCCGCGCCGTTAAAGACATTACGCCAGCCGATAATGCCGCCTAAAAAGCTGCCAAGCGGGGCGGCAATCACCAGCGCGATGGAGACTGCGCCAAAAATCACCGACAGCGCTTTCGGCACCAGCCGCGCGGGCACCAGACGCATGGTGAGCGATGCAGACATCGCCCAGAAGCCACCGAGCGCCAGGCCCAGACAGGCGCGACCGAGCAGTAACAGGCTGAAGCTGGAGGCAAATGATACCAGCAGGCAGGAGAGCGTCAGCAAGACGGAGAACAGAATGATGATGTAGCGGCGGTCGGTGCGGCCAATCACGTGGGTGACAAACAGGCTGGCGAACATCGCCACGAACGCGGTGGTGGTCACCGATTGCCCGGCAACGCCTTCGGTAATACCGAGCTCCTGCGCCATCGGCGTCAGCAGGCTAACCGGCAGAAATTCAACGGTAATCAGGCAGGCAACGCAAAACGCCACAGCAAAAACCGCAGACCAGTTCGGACGTGTTAACGTCTCACTGCGGGCAAGATTTTCAGTACATTCGCTCATGGGAACCTGCGCGTATTGGGTGGGAAAGTTGCGCAGTGTAACATTTTGTTTGTGACGTATTTAACGTTTTGGCAACTATAGCGGCATTCCCCTGACCCCGGCCCTCTCCCCAAAGGGGCGAGGGAGAAAATCGATCCCCCTCCCACAGGGTGAGAGGCTGGGTGAGGAGTAATCATTACGCCGATCGGTCCCCTCTCCCTGAGGGAGAGGGTTAGGGAGAGGGGGAAATTACTGCTGCGGAGGTGAAACTGGCGCGGCTTCCGTCGGGGCGGGCACCACAGGCGGCGCCGTACTCACTTCGCCATTGCTCATCGTCTGCGTCACTTCTTGTTTTGACATATTCACCGCGTGCAACTGCGCGTTGACCGTCGGTTTTAATGGCGCGTTAGCCTGCACGCTGCCGCTGGCTCGCAGCTGAATATTGCCGTCGCCGCCTATCGGCAATACCGGCCAGCCCCACTGCTGCAGAATATCCAGCGGCACGCCGCGACCATTAAAGTTGATCGCCGTCTGGCGCTGCGACTGCTGAGACACCGCCCCGCTTGCTTCAATGATCCCTTTCTCCGTAAACGCGCTCAGTTCGGTGATATTCACCGTCGACCCATTCGCCGCCAGCTTCAGAGAAGGACGACGCACGTCCACGCGATTAAAGGTCGCGGCCGCCGCATTCAGCGCCGTATGACCACCCCACACGCCCCAGCTGCCGTTTTTCGCCACCTGTAGATTATCGCCGTAGCCGTCCAGCGACGTGATTTGCCACGGGAACGCCGGGTCGATGTCGATAACCAGGTTACGACTGGCGGTGAATTTACTCAGCGTTACGCTTTGCAGCCAGGCAGGCAGCGGGTCCATCCACAGCTTTTTCCAGTTCTCCGGCAGCGTGTATTCCAGCCCGGCGATGGCGGTGTCATCGAGCACCAGCGCGTTGCCGTTGCGTAACCAGTTGCCGGATGTGCGCACCATTCCGCCTTCCCAGCGCGAAGTGAACTGGCGCAGCGCCACGCCCTGCGGGGAAAATTCAGCGTTAAAAATAGGGTCCATGAGGTGCAGCGAGCCATAAATAAATTCGTCGGCATTCATCGACAGGCGCCCGCCGTCGCTGTTCCAGCCGCCGTGACTCAAGGTGAGATTGCGCAGGCTGAGGTCCAGATCGGCAATCGCCCAGTCCGGGCCCTGTAGGCGCGCATCGGTTACTTCCAGCGAACCGATCGTCAGTGACGGGACGGTGGTTAGCGGCGCGAAGAAATCGGCCAGCGATTTGTCGCTCTGCATACGGATGTCGGTCAGGCGCAGGCTGTCGACCAGCCAACTGCCGTCAGCGTTACGTTTGGCGTTGCCAGTCAGCGAGCCACGCGCGATATCGGCGCCCAGAGTGCTGAGCGTTACCACGCCGTTATCGATATTGCCCTGCACCAGAACGTTGGTTGCGGGCAGGTCATTGAGGGTCATTGAGCCCGCGCTCATCTGAATTTGCGCCTGCTTCCCGAGTACGTTGCCCGCTTCCGGCAGCCACGGTGACACGCCGCCGGTCACGCGCTGGGCACTGAGATCCCAGTGGGTTTCCGGGCTGTTAAACGCCATATTGCTGAGCTGCAGCGTATCGGCTTCAAACGGGAACGGCGCGGCGGTCGGCGACAGATTCAGGGTTCCGTCCTGCAACGTAATGGTGTCGGCGTGCAGCGGATCGGTGAGCTGACGGCTGCTCAGGCCGATATCAACCGATTTGGCGACCAGCGTGGCAGGTTTTCCGTCGCGGCCAAAGGTGACGTTCTTAAGCAAGATATGAGACGGCGAGGAAAAACGATGGTCCATCGCGTCGAAAGCGATGTGGTATTCGGTGTTACTGGAAATCCAGCCGCTGACTTCGCGCGCGCCCCAGCGCGTTTGCAGCAAAAAGTAAAACGCCAGCGCGACCAGCAACAGCGCAATAAGCAGCCAGAGCAACAGCTTCCCGATAAATTTCATCGTCTTCCATCCAGTGAAGGGCACATAAAGGAGTTATGCACGATTTGTGCGCAATCCTCAAGGATGGATTCGTTTAATAAGGTTTCACGGCGGCCGCCAGAGGGGCCGCCGTGACGGGGATCAGTTCTTTTCTGGCGGGAATACCAGGTTCAGAACAATCGCGGTAATACCGCCTGCGGCGATACCGGAGGAGAGCAGGTTCTTCAGCCAGTCAGGCGCAAATTGCAGGATCATAGGCTGTTGGGAAACGCCCAGGCCGACGGCTAAGGACAGGGCGATAATCAGGATTGCGCGGCGGTTCAGCGGTTCGCGGGAGACAATACGCACCCCGGAAGCGGCGATGGTACCGAACATCACCAGCGTCGCGCCGCCGAGAACCGGCTCAGGAATATGCTGCACGAAACCGCTCACCGCAGGGAACAGGCCGAGCACGACAAGCATCAGCGCCACCACGAAACCGACGTAGCGGCTGGCGACGCCAGTCAGCTGGATAACGCCGTTGTTCTGCCCAAAGCAAGAGTTCGGGAAGGTGTTGAAAATGGCCGATACGCAGGAGTTCAGGCCGTTCGCCAGTACGCCGCCTTTCAGGCGTTTCATATATACCGGGCCGGAGACCGGTTGCTCGGAGACGTCAGAGGTTGCCGTAATGTCGCCGATGGTTTCCAGCGAGGTGATCATAAACACCAGCATCAACGGCAGCAGCAGGTTCCAGTCGATGCCGAGCCCATAATAGAGCGGAGTCGGAACCATAATCACCGGGCTGTTAGTCGGTGCGGTTTCAGGCAGCATGCCCATAAACCAGGCTGCGGCATAACCGGCGGCCATCGCAATCACCAGCGAGGCAATGCGCAGGTACGGGTTACGCTGACGGTTAAGCACAATAATGACCGCCAGCACGATGCCCGCCAATAGCAGGTTTTTCGGGGCGCCGAAGGTGTGGTCGGCCATCGCGGCGTAGCCCCCGCCGATGGACGTCAGGCCAACCTGAATCAGCGACAGGCCGATAATCATCACCACCACGCCGGAAACCAGCGGCGTAATCACGCGGCGTGCCAGATGCAGCACGCGGGACAGCGCCATTTCGGTGAAGCTGGCCAGCATCAGCGTGCCGAACAACGCCGCCATCATCGTCGGAACATCCGCTCCGCCGGTTTTCAGCGCCGTTCCGCCCATAATTAACGGGGCCACGAAGTTAAAGCTGGTGCCCTGAATCGACAGCAGTCCGGATCCAACCGGGCCCCACGCTTTTATTTGAATGACGGATGCGACACCTGAAGCAAACAGCGACATACTGATAATGTGTTGCGTATCTTCAGCCGGTAAACCGAGCGCCTGGCAAATCAGCAGGGCCGGGGTTATCACGGCGACGAACATCGCCAGCAGGTGCTGGAAGGCGGCGAACAGAGTCTGCGCGAGCGGGGGGCGGTCTTCGAGGCGGTAGATTAGTTCGCTGTTCTGTTTCTGCGCAATCGGTTGCGCATTTTCAGCTTCGAGGGTGTTCACTGACATTTCAGAGGCAATCCCGTGGTGGAAAAGGGGGGATTTTAGCGGACTGCCAGGCAAAAGCAAACGGTTGCTTTCAATATATTAAGGATGCATAACTACGCGGTTTTTTATGCTGTTTTTGTACGTTTTGTCGCAAATTTCACCGCTCCAGACATATTTATCTGTCATTTTCCACTGCATTTTGCGTAAAATCCGGCTCCTGCTAACAACGATGAGAACATTCACTACAGGTATTCACGTCGCTTAAATTGGATTCTGCGCTAACAAGGAGCTTCTATGTTTCATCTCGATACGCTATCGACGCTTGTTGCGGCAACGCTGGTGTTGCTGTTAGGACGCAAACTTGTCCATACCGTCCCCCTCTTCAAGAAGTACACCATCCCTGAACCCGTTGCGGGTGGCCTGCTGGCTGCGCTGGCACTGCTGATCCTGAAAAAGAGCATGGGCTGGGAAATCGATTTCGATATGAGCCTGAAAGATCCTCTGATGATGGCCTTCTTTGCCACCATTGGCCTGAACGCCAATCTTTCGAGCCTGCGCCGCGGCGGTAAAGTCGTGGGAACCTTCCTGATTGTGGTGGTAGGGCTTCTGCTGATGCAGAACGCCATCGGGATTGGTATGGCGAAAATGCTGGGACTGGACCCGCTGATGGGCTTGTTGGCCGGTTCGATTACGCTTTCTGGTGGTCATGGCACCGGTGCGGCCTGGAGTAAGCTGTTCGTCGAGCGTTATGGTTTCGCCAATGCCACCGAAGTGGCGATGGCCTGTGCGACCTTTGGTTTGGTGCTGGGTGGCCTGATTGGCGGCCCGGTGGCGCGTTATCTGGTGAAACACTCCTCTACGCCGGACGGTAAACCGGACGATCAGGAAGTGCCAACGGCATTCGAAAAGCCAGAAGTGGGTCGGGTGATCACCTCTTTAGTGCTGATTGAAACCATTGCGATGATTGCTATCTGCATCACCGTCGGGAAAATCGTTGCGCAATTGCTGGTGGGCACCACGTTTGAGCTGCCGACCTTCGTCTGCGTGCTGTTTGTTGGGGTTATCCTCAGCAACGGTCTGGCGCTGCTGGGCTTCTATCGCGTGTTTGAACGCGCGGTATCGGTACTCGGGAACGTGTCGCTGTCGCTGTTCCTGGCCATGGCGCTGATGAGCCTGAGACTGTGGGAGCTGGCTTCTCTGGCGCTGCCAATGCTGGCGATTCTGGCGGTGCAAACTGTGGCGATGGCGCTGTACGCGGTGTTCGTGACCTATCGCATGATGGGCAAAAACTATGATGCAGCGGTGCTGGCGGCGGGTCACTGCGGCTTTGGTCTGGGGGCGACGCCAACGGCGATTGCCAACATGCAGGCCATCACCGAACGATTCGGACCGTCGCACATGGCGTTCCTGGTGGTGCCAATGGTCGGCGCATTCTTTATTGATATCGTGAATGCGTTGGTGATTAAGCTGTATCTGCTGTTACCGATGTTCGCATAACGATGTGCCCGGCGGCGCTATCGCTTGCCGGGCTTACAAAACCGCGATCACGTAGGCCCGATAAGCGAAGTGCCATCGGGCAATAAAACAATTTAATCGTGATCTTCCCACGCCATTGCGCGTTTCACCGCTTTCTGCCAGCCGCTGTAACGGTAGTTACGCTCGGTGGTTTCAATCCCCGGACGGAATTCACGTTCAATCACCGCTTTTTCCTTCAGCTCATCCAGATTCTGCCAGAAGCCGACCGCCAGGCCGGCGAGATACGCCGCGCCCAGCGCCGTCACTTCACGCACTTCCGGACGCTCAACGCGGGTGCCGAGAATGTCTGACTGGAACTGCATCAGGAAATTATTGGCAACCGCTCCGCCGTCCACGCGCAGGGCGTGCAGACGAATACCGGAGTCAGCCTGCATCGCTTCCAGCACGTCGCGCGTCTGATAGGCGATGGATTCGAGCGTGGCGCGGATAATGTGATTCGAGTTCACGCCGCGCGTCAGACCGAAGATTGCGCCACGGGCATACGGGTCCCAGTACGGCGCGCCGAGGCCGGTAAATGCCGGAACCACGTAGACGCCGTTGGTGTCGTTGACCTTAGTCGCAAAATATTCGGAATCGAACGCGTCGTTAATCAGCTTCATTTCGTCACGCAGCCACTGAATGGATGCGCCAGCCATGAATACCGCACCTTCCAGGGCGTAGTTCACTTCGCCGCTTGGGCCGCAGGCGATGGTGGTCAGCAGGCCGTGTTCTGATTTAACGGCGGTTTCGCCGGTGTTCATCAGCATAAAGCAGCCGGTGCCGTAGGTATTTTTCGCCATCCCTTCTTTGACGCACAGCTGGCCGAACAGCGCCGCCTGCTGGTCACCGGCGATCCCGGCGATAGGAATACGGGTGCCGCCTTTACCGCCGATGTTGGTCTGGCCGTACACTTCGGATGATTTGCGCACTTCTGGCAGCATCGCGCGCGGGATATCCAGCGCCTCGAGCATTTTGTCGTCCCAGTCCAGCTTGTGAATATTGAACAGCATGGTGCGCGAGGCGTTGGTGTAATCGGTCACGTGCACGCGGCCCTGGGTCATACGCCAGATAAGCCAGGTGTCGACGGTGCCGAACAGCAGTTCGCCACGTTTTGCCCGCTCGCGTGCGCCTTCCACGTGGTCGAGGATCCACTTCACTTTGGTGCCGGAGAAGTACGGGTCAATCACCAGCCCGGTTGTGCTGCGCACGTAGTCTTCCATGCCGTCACGCTTGAGCTGTTCGCAGATATCCGCCGTACGACGGCACTGCCAGACGATGGCGTTGTAAATCGGCTTACCGGTTTCTTTGTCCCAGACAATGGCGGTTTCACGCTGGTTGGTGATGCCGATAGCCGCCACTTCATCGGAACTGATGTCGGCTTTCGCCAACACTTCAATCAGGGTGGAACTCTGGGAAGCCCAGATTTCCATCGGGTCGTGTTCAACCCAGCCTGGCTTAGGATAGATTTGTTCGAATTCGCGCTGTGAAACGCTGACGATATTGGCGTCGTGATCCATGACAACGGCGCGGGAGCTGGTTGTACCCTGGTCGAGTGCAACGATATATTTTTTGTCAGTCATAATGCTATGTCCCGTAGTCAGATTACAGCGAAGCGTTGTGTTGTGTGGTGCTGGCGGAGGTGTCTTTCTCTTCCTCCTCGCAGACGTCGCACGGTAAATGGCGACCAATCAGCTTGCGATAGCCGAATGCGCCCAGCGATGCGCCGACGATCGGTGCGAACAGCGGCACCACGAAATACGGAATGTCTTTGCCGCCGGTAAAGGCCATTTCACCCCAGCCTGCAAGCCAGGCGAAGGTTTTCGGACCGAGGTCACGGGCCGGGTTCATCGCAAAGCCGGTCAATGGTCCCATCGATGCGCCGATAACTGCAATCAGCAGGCCAATCAGCAGCGGGGCCATCGGACCACGCGGAACGCCGTTCCCGTCATCCGTCAGCGCAAGAATAACGCCCATCAGGATAGCGGTAATGACCATTTCTACCGCGAAGGCCTGCACAAAATTGATATGTGGGTTCGGATAAGTCGAGAAAATGCCTGCCAGTTCAAGACTCTCGACGCTGCCGCGCACCATATTGTGCGTGTGTTCGAAGTCGTAGAAAAGATTGTAATAAAGCCCGTAAACGAGCGCTGCTGCGCAAAACGCGCCGGCAAATTGAGAAAAGATGAAGGGAACAACTTTGCGCCCGTCGAAACAGGCAAACAGCCAGAGAGCAATGGTCACCGCCGGGTTGAGATGTGCGCCGGAAACACCCGCGGTCAGGTAAATGGCCATCGCCACGCCCAAACCCCAGATAATACTGATCTCCCACTGACCGAAGCTCGCGCCTGCAACTTTAAGCGCGGCGACGCATCCAACACCGAAGAAGATCAACAACCCGGTACCGAGAAACTCGGCTATGCACTGGCCTTTTAAGGTTGATGTTTGGCTCATGATGGGATCCTGAAGATTCATTGATGATTATTGTGAACATGGAGGTCGAAGTCGACCATGCTGCCATGTAGGCATAGTGTTAATTTATCGTTAACGAACAAAAACGAGAAATATCGAAATCAAAATCTGTGTGCTGGGTCAATAAAATGAGCGTTTTCGCGCGGAAAAATGCGCATTATGACGCTTGTCAACCTGACGCAGGAATCATTTATTTAACGAATGGATTAACAATTTAGGGGTATTTGCGGCGAACGCTCCAGGTATAGCCTGAAAAGTGTTGCAAACCACGATCTGAGCGCCCTTGCGCTGGACAGGGAGTGCGGCGCTCCATACAATCGGATGCATAGCAGTGCGCTTACTTACGTTAAGGCGTCGCCGGGTTTCCGGGACGAGTTCAACGCCTTGCAAATTCAGGAGAGGTATGACGATGTCATTAGAAGTGTTTGAGAAACTGGAATCCAAAGTACAGCAGGCGATTGATACTATCACTCTGCTGCAGATGGAAATCGAAGAGCTGAAAGAGAAGAACAATGCACTGTCGCAGGAAGTGCATAACGCGCAGAACGGTCGTGAAGATCTGGAGCGCGAAAACAGCCAGCTGAAAGAACAGCAGCACGGCTGGCAGGAGCGTCTGCAGGCGCTGCTGGGCCGCATGGAAGAAGTATAATCTTCATTCCCTTCCCCTTTTTCAGGGGAAGGGAAGTTTGGTTCGTCAGGCCTGTTTCTGGCTATACGATGTGCCATAGGCGCTGTACCCGTAACCGTAGTCGCTGCTTTTCCTTCTCTTCACACCATTCAGGATCCACCCGTTTATAGCCATGCCGTTCTGTTTAAAACGACGGATGCAGACCTCAACTTCTTTCACCGTATTTTCTTCAAAACGCGCTACCATCACGATAGTTTCCGCATGTCGGCCCACGATCGTTGCATCCGTCACCGCCATCACCGGTGGGGTATCGATGATTATCAGGTCATAGCGTGAAGACGCCGTATCGAGCAGCGCCTTAAACGCCGGACTCATCAGCAACTCCGCCGGATGGCTGGGAATATGCCCGCGAGAGAGATAATCCAGCCCGATATCTGGCAGTGAAACCACCGCCTGTTCAAAGGGGGTTGTTCCCTTGAGTATTTCGGCGAGTCCGCAGCCCGCCTCCAGACCGAACACTTCGTGCAGATAGCCTTTGCGCATGTCAGCATCAATCAACAGCACCTTTTTCTTCGTTTGCGCGATCACTGCCGCCAGGTTGCTGCTGATAAACGTTTTTCCCGCCCCAAGGCTGACACCTGAAATCATCAGCACGTTATTTTTCGCTTCCATCATGGAGAAGTACAGGCTGGTACGCAGGCCACGAAGGGTTTCGATGGCCTGATCGGCAGGATTTTTTTCGGCCAATAACAGGCTGGCCGTTCCTTTTCTGCTTTTGATATCTTTCTTACGTAGCCATTCGGAGTAGGGAACGCTGGCATAAACGTTGATGTCTCGCTCTTCCAACTGTTCCGGAGATTCAAGCCCCTGACGAAGTGCGGATTGCAGCAACACCAGCGCGACGGAGATGAAGCCTCCCAGGATAAAACCGGTCATGATGATGATGATTTTCTTAGGTTTGATGGGTTCTGTTACCGTGATGGCATCATCGATGATCCGCACATTACCAATGGCGCTGGATTTTGCGACGTTCAGTTCCTGCTGTCGGCTCAGGAGTTGCAAATAGACTGCCCGCCCTGAATCCACATCACGGCTCAAACGCAGCACTTCCTGCTGGGTTGAGGGCATTGCGCTCACACGCTTGTTCATCTTTGCCCTTTCGTTTTGTAGCGTATCGCGCTTTTCCATCAATGCCCGATAGGTGGGGTGCTCTTTTTTGTAGCGCTGCGAAATTTCCGCTTCACGGAAGGTCAGCTCATTGAGCTGATTCTCAATGTTAACGATCTGGTCGAGTGCAGATTTGGCTTCCATGTTTAAATCGACCGAGTCTTTCTGTTTCCGGTAGGCGTTGAGCTTATCTTCTGCGCGATTGAGGTCGTTGCGGATTGCGGGCAACTGCGTATTCAGAAATTGCAGGCTTTTTTCGTCCTGCTCAGCCTGGCGGGTAATATTCTGTGCAAGGTAATGCTCGGCGATAGTCTGCAGCGTCGTGTTAATCAACTGCGGGTCTTCACCAGCCATGATCAGGTTAAGCATGCCAGTGTCTTTGCCCACTTCAGCGACATTAAAACGTTCCTGCAACAGCGTGATGGCCTTCAGGCGAGACGTCTGGGTCACAGTGAACTGCGAACCGGGTTCGGCATTGATCTCTGTGACGAGAAGCGACACCCCGTTTTTTTCTACTCGTTCACCCGTCCGGCCCTCAAGCTCAAAATTCTCTCCCGAGAGATGATACTGATTGTGATTGATGACCCTGAGCGTAGCCGTTGCGCTTTCGTTGTCGTGGGCTGGGAGAGACAGTTGCGTTAACCCTATCTTGCCGGGCCTTTGATCTCTTAGCTTTGCCATCAGACGACCTATTACAGGGAGGTAGTAGGGCTGGGTCGTCGTATGAAGCGCCAGCGTATCGACGGTTTTACCGAGGATCATTCGCGAACGCAGCAGCGTGATTTCAGGCGCAGATTGCGGCTGACTGTCCGGCAGCATCTGGCTGATGTTGCTCAGCAACGTATTGCCCTGTTTTTGTTCAATCTGAATCAGCGCATTTGCCTGATAAATTGGGGTGGCATTGAATGCATAAAGCATCGCGATGAAGGTGAACACTGCGGTGAAAGCCACGATAAACTTATAATGATCAAGGAGCACTCCCAGCAGCATTCCAAGATTAATCTCTTCGACATCACCCTGAGATCGGGAGGGCTTCTTTATACTGATCAATGACATTGCATCGCTACCTGAAAAATTAACGGGCGAGTTTGCTGACCCACGCCTGACAAGACTGGTCAATTAATTGAAAGACGTGATGAAAGGCTTCATCGCTTTGGTGCCACGGATCGGGAATTTCCATTTGGTTGAACCAATAGCCCAGCAGCATGCTTTTACTCCGTGCTTCAGGTGCAATATGGGCGATGTGTTTGAAATGTTCTTTCTCCATCACCAGGATGAGATCGTATTGCGTACTCAGCGCGGCGGTAAATTGCTGGCTTCGATGGCCTTCCAGTGACAATTCGTGCCTGTTAGCGATGCGTATGGCATCACGATCTGCGCCTTGGCCTGTCAGTGCGACAGTACCTGCGGAATCAATCGTTTTATGCGGTAAGCGGTAGCGTAACAGCCGCTCGCTGGTGGGAGAGCGGCATATGTTTGCCGTACAAATGATTAAAATGGCATTACACATCAGCGCGGCCATGTACTGATGTAGCGGACGGTTTCGGTGAGATCGTGAACACCGGTAATGGTCGGAACCAGCTGGGAGACGACACGGTTCCATCGCACCAGCGGCGCGGTGGTGACGTAGACGATATCGTAGGGCTGCAGCTGAAATTCGGTACTGAGCACCATGGCTGAGGCATCTTTTGCATCAAGCTGATAGATGGTGGCAATTTTCCCGTCGGGATCTTTGGCCTTCTGGCGAATCACAAAAATACCTGAAGCATCCGCCATATTTTGATTAATGCCGTTGGCGTTACCCAAGGCTTCCGCCAGCGTCATGCCGCTGCGATCCATCTTTAGCGTGCTCTGTTTGGCGACTTCGCCCATGACAAAAACTTTCAGGTCATCATTGCGCGGTATGAAAAGGATATCGCCGGGATAAAGCAGGTGGTTTTGGGTGAGATCTCCGCGTTGCAGAAGGGCATAAAGCGAAATTTTGGTATCAGTGCCATTGTGGGTCAGCACAACGTTACGCCAGTCGGCATCGGCTGTCAGGCCGCCTGCCGTATTAATCGCGTCCATGACGGTGAGAGGCACGTTGGTAATGGCTTGCTGGCCTGATTTTTCCACTTCTCCGGTGATATACGCTTTCTGTGAGCGAAACGATGCCACGCTGACATCCACCTGTGAGCTTTCGATAACGCTATTCAAGCCTTGCGTGAGAGTTGCGCGGACCTCTTCCAGCGATTTCCCCACGACATGCACTTTGCCGATATAAGGATAGAAAATGGTGCCGTCGGATTTAACCCAGTTCCCTGTATCACTGCCGCTACGATACTGACCTGCCGGGGTGGTGAGTTCCGGGTGATCCCACACGGTGACCATCAGGACATCGCCAACGCCGATGCGATATTCATACTGGTTGATCAGTGTTTCGAGCGCAGGGTTGGGGCGTGAGGAGACGAGAGGCATGCGCATCCGGTCAATGACCTGCGGCGTTAATGGCATGACGCTGACCATCTTGTTGATGTCATCATCGATGCCTACCCCGACGCGTTTTTTGTTCGAGAGGTTGAGATTTTGTCCAGGGAAAAGCGTGCAGCTGGTGAGTAATGTGACAAGTAGTGCCAAGGTAAAGGCGTTAAACCATGAGTTTTTCATTTGGCTCAATAAATAATAAGTTATATAGGATTTATACGTTCGACTAATGAAAACGGGCCTTCAGAAAATAAGGCCACAGAACTTAATTAAAACAATTATCTTCTGAGTGAATAACGGTATTTCAACTCGGGGGAATACATGTGTTTATTTTATTGATATCGTGAATGTTTTTACCCTTCTAACGGTAGCGTTGAATAGCGTTTAGGATCCACTTAATAATATTGTAAGAAGACTTTCACAGCATTGTCCCGTTATCAGGGCCGGGGCTGGAAATGGCTTATCTCATAAAGTTATATCCAATCTTTTTTTATTCTTTAATCATCGAATCTGTTTCTGGCAGGCTACTCTCATCACAACATCACATAAGAGAGCGGTCGATGAACAAATTAGGCCTCGGGTTAACGCTTCTGCTGGCATCTGCTGGCGTTCTGGCAAAAGATATTCAGCTTCTGAACGTATCGTACGATCCCACACGCGAGCTGTACGACAACTACAACAAAGCCTTTAGCGCTTACTGGAAAAAACAAACCGGCGACAACGTGGTGATCCGCCAGTCGCATGGCGGGTCTGGTAAGCAGGCGACGTCAATCATCAATGGCATTGAGGCTGATGTGGCGACCCTGGCGCTGGCCTATGATGTGGATGCCATCGCGGCCCGCGGTCGTATTGACAAAGACTGGATCAAACGGCTGCCGGACAACTCCGCGCCGTACACCTCGACCATCGTGTTCCTGGTGCGCAAAGGCAACCCAAAACAAATTCATGACTGGAATGACCTGGTGAAACCGGGCTTGTCGGTGATTACCCCGAACCCGAAAAGCTCCGGCGGTGCGCGCTGGAACTATCTGGCGGCGTGGGGCTACGCCCTGCATCACAACAACAACGACCAGGCTAAAGCGCAGGACTTCGTAAAAGCGCTGTACAAGAACGTGGAAGTACTGGATTCCGGCGCGCGTGGCTCGACCAACACCTTCGTTGAACGTGGGATCGGCGACGTGCTGATCGCCTGGGAAAACGAAGCGCTGCTGGCGACCAATGAACTGGGCAAAGATAAATTCGAAATCGTCACCCCGAGCGAATCTATTCTGGCTGAGCCGACCGTTTCCGTGGTCGACAAAGTAGTGGATAAGAAAGGAACGCGTCCGGTTGCAGAAGCGTATCTGAAGTACCTGTATTCCCCGGAAGGTCAGGATATCGTGGCGAAAAACTACTATCGTCCACGTGACCCGGCTGTGGCGAAAAAATACGAAGCCGAATTCCCGAAACTGAAGCTGTTTACCATCGACAAGGAATTTGGTGGTTGGGCAAAAGCGCAGAAAGATCACTTCTCTAACGGCGGGACGTTTGACCAAATCAGTCAGCGTTAACGGCGTTGAACATAACGGCCCTTCGGGGCCGTTTTTCTTTGGTCATCTTTTTGCGCTACCCTTTCGCTTCAGAGCTTTTACAGGGACCGAAAAATGAAGCGCATCAAATATCTGGTTTTGACAGGTGTTATCGTGCTGGCCGGTGCAGCCGCAGGCGGATGGTACTGGCTGCATGCCGGCAATCCAGACGCATTACGCCATTTCGTTATCGACCAGTGCGTACCTCATCAACAGCAGAGCCAGTCTCCGGCGCCGTGCGCCTCGGTGAACCTGAAAGGGGGCTATGTGCTGTTCAAGGACCGCAACGGCCCGTTGCAGTATCTGCTGATGCCGACATACCGAATAAACGGCACCGAAAGCCCGCTATTGCTCAACCCCCACACCCCCAACTTTTTCTGGCAGGCCTGGCAAAATCGTCAGGTAATGAGCGTTCGCCACGGTTTGCCGGTACCGGATTCCGCCGTGTCGCTGACCATAAACTCGCGTACTGGTCGGACGCAGAATCATTTCCATATCCATATTTCCTGCCTGCGGCCTGATGTGCGCGCGCAGCTGAATGACAACATGGAGTCGATCAGTACTCGCTGGCTGCCGCTGCCGGGTGGATTGCGTAATCATCAATATCTGGCTCGCCGCGTAACCGAGAATGAGCTGGTGCAGAAAAGTCCGTTCCTGATGCTGGCGGATGAAGTTCCACAAGCGCGTGACCATATGGGCCGCTTCGCATTGGCGATGGCGCAGCAGAGTGACGGTACGTTTGTGCTGCTGGCGACCGAGCGCGACCTGCTCACGCTGAACCGGGCATCTGCCGAGGAAATCCAGGATCATCGCTGTGACATCCTGAAATAAGCCCACCATTTCTGGCGTTTATCTGTGGTAACCGCGGCTCAGCAAGCAATAAAAAAAGCCCGGTAGCATGCGCGACCGGGCCTGATTCGTTAGCGTGAAAAATTACGCTTTTTTAGCGGCTTCTGCAGCTTTAACGATAACCGCGAAAGCATCAGCTTTCAGGGATGCACCGCCAACCAGCGCGCCGTCGATGTCCGGCTGGGTGAACAGTTCAGCGGCGTTAGCTGCATTTACAGAGCCGCCGTACTGAATGATCACTTGCTCAGCCACTTTCGCGTCTGCTTTAGCAATGTGATCACGGATGAATTTGTGAACTGCCTGAGCCTGCGCTGGAGTTGCAGATTTACCAGTACCGATTGCCCATACTGGCTCGTAAGCGATAACCACGCCTTCGAACGCTGCTGCGCCCTGAGTTTTCAGGACTGCGTCGATCTGACGTGCACAAACTTCTTCAGTTTTGCCCGCTTCGTTTTCTGCTTCGGTTTCACCGATGCACAGAACCGGTACCAGACCCTGCTCTTTCAGCACGGCGAATTTCTTGGCGATCAGTTCGTCAGATTCTTTGTGGTAAGTACGACGCTCAGAGTGACCGATGATGATGTATTTCGCACCGATATCTTTCAGCATTTCCGCAGAGGTTTCACCGGTGAATGCGCCGGACAGGTTCAGGTCAACGTTCTGCGCGCCCACGACGATGTGGCTGCCGCCAGCGGCACGAATGGCCAGGTCGAGGTACATTTCTGGTGGTGCGATAGCAACGCCACAACCGGTTACGCCACTCAGCTCTGTACGCAGGTTAGCAACCAGCTCGTTCACCATGTGGCGGCTGCCGTTCAGTTTCCAGTTACCCATCACTAAAGGATGTCGCATTTGAATTCTCCACGCTACTTAAGCGAATTAAGGAAGATGGCCACCCCTCAGGGCAGCATGGTCTGTGAAACAGTATAGAGATTCAGCGCTGGAAAGGCTTTGCTTTTTGTCATTTATTGTTGCTTTCGAGCGTCTCAGATAGGGCCAGCTTAATCGGTTCAACAGCGAAGGTCAGTCCCTTTTCGCCGTTATCTGCCACCACATAGCGAAGCGCACCTTCACTGCTGGTGTAGTAGCGTTTGTTCTTACCGGCGGAGAGGAGTTTTTGCAGTTTTTGCAGGCTTTGTGCTTTGGTCATGGCCGGCGTGAAGACGCGCAAAATCGCGCCCATATATTCCAGCGCTTTCGCCCTGGCAGCCTTTTGTTCCGGGCCCTGAATCGGCAGCCAGGTTATCTGCATCGATTTAATCTTCAGCGTGCCGCGCTCGAGCGCCGTGGAGGCGTACAGATTTTCATTAATTTTGCTGGCGGCGCGCGTGAGGGTCATCTGATCGCGGCTGGTGGTGATGGAGTGGAATTCGTTCAGCGCCAGTGCCGGATTATCGGCGTTAAACTTCTCGCGAAACTGGCTAATGGACAGATCAAACGTTGGCGAACCCGAGAGCAGGTAAGGCGCGGTGGTGGATTCGCCTGTTTCAGCCGACAGCGCGTTTTGGCCGACAGCTAGCGCTGTAAGCCCAATCAAACACAAAGTCAGCCATTTCGTCATGTACACCACCTAAATTTTTTCCTGGGGATGATTAAAACGGTAAACCGCCCCGCTTGTCAAAAAGAGACCACTTCAGGGTAAACTACGCGGCATTACGATGATAAGGAATTTTCCATGACCCTACAGCAGTGGTTATTTTCGATTAATGGGCGTATTGGACGCCGAGACTTCTGGATTTGGATTGGCATTTGGGTGCTGGCGATGATAGTGCTGTTCACCCTCGCGGGCAGTGGCTTACTGAATCTGCAAACCGCTGCGTTTGCGTTGGTATGCCTGCTGTGGCCGACAGCGGCAGTAACCGTTAAGCGCCTGCACGACCGAGGTAAATCAGGCATTTGGGCGCTGTTAATGATCCTCGCGTGGATGCTTCTCGCCGGAAATTGGGCGATGCTGCCGGGCGTCTGGCAATGGGGCGTGGGCCGCTTTATTCCGACCCTGATTATGGTGATGATGCTTATCGACCTGGGCGCGTTTGTGGGAACCCAGGGCGAAAATAAATACGGAAAAGAAACGATTGCCGTTAAATACCGCTGATCACCAGTAGTGTTCGGCAGTCATATGGCCCGGTCGGCGACGCAAATGTTTGGTCATCTGCCGGGAATCTTTCAGCAACTGCTGGGTATCACGCACCATCTGCGGGTTTCCGCACAGCATCACATGGCTGTTTTCGGTGGTCATCGTCAGGCCCACGGCCTCTTCCAGCGCTCCGCTTTCGATAAGCGCCGGCACGCGTCCAGTTAACGAGCCGGACACTTCCTCGCGGCTCACCACGGTGTGAATACGGAGTTTCCCTTCGTACTGTTTTTGCAGTTCCAGCATCAACGGTAAATAGCTTAAATCGTGGGCATAGCGTACCGCGTGCACCAGCACCAGGTTGTTAAAACGCTCCAGATTTTTCCCTTCTTGCAGAATCGACAGGTACGGGCCGAGCGCCGTGCCTGTCGCCAGCATCCACAATGTGTCGCAGTCCGGCACTTCATCCAGCACAAAGAAACCCGCCGCTTCGCTGACTAATTGCACTTCATCGCCAGGTTTGAGCGCCGCCAGACGCGGGCTGAGTTTGCCTTCCGGGACCGTCACCAGATAAAACTCGAGGTCAGGATTATTGGGAGCGTTGACGTAGGAATAGGCGCGCTGGACGCGCTCGCCGTCAATTTCCAGCCCAAGTTTGGTGAATTGTCCGGCCGTGAAGGGGTGAACGGGGGCATGAACAGTGAGGCTGAACAGGGCGTCTGTCCAGTTCTCGACTTTGGTAACTTTACCTGTGACCCAATCCGCCATGATCTTCTCCTCGCTACGTTGATAGTCCTATCTTCGCTACCAGGAGGAAAGATTTCCAGCCCCGAAAGGCTGGAAAGCTCTATTGATCAAATAAATCAGAGGATGTGCAGCTGGATTTCCGGATCTTTGCGGTCGAGATAGTGAATCGACTGAATGCGGCGGATAGTGCGCGATTTGCCGCGGATCATCAGCGTTTCGGTGGTGGCGATATTGCCCTTGCGGGTAATGCCGTCCAGCAGGTCGCCTTTAGTGATGCCGGTGGCGGAGAAAATCACGTTATCACTGCGGGCCATTTCGTCGAGGCGCAGCACTTTCCCGGCTTCGATACCCATTGCTGCACAGCGCTCAAGCTCGTCTTCACCCATGCGGCGGTTTTCCGGCGAGTCACCTTTAACGTCGTGGCGTGCCAACAGGCGGCCGTGCATATCGCCGTCAAGCGCACGGATAACGGCGGCAGAGATTACGCCTTCTGGCGCGCCGCCAATGCCGTACAGCACATCGACTTCGCTGTCCGGCATGCAGGTCAGAATCGAGGCCGCAACGTCGCCGTCAGGAATAGCGAAAACGCGCACGCCGAGCTTTTGCATATCGGCAATCACCTGGTCATGGCGCGGTTTGGCAAGAATGGTCACAGTAAGCTCAGACAGTGGCTTATCCAGTGCCTTCGCCACATTACGCAAATTCTCTTCCAGCGGAAGATTGAGGTCGATAGCGCCCTTGGCGCCAGGGCCGACAATCAACTTTTCCATGTACATATCGGGTGCATTCAGGAAGCAGCCTTTATCGCCCACGGCCAGCACGGCCAGCGCGTTCGCCTGGCCCATCGCTGTCATGCGGGTGCCTTCAATCGGGTCCACGGCGATATCGACCGCATCACCGTTACCGGTGCCGACCTGCTCGCCGATAAACAGCATTGGGGCTTCGTCAATTTCGCCTTCGCCAATCACGATGGTGCCGTCGATATTGACCTTATTGAGCATGATCCGCATGGCATTCACGGCGGCGCCGTCGGCGATATTTTTATCACCGCGACCCAGCCATTTGTAACCGGCAAGCGCGGCGGCCTCGGTTACACGCGAAAATTCGATGGCAAGTTCTCGTCTCATAACATACTCATTTTGGAAGCTAAGAATGGCGCGCAGCCCGGAAGGCTACGCGTTGGAATAACGTTCGGTTTCCGGCATCCAGCGCTCAATTAGCGCCAGCGCCTGCGGCGGATATTTGTCGTGAATGTGGCGTGCGATGCGCTGAACGTCCGGGATCATCGCCTGATCGCGCAGTAAATCAGCCACTTTGAATTCGGCCGCGCCGGTCTGACGGGTGCCGAGCATTTCGCCCGGCCCGCGGATTTCGAGATCTTTTTGCGCAATCACAAAGCCGTCGTTGCTGTCGCGTAATACCTGCAGGCGTTTCTGCGCCGTTTTCGACAGCGGTGCTTTATAGAGTAGTACACAGTGAGAGGCGACCGCTCCACGCCCAACACGGCCACGCAGCTGGTGTAGCTGCGCCAGGCCCAGACGCTCCGGGTTTTCGATAATCATCAGGCTGGCGTTTGGCACGTCCACCCCGACTTCAATCACCGTGGTGGCGATAAGCAACTGTAGCTCGCCCTGCTTGAAAGCCTGCATAACCGCCTGCTTTTCAGCAGGCTTCATGCGGCCGTGAACGAGACCGATGTTCAGCTCCGGCAGTGCAATTTTCAGCTCTTCCCAGGTGGCTTCTGCCGCCTGCGCTTCCAGTAAATCAGACTCTTCAATCAGCGTGCAGACCCAATACGCCTGCCGACCTTCCTGCATGCAGGCATTGCGTACGCGTTCGATAATTTCGGGGCGACGGGTATCCCCAATCGCGACCGTCGTGACAGGCGTACGACCCGGCGGCATTTCGTCGATAACCGAGGTGTCGAGATCGGCATAGGCAGTCATCGCCAGCGTGCGCGGGATCGGCGTGGCGGTCATGATCAGCTGATGCGGATGGAACCCCTGCTGCTGACCTTTTTCCCACAGCGCCAGACGCTGATGCACGCCGAAGCGGTGCTGTTCGTCGATGATAACCAGCGCCAGCCCGTTAAACTGAACCTGTTCCTGGAAAATAGCGTGGGTGCCGACCACCATCTGTACCTGACCGCTGGCAATGGCTTCCTGCTGTGCCAGACGCGCTTTGCCTTTTTGCTTGCCCGCCAGCCAGCCCACTTCAATGCCCAACGGTGCAAACCAGTTGCGGAAGTTGGTGGCGTGCTGCTCGGCTAACAGTTCTGTGGGTGCCATCAGCCCGACTTGTTTGCCGTTGGCGATCGCCCTTAACGCGGCGAGGGCGGCGACCAGCGTTTTCCCGGAGCCGACGTCGCCCTGAACGAGGCGCATCATCGGAATATCCTGGGCCAAATCTTTTTCGATTTCAGCGACTACACGGGCCTGAGCCCCCGTTGGCTTAAACGGCAGGGCGGCGAGCAGACCATTCTTCAGATCGTCCTTAGGACCCAGCGGTTCGGCGTGATAACGCTGCGCGCCCGCACGAAGTGCGAGCATGCTCAGGTTATGCGCCAACAACTCTTCCATAATCAGACGGCGCTGGGCCGGATGCTGACCGCTTTCTAAATCAGTCAATTGCAACGACGGCGGTGGGCGGTGCAGGGTGCGCAATGCTTCCGGCAGGCTCATCAAACCCTGCGCCAGTTCTGGCGGCAGCAGTTCGGCGATGGCGCAGGTATCAAGTAAATCCAGCGCCTGGTCGGTCAGTTTACGCAGCGTAGCCTGGCGCACGCCTTCGGTGGTCGGATAGACCGGCGTTAGCGTTTCCTGTAACTCGGGCTCGCTCATATCACCCTGCACGCGGTATTCCGGGTGAATCATCTCCGCGCCGTACTTCCCACGCTTCGCTTCACCGTAGGCCAGCACGCGGCGGCCCGTGGCGAGACTGTTTTTCATCGCCGCGTTGAAGTTGAAAAAGCGCATGGTGAGGATGCCGGTGCCGTCGCTTATCTGGCAGGTCATCATTCGGCGACCGCCGAAGGTGATATTGCTGTTGAGGACTTCGCCTTCCACCGTGGCGTAGATGCCCGGCAGCAGGTCATTGATAGGATAAAGTTGGGTTCGGTCTTCGTAACGCAGCGGCAAATGCAGGAGCAAATCCTGCACGTTATGCAGGCCAATCTTCGCCAGTTTGCTGGTCTGCGCCGCACCGACGCCGGTTAATGCACTTAGCGGGACGGCATCCAGCAGACGGCCTTTCATGGTTACTTCGCCGCCTGCATGATAGACCACCACTCCGCATCGGCCTCGATTTCCCCACGTTCGTTGACGTGTGGGTAAGGTAAGCCTTTACGCTTCGAGACGTGCGCCAGCACCGGGTAGCCGCCTTCGAACAACAGGCGCTGCTGTTCTTCTTGCGGCAGCATGCTGTTTTCGCGCAGGTACATGCCTGCGTTTTGCCGCTGGCGCTGAGCTTCATAAAGAATTAGGGCGGAGGCGACGGAAACGTTCAGTGACTGCACCATGCCGGTCATCGGGATAATGATGTCCTGGTCGGCGAGATCTAACGCTTCCTGAGTAATACCGGTTTTTTCCTGACCCATCAAAACACAGGTCGGACGCGTGTAATCGATTTCGCGAAAATCGACTGCTTTATCAGAGAGATGAGTGGCCAGGATTTGCATACCGCGGCCTTTCAGCGTGGTGACGGCATCGCCGATGGTTGGGTGGGTTTTGACCTGCACCCAACTGTTGCTGCCTGCGGCGCTGGACACCATGGTGCGCATACGGTTGCCCGGCCAGACGGCGTGGACTTCGTGCACGCCAACGGCATCAGCAGTACGAATGATTGCCGAAACATTATGGGGCTTGTGGACCTGCTCCATACAGACAGTCAGATCAGGCTGACGCCTGGCGAGCATCTCACAGATACGCGCATAACGCTGTGAATTCATAAACACTTCATCCTTCAAATTGCCTCAGCGTTGCCTGCGCTCACTCACCCCAGTCACGTGCTTCTGTACGTTTCTGGGGATTCATTCGCTTGCCGCCTCGACGCAATTCGAATGATTTTGTGTTTAACACTAGTTTCTATTACGGGTGACTTTAATCACATCCGGCATAACGCGAATTTTGCGCATGATGTTGGCCAGATGAACGCGATCGCGTGCCGTCAGACGAATGAAGGCGCTGTAGACGCGACCATCTTTCTCTTCCGTATTCAGGCTCTGAATATTAGATGAGGCGGTGTTGATCGCGGCGGTGAGGTTCGCCAGCGCACCCTGATGGTTGAACATATCCACCTTAATTTCGGTGATAAATTCCTGTTCGGTCTCTTTATCCCACTCCACGGCCATGAATTTTTCCGGCTCTTTCTGGTAACCGCGAATATTTCGGCACGACTCGTGGTGGATAACCAGCCCTTTTCCTGGGCTGACGTGGGCGATGATCGGATCGCCTGGAATTGGACGGCAGCATTTAGCAAAGGTAATCAGCACGCCATCGGCGCCTTTAATCGGCAGATGACCGTGGCCCGACGGCGTTGGCTGCTGCGCTGCACCGGCTTCGCCCTGCTGAAGATTCTTCGCGACCACCACGCTCATGGCGTTGCCCAGACCGATTTCGGCCAGCAGATCGTCAAGCGTAGGGAGCTTCATGCGGACCAGTTCGCGATGAATATTTTCCTGCGGAATTTCGGCGAGCTTACGGCTGCCTCCGAGTGCATGGTTCAGCAGGCGACGGCCGAGACTGACGGAGTCATCGCGCTTCAGGTTTTTCAGCAGCTGACGGATTCTGGCGCGCGCTTTCGAGCTGACCACAAAGTTCAGCCACGCGGCATTCGGGCGGGCGCCCGGTGCGGTAATAATTTCGACCGTTTGTCCACTGGTGAGCGGCTGCGACAGCGGATACGGCTGTCTGTCGACGCGGGCACCGACGCAGGCATGACCGATATCGGTATGGACCGCGTAGGCAAAATCGACCGGCGTCGCACCCGCTGGAAGTTCGACAATGCGGCCTTCCGGGGTGAAAACATAAATCTCATCCGGGAAGAGATCAGATTTTACGCTCTCGATAAATTCAAACGAGCTACCGGCACTCTGCTGCAGTTCGAGCAGGCTTTGCATCCAGCGCTGGGCGCGGATTTGTGCGGTAGTACTGCTTTCGCCATTCTCTTTGTACGCCCAGTGTGCGGCGACACCCATTTCTGCCATCACGTCCATGTCTTCGGTACGAATCTGCACCTCAACCGGCACGCCGTGCGGGCCAATCATCGAGGTATGCAACGATTGATATCCGTTGGCTTTTGGAATAGCGATGTAATCTTTTACCCGACCAGGACGCGGCTTGTACAGGCTGTGCATCTGGCCCAGCACGCGGTAGCAGGTGTCGAAATCATGGACGATCACGCGGAAGGCGTAGATATCCATAATTGAGTGAAAACGCTGCTCTTTGAGCACCATTTTGCAGTAGATGGAGTAAAGATGTTTTTCACGGCCGCTGACGCGACACGGAATTCCCGCTTCCTGTAACCGTCCGTCGATTTCAGAAAGGATCTTCTGAATCATCTCTTTACGGTTGCCACGTGCCGCTTTCACTACCTCTTTGATAACGCGGTAGCGGTTAGGATACAACGCTTCAAAGCCCAGCTCTTCGAGCTCGGTTTTAATGTGATGAATACCTAAACGGTGCGCCAGCGGGCTGTAGATTTCCAGCGTTTCGCGGGCAATGCGGCGGCGCTTGTCCGGGCGAAGAGAGCCCAGCGTGCGCATATTGTGGGTGCGGTCGGCAAGTTTGATGAGAATGACGCGGATATCCTGCACCATCGCCATAATCATCTTGCGAAAGTTTTCAGCTTGCGCCTCTTTCTTATCGCGGAACTTAAGCTTATCAAGCTTGGACACCCCTTCTACCAGTTCAGCAACGCTTTTGCCAAACAGCTGTTCCATATCCTGGTAGGTGGCGGGGGTATCTTCAATCACGTCATGCAGTAGGGCTGCCATCAGCGTTTCATAGTCGAGTTTCATCTCGGCCAGAATGCAGGCAACGGCTACCGGGTGCGTGATATAGGGTTCACCGCTTGAACGTGTCTGTCCCTCGTGAGCATCACGTGCAACGAGATAAGCCTGCTGAAGACGCTTAATCTGGTCTTCTGGCAGGTAAGTTTGAATCAGTTGATTCAGGCTCTCAAACAGATACAAGGGCGACCCGCAGGGTTAATTAACGACGACCTTCAGCAATGGCGGTAACGGCCTGCAGTTCTGCAGCTTCCTGCTCTTGCTGTTCCTGGCGATCACGAACGTCGAGGATCTGGTTATTGATCAGACCTTCTTCGATTTCGCGCAGCGCGATTACGGTGGTTTTGTCGTTCTCTTCTGGTACCAGTGGATCTTTACCGCCTGTCTGCATCTGACGAGCGCGACGCGCGGCGACCAGCACCAGGTCAAAACGGTTACCAATTTTCTCTACAGCGTCCTGAACAGTTACGCGTGCCATATTTCAAAGCTCCACAGATGACGAAATGACTGGGCATGATACTGAATGTGGGTTCAGTCTGCCAATAATTTGCTGATTAAAGCGTCATGGCGTTGCTTTTGACGGCTCATGCGCAGACGTTCAGCGCGAATAATGGTTTTCAAATCGCCCAGGGCGGTATCAAAATCATCGTTCACAATCAGATAGTTGTATTCGGCGTAGTGGCTCATTTCCGCTACAGCCTGTGCCATACGTTTGGCGATAACTTCTTCGCTATCCTGGCCACGGCCGCGCAGTCGGCGGTCGAGTTCGTCTTTCGACGGTGGCAGAATAAAAATACTGCGTGATTCGGGCATGGCTTTGCGGATTTGCTGCGCGCCCTGCCAGTCGATATCAAGAAACACATCTACGCCGGATTTCAGCACCTGCTCGATGGTTTCACGCGACGTACCGTAATAATTTCCAAACACTTCGGCATGCTCAAGAAACGCGTCCCGGCCAATCATCGTTTTAAAATCGGCGTGATCGACAAAGAAATAATGCTCACCGTGAACTTCACCCGGACGCGGCGCGCGCGTGGTGTGCGAAACAGAAACCTGGGTGTCGTATAACGGTTGGGTTTTCAGTAATGCCTGAATCAGGCTGGATTTACCCGCGCCACTAGGGGCAGAAACAATATAAAGCGTGCCTTGAGCCATGAGAGTCTTGTGTATGTGAGTCGAAAGAAAGTCTACATACGAGCCTATTATACACGTCGCCGCTGCGTGACGTAGCCTTTGTCACACTTTTTACGTCACTTTCTTCCCTTTTGCGCATGCCTTTCCTGATTTTTCTGTCTGTTGCAGCAACAGCACAAATTCCTCTGAAGCATGTGCGCAATCCCGAAAAGTCGCTCTCGCCACCTGTTTTTGTTCGCGCTACAACCTGTCGTAAACGAGCAGGAGACAAAAAATGACAGGGATAAGAGGGATTTTAGCGGTGCTGCTGACAGCGTTAACGTTGAGTGCGCAGGCCGTTTGTCCGGCGTGGTCGGATGCCAGGGCAATACAAGAAATTGACCGTCTGCAACGACAGATAGACGAATGGAACGACGCTTATTGGCAATCCGGTGGCAGCGGGATAAGCGATGACAAATTCGATCAGCTTAGCGCGGAGTTACAGCAGTGGCGGCGCTGTTTTGGCAATCCCGTTGAAGAGCCTGCGCTGCCGGCCATGAAGGGGGAACAGGCGCATCCGGTGGCTCATACTGGCGTGAAAAAGATGAAAGACAGTCTGGCGGTGTCCCAATGGATGCAAGGCAAAACAGACCTGTGGGCCCAACCCAAAGTCGATGGCGTAGCGATGACGCTGGTCTATCGCAAAGGCGCACTTGTGCAAGCTATCAGCCGGGGCAATGGCCGGGCGGGTGAAGACTGGACCCGTAAAGCGCTGCAAATCCCCGCTATCCCCAAAATGCTACAAGGCCGCCTTGCAAACAGTGTCCTGCAAGGGGAACTGTTTCTTCGACAAGAAGGGCATATTCAGCAGCAAATGGGGGGCATGAATGCCCGCTCTAAAGTTGCTGGCGCCATGTTGCGTAAAGCGGATTCAACATTGCTCAATGAATTATCTGTTTTTATCTGGGCCTGGCCGGATGGCCCGGCACTAATGTTGGAGCGGCTGACGTTGCTACGCGAAGCCGGATTTTCACTGGTCGCTGATTATTCAAAACCGGTAAAGGCGATATCGGAAGTCACAACGCTTCGCCAACACTGGTTTACCACACCGCTGCCTTTTGCCACCGATGGCGTTGTAGTCCGCGCGGCAAAAGAACCCGAATCTCGACATTGGCTGCCAGGAGAAGGTAACTGGGTCATCGCGTGGAAATATCCCCCAGCGACGCAAATTGCCGAAGTGAAATCGATTGAGTTCAGCGTGGGCCGTACCGGAAAGGTGGCCGTTGTGGCGCATCTGGTTCCTGTCCAGCTTGATGACAAACAGGTTCGGCGGGTCAATATTGGCTCGTTAAAACGCTGGCAGGAGCGGGATATTGCGCCAGGCGACCGGCTGAATATCAGCCTTGCCGGGCAAGGGATCCCGAGAGTTGATGATGTGGCCTGGCGAACAACCGACAGGACCAAACCATTGCCGCCAGAAGGCACCTTTGATTCTCTAACCTGCTACTGGAATACAGTGCAGTGCCAACCGCAGTTTTTGGCGCGGTTGCTATGGGTGAGCCAGCAACTGCACCTCGAGGGTGTAGGGGAATCGCTCTGGCAGCAGCTCAATGAGAGTCACCATTTCGCACATCTCTTTTCCTGGTTAACGCTGAGCGAAGCACAGCTCCAGCAAACGCCTGGGTTCTCAACCGACAGAGCCCGCCAGGTATGGCACAAGTTTGACCTCGCGAAGCAGCAGCCTTTTACCCAATGGCTACAGGCGATGGGGATGCCGCTGAATCAAAAGGCATTGCCGAGTCTTGTAGGATTCACCTGGCAGCAGCTTGAACAAATGAAAGAAGAGGAGTGGCAGGCGTTGCCTATGACCGGAAAAACCAAAGCCAGCCAGCTGATGCGCTGGCTGGGTGACTCGCATGTGAACGCGTTGGCTCAGTGGCTTGCGGAGCAGGGGATTAAGGGGTTTTAAAGTGAGTCTTTATCAGCTTTTCGATAATGTGAATTCATATCTGGCGAACTGAAGTTGCTACGTAAATCGTCATACTCGAAAATATGCCGACCACCATCCATAACCGAGAATGATGTTTCTGGCTGATAGCATGGCTCAAGAGGGGATTTGCAATGAGGAATCCCTGTTGAGATGCCCATTAGACTTAGTATCAGCTCATAGTTGTTGGCGGTGGAGTAGCGTTCTTCTACTTTGCCAAGTCGACGCGGTTTGCTGGCGAGGGCCGCAGGGCTGTACCAGATAAACTGAGGTACATCATAGGCCTCTTTGCTTGGGTTGCGAGAGCCATGCATATAATGCGATTCGAGTTGCGAGTTTTTCTCTAAACCATGATCGGAGAAGTAGAGTAGAGCAGAGGCACTGTTGCCGAGACGCTTAGTGACTTCACCGATAATGTGATCTGTATAACGAATTGCATTGTTATAGCAATCTTCATATCTATCATCAGTATGATAATAGTCAGCAGAGGCTGGGTAGCGAATGCAGGCCATTTCATGACTACCATTAATGTGCAAAACGATCAGTTTGCGACCAGCAACGGTCAGGGCCTTATCCAGTTCAGGCAACAGTTCTTCGTCATAGTTGGTGTCGATCCATTGCGCTTTTTGGCTAAGCGAGGCAATTGCCACTACGTAGTTATTACTTTTACCCGAATTACCCTGTGCGCTTATCCATTCGGTGTGGAAGCCAGCCTTGTTGGCGACTCGAATGACATTATCGGCCAGATCGTTGACAGTAAAATGGTCAGCATCGGCTTTGCTGAGAATCATTGGAACTGCGAGCACAGTTGCTGATGCTGGCGCAATTGCATGCTCAAAGACCAGGGCATTGTTGCGAAATGCTGACTCGACGGGTGTGGTATCTAGGTCAAAGCCGTAGAGTTGCATATTACTGCGGCGTGCCGATTCCCCGACGATCACAACTAAGTTTTCGATTCCAGTATCGCTCACGCTTACTGCCGGATACTGAGTATCGTGCTTGTAGATGTGTTCTGCGAGTTTGTTATCACGCTCTGCAATAATGAATTCTGATGCCACGTAAAATGGAGTATTAGTCAGAATTCGTGAAGAAAGTGGGTAGTAAACTTCTAAATCTTTACGCTGTTTCAACCAGTTTGCTGAGGTATACCAGGCAAAAAACACGACTAACAGACAGACACCACTATGCTTAAATGTGGTCGGAGTATTATCTGCCAGGTAGTGGATTGCCAGCATCGTAATGGTAAAATAGAGTGCAATTATCGGGAAGTAATAAGTAAATAGCCCCGACATACTACTGACCTCACTAATGTGGGTCGTCAAAATACTCATGGCGAATACGCTGCTGAACTCGCTTTGGTAAATCCGCCAGGTGCAGAATGAAATCGCAAAGTTGAGAGTCAACGCCGTCGTTAGCAACACCGACGCTACCTTTCCCAAAAAATAACGATAAATTGCCGCTGCCGATAGCAGCAAGAGTGCGTTACAAATCGCAATACGGATTACAAACCTTAGCGGCTGTGTGAAGACTGCAGGCCAGACCTGAATGAGCATGGAAAAAAGAAAGGCCAATATAAAATATTGGCTCAAATTCTTTTTAATAATCGGTAGCGATGCACTGATGAATGACATGAGATACTTAATGTAAATTGGTCTTAAAATAATACCGCTATTGTATACGAATTTTCCATTCTAATGTGTGCGCGATAAATGCTTTCAAACATGAATTATTCGGAATCGATAGGAATATTTTCTGTGCTGCCGGCTGAGATTAATGCGCGTTGTGCTTGTAATGAAATACCGGCAGGCCCAGTTTCAGGCGGAGCGCCAGCATGCGCATGGTAAAGCCGAACAACAGCGTGGCAATCACCACCACATCGTGGTTACTGACATAGTTCTGCAGGGCGATATACAGCACAGCAGAAGCAAATGAGACCCCGGCGTACAGCTCTTTCTGGAACACCAGCGGGATGCGCTTACAGAACATATCGCGTAACACGCCGCCAAAGACGCCCGTTACCACGGCAGCGATACAGGCGATCACCGGGCCTTCACCCATATCCAGTGCAATCTGAGCACCGATGATGGAGAACACCACCAGGCCAAGCGCATCGAGCACGAGGAACAGGCGGCGCAGATGCGGCATCACGGGGGCAACGATGGTCGTTAGCACCGCGGCGATGGCAACAATAATCACGTATTCCGGGTGTTTAACCCAACCCAGAGGATAGTGGCCGAGAAGGATATCGCGTACCGAACCGCCGCCGAGCGCCGTGGCAGTGGCAATGATGATGACGCCAAACGTATCCATCCGGCGACGTCCGGCCGCCAGCGCGCCCGTCATCGCTTCGGCGGTGATCCCGATGAGATAAAGAATATGTAGCAGCATAATCGCCCTCGCAAGTCAGAGCGGCAGATTAGCGATTTGTGCGGTGGATCACGATTGAGATTTTCTAAGGCAAATGGAATAGGATTAGTTTTTGTTATTTGAAATGACAGCTATTAGCCATGTTAAGGCTATTTTACTTTGTTAATGGATTAGTAAAAGTATGCTGTTTAATGCGCGTTGAAGTCATTAAATTGAAAAGCCCGGCGTGAACCGGGCCAGAGCGCTTATTCGATATTCTGAATCTGCTCGCGCATCTGTTCAATCAACACTTTCAGCTCGATGGCGGAGGTGGTGACTTCACTGTTGATGGATTTAGACGCCAGCGTGTTCGATTCGCGGTTGAACTCCTGCATCATAAAGTCGAGGCGACGACCCACAGCCTCTTTCTTTTTAAGGATGTTCCAGGTTTCTTTCACATGGGCTTCGAGACGATCAAGCTCTTCAGAAACGTCGATACGCTGCGCCATCATGACCAGTTCCTGCTCGAGGCGATTGTTCTCCAGCTGAACTTGTGCATCTTCAAGCTTCGAGACCAGGCGCTCGCGCTGCCACTGGAGAATTTCAGGCATGTGAGCACGGACTTTGACAACTTCGGCGCTAACGCCATCAAGACGTTGTTCGATGAGCGCTTTCAGCGCGGTGCCTTCAGTTTCACGGGCAACGATGAAATCATCCAGGGCGCCCTCAAGGGCAGAGAGGATTTCAGCGGTGATGGCATCAAGATCTTGCTCCTGAGCGGCCATTACGCCCGGCCAACGCAGAATATCTACCGGGTTAACTTCACCCTCGTCGCTCTGCATTTTGACCCAGTTGGCCGCATTGACCAGCTGTTTCGCCAGCTTTTCGTTCAGGATGAGCTCACCTGTAGCGCTCGGATCTTGTTCGAAACGCAGGGTGCACTCAACCTTGCCACGCGTCAGACGGGCACGGATACGTTCACGAACAACCGGCTCCAGGCTTCGGAACTGCTCCGGCATGCGGAAGTAAGTTTCGAGATAACGCTGGTTTACCGAGCGCAATTCCCACGCGGCACTGCCCCATTCACCTTTGATTTCACGACGGGCGTAGGCGGTCATACTGCGGATCATAGACGTTCCTGTTTTTAAAGGAGAGATGGGGGGATTATAGCTAGCGGGGCTTTCTCATGATAGGAATAAGCGCGTTTAATCCGTATAATACGCGCCACATTCGTTTTAAGCCGGAGATATCATCATGCGTCCAGCAGGCCGTAGCGCTCATCAGGTGCGTCCCGTAACCCTGACCCGTAACTACACCAAACACGCTGAAGGCTCTGTGCTGGTCGAATTCGGTGATACCAAAGTGCTTTGCACTGCCTCCATTGACGAAGGCGTGCCACGTTTTCTGAAAGGACAGGGCCAGGGCTGGATCACCGCCGAATACGGCATGCTGCCGCGTTCCACCCACACCCGCAACGCCCGTGAAGCGGCGAAAGGCAAGCAGGGCGGCCGTACCATGGAAATTCAGCGTCTGATCGCTCGCGCGCTGCGCGCTGCCGTTGACCTGAAAACGCTGGGTGAATTCACCATTACGCTGGACTGCGATGTCATCCAGGCTGATGGCGGCACGCGTACGGCATCTATTACCGGTGCCTGCGTGGCGCTGGCTGATGCTCTGAACAAACTGGTTGCTGCCGGTAAGCTCAAAACCAACCCAATGAAGGGTATGGTTGCAGCGGTTTCCGTCGGTATCGTTGCCGGTGAAGCGCTGTGCGACCTGGAATACGTTGAAGATTCCGCCGCAGAAACTGACATGAACGTGGTGATGACCGAAGATGGTCGCATCATCGAAGTGCAGGGAACGGCAGAAGGCGAACCGTTCACCCATGAGGAACTTCTTACCTTGTTGGCTTTGGCCCGAGGGGGAATCGAATCCATTGTCACGGCGCAGAAAGCGGCATTAGAAAATTAATAAGAGGGCGACTGATGAGTCGCCCTTTTTTTGTCTGTAGAAAACAGGATGAGGAGCGAATCCATGAAACCGTATCAGCGCCAGTTTATTGAATTTGCGCTTAACAAGCAGGTACTAAAGTTCGGCGAATTCACGCTGAAATCCGGGCGCAAGAGCCCCTATTTCTTTAACGCTGGGCTGTTTAATACCGGGCGCGATTTGGCGCTGTTAGGCCGTTTTTACGCTGAAGCGCTAATGGATTCTGGCATCGATTTCGACCTGCTGTTTGGTCCGGCCTACAAAGGCATCCCGATTGCCACAACTGCTGCTGTCGCACTGGCTGAACATCACGATCGTGATGTGCCATATTGCTTCAACCGCAAAGAAGCCAAAACCCATGGCGAAGGCGGCAACCTGGTGGGCAGTCCGCTCGAAGGCCGAATCATGCTGGTTGACGATGTGATCACCGCGGGAACGGCTATTCGTGAGTCGATGGAAATCATCCAGGCTAATGGTGCAACGCTTGCGGGTGTGCTGATTTCGCTGAACCGCCAAGAGCGCGGGCGCGGTGAAATCTCAGCGATTCAGGAAGTTGAGCGCGACTATGGCTGTCAGGTGATTTCTATCATTACTCTGAAAGACCTGATTGCCTACCTGGAAGAAAAGCCGGAAATGGCCGACCATCTGGCGGCAGTGCGCGCGTATCGCGAAGAGTTTGGCGTATAAAAACGAAACCGGGCATCGCGCCCGGTTTTTTTACTGGAGTTGCGCCGCAACCAGCGGCCAGCGGGCATCAAAATCTTCCGTTGGGCAGTATTTGAATTCACTGCGCACAAAGCGGGAAAGCATCCCTTCACAGAACGCCAGAATCTGGCCAGCCAGCAGCGTTTCATCGTTAACGTAGCCTTCGCCTTCGCGCATTTTCTTTTCGCGTAACACCTGACGCAGTTGAGCTTCAATGCGTTCGAACAGCTGGTTGATGCGACCCTGAAGTCTGTCCTGCTCAAACATCAGAGCGTGACCGGTCAGAATGCGAGTCAGGCCAGGATTACGTTCACCGAAGCCGAGGATCAGTAACACTATCAGGCGCAAACGCGCGTGGGTGTCTTTTTCATCTTTCAAAATCAGATTGATACGGGTGATCAGACTGTCTTCGATGAACTCGATCAGGCTGTCGAACATCCGGGTTTTGCTTGGGAAATGGCGATACAACGCCGCTTCGGAAACGCCCACTGAGGCGGCCAGCTTTGCGGTAGTAATACGTTGACTACCATCGCTGGATTCAAGCATAAGCGCCAGAGATTGAAGTATTTCTTCGCGACGATTCCGTTTCGCGGTTTGTTTTTCTGCCATGTTTTCAAATACCCCTGAAAATAAACACTCGTCAGGCGGACATCCACACAACGACCGCAAACAAGCGCTTGCGGTGATGTTATTGCATTTTTTCGCTGCAGGATGCTGCTTCAGAACGGCTTATTTGCGTCCTGAATGGCCGAAGCCGCCTTCGCCACGATCGGTGGCGTCAAACTCTTCCACCAGGTTGAACTCTGCCTGAACGACAGGGACAAACACCATCTGGGCAATACGCTCACCCGGCTCGATGGTAAAGCTCTGCTGACCACGGTTCCAGACGGAAACCATCAGCTGGCCCTGATAATCAGAATCGATAAGGCCAACCAGATTACCCAACACGACACCGTGTTTATGGCCGAGACCGGAACGCGGCAGGATAACGGCTGCCAGGGAGGAATCCGCGATATGAATAGCCAGGCCGGTTGGCAGCAGCGTGGTTGCGCCAGGAGCCAGTTCTACGGCTTCATCAAGACAGGCTCGCAGGTCAAGTCCGGCAGAGCCGGAGGTGGCGTATGTTGGCAGCGGGAATTGCTCGCCAACACGCGGGTCCATAATCTTAACGTCGATTTTTTTCATCATAACGGGTAACGATCTCGTCCAGTAGTAGTTGGCCCAGGAGTTCCTTTCGCGCAAGCGGTAGGACTTTGTCTCCATCCTGCCAGAAAAGGTGTAATGCGTTGTTGTCGCTATTAAACCCTTGATTTTCTTGCGATACATCGTTCGCGCAGATCAGATCAAGGTTCTTGCGGGCTCGCTTTTGCTGCGCATATTCTTCCACATTATTTGTTTCTGCGGCAAACCCTACGACATAAGGACGAGAGGTCGTCAGCGCAGCGACGCCTGCAACGATATCCGGATTTTTAACCATTTTTATCGTTAATTCATCGCCTTGCTTTTTAATCTTCTCGTCCGAAATGGCTGCTGCACGATAGTCAGCAACCGCTGCACAGCCAATAAAAATGTGCTGATTTTGCGCATTTTTCTGGACCGCAGCGTCCATTTCCAGCGCCGTCGTAACATCGATGCGCTGAATGAATGGCGGCGTAGCCATTGAAACAGGGCCACTGACCAGTGTGACGTTCGCACCACGCTGTGCCGCCGCTGCGGCAATCGCGAAGCCCATTTTACCGGAACTGTGGTTGGTGATGTAACGCACCGGATCTAACGGTTCGCGGGTAGGGCCTGCGGTAATCATGATATTGAGATGTTGCAGGTCTTTGACAGGCGAAAAATGCGTTGCCGCCATTTCGACAATCA
>Ga0209281_1000459_pt1 | contig 57396 bp, 54 predicted proteins | sample MedtruBG_FD_187514 | JGI IMG/M metagenome (GOLD analysis project Ga0209281, IMG submission 187514) | Root nodule microbial communities of legume samples collected from California, USA - Medicago truncatula BG (SPAdes) (version 2) | ecosystem: Host-associated > Plants > Roots > Nodule | place... | reverse complement strand
GGCCGCAGCGCCAAAATAGCCGTTGCACTCGTGAGACTTGGGCTCACGGTAACCGGTGTGCGGGATCCGGTTCAGCTGCGGAAAAGCAGTTCTGAAACCACATCCGAAGTGCTGCGATGTCAGTGCGCTGTTCCAGCCCCAAGGCGCAGGCAAAATGATAGGCGTCGCCGGCGAGTGATTGCGTGAATGGGGCCTCTAGCAAACCAGTAGCAAGTGCATCGGCTACGAGCACTCGACTGGCGATGACCACGCCTTGGCCGGCAATGGCCGCCTGGACGGCTAGCATGCTATCGGGAAATCGGGGGCCGGCACTGGTATCAAGGTCGGTGATGCCGGCCTGTTCACACCAGCGATTCCAATCGGGTTTCGGCGCCGGGCGGCTTCGCCCGTCGATGTGGATCAATGTGACGCGCCGCAGATCGCCAAGTTGCGATAGACCGAGGCTCGGGCTGCAAACCGGCGTCATCGCGTCGCTGCAAAGTTGCATACTGGCTGTGCCAGCGAATGGACCACGCCCGTAACGGATCGCGGTCTCGATGCCCCCGGAGCGCAATTCCTCGACCTTATTCGATGCGTGCAACCGTAAGTCGATATTCGGGATGGTTTGGCGCAGCGCATCCATCCGCGGCACCAGCCAGTGACTGAGAAACGCTATCGTTGACGTCAGGGTGACCGTTGTCGGCGCCGTCTCAGCCAGCAGTCGTGTGACGACCCGCTCGATTTCGCCAAAACCGGCGGCCGTCGCCTCGTAAAGCGCCTTACCCCGCGGCGTCAGCGTCACGGCTCTGGGCGTCCGGTCCAGAACGCGCAGGCTCATATAGGCTTCGAGCTGTTTGATCTGATGGCTGATTGCCGTGGGGGTGACCAAAAGCTCTTCGGCTGCGGCCTTAAAGCTCGCGAGGCGCGCGGCGGCTTCAAAAGCGCGAAGCGCGGAAAGGGGAGGCAAACGCGGGCGGTGCATGCTGAATCCAATTCATCTTAGAGCTGAGGATTCGGATTTTTATCGTTTAATAAGAATGGGCTACAGTGATGAAGGCTACGATACACCAAATCTAACTCATTAAAGTCGAGGTGCAAAATGGTAGAACTGATCGCAGGTCTCATCGATGTATTTGCGGATGTGCCGCTGACGGGGAATCCGCTGGCCGTGGTACAGGACGCGGACGGCCTGACGGATGACCAGATGCGACGGATCGCAGGCGAGTTCAATCAAGCCGAAACCACATTCCTCATGCGGAGCACACGGGCGGACTGGAAACTGCGATCATTCACTGCGAGCGGTGCAGAGGTGTTCGGTGCGGGTCACAATGCACTTGGGGCGTGGCTCTGGCTCGCAGAGAATGGCGACCTCGGTTCGCTGACCGCGGCCCGAACCTTTCAGCAGGAGATCGGTAGAGATGTTCTGCCGATTGAGCTCGAGTCGGTCGGCGGTCGCATCCACGGCCGCATGCGCCAGGTGCCTTTGCGCTTGTCGGATCCGCTGGATGACGTCGCGCCTCTGGCTGACGCCCTCGGCCTCGATCCCAGAGACATTTTGCCCGAACCGCCTGCACGTCCGGCCGATACCGGAGCCACGCACCTTATGGTGCGCGTCCTGAATGTGGATTCCGTGGACAGAGCGCTGCCGGTCGCCGACAAATTGCTCGCCGTTCTTGAGAAGACGCCTGCGGAGGGCTGCTACATCTATGCCCTCGATGCTGATGCGCCGGATACCGCTTACGCTCGGTTTTTCAATCCCTCCGTCGGCCTCTGGGAGGATGCTGCAACGGGGACCGCAGCCGGCCCTCTGGCGGCCTATCTTGCCGCCACGGGAAACCTCACGAACAACGAACTGGTAATCGAGCAAGGCACCAAAATGGGCCGCCGCAGCATTCTGCGTATCCGACTTGCTCCCCTGCCGGAACTCTCCGGCGCCGGGATCGTCGTGGTCAAAGGAGTGATCCGGCTTTAGAGATCTTCCAGGAAAAGTGTGTAGCGGTTTCCGTGACACGCGTAGCCTCATGGACAGAGCGCCTCAGTGTTTCAATGAAACACTGAGGCGCTCTGGTCTTCCCGGAATTCTGCCGTCGAATCTGTCACATTGAACGACAGGAACTCGGCGTGCTCTCAAAAGCGCTTTTACGCACGCTCATTGAGATCGTCCATCGATCAAAGCACGGATACGTTTTCCGCCTTCGATTTTCCGGTCTTGCGATCTTGACCGACGTCGTAGCTGACTTTGTCACCCTCTTTCAGCGAACCGCCGTGTTGCAAGGCAGACACGTGAACGAAGACGTCCGTTCCGCCATCCTCAGGCGTGATGAAGCCAAAACCCTTGTCGTCGTTGAAAAATTTAACAGTACCTTTAGGCATGATAGTCCCTCCTTGCTCGCGCACTTTTGGCTCGCGTGCCGAACCTACAGCGCGAATGCTTTCCGATCAATGTCAGCAGCCTTTATGATCATTCCCACGTGTGATTACTTCGGTGACGAGGGATGACGGTCTCGTTTAGGCTGAGCTTGAATCCATGAAAGCGTTCCTTGGGATCAAAGCCGGTCATCCTGGAAATTGATACTTGTCAACTGATGCGATTCAGGGAAATCTCCGCCGGCTTCCGGGAGGACGACCATGGCAGACAACATTCACACGCCTGAGCAGGCAAGCCGCCGCGAGTGGGTTGGCCTGTGCGTCCTGTCCATCGCATGCCTGATCTACTCGATGGACTTGTCGGTGCTGTTCCTCGCGGTGCCCGCGATCGTTGCGGACCTCGATCCGTCCGCATCGCAACTGCTCTGGATAAATGACATCTATGGCTTCATGGTCGCGGGCTTTCTCGTGACCATGGGAACGCTGGGAGACCGGATCGGTCGCCGGCGGGTGTTGCTGATGGGCGCTTTTGCTTTCGGCGTCGCATCCGCCTTCGCGGCTTTCTCAAATACCCCGGGGCAACTCATTCTGGCACGGGCCCTGCTTGGCATCGCCGGTGCGACGATCGCTCCCTCCACTCTGTCGCTCATCGTCAATCTCTTCAAAAATGAGGCGGAGCGGAACAGGGCGATCAGCATCTGGGGCACGGCCTTTGCGCTGGGCGGCCTCGTTGGCCCCCTCATCGGCGGAATTCTGCTACAGTATTTCCACTGGGGATCGGTGTTCCTGATCAACATACCAGTCATGCTCCTGCTTCTGGCGGTCGCCCCGTTTCTGCTGCCGGAATACAAGAACAATGATGCCGGCCGACTGGACTTATTGAGTGTCGTGCTTTCGCTCGCCACCGTTCTGCCGATCATCTACGGTTTCAAGCATATGGCTGCCGACGGCTTCCAGCTTGCCCAAATCGTCTACATCGGCTTGGGGCTTCTGGTCGGCCTCCTGTTTGTGAGGCGCCAGCGGCGCCTCAGCGATCCGTTGGTCGACCTCGCGCTCTTCCGGGTACCAGCGTTCACGGCCTCTCTGATGGTAAACCTCGCCGGTGTCTTCTTCGTCTTCGGCGTCTTTCTGTTTCAGAACCTCTTCCTGCAGCTTGTGCTTGGTCTGTCACCATTGGAAGCTGCACTTTGGTCTGCGCCATCGGCCCTAGTCTTCGCTGTCATGTCTTTCCAGGCCTACCGCTTCACCAACCGCTTCGGACCCGTCAGAACAGTGCTCGGCGGGCTTTTGGTCAATGCAGCGGGAGCTGCCGCCATGGCTATCGCCGCCTACGCCGAGAGCTTGATCGGGATCCTTGGCTCCAGCATGATCATCGGCTTCGGCTTCGTTCCGGTCGTCCTTACCACGACCGGCCTGATCGTCGGGACTGCACCGCCCGAACGGGCAGGCTCGGCTTCGGCCATATCGGAGACGAGCGCTGAATTTGGAGGCGCATTGGGCATCGCGGTGCTCGGCAGTTTGGCGACCCTGATCTATCGTATGGCGATGAACCGCGCCGACCTGAGCAGCCTCAATCCCGTGCAAGCCGAGGCCGTTTCTGCGACTCTTGCCGGCGCAGTCGAGACAGCTCGGTCGATGCCAGGTTCAACTTCCGCTGTCTGGCTGGAGACAGCGAAAGGCGGCTTCTCACTTGGCTTTGCCATCTGTTGCGTCGTTGCAACGGTGACGCTCCTTCTTCTCGCGATCGTCGCCCGGCGGGTATATGCCACCGCACACATCGACGAGAGCACATTGGCCCCTCATTAGACCACGATGATTTAGGATGGCAGGCAGAGAGGAGCGGGTAGTGTCCTCATCGGAGTCGGCGGATAGAATGGATTGAGCCGGTCTCGCCCAAACCTTTTGGCCTCGCCAACGTTCTACCTCCTTAATCGAAGGAGGTACCAATGAAATCCGAAACCGGGCAGAAGCAGCGCGATATCCAGAAACAGGTTGAAGGGGCCGACAAGAAGGAAAAGCCGAAGACCTCAGGAGCCATGCAGGCGGGCGCTCGACGTTATCCAGAGCCGCCATTCCCAAAGGTGCATCAGGACAAGCCAGGCTCAGAGGCTGATCTCCCCGTCGCGCCAATGTATGATGCACCGTTTTACAAGGGCTCAGACAAGCTGAAGGACAAGGTGGCGCTGATCACGGGGGGTGACTCCGGCATCGGTCGGTCGGTGGCAGTCCTCTTTGCCCGTGAAGGGGCGGACGTCGCCATCGTGCATCTCGATGAATCTCAGGACGCAGATGACACAAAGGCTGCTGTTGAGAAGGAGGGACGCAAGTGCCTTGTGATCAAAGGCGACGTCAAGGATGCGAGCTTCTGCCGAAAGGCAGTGGAAAAAACGGTGATCCAGCTTGGTCGCCTCGACATCCTCATCAACAACGCCGCCTTCCAGGTTCACACTCGTGACATCGAGGACCTGACCGACGAGCACTTCGACGAAACGCTGAAGACGAACCTCTACGGCTACTTCTACATGGCAAAGGCCGCTATTCCGCATTTGAAGAACGGCTCGGCAATCATCAACACTGGATCCGTCACGGGCCTTACCGGCTCGAAGGAACTTCTGGACTACTCCATGACCAAGGGGGGAATTCATGCCTTCACCCGTGCACTTTCGGGACATCTCGTGCCCAAAGGTATCCGCGTGAACGCCGTCGCCCCCGGCCCCGTCTGGACGCCTCTCAATCCATCGGACAAAGAGGCTGAAGATGTGGAGAAGTTCGGTTCCCAAACGCCAATGAAGCGGGCAGCGCAGCCAGAGGAAATTGCTCCGGCCTACGTCTTCCTCGCCTCTCCGCAAATGTCGAGCTACATCACGGGCGAGATTCTTCCGATCGTCGGCGGTTATTGATCTCGTCTTATAATCTCAGCGCTCTGGTTCAAATCGCCTCAGGGTGAGGGGAGAACTATCTGTCTCACGGTCGGCTAAGTGCGGAATTCCCGAAGGACCGTAGCGGCGGGAATGCCGCTTCGGTACTTTGGTAGGCGCTGCGGGTCAGCCTGGGGCGTCCAGGCAGGCCTCTTTCCATGCATGACCGAGTAGTCGGGAGGGAGATTGTCCTCCCCAATTTCTCGGGGGCTTTCGGCGGTTCGTTTTCTCCAAGTCACGGGACCAGCAGTGATATCCGGGCGGTCGTTTGCCGGTCCCGATAGCCGCGTTGGACGAGCTGAAGCCCGGCGGTCTCTGTCGCGATGTTCTATACGCTACCGTATATTGACGTATCTGCAACGGTGTAGTATACGCCGCCGTATAGTACGGATGGGTCATCACGATGAGAACGGACTTAGTCAATCGCCCTCAAGATGGGAGCGCCGGCCGCAGCGCACTTCTGGTGGCATCCGCAGTCAATGCCGTTGCCGCCATTTACCACATCATTGGCGGGACGCCCGAGGTGATGTACCCCGTCTACTCGGCCAATCTGCCACCCTCCTCGGCCGGTGTGCTCGACATCTTGTGGTACCAGATGGCGGCGCTGATAGTGGGCAGTGCTGTGGCCACGCTGGTGGCGGCATTCCGTAGCGACTGGCGCTGGCCGGTAGCCTGGATAATCGGAGGCCATTTCCTGGTGGTTTCGGGTATCTGCCTGTTCTTCACCTTTGTCTGGTTCGGAAACCCGTGGGGCCTTATTCAATGGGCGATCTTCGGCCCGGTAGGCCTCATCATATTTTGGGCGGCCGCCCGTCCGGCGGAAAGAGCCGGCGCTCCAACCCTTTGAAACGACGCACTTCCGAACGGAAAACCGTTACACACTTTTCTGGAAGTGCCTAGCTTCGGCAGACGGGGCGGTGCGTGAGGCGGGTCGAATGGCAGATAAACAAGGTGGTCCAACAAAGGCCGATTGGGTCGCGGCCGGATTATCTGCTCTGACAGCCGGAGGCATTGAGGCGGTCAGGGTGGAACGTTTGGCCGTGATTCTTGGCGTGAGCAAAGGCCCGTTCTACTGGCGCTTCAAGAGTAGAGGCGAGCTTCTCGAGGCAATCATAGAGTTTTGGAAGCGTGACTTCACCGCCGATCTAATCGAACAGACTAGTCACTTCGACACACCGCGTAAACGCTTGGAGGCGTTGGCAGAACTCGCCGCCGTATCGACGTCTGGTGCTTTGGACGTTGCGAAAACAGAGTGCGCGCTTCGGGCGTGGGCGGCACAGGACCCATTGCCAAGGGCGGCAGTGCGGGAGGTGGATGCGATACGCACCAAACACCTCACGGAGGAGTTCAAACTTCTTGGCGCGCCGCACCCGTTGGCGGAACAACTTGCGAAAGCCATCTACCTGGCGCTCTTGGGGCTTTATACGGTTCGCCAATACACGCCGGAGCTCGCCGACGAGCAATCATATCTGACCGCCGTGAGGATCGCGCTCGACGCTGCACAGATACAGTCTCACTCGACCGAAGTCAGCGCGGCGAAAAGCAGGCTTGAGCCAGACATCTAAACACGTGGAGCAATTTTGCTTCGCTATCTGATCGCTAAGCCGCCTTCTGGTCGTCGGCCCGAGATAGCTTACGTAGCTGCGGCGGGCGCGACATCGTGATCCGACATCAAAGGTCTACGCGCCCCGCCATTGTTTCTTCCAACGGGTAGCCCGTCTCCAGAAGAGATTTGACGCTAGCAATGAGATGAGGCCATCCCTTCGACATAGCAGCGATGGCAACGGGAGTTTTCCACTTCGGATTATTGGAGGACCGTCAGCTTTACCGACGTGTCGATCATCTTCGATGACGTAGCTAACCTCGGAATGCCCCTCCTGGCGGAGGTCCTCATGAAGCTCGTCGCGCCAGGAAATCACAAGCCTATTCGGTCGATCCGCCTCAATGACCTCTCCGGAATCCGCTGGCCGCCCATCCGGAGCAACCAGCCGCCATGGAGAGCCCCGCGACCAATCGCTTTCTTGCCAAGTGCCCGCCCAATACTGCCTGGTAACCTCCTGGATCGCGAGGGCTTGCCAAGGAACGTCGGGGCTGCAGCGGATGTAGGTGGAATATGTGAAACGTTCCTCATCGCCCGGTTCCTTTCGGTGGTATTCAGCGGGAGCCGGAGTTCGTCACGCCTCAGAAGCTAGCGCGATTTCCATTTCACGCTCAGCCACGGCATGAAGGGCCCAAAAGTCAGGAATGCTTATTCCAGCGATCCGTTTCTCAAGGACCGCAAGATGTGCGTGCCAGCCACCACCGAAGTTGAGCGCATCCTCAGAGCCACGAAGACCCGTGTGGGTCAGGACTAAGCGTGTTGTTCCGCTGTCAATCTCGGTCAGCGCAAACGTGACTTCCCCCGCCTTGCCGTCTTCCCATGTGAAGGCCAGGAGATGAGGTGGTTCATAGCGAGTAATGCGTTCGTGCCAGCGATGGCCAACATACGGTTTGTACCGGTCCGGCGTGGGAACGACCTCGTCCGAGAGACGGTCGTGATCCATGGTCAGCCCGAAGGCGCCGCCAACCTGCAGGTCCGTTGGACCCGACATGAACCAGCGCGCGCGGAGCTCGGGATCAACCAGGTACTGCCAAACGGTAGCGGCAGGTGCCGCGAGGATTCGTTCAAAGCGAAGCATGTCGGGCGAGATCTTGTCTGCAGTCATTGATTCAGCTCCTCCTTTAGGGCCTGTTCAAGCGCGTCAAGGCGAACGTTCCAGAACCGCTGCCACTGGGCGAGCCAGTCATTCGCCTCTTTCAAATTCCCGGCGTTCAGCCGGCAGATATTCTGGCGGCCAACCTTGCGTCGTTCGATGAGGCCGGCTCGCGCCAAGATCGCGACATGTTTTGCAGCGCCAGCGAGCGTCATCTGATAGGGCCGGGCGAGTTCGCTGATAGGCTTCTCACCAGATGTCAGAGCGGCAAGCATTCCCCTCCGGGTGGGATCCGCAAGGGCAGCGAATGTCAGAGTCAGCTTTTCGTCAACCATATGGTTTAGTATTGCTGAAACGGAAAAATGTCAACCGATTGGTTGAGCATTACCGGTTCGCATTTTCGCGGGGAAACAGCTCCTTCGACATGAAGGACCGTTCGAAGGTCCGCCGCGGGCGGCACCGATGGCCGGCCGAAATCCTGGTGATCGAGATTGCAGAAGACGTGCTCGACGACGAACTTCGCTATCTCCGCCGGAAATCTATCGCTGAAAGGAGGTCGACCCTCCGGTCAGACGATTGACGGCCTTTGGCCGTTTCGCGGAAAACCGTCACAAACTTTTCCTCGAATTGCTCTAAGGCACCTGGGATCCCGTCACGGCGACATAAACTGAATAAAGCGAGCGGGTTGCCGCAATGAACAGGCGGTTGCGCCTTGGACCGCCGAATGTGAGATTGGCGACGGTCTGCGGAACGAGAATCTTGCCGATCAGCTTGCCGGCAGTGTCGAAACAGTGCACGCCATCTCCGGCGCTCGACCAGAGATTTCCGTTCGCGTCCGTCCGGATGCCGTCCGGAATTCCTTTGTCGATGACGCAGAAGACGCGGCCGTTCGCAAGCCGGCCGCCATCCGTCAAGTCGAAGGCGCGTATGTGCCGAGGGAGGCGGTCGTCATGGCTCGCCGATGAATCCGCCACGTAGAGGATCTTTTCGTCGGGCGAGAAGGCGAGGCCGTTCGGCTGGGTGAAGTCCGTCACGACTGCCGAAAGCTCGCCGGTCTTCGGATCGAGCCGGTACACGTTGCGTGTCGGCTGCTCCGGGTCGGCGTGATAGCCTTCGTAGTCGGACATGATGCCGTAGGTGGGATCGGTGAACCAGATTGTGCCATCCGACTTCACCACCACGTCGTTCGGCGAATTGAGCCGCCTGCCTTCGAAGCGATCGGCGAGCACGGTGATCGAACCGTCCACCTCGGTGCGCGTGACGCGGCGCGTGCCGTGCTCGCAGGAGATGAGCCGCCCCCGCCTGTCGCGCGTATGTCCATTGGTAAAATTCGACGGTTGCCGATAGACGGAAACGCCGCCCTCCGGCGTCCATCGCAGAATGCGCTGATTGGGAATGTCGCTCCACAGGAGCTGGTTCGCGTCGTTGAACCAGACGGGACCTTCCGCCCAGCGGCAGCCGGAATAGAGCTCGTCGAGCCCAGCGCTGGTCACGATCATCTGCCGGAAGCGCGGGTCGTGGATTTCGTAGATGGAGGCCTCGGCCATGGCAGTCTTTCCGTTTATCGCATGCCCCGGCGACCGCCGGCGAGCATGATGACGCTGATGATGATGAGGCCGGTCATGATGAGGCGAATGCCTGCGCCGAGCCCATAGGTGTTGAGCATGGACACCACGAGGAACATGAAGAGCGATGCGCCCCAGATGCCGGGCACGTTGGAATCGCCGCCGGCGACCGCTGTGCCGCCGATCACGACGACGGCGATCGACATCAGAAGATATTCCGCGCCCATGTTGAGCGCCGCGCCGCCGGAGAAGCAGGCGAGCAGATAGCCGCTGATCGAAGCGAGCATGGCACAGAACAGGTAGGTGACGAAGCGCGTGCCGTCGACCGGGATGCCTGCCATGCGCGCGGCCGGCATGCTCTGGCCGATGGCCGAGATCCAGCGGCCGTAGATCGTCTTCTCGAGCAGGATCCAGGCGAGGATGGAGATCAGGACAGCGACGATCGCCACGTTCGGGACGCCAAGCGTATTCGTGGTGGTAAATTCCGCAAGCACGCTCGGGGGCTTGATACGAAGACCGCGGTTCGTCCAGATCGCGCCGGACTGGACGACGAAGCTCATGGAGAGCGTTGCGATAATTGGCGGGATGCGCAGCGCCTTGATAAGCGTATAGTTGCAAAGGCCGACGCCAAGACCAATGAAGACGGCAAGGAGAAAGCCGGGCAGGACCATGCCGTTTTCGACATTCATCAGCTTCAGTGCCACCGTGCCGGCGAGCGTCATGGTGGCGGGAACCGAGAGGTCGATGTTTCCGGGGCCGAGGGTGATGACGAACATCTGCCCGATGCCGACGATCACCGAGAAGGCCGCAAAGGTGAGCGCTGCCTGCGACAGTCCGAGCGTGCCGGCGCCGCCCGTCACCATGATCGTCAGGAACCAGACGATAAAGGCGGCAAGCCACGACCAGACCCAGGGTTTGCCGAACTGGCGAATAAGCGCGTTCATCGGCGTTTCTCCCGCCTCTCGAGGCGGTTCAGCATCAGGCGGAGCGCGAGCACGATGATCAGAATCGCACCCTGCGCCCCAATCTGCCAATCCGGTGAGATGCGCAGGAAAGAGAGGAACGAGCCGGCAAGCGTCAGAGTTAGCGCCCCGATGACGGCGCCAATGGGAGAGACGCGGCCGCCTGTGAATTCACCGCCCCCGAGGATGACGCCGGCGATCGACAGCAGCGTGTAGCGCAGCGCGATATTGGCATCGGCCGAAGTGGTCAAGCCGACGAGGGCGATGCCGGCTAGAACCGCAAAGAGGCCGGCGAGGGCATAGGCGGTCGCGCGCGCAGCGACGATCGACCAGCCGGCGCGCTCCACCGAGCGCTGGTTGCCGCCGACGCCACGGATCAGAACGCCGAGCGAGGACCGCTTGACGATGAAATGCGCAATGACGGCGATTATGATGCTGGCGACGATCGCCATCGGGGCCAGGGGCGGCTTGACGGTCATCAGCCACCGCACCCAGTCGGGCGCCTGCCCGCCCGGTGCCGGCAGCAACAGCACCGCAAGGCCGCCCCAGACGAAGCTCATGCCGAGGGTGACGACGATGGACGGCAGGTTGCGCAAATGGATGACGACGCCGATCGCCGCATAGGCTGCGACCGCGCCGGCGAGGATCAGGATGCCGATTGCCGGCGCGTCCCGCAGGAAAGTCGCGGTCACGCAGGCGACGAAGCTGACGAAGGCGCCCATCGAGAGATCGAGATCGTTCACCGCCATCACGAGCATCTGCGCGACCGTCGCGAGCGCGATCGGCACGGCCAGGTTGAACAGCAGGTTAAGGCCGATATAGCTCATGGCGCGCGGTTGCAGCCAGAACACCGCGGCCAGCAGCAGCGACAGCGATAGAGCGGGAATGACAAGGCGAATGGCGTCGGAGGACAGGCGGAACGTCATGCGGTCCCCTCGAAGGAGGCGGAGATAATGTTCGCTTCGTCGACGGCATCGCCGCCGAGTTCGGCCGTGATGCGGCCCTCGCGGAACACATAGACCCGGTCGCAGAGGCAAACCTCGTCCATTTCCGTCGAGTACCAGATGAAGGTGCGCCCGGCCGCCGCCTCCTCGCGTATGATCGCATAGACTTCCTGCTTGGTCCCGACGTCCACGCCGCGCATCGGATCGTCCATCAGAACGATTGGTGCGCGCGTGGCGAGTGCACGGGCGAAGAGCACCTTCTGCTGGTTGCCGCCGGAAAGCGACAGGATGCGGTTATTCAAATCGGGCGTGCGTATTTCGATCCGTTCTTTCCAGGCCGTTCCCCTCGTCTTTTCGCCGGCCTCGAGGACGAGACCGCGGCGGGACATGTCACCGAGCGAGGCGATGGAGAAGTTACGCAGGATGCTCCACAGTTCGAAAACCCCATTGAGGCGGCGGTCGCCGGCGACGAAGGTGACGAGCGGATTACCCTGCGGCAGCCAGTTGCCGGACCGGGCGGCATGCAGCGCGAGGAGGAGTTCGGTCTGTCCGTGGCCAGCCAGGCCAGCGAGGCCGATGATCTCGCCGGTGCGCGCCGTGAATGGAATACCCGCTGCCTGATGGGACAGAATGACTGGTGTCGCGGATTGGTCGCGCACCGGTCGCTGCCGCGTTTCCGCCTTCGCTACGCTCCCCATTGCCTCCACGAGCCCATGATGGTCGAAGCGGCGCGCCGGACGTTCGGCGACGACGCGGCCGTCCTTCATGACGACGATACGGTCGGCGGTCTCGAGGATCTCGTGCAGGATATGCGAGATGAAGATGACGGATCCGCCCGCGGCGATGAAGCGGCGGACATGGTCGAGCATCTGACGGGCGAGGCTTGCATCGAGCGACGATGTCGGTTCGTCCAGGATCACCAGCCGCGCGGGAGTGCCGGCATCGGAAAAGGCCAAAGCGATTTCGACCATCTGCCGTTCGGCGATCGAAAGATCTCCCACAGTCCGGCCGCTGTCGATGCCATGGCCGGGGAAGACCGCGTCGAGGCTCTTCTCGATGATCTTCGCAGCCCGCAAACGCCAGCCGAATCCGCCGAGAGTGCGATGTACAAGACGGGTGTTCTCAACGATGGAGAGGTTGGGGCAGAGGGACAGCTCCTGAAAGACGCAACGCACGCCTCGGTCGCGGGCGGCATTGATGCCGTAGCGTTCCTGCCGCTCGCCGTCACTCGTGACGATTCCGTGGTGCGGCGTGAGGCCGCCATTGATCACGCTGACGATCGTGGACTTGCCGGCCCCATTATGTCCGACGAGCCCAACGCATTCGCCGGGCATGACACGAAGCGTGACGCCGTCGAGCGCCTTGACTGCGCCGAAGCTCACTTTGGCGCCGTCGACCGCAATGATCGCCTTCGCTACGTCGTCCATACTGCTCGCCATCATCTGCTCAACAAGACTGCCGCGCGGTCATCTACGGCCACGCGGCAGCCACCGGGAGATTTCACTTTGCCGACTCGATGACCTTGATCGCGTCTTCCTGCGTGTACTCCACATTGGCGACGCCACCGGCCTGCGTATTTGCGAGGTTCGCTTCGAGATTGTCCTGATCTATGCGCAGAAAGGGAACGACGAGGTCCTTCTTTACCTCCTTGCCGTCGAGGATCTGCTGGGCGACCCAGAAGGCGAGAGTGGAGACACCAGGCGCTATCGAGACCGACATGGTCTCATAGCCGTTCGCATCCTTCTGCTCTTTCCACCATTTCAGTTCATCCTCGCGATTGCCCATCACGATGATCGGCATCTTCCGGTCGGTCGCGGCGATGGCCTGCGCGGCACCATAACCGTCTCCGCCCTGCGTCACCACGCCGACAATGTCAGGCAAGCTCGGCAGGATGCCGGCAACGGCCTTCTGCGCCACGTCTTGCGCCCAGTCTCCGTGCACGGAGCCGGCGATCTTGAACTGGGGGAACTGCTTGACGCCCTCATGGATGCCGGCCGAGATCTCGTCGTCGACGAATACGCCGGCAAGGCCGCGGATCTCGAGCAGATTGCCGCCGTCCGGAAGCTTGTTCGAAAGATACTCGACCTGACTGCGGCCCATTTCCTTGAAATCGACGGCAATGCGCCAGGCGCAGGGTTCGGTCACGATGCCGTCGAAGGAGACGACGGTAATGCCGGCATCGCAGGCCTCCTTGACCGCGCCGTTCAGCGCTGTCGGGGAGGCGGCGTTCAGCACGATCGCGTCATAGCCCTGCAGGATCATGTTCTGTATCTGCGCGGCCTGTTCCGTTGCCTGGTTCTCGGCGGTGGTGAAGGCGTCGGCCGAGGCGACGATGCCGGCCTTCACGGCTTCGCCCGTCACCTTTTCCCAACTCGTCAGCATGGCCTGGCGCCACGAATTGCCGGCATAGTTGTTCGAAAGGGCGATCTTCTTGGCCGAGGTGTCTGCAAATGCGGAGGCGGGCATCGCGGCGCAAGTGATCGCGGCCGATGCCAGAAGCATCTTACGGATGGTCATGTCTCTCTCCCTCATGATCGCCTGGCAGGCGATCGCTTCACCCGTCCCGGCCAATCGGTTCGAGTGAGATTGTTCTTGCACTGAGCTTCCTCCTCTCAGTAAGGGCAGGATGCGGGAGATCGGCGGACCTGTACAGGCGCAAGGCGGCAAGATGTTTGCGGGTTTTGCGGTACAAGCTGCGGGTTTACGCAAGACGGCGGCGCTCCCGCGGGCGCTTACTGGCAAAGCGATTGCGGCGGGTTGAGGAGCCTGCCGTTTCTGGAGGAACCCACCATGCTGCATTCCGCACCCGCAGCCATGTTTGATCATTATCTCGGCATCTCCCGGCTGCTTGCGGGCCAGCTCGACTTTCGCTCGGCCATTCGCTCCGTCGCAGCGGAGGTCGCGCACATCATCCCGCACGACCATCTCGATGTCTGTGTGCTCCTCGAGGACGGCAACTATCACACCGCCTATGAGACGGGCATTGAGACCGCCTGGGGCGACCTCGCCGGCGCACCTGTCGTCAACAGTCCGATCCGCTCCCTTCTATGGGGTGAAGTGGACTTCCTGCTGGCCGACGACGCAATGACCGACCCGCGCTTCCATTTCGACGGCGCGTTCAAGCGGCCGATCGTCGAACAGTCGCTGAGGAGCCGTCTGCATGTACCGATGAAGGTGCAGGGCGCGATCATCGCGGCGCTTTCATGTTCCTCGCAGGAAGCGGGTGCCTATACGATGGAGGACGTCGAGCGGGCCCGCATCATCGCAGACCTGCTTACGCCCTATTTCTTCGCGCTGCGGGCGGCCGAGCAAGCGCAACGGTCGGCGATCGTGGAGGCAGAGGCCAGGGCCCGCGAGGAGGGCCTGCGGCTGGGTGCGTTGAAACTCACCGAAGCATTGGAGCAGGAGCGCCAGCGCATCGGCATGGACCTGCACGACCAGACCCTCGCCGACCTGACGCGTCTCGCCCGCAGGATCGATCGGCTGTCGCGCAACGGCGAGGTGGCGCCGGAGGCACTGGAGCCCGTCTCCCGCTCCCTGCAGCATTGCATGCAGGACCTGCGGCAGATCATCGAGCAGGCAAAGCCTTCCGTTCTCCAGCTCTTCGGACTTACCCAGGCGATCGAGCACCACCTGGACCGCTCGACCCGGGACACGGGCTCCATCATCGAATGGGGCCTTGCCGACGAGACGAATGGCGCGCTGGAACGGCTGGAGCCGACCGTCATTGTCGCGCTGTTCCGCATCGCTCAGGAGGCGATCAACAATGCCGTGCGCCACGCTGCTCCGCTTGCCGTCAAGGTGCGGCTCGACGCCGACGACGACCGGTTGTCGATCGAGATTTCGGATGATGGAACCGGACTTGCCAAAACGCGGGGACGGATCGGCGAGGGCATCGACAACATGAAGACCCGGGCGCGACTGATTTCCGCGCGTTTCACGATCGGTCCGGGCCACAATAATCGCGGCACCGTGGTCCGCGTGGTGCTGCCGCTCGCGCCGCACGACTCGGGCTCAATTGAGGAGAGGGCGGAATGAAGGTTCTGATCGTCGAGGACGACCCGTTGCATCGCTCCTACCTGCATGAGGCGGTCAATGCCGCCCTGCCGGAATGCGACACTGTGATCGAGGCGGAAAATGGAACGGTCGGCGAGAAGCTCGCCCGTGAGCATAAATCAGCGCATATCGTCATGGATCTGCAGATGGCGAGCCGCAATGGCATCGAGGCGGCGCGCACGATCTGGAAGGAACGGCCGGAGACCCGCATCCTGTTCTGGTCGAATTACTCGGACGAGGCGTATGTGCGCGGCGTCTCGCGCATCGTTCCGGATGGAGCTGCCTATGGCTACGTCCTGAAATCCGCGTCCGACGAGCGGCTGAAGCTTGCACTGCGCTCGATCTTCATCGAGAGCCAATGCGTCATCGATCGGGAGGTGCGGGGTCTTCAGCAGAAGAGCCTCGGCCAGACGAACGGGTTTAACGATTCCGAATACGAGATCCTCGTCGACATCGCACTTGGTCTTACCGACAGGGCTATTGCCAGGCGCCGCGGCCTGTCGCTGCGCAGCGTACAGAATCGCCTGCAGCAGCTTTACGACAAGCTCGACGTCTACCAGGCCGCTAGCGATGACAATGACGACGGCCGCTTCAATCTGCGTGCCCGCGCATCACGATCGCCTTCCTGCGCAAACTCCTGAACTACAGCGCGCTGGAGCGGGCGGAAGTGGAACTGCAGGAGTGGTTGGACGGAAAATAGTCTCCAGGCGTTGCGAAAGCTTCAGTCTGGCCTTGGTGAACCGCTCTGGAGAACCGTATTCCCTTGCTCTATTTCCTGCTGTGTTATGCCTTTTCACAAAAAAGGTATAACGGCAGGATGCCTCCATGCTGAAGTCGATCGATCTCATGTATCAGGCGATGCTCGCGGAACTGGGGCAGCGGTCGCTCGACGCGGCATGGTCTGCGGACTTTCCCTCGGATGGTCGCTTCACTCCCCTTACGGTGAAGCAGCGACGATATTTGGTATTTCGATCGGCCTGACGGTAAAAGTGGTAGGACACGCGACTATGTAGGTCCTGCGAGCGATCCCGAAATCGCAAAACGTGTCGAGGAGTTCAAAGCGCAAAAGGACGACCTTCGGGCCGGCGTCGAATGGTGTCCACCCTCACCCGCGAAGGCGGAATGGTTGCGCCGGATAGAATGTCGGGGGATGTCATTGAGGCGCTTGCATCCGGGGGCCTGTTCCGGCTCCGGGGTATCCTGATCGGCACAATCGCATTTCAGACTTACGCCGGAGTCCTGTCAGTGCGCCTCCCGGGTCATTCGATCATGACGGGCGACGCGGACGTCGCGCAGGATTTCGCTGTCAGCCGCGAAGTCGGCGACAGCATGCCGCCGATCCTACAATTGCTGCAGTCGGTCGACCCGACCTTTCGGCCTGTCCCACATCGATCCGGACAAGCCGCCTTCTCGAGCTTTCAAAACAAGAATAGCTATAAGGTCGAATTCCTGACGAACCGGTCCTCCGATGACTACATGGACCAGCCGGCAAGAATGCCGGCGCTGGGCGGCGCCAGTGCGGATCCACTTCGATTTCTCGATTTCTTGATCCGCGATCCGGTCAGAACGGTCGTGCTGCACAAGAGCGGAATCCCAGTAACGGTCCCTGATCCGTCTCGGTATGCCGTTCACAAGCTGATCGTGGCCTCGCGCCGCCACAACGACGGCCAAAGTGCGGTCAAGAGGGACAAGGACATCCGGCAGGCTGGGATACTGTTCGAAGCTATTCTGCAGACCCGCCGAAGCTCCGACCTTGCGCTAGTATACAATGAAGCATGGCAACGCGGCGACGCATGGAGGGCAGGCATCCGAGCAGGAGCCGCCATGCTGCCGGACGAAGGCAGGAAGCACCTTAAGGCCTGTCTGAGGACAGGAGCCGTCGAGATCGATGAAGACGTCTCCCTACCGTTTTAATTGCATGGAGTGGGGAAAGGGGGAGTAGTGATTTGGCCAGCGATCATCAGGGACCATCGCAGCGCGGCTTTCTTGATGATTGTGATGCTGCTGCCTCAATGGCTCCCGAGGCCTGAGAACTTTTGGCGTTCGCGAATGTAAGCGATGGCGGCCGCTTCGAGGCTTTTGCACTCCTCCTCGGATTTGAGCAGGGCGGCGTCGTCTATTGATGCTGCACATCGCAGAACGTCGCGCCGCAGGCACGCATGCTCGTAGACCTCGCATAGCTTCAAGAAAGTGAGGTCATGGATCATCCAGGCACTGTCGCGAACATCAGGTGCCGCCAACAGCAGCCGAGCCATTCCAGCCTTCTGCACGTCCATTGTTACGCCCTGTATCCATCGACGAGGTGAATGCGCAATGGCTGTTGCTGAAAAATGGTTCCATGAGTGCACCGAGGCGGCGGCTTCTCGATCACGGCCGGCAAAACAACGAGGGCCGTACCCACTCGTGCGGGAAGCACCGTCATTCCGAGCTTGCTTCAGGTCTATCGCCGGGTTCGATCAATGTTGAAATCTGCTCGATCGGCATTGCAGCCAAGGTTTTGATGTCCTCGGCCAGCGCGGCGAGCTGTGCCGCTATTTCCAAAAGGTCGGAAGCAGAATTTTTCTCGCCGTTGTGATTCGTATCGCGGTCGTCCATGTCCCAATCCCCAAGCAACGGGTGGTTGCATAGCCTCGCGAGTTAAGGTCTGCCGTGGAAATCACAGGACCTCAGTCTTGCAAGGCACCAAACCGAGTGCGGAATCTAGCATGCCGTCTGTTTACGACGATGGGACATTGGTCCGACACCAAAGCGCCAAAGGTCCTACGCCCATACCGGCTGTTCCCAGGATGGGTCGGGGATCGCATTTTTTTGGTTGGACTTGGGGGCTTACTTACCGCAGCGCTTCCATCGGCACCTTGTCCATGTCGGTGAAGCTCATGTTGTCGCCAGCCATCGCCCAGATGAAGGCGTAGCGCCCGGTACCCGCGCCGGAGTGGATCGACCAACCCGGCGAGAGCACGGCTTCATGGTTCTTCAGGACGACATGGCGGGTTTCGCCCGGCTCGCCCATGAAGTGAAAGATTCGCGTCGCCTCCTGCATACCGAAATAGAGGTAGACTTCCATTCGCCGGTCATGCACATGCGCCGGCATGGTGTTCCAGACCGAACCCGGCTCGAACATCGTGAGGCCGACGAGCAATTGGCAGCTCTCGCAGACATCCGGATGAACATATTGGTTGATGGTGCGAGCGTTGGACTCTTCTGCCGAACCCAGGCTCAACTTCTTTGCCATGTCGCGGGTGATGTGCACGGTCGGACAGGAGCGGTGCGCGGGCGCGCTCAGGACGTAGAACAAGGCCGGCGCGTTCGCATCGTCGCTGGCAAAGCCGAGCGCACCACCGCCCATCCCGACATAGAGCGCTTCCTGAAAGCCGAGCACATGATCCTTGTCCCCGACGCTGACCGTGCCGGAGCCGCCGATATTGATGATCGCCGCTTCGCGGCGGTCCAGAAAGCGCTGCGTGCCTGTCTCGGCAATCCGGTCGATCACGAGCCTGTCCGCCGCCGGCACCACGCCGCCGACGATCATGCGGTCAAGATGGCTATAGGTGAGGTTGGCTCGGCCCGGCTGGAAAAGCGCTTCGATGACGAAGCCATCGCGCAGGCCCTGCGTGTTGCGCCTTGCGGCATCCTCAGGCCCGACCACCTGGCGAACTGATACGGAAATAGTCACGGCATCTGCCTCTTGCTTTCGAGGATGGGCATCAGGTGAGCACGACATATTCGGTCAGTTGGCTGATCGTCGTATCGGCCTTCTGCACGTCGAAGACCTTCGTGCCATGGCTCATGATCACGAACCTGTCGCAGACCTGGTAGGCGTGGTAGAGATTGTGCGTCACCAGCACGCTCGAGACATTCTCCGCCTTGAGCTTCAGCACTTGGTTCAACAACGCTTCCGTCTCGCGTACGGAGAGCGCCGAGGTCGGCTCATCGAGGAGCAGCACGCGCTTCTTGAAATAGACGGCGCGGGCGATTGCGACCGCCTGTTTCTGCCCGCCGGAGAGATTGCCGACGAGCGTATCCGGGGAATCGATGCCGGAGATGTGCACGGCGTTCTGCAAGACTTCCATGGCGATGTCGCGCATCTCGCGCTGCCTAAGGAAGCCGAAGCGATCGGTCAGTTCACGGCCCATGAAGATATTGCGGGTAATCGAGAGCGAATCGACCAGCGCGGTATGCTGGTAGATCGTTTCGATGCCGGCATCGGCGGAATCCGAGCGGCAGGAAAAGGTCGTCTTCTTGCCGTCGACGCTGAGATAGCCGTCCGTCGGCTTGTGGATGCCGGAGATGAGATTGACGGTCGTCGATTTGCCGGCGCCGTTGTCGCCCAAAAGGCCGACAACTTCACCCTCGCCGATATGGAAGCTCAGATTGCGAAGCGCGGTCAGCGCACCGAAGCTCTTCGAGATGTTATGCAGTTCGAGAAGATTGGGGGTCGACATCACGCAAGACCTCGCCGCTCGATTAGATGGTTGAAAATGGCGGCCAGCACGATCAGCGTGGCGATGAACATGTCGAGATAGAAGCCGGGTGCCCGCAGGAGAAGCAGGACGTCGGTTATCGTGTGGATGAGCAGCACGCCGAGAAAGATGCCGATGATCGATCCGCGTCCTCCGCGTAGCGAAAGCCCGCCGATGACGCAGGCGGCGATCGCCTGGAGTTCCAGACCCGCACCCTGCCCGGGTTGCACGCTGCCCACGCGGGCCGTGGCAAGAATGCCCGCGACCGCAGCCATGCCGCCCGCAATCGCAAAGGCAATCAGTTTGACGCGGCTGGTATTGATGCCGATCGCCTCGGCCGCACCGCGATTTCCACCCGTCGCGAAGACGTGGTTGCCGAAGCGGTGGCGGTGTAGCAGCAGGTGAAAGCCTATGACGAAGAGGACGATCCAGATGAAGGCGGCGTTCACGCCGAACAGAGTGCCGGAAAAGAGGCTGGTGAAGACCGGCTCCGGGTCGAAACGCACCTGGACGGCACCGTTGTAGAGCAGCACCGCGCCGCGCCAGAAGAGGAGCCCACCGAGCGTGACGATGAAGGACGGCAGGCCGAAGCGCAGGGTGATATGGCCGTTGAGCGAGCCGATCAGCAGGCCGGTCAGAATACCGATAGGTGCTGCGATGAAGGCGCTCAGCCCTGCATTGACGAGCGAGGCCATCAGCACGGCCGTGAACGTGTACACGGAGCCGATGGAAAGGTCGAATTCACCGGCGATCATCAATACGCCGGCTCCGAGCGCGAGGCACCCGAGCACGGGGATCGCCTTCATCAGGATCGTCAGGTTCTGCGGCGAGAGGTAGCGGAACTCGTCCGGATAGAGGAGCGCGCCGGCGATGCAGACAATCTGCAGGGTCATGAAGACGAGAAAGATCGCTCCCGCGGGCATGCCCATGATCTGCTTGAGGACGGATTGTCTCTGGGTCCGCGAGCGTGGCGCGGCACTTTCGGCTAGGACAGGTGTCACGGTCTGGCACTCGATCGTTGGGGAACGGGGAACCGGCCGGGCGCGCCGGCGGGCTCCCACGGAACACGGTTAGCGGTAGCTGCCGATCAGCGGTTTGACCGAACCGATGCGCGACTTGTCGAGGAAGGCGCCCTGACCCGTGTCGATGTCGGTCGGTGTCAGCCCGTATTTCTTGGCAAGCGCGATCTGGGCGATCGGGTAATAGCCCTGCAGATAGGGCTGCTGGTCCATGGTCGCGTACATCGCGCCGGATTCCACCGCGGTTACGATCTCGACCGCAAGGTCGAAACCACCGAATGGAATGTCTACGCCGGCGTCCTTGATGGCGCCGGCGCCGACGGTCGAGGTGACCGAGCCGGTGCCGAACAGCGCCTTCACGTTCGGGTTGGCGATGAGGAATTGCGCGATGATGTTCTGCGCTTCGGCAGGGTCGAGACCAGCACGAACCGTCTCCACCTTGATACCGTTTTCGGTCATCGCCTTCTCGATGCCGCCGCCACGGGCGACCGCAAAGCTCGCTTCCGGAATTTCGCGCGGATTGAAGACGACGTCGCCGGACTTGAGGCCGAATTCCTTGATCATGCGGTTGCCGAGCTCATAGCCGGAGGCAAGCTCGTCCATGCCGACATAGGCCTGGCGACAGTTGCCCTTGGCGCCGTCGAGGTCATCGTTGTTGAAGCCGATGACGATGATCCCGGCCTTGACTGCCGCGCAGATGCTCTCGTCGAAAGCATCCGAACTGGAGATCGCTACGGCGATGCCGTCGACACCGCTGGCCGTCGCGCTCTCGATCAGGTCGTTCTGGCGCACCGGATCGTTGTTGGCATACTGCACGTCGAGGTCGACACCGAATTGAGCGGCGGCGTCTTGCGCTCCCTTCACCACCGGATTAAAGAACTGCACGCTCGGATCGAGATAGATGATCATCGTTGCCTTGACATCTGCGGCGAGCGCAGTCGACGTCAACAAGGTGGCAAGGCCCGCAGCCAGAGCTGCGGTTCTGAGCCTGGTCAGTTTCATTGCGTATCCTCCCTTTGGATGTGCATTGCGGGTCGCAAGACCCAAGTCTCGGCTGGCGGGCTCCGACCAAAGATCACGCCAGCCGAGATATTCCTCCTCCTGACCCCAGTCTGCGGCCGGTTATGTGAACCAGGGCGCGGGACGCCCGAGCGTCACATGGACGCCCTTGAACTGGGAATATTCGTCAAAGCCGTAGCGGCCGAGCTCGCGGCCAAGGCCGCTCTTCTTGTAGCCGCCGATCGGCAGCTCCGGCGTGCCGTCGATCACGCTGTTGATCCAGCATCGGCCGGCGCGGATGCGGCGGATGCTCTGCAGGGCCGTTTCGAGATTGGTCGACCAGACGCTGGCCGAAAGACCGAACTCGGTGGCGTTCGCCAGCGCTACGGCTTCGTCCGCGGTCTTGAAGGTCAGCGTTGAAAGCACGGGACCAAAGATCTCTTCGCGTGCGATCGACATGTCGGGCGTGACGCCGGCAAACACCGTCGGTGCATAGTAAAGGCCGGCCTCCCTGCCGATCCTTTCGCCACCGAGCAGCAGTTCCGCGCCGGATGTGATGCCGGCCGTCACATAGGAATGCACCTTTTCGGCATGGGCCTCCGAGATCATCGCGCCGATCTTGGTGCGTTCGTTCAGCGGATCGCCGAAGGCGACCCTGCGCGATATGTCGAGCAGGCGCTCCATCAGCGCATCGCGGATGCCCTCCTGCACCAGAAGCCGGCTGCCGGAAATGCAGCACTGGCCGGCATTGTGGTAGACGCCATAGGCGATGCCGTCTGCCGCCGCGTCAAGATCCGCATCGGCGAAGACGATCTGCGGCCCCTTGCCGCCAAGCTCCAGCCCGACGCGCTTGACGGTGCGCGCCGCGATCTCGCCAAGCTTCGTGCCGACGCGGACAGAGCCGGTAAAGGCGACCATGTCGACGTTCGGGTCTTCGGCCAGCACCTGGCCGGCGGGATCGCCATAACCGGTGACGACGTTAAACACGCCATCGGGAATGCCAGCTTCGCGCGCCAACTCCGCCAGACGGATCGACGTGCCCGACGTGAACTCGGAGGGCTTCAGCACGACGGTGCAGCCGCTACCGATAGCCCAGGGCACGCGTTCAGACGCGATGATGAAGGGGAAGTTCCAGGGCGTAATGATGCCGACGACCCCGACCGGCTCGCGCAGGACAAGGCCCAAGCGATCGTCGCCGATATTGTTGTGGGTTTGTCCTTCCAGCGCGCGGGCCTGGCCGGCGGCGTAGGACCAGAGATCCGCGCAGAAACCGATTTCGCCGCGCGCCTGAGCGATAGGCTTGCCAACCTCGAGACTCTCGATCAGCGCCAGTTCCTCCTGCCGCGCGAGGATGAGGTCGGCGACCTTGAGCATCAGGCGCGACCGCTCTGCGCCGGACATGCGCGGCCACGGGCCGGCATCGAAAGCCTTCCGGGCGGCCGCGACGGCCTTGCGCACGTCGTCGGCCGAGGCTTCCGGCCAGGTGCCGACCACCACGCCGGCGTGGCCGGGGCTCACCCGATCGATCGTGCTGCCTGAAGCGGCATCGACCGACTTGCCATCGACAAGCATCTGGTAGCGGGATTTAATGCGGAGGCGGGGATCATTGGAATCGGGTGCGATGAAATTGGACAGCAATAGCGTTCTCAGGCCGGCCCGCGCGGTGCCAGCCCCTCCCTGTTCATCCGGTTTGCCGGATTTCTGTTGCGCCTGAATTGTATGGTACTGTATGGTGGTTCAAATTGGATGTCAACGGATGACGGCAGCGAAAGACATGAACCTCGAATCCCTGAAGATCGACACCGGCGAAACCGCCGCGGCCCAAGTCGAGCGGGACTTGCGCGAATCCATCATCCGGCTGGAGCTCGCCCCCGGAATGCGGCTCTCCGAACAGGAAATCGCCACGCGCATGGGCGTGTCGCGTCAACCCGTGCGCGAAGCGCTCATCGCCCTCGGCAAATCGAAACTGGTGGATATCCGGCCCAACAGGGGCACAGTCGTCGTGCGGATTTCAGCCAGACAAATGATGGAAGCGCGCTTCGTGCGCGAGGCGATCGAAGTCGCGGTGGCGCGCCGGGCCAGCGAGACATTCGATAGCTGGACACGGCGCAAGATCGACACGATCCTAGCTCGGCAAAAGGCGGCGAATGAAGCACATGACCACAATGCTTTTCGCCGGGAGGACGAGCAGTTCCATATTGCGATCGCCGAGGGTGCAGGCTGCGGCCTCGCCTGGAACGCCGTCTCCGATATCAAGGCACACATGGATCGGGTCTGCAACCTTCAGCTGCGCCATCCGGACTCGATGAAGAAACTGATTGCCGAACATGAGGCGATCATCACCGCCATCGACGCGCGGGATGCCGACGCGGCTGCGGCCGCCATGCGCAGCCACCTCAACGGCATTCTGGCCGACCTGCCGCAGATCGAGGCCGACAATCCAGACCTGTTCGAATGACCGTTTTCTGGCGGTTAAGTGTGGAGCCGTGCTCGACCCACGTTCCCGTTCGGACTTGATATCCCACCCATGATCAAGGATGGCTTCTTTCGATCATCGCGACAATGGTCTCGAAAAGCTCGTCTTGCGCCTGCTCAGCCGTGATCTCTCCCGTCGAGGCCGCATCCGACAGGGCGTTAGCAGCGCCGAGCATAGCCCAGAAGCCCGCCGGTTCGATGCCTCGCCGCCCCACGAAAGCCGCCAGTGCCCTTCGACACTTCTCGATGAAAGCCAGTTGATAGTCTCTCTTTACCGCCTCCAACTCGGGAGAGCCCGCAAGGGCCGCGAGCACGCCGGGCATTTCCCGGCCCTGCGCGAGTACACAGTCGACGTAGGAGGTTGCGATGACCCTGGCTCGATCTTCGAGGGTCGGGCCGCTCCCCGCGAGTGCGGCGTCGATCATCTCCGTCTGTCGCGCATCAAAATCCCGATAAAGGGCTATCAGCAGGCCATTGCGCGTGCCGAAATGGTCATAGACCACCGGCTTGGCGACAGCAGCTTCTTGCGAGAGCCTCGGGAGCGTCAGGGCATCCGAACCTTCTTCGCGCACAAGGTGCCACGCTAGGTCGAGAAGCTGGCGCCGCCGCTGCTCGCGGCTGAGACGGACGCGCTTGGCGGGAGGCTGCGTTTTGTTCGGCCTGCTTGACATCACTATATACCAAAAGTAACTTACTTGAAGTATATAGGAGCTAGCCTTCAATCGCAACCATCCACCGGCCTCGCGCCGGCGGCCGAAGCGGCATGCCTTCGCATGCCGTTCGCAGAGGATTTGTGCCCATGACCGATACTTCACTCCCCCGCACCGTCGATCGCACCGCATGGCTGGGCCTGATCGCCATTTTACCCCTGGTCCTACTTGTGGCCATGGACGGGTCGATCCTTTATCTCGCTATGCCGCATGTCACTTCGGCCCTCATGCCGACCGCTGATCAGGCGCTCTGGATCCTGGATATCTACGGCTTCGTGGTCGGATCGCTGCTGATCGCTTTCGGAAATATCGGCGACCGCTACGGCCGGCTGAAACTCATCATAACCGGCGCGGCGGTCTTTGGCGCAGGGTCGCTCGGCGCGGCCTATTCGCAAACGCCTGAGCAGCTGATCGCGTCGCGTGCCCTGATGGGACTGGGCGGCGCAACATTACTGCCTTCCGGCTTGGCAATCGTCAGCGCCTTGTTCCCCGATCCGCGACTGCGCGCCCAAGCTATCGGCATCTTTGCGGCCACCTTCGCAGCCGGCTTTGCGATCGGCCCGCTGATTGGCGGCATGCTGCTGCGGCAGTTCGCGTGGGGCGCCGTGTTTCTCATCAATGTCCCCGTCGTCATCGGCTTCATGATCGGCGCGCCGATCCTGTTGCGGGAGGTGCGATCTACCGTCGGCGGCAGCATCGACCTGGCAAGCCTCGTGCTGTCCTTTGCCGGCATCCTGCTGTTCACCTATTCGCTCAAGAATGCGGCCGCCTATGGCTTCACTCCAACACAAATCGTCGCCGGAGCCGCCGGCATATTTGCACTGGCGCTATTCGCTCGCCGACAGACGAAACTTGAATATCCGCTGCTCGACCTCGGTCTCTTCCGCGACCGTATCTTCTCTATCGCTATTCTGACCGGCCTTCTGTCGCTGGTCGTATGGTCTGCTGCCGGCTATCTGTCGGGCGTCTACCTGCAATCGGTGCTGGGCATCGATGTCTTCGCCGCCGCGCTGTTAACCCTGCCGGGCGCGATCGTGCTGACGGCCACCTGCGTGGCCACTGCTCGCATCGTAGAACGGATCGGTCGGAAGACCGCACTTGTGGCAACACATCTGCTGATCGGCGCAGGCGTCTTCCTGCTGCTGTTCACGACGACCGAGACAGGGATTGCTGTCTTCATCGCCTCGACCATGATCGCCGGCATCGGATATGGACTGTCCTTCAGCCTCGTAGCCGATATCGCGGTTTCGGCGGTTCCTGCGAACCGGGCGGGTGCGGCGGGTTCGATAGCAGAGACCAGCAACGAACTGGGCAACGCGCTAGGTATTTCCCTGCTCGGATCGTTAGCGACACTGAGCTTCCGGCTATTCGGCCCCGGCGTGGCAGGGACGCTCGACGAAACGCTCGATCAGCCCGGACTTGCACATCAAAGCCTGATTCAGGCTCAAGAAGCGTTCCTCACCGGCATGCATGTCGCGATCGGCACGGGCGGTCTCCTGACACTCGCAGTCGGGATGGTGGCGTGGCTCTGGCTGCCGAGCAAATTGCCGGAGTAATTACTCCCAACGCGCAGGATGAAGGTCCCGCCAGCGCTCCAGATGCCTCGTGCCACCGACGCTGATCTGCGCATTTTCATTTTGACGAGGGGCTGAAGGAGATCACTTCGCCGTGAGGCTCGGGCGCCGGCTTGAAACGGGACTAACGCCGCTCCAAATCCGCTCCAGCGCAATTCAGGGTGCATTCGGAGGAGTGGCGATGAGCGTCTCATTCCCGAGGGCCGGTTTCCTCGCGCTAGTCATGGTCGTGGCGCTCGCCTTCGGCGTGCCCTTCGATGCGGCGCGGGGGGAACTGCTCGCCCGCGTGCCGGCCGCGCGCGAGATGGCGGTTTGCGGCGACAGATTGTTCGTCGGAACCAAGGGCTCCTCGGTCTACGCCGTGTCCTTACCCGGCGGCCGCGCCCGGCGGGTCGCCTCCGGATTTTCCAATGCGAACGGCGTCGCCTGCTCACGTGGTCGACTGTTCGTGGCTTCAAGAAGCAGCATAACGGCGTTCGAGATCGGCCGCGGCGGTACGTTGAGCGGCAGACGCGACATCCGGCGCGACCTGCCGAATTCGGGGGCCCACAGTTTTCGTTATATCGCCCTCGGCCCGGATGCCCGGCTTTATGTCTCATTGGGATCACCCTGCAACATTTGCGTTCCCCGCGGGCTGCAAGGCACGATCGTCAGCATGAACCAGGACGGGTCTGACCTTCGCAGAGTGGCCTGGGGCGTGCGCAACTCGGTCGGCTTCGATTGGCGCGGCGGCAGAATGTTCTTCACCGACAACGGCGCCGACAGGATGGGAGACGATGTCCCGCCCGACGAGTTGAACGCGCTTCGGCCGGGCGGCTTTTACGGCTTTCCATATTTCGGCGGCCAGGTGCCGCTCACAGGGTTCGAAGACGCGATGCCGCCCGCGCGCCAAATTCCCCCTGTCTTCAATTTTCAGGCCCATGTCGCAGCGCTTGGGATTCATTTCTTCCGCAGCCTGGGCGGCGATGCTCTGGTGGCGCAGCACGGCAGTTGGAACAGGTCGGTACCGGTCGGCTATCAGGTCGTGCGGGTCCGCTTCCGTGGCGGCCGTCCGGTCTCGGCGGCCACTTTCCTCAGAAACGTCGGTCGTCCGGTGGACGTCAAGGAGGCGCCCGACGGGGCCATCCTCGTATCCGACGACGCCGGTGGCGCAATTCACATCTTCAGGCGGTGACGTCTCCCGCGGACAGGAATTTGCGGCCCTATTCGAGGTCCGGTGGCTTCGAAGTGCGTTTCCGCCTGCTGTTGGTTGAACAACCGAAAATTGCTGTTCCCTGAAGCACACCTTTCAGATATGGCGCCGGTGCCGATTGAGGTGAGATGGCACTAGGAGAATCATTGTGAATGTCGACGAGAAACTGGAACCCATTCTAGCGGAAGTCCTGAGGCGTAACGGAGGTGAACACGAGTTTCACCAGGCAGTGCGCGAGGTTCTCGAGAGCCTCGGGCGCGTGATAGCCAAACATCCCCGTTACGCCGAAAACGCGCTCATCGAGAGGATCTGCGAACCAGAGCGTCAGATCATCTTCCGCGTGCCCTGGGTGGACGACAAGGGCCAGGTCCAGATCAACCGGGGGTTCCGGGTTCAGTTCAACTCCGCACTTGGGCCGTACAAGGGCGGAATCCGTTTTCATCCTTCGGTGAACATCGGAATCATCAAGTTTCTCGGCTTCGAGCAGACCTTCAAGAACGCACTGACCGGGATGCCGATCGGCGGGGGGAAGGGTGGCTCCGACTTCAATCCCAGGGGCCGTTCGGACGGCGAGATCATGCGCTTCTGCCAGTCGTTGATGACCGAGCTTCACAGGCATCTCGGCGAATACACGGACGTTCCCGCGGGTGATATCGGTGTGGGAGGCCGGGAGATCGGCTACATGTTCGGTCAGTATAAGCGGCTTACCAACCGCTACGAAGCCGGTGTGCTCACGGGCAAGGCATTGTTCTACGGCGGTTCGCGGGCCCGAAAGGAAGCGACGGGCTACGGGGCGACCTATTTCGTCCAGCGCATGATCGCAACCAAGGGTCTGGACTTCGAGGGCAAACGGGTGACCGTCTCCGGATCCGGCAACGTAGCGATCTATACGATGGAGAAGGTGATCGAGTTCGGAGGAAAAATCGTGGCGTGCTCCGATTCGAACGGGTACGTGGTCGACGAGGACGGCATCGACCTTGAACTGGTCAAGGAGATCAAGGAAGTGCGTCGCGAGCGGATCTCGGAGTACGCGCGACTGAAAGGCGCCGGGACTCACTATATAGAAGCGGGCTCGGTCTGGGACGTTCCATGCGATGTCGCCATGCCTTCAGCGACTCAGAACGAGCTTACCGGCAAGGATGCACGAACATTGGTGAAGAACGGTGTTCTTGCGGTGGGTGAGGGCGCCAACATGCCGTGCACGCCGGAGGCGGTCCGCATCTTCCAGGAGGCGGGTGTACTGTTTGCCCCGGGCAAGGCCGCGAATGCAGGGGGCGTTGCCACCTCCGCTCTCGAGATGCAGCAGAACGCCTCACGTGACAGCTGGACGTTCGAACAGACCGAGGCGCGCCTTGCAACCATCATGCAGGCGATTCACGACCGTTGCGCCGAGACCGCAGAGGAGTATGGCACCCCTGGAGACTATGTTCTCGGAGCCAACATAGCGGGCTTCGTCAGAGTGGCCGAGGCAATGGATGCCCTCGGCGTGATCTGAGCGCGCCGGAGGCGATCAAGCCGTTCGGGGTGCGTGCCGCGGTGCTTCCGCACTAGCGGCACTGACCCGGGCGACTTGACTTCCCCGATACCGCGGGCGATCATGCGGCCATGTTGACCAACCGCGACATATATCCGCTTAACGCTCTTGGGATTCGCCTGATCGCAGGATCGTAACCCGGATCCGGCCTCGTCGCCCGCCGGATCCTGGGTGAACGCGTTCAGCACAAATTCTCGCTGACATGCGCGACAATCTTCCCGAATATTTCAACTGCATGCACGCGGAAATCCCGTGCCTGTTCCGGAGGTATTGCGAACGATGTCCAGCATCATGGTCTCCTCGAATCTGCCCCTGCCTTTCATTGGAGCGACGGACTACCGTCTGCTTAGCCGCCTTGCCTACCAGGCCTTGTGGAGGGACTTCGACATCGCCGCTGAATTGATCGAAAAGCTGGAGCGCCCCTGTGTTCTGCCAGACGACCAGGTGCCGCCCGATGTCGTCAAGATAGGGTCTATCGTCACTTGCGAGGTCGAGGACGGCCCCTGCCGGACCTTCTCTCTCGTCTACCCCGATGACGTCGATGCCGAGAAGGGAAGGATTTCCGTCCTCACGCCGGTCGGAGTGGCGCTCCTGGGTCTTCGGCCCGGACAGGCGGTCGAGTGGTTCTCTCGAGATGGGCAGAGAAACCATCTGATGGTCGTTCGGGTCGAGGACGACGTGAAGGACGAACTCGCCCTTTGATGCTTCGCCGAACCCAGACAGTCTCCGCCGAGGACCCCATGCATTTGCTCGATAGCAGAAAGCGGAAAGCCAGAGGAGGTCGCCTCACCGCAGGCTCGTAGCCCTGTGCCGAACCGCTCGCGGTCGGCGCAGGGAGTTCCTGTCTCGTCAGCACGAGCAAAGGCCGACTGTGATGGTCGCGGCCGTTCGTGCCCCATACTTGCTCGAGAGGGCAGGTCCATGACCCGACGGAAGCTGGAGAGATGCGCCATGTCGAGAGAAGCTTTCTGCCAACTGACTGCAGGAGACCTGAACATCCTGATGTCCATGCTGGACGAAACCGGCCACACGGAATCCTTCACGATCCTACTGCGCGAGAAGTTGAACTATGCCAGCGTGTTTTTCCGCGAAGACATACCTGAGAATGTAGTCACTCTGGACACGCAGGTGGGCTACACCGTCAACGGCGTGCGCACCGGACCACATCTTCTGGTCCGCAACGCCGCGGGTAGACCTGCCAACTCCGCCATCTCCGTGCGGACGATGCGCGGTTTGGCGCTGCTTGGGCTGGCCGTCGGCGAGAGGACCGAGATCCTCGGAGAGGACGGCTGGCCTGAAACCCTGGCGGTCGAGCGAATCGTCTTTCAACCCGAGTCAGAGGCTCGCCTGAAACAGACGAGCACCGAACCCGTGCAACTGATCGACCACGCTCCGCAAGTGGTCAATTTCCGGCCGCGGCCCAGGAAAGCGGCCATTCCACATGATGATGATCCAGGTCCCAGTGCCGCATGATGCTGGCAGGCAGCCAGCAATCTAACCCGACGGATCCGGTGATGTCGCCAGATCATTGAGAAAATCCCGGCACCAGCGCGAGACGTCGTGTTCCAGCAAGTGATCCATCATAGTCTTCCAGCGATCCTTCCGCTCTTCGAGCGGCATGCTGAGCGCGCGCGCCATAGCGTTTGCGGTACCCTCAATATCATAGGGATTGACCAGCAGGGCGCCTCTTAGATCGCGGGCGGCCCCGGCGAAACGCGAAAGCACGAGCACGCCCGGATCGTCCGGGTCCTGCGCGGCCACATATTCCTTCGCAACCAGGTTCATCCCGTCTCGAAGCGGCGTCACCAGGCCGACTTTGCCAAGCCGGTAAAGCCCTGCAAGAATATGCCGGCCTACCGAACGGTTGATATAGCGTATGGGCACCCAATCAACAGCGCCGAGCGCGCCGTTCACCCTGCCGGCCTGTTCGGCCACAGTTCGCTGCATGGCTTCGTATTCCGGCACTTCGGACCGCGACTTCGGCGTGATCTGCAGATAGGTGACGCGCCCCTGCTGGGCCGGATTGGCCAAGATGAAGCGCTCGAACGCGTCGATGCGCTGCGTGATCCCTTTTGAGTAATCAAGGCGATCGACACCGATGATCAGGCTCCGGTGCTCGATGCTTTCACGCGCTTTCCTGACGGTCTTGTTGGTCAATGCCTTTTTGGCAAATTCGGCAAAGGCCGCAGTCTCTATGCCGATTGCATAGATGCCGCCCTTGAATACGCGGCCATAGGCACTGAAGCGGCCTCCACCGAGTTCATCGCCAATGCCTTCCCGCCTGAGGCAGCCGGCGAAGTTCTCAAGATCATGATCGGTCTGGAAACCGACGACATCGTAGTGCGACAGGCCGCGCATGATCTCCTCGTGAACGGGCATCGTGAAGAGTACGTCGGCAGGCGGCCAGGGAATGTGGAGAAAGAAGCCGATCCGGTTCTTCAAGCCCATTTGACGGAGTTCTGCGGCGAGAGGGATCAAATGGTAGTCGTGCACCCAGATCACGTCATCGGGCCTGACGAGCGGCGCCAGCCGATGGGCGAAGAAGCGGTTGACGCGGAAATACCCGGCCATCTCCTTGCGACCGTATTCGGCAAGATCAAGCCGGTAGTGGCAGATCGGCCAAAGAACCCGGTTGGCGAAGCCGTGGTAATATTCTCCGACGTCGGTATCAGTCAGGTCCGTGAGCGCATAGGTGATATTGCCCTGGTGCAACTGAGCAAGCGGCTCCGGCTCGTTCTCTCCGCTCGATCGTCCCGACCAGCCCATCCAGATGCCGCCATGCTCTTCAAGGGCGACTTTCAGCGCGACCGCCAGCCCACCGGCAGGCGCAATGCCTCCCTTGTCAGGGACGGGCACACGATTGGAAACAATGACGAGACGGCTCATGCCGAATTCCTTTCATTCAAGAAAATATACACTTGGCGCTCAAACGTTCAGGAGGGGGAACGCGTTTCCGACGCAGACGATCCCACCGACGCGAAAATCGTCGAGAGGGTGCAACTCGCGCGTGGAGCCGCGACGGCCGCTCCGGTGTCGAAGCCGTTTCAAGCGCTTGTGATTCGGGGGGCGTGGACGAACTTGGATAAATGGCGGGTTTGTCGGCGGTGGGTGATGATTTCCGCGCAGCCGCACTTTCATGCCCCGGGTGGCAGCTGCCCGCTGAATACAAAAGGGCGGCCGGAGCCGCCCTTCCATCATCAGGGATTTGGAAGCTACGAACGCTTCCTGGAATTGCGCTTGAGCATTTGATCCAACGCACTTCCAGACGGAAAACCGTTACACAGTTTTCCTGCAAGTGCTCTAGTGATTGTGGCGGGGCATATTCTTGGCGATCTGCCGGAAGTCTGCTGCGCCTTCGAGCACCGCGCCGTCGGAAAGCTGGGTGACGGACTTGCGGTAGATGCGCTGCCAGGGCGTGGCATCGGCCGGCACGGCGGGAATGCCGTCCGCCTTGCGTCTTTCGATATCCTCGTCGGAAACCAGCATGTCGCAGCGACCCAGGTTGAAATCGATGCGGATCACATCACCGCTGCGCAGCCAGGCGAGACCGCCGCCAGCCGCACTCTCCGGCGAGGCGTTCAGGATGGAGGGACTGTCGGCCGTGCCGGATTGACGTCCGTCACCGATGGTGGGCAGGCTCCTGATGCCGCGTTTCAAGAGGTGATCCGGCGGCTGCATGTTCACGACTTCCGCCGACCCCGGCCAGCCGAGCGGGCCGGCGCCGCGGATCACCAGAATGGTGTTCTCGTCGATGTCGAGTTCAGGGTCGTTGATGCGCTTGTGGTAGTCCTCCGAGCCGTCGAAGACCACGGCCTTGCCCTCGAAAACGCCCTCGCGGCCCGGTTCCTGAAGGTAGCGCTTCCTGAAATCGTCGGAGACGACACTCATCTTCATGATGGCGAAGTCGAAGAGATTGCCCTTCAGCACCAGGAAGCCTGCCTTTTCCTTGAGGGGCTCGTCGAAGGGGCGAATAACTTCGCGATCCGTGGGTTCGCGCCCTTCGAGGTTCTCGGCCACCGTCCTTCCCGTGACGGTGCGACAGCCGCCGTCGAGCTTTCCGGCCTTCAGGAGCTCCCACATGATGGCGGGGGTGCCGCCCGCGCGGTGATAGCGTTCGCCGAGATAGGCGCCCGCCGGCTGGATGTTGGCGAGCAGCGGGATATCGAAACCATGGACCTGCCAGTCGTCCGGGTAAAGCTCGACGCCGGCATGCTTCGCCATGGCCGCAAGATGCGGCTGGGCGTTGGTCGATCCGCCGATCGCCGAGTTGACGCGGATGGCATTGAGAAAGGCTTCCCGGGTCAGGATGTCGGAGGGTTTCAGGTCCTCGAAAACGAGTTCCACGGCGCGGCGTCCGGTACGATAGGCCATCTGCCCACGCTCGCGATAGGCAGCGGGGATGGCGCCGCAACCGGTGAGCGACATGCCGAGCGCTTCGGCCATCGCGTTCATTGTCGAAGCCGTGCCCATCGTGTTGCAATGGCCGACGGAGGGAGCCGAATCGAGTGCTGCCTGCATGAACTCCTCGCGGTCGATCTCGCCTGCCGCGAGCTTGCGGCGCATGCGCCAGATCACCGTGCCGGAGCCGACGAGATCGCCTTCGTGCCAGCCGTCGAGCATGGGGCCGCCGGAGAGCACGATCGCCGGAATGTCGACCGTGGAGGCCGCCATCAGGGCTGAGGGAGTGGTCTTGTCGCAGCCGGTGGTCAGCACCACGCCATCCAGCGGATAGCCGTAGAGAATTTCAACGAGGCCGAGATAGGCGAGGTTGCGATCGAGGGCGGCCGTCGGGCGCTTGCAGTTCTCGAAAATCGGATGCGTCGGGAACTCGATCGGAATGCCCCCGGCATCGCGGATGCCGTCGCGCACGCGCTTCGCCAGATCCATATGCACCCGATTGCATGGAGTGAGATCGCTGCCGCTTTGGGCAATGCCGATGATGGGCTTGCCGCAACGCAATTCCTCCGGCGTCACGCCGTAGTTCATGAAGCGCTCCAGATAGAGCGCCGTCAGATCGATATGGTCCGGATTGTCGAACCAGTCCTGTGAGCGCAGGCGGCGCTGGGGTTTGTCAGTCATGGCGGGACCTAATTCCTTGGGTTGAGCTTTTCGAGTTGCAGAAGCAGTCCGCTGTGGTCCTGTTCGCCGCCGCCGGACTCAACGAAATCGGCAAATTCCTGCCGCACTTGCCTGGTCAGGGGAAGCTCGAGGGAGAGTTCATCCGCCATGGCCATGACGGCGTTCAGATCCTTCAGCTGGTTGTTCGATGCGCCGCCGGGGGCGAAGTTGCGCTCCACCATACGGGCGCCGTGCAGTTCGAGGATCCGGCTTTCGGCAAAGCCGCCGCGGATTGCGTCTCGAAAGGCCGCGCGCGAGGCACCGCCGGCTTCCACCAGAACCATGGCTTCGGCCACCGCGCCGATGGTGACGGCGACGATCTGCTGGTTGGCGAGCTTGCAGACCTGGCCGGCACCGCTCGGGCCCACATGGGTCACGCGACCGAGACACGCGAAAACTTCCTTCAGGCTTTCGACCGCGGTGCCATCGCCGCCGGCCATGATGGCGAGCGTACCGGCGGCCGCGCCCACCACGCCGCCTGAAACCGGTGCGTCGAGGTGACGGATGCCTTTTTCCGCCAATCTGCGCGCATGTTCGCGGGCGATCTGCGGGGCTATGGAGCTGCAATCCACCACGATCGTACCTTCCGCCAGGCTATCGGCGACGCCGCGCTCGAACAGGACCTCGGATACGGCCTGGCCGTTGGTCAGCATGGTGAAGACGATAGCTGCGCCGGCAACAGCATCGGCCGGCGAGGCAGCGATTTCAGCACCGTCGGCGGCCAGCGGCTCGGCTTTGGCGGCGTCACGGTTCCACACCGTAACCGGAAAACCGGCACCGAGCAGGCGCCGCGCCATCGGTGCCCCCATCAAGCCCGTGCCGAGAAACGCAATCTTCGTCTTCCCGCTCACAGCTTCCCTCCCAGTTCATCCTCGATGTGAACGCGGATGATCTCGTCGAAGCTCTTTTCGGCAGTGAAGCCAAGTTCGGTGGCGCGTTTGGCCTCGAAGCCCGGCGCCCAGCCGGCGACCATCTTCATGATCATCTCGTCGGGTTCGCGGCGGATCAGCTGCACGGCCTTTTCGCCGGCAACGCGGCGCAGCGCTTCGATCTGCTCGCCCACGGTGGCACTGAGACCCGGCATGGAAAGGTTGCGACGCGGGCCAACTTTTTCAAGGTCGATGGTCGCGCCATGGATGAGGAAGCCGACCGCCGAGCGCGGCGAGGTGTGCCAGTGGCGGACATCCTCCGAAACAGGCAGCACGGCTTCCTGGCCGACCAGCGGCTCGCGCAGGATATTGGAGAAGAAGCCGGAAGCCGCCTTGTTGGGCTTGCCGGGGCGGATGCAGATCGTCGGCAGGCGGATGCCGATGCCATCGAAGAAGCCGCGGCGGCTGTAGTCGGAGAGCAGCAGCTCGCAGATCGCTTTCTGGGTGCCGTAGCTCGTAAGCGGAGTAAGATGATAATCGTCCGGGATGGGGAAGGGGAGCGGCGCTCCGACCACGGCGATCGATGAGGTGAAGACAAGGCGAGGCTTGTAGCCGTCCTGATCGTGAGCAAGGCGGATCGCATCGAAGAGATAGCGCGTGCCGTCGAGATTGATCCGGTAGCCCTTGTCGAAATCCAGTTCGGCTTCACCGGAGACGATTGCCGCCAGATGGAAGATGACATCCGGGCGCCCCTCGACGAGCTTCTCGGCTTCGCCGGAAGCGGAAAGGTCGCCTTCGCGTGCAACGGCCGTTCCGGCAAAGCCCTGCGGCCTTTCCGGCGCCACTACGTCCACGAGCGTCAGCTTCTCCACCCGGTTTCCGCCGAGAGTGCCGTCCTTGACGAGCCGCTGCGTGAGCTTGCGGCCGACCATGCCGGCAGCGCCGATGATCAGGATATGCATGAATGTCTCCTCCTTGAGTGAGGCCGCATGCGATCAGGTCTTCATGCGGGTCGAAATTTTGTCTTGTACGGTTGTCTGATAACCTTATATGGTCCGATTGAAAACAGGATAGTGGCGGTTCGAGCGAAAGATTCTCGGTCGCGTGCAGGCATGGCGGGCGCTTTCTGAGAGGCGCGCGAGGAGGGGCAAGCAGCATGACGAGCGCAGGCACGATAGAGGATGCGAAAGGCCCTGCGGAACTGCGCCTGGCGCTACGTCAGATGCTTGGTGAAGATATCGTGCTGAGCGAAACGGAGGAATTGCTCCGTTTCTGCCGCGACTGGCATGGCGACGTAACCAGCGGCACCGTGGCGGTGATTCGCCCGCGCTCGACGCAGCAGGTGGCGGCGGCCGTGAAAGCCTGCCGGGAACTTGGGCTTTCGATCGTGCCGCAGGGCGGCAATACCGGCCTCGTGCTCGGCGCGATCCCCGATGCTCCGGAGAGGCAGGTCGTGCTTTCTCTCTCCCGCATGAACCGCATCCGCAAGATCGATCCGGCCGATTTTTCGGCGGTTGTCGAGTCCGGCTGCATCCTGTCCGAGCTCAAGGACGCGATAGCGAAGATGGGCATGTTCTTTCCGCTTGCGCTCGGCGCGCAGGGAAGCTGTCAGATCGGGGGAAATGTTTCGACGAATGCCGGCGGCGTCAATGTGCTCCGCTACGGCATGACCCGCGAACTGGTGCTGGGCCTTGAAGTGGTCCTCCCGGACGGCAGCATCCTCGAAGGCCTGTCGACGTTGAGAAAGGACAATCGCGGCATCGACCTGAAGCAGCTGTTCATCGGTGCAGAAGGCACGCTCGGCATCATCACCGCCGTCTCCGTCAAGCTGACGCCCTATCCCGACCACGTAGCCACGGCGCTGCTCGGTCTTGCCTCCCTGGAAGATGCCATCAAGCTCTATCGCCGGGCGCGTCGGGACTGCTGCGACCTGATGTCGGCTTTCGAATTCATGCCGCCGCTCGCCTTCACCCTGGCGCAGGAGGCGATGCCCGATCTGCCGATCCCGATCTCGGCGGAATATCCGGCCTATGTGCTGATGGAGATTTCCGGCTCCGGCCTCGTCGATGTCGACGATCTGATGCAGCGCTTCCTTGAAGGTGTGATGGAGGAAGGGCTGGTCCTTGACGGAACGATCGCCGCCTCGCAGACGCAGGCGCGCAATCTTTGGTTGATCCGCGAGGGCATGAACGAAGGTCAGGCGAAACGCGGCACTCATATGCGCACCGATATCTCCGTACCGCTCTCACAGCTGGCCTCCTTCGTAGAGGAGGCGGAAAAGGCAGTCTCCGAGGCGCTTCCGGGCGCCGTCAGCGTTTCCTATGGCCATGTCGGCGACGGCAATGTGCATCTTAACGTCCTGCCGCCGGCCGGCAGTACGCCCGAGGAGCGGATCCAATTGATCTACAGGGCCAAGACGGTCGTGAACGAGGTGCTCGATCGCTATACCGGAAGCATCAGCGCCGAGCACGGCATTGGGCGCTTGAAGCGACCGGATTTCGACGCCAGGCTGCCCGCGACCCGCCGAAAACTGTTGACGGCGCTCAAGCATGCCGTTGACCCGGAAATGATCATGAATCCTGGTTGTCAACTGAGATTCTAAAAGGGAGTGCAATCTTGGCGACAATGGATTTCGGCCAGATCAGCAGGAGCGAGCATTTGCCCGCGCGCATCGCGGCGAAGATCGGCAGGGAGATCACCGAAGGACGTATCGCCCCCGGAGAGAAACTACCGACGGAGCATCTGCTCGCCACGACCTTCGGGGTCAGCCGCTCGGTGGTGCGGGAGGCTATAGCTCAATTGCGAAATGAAGGCCTGGTGGAAACCCGCCAGGGCGTCGGCGCCTTCGCCACGGAAATCGAGCGACGGCAATCGCTCCGGATAGAGCAGGGAGATCTCGCTAATCGCGGAAGTTTCCGTGATTTGTTTCAACTCCGTATTCCGCTTGAGGTGGAGGCGGCTCGACTTGCGGCGATCCATCATACACCGCAGGATTTGGGCAAGATCGACGAGGCGTTGCAGCAGATGACCGGCGCGGAAAAATGGACGGAGCAGGGGATCGTCGCCGACCTCGCTTTTCATCGCGCGATTGCGGCGGCCACCCATAACGAATATTTCCTGCTTTTCATCGGATTCATCGCGGAGCGGATCAGCCTGGCGATCAACGCGGCACGCGCCGCTGCAATACTGGAGGAGATCGTCGAAGTCACGATTGCGGAACATGTCTCCATCCGAAATGGCGTGGCGGCGCGAGATCCGGTCAAGGCCGAGGAGGCGATGCGCCATCATCTGAACGGGGCGGCGGCCCGCCTGGACCTGACGATCGAAAGCTTCTCGTCCTGAATTTTCGGGTCGGACGGCGCAGCCTGTGAGGTCTTGGTGGCGTATCAGACTTTACTTACCGACGGCCTAGACATGGCCAAAAAGTCATACTAGAAGCAGGTCATCTCGTTGTCAGACATCCTGACAATAGAGGACCCGTACCTTCGAGGTACGAGATGAGCGGAGGATTTCTCGTGAGTTTCGAACAGGCACTGAGCGCCGAATCAATCCAACCCGCGGATGCATCCAGCGCGATGCTCGTCGGGCGCGTCTGGTCCAAAACCGCCGGCGGACCTTGCCCGGTCCTGATCTCGGAAGGAGAGGTCTTCGACCTGACCCCGCTCGCGGCAACGATTTCCGCGCTTCTTGAGATCGACGGCCTTGTCGACGCTTTGCGCGACCCGTCGCGCTTTGCAAGTCTCGGCTCTCTCGATGCATTCCTCCGTGGCGAGGCGGGCGATCTTCTGGCGCCTGCCGATCTGCAGGCCGTCAAGGCGGCCGGCGTCACCTTTGCGGACAGCATGCTGGAGCGCGTGATCGAGGAGCAGGCCAAGGGCGATCCGCTGCGCGCGCAGGAAATTCGCGGCCGGCTGGCCCCCGTCCTCGGCGACAATCTCAAAGGCCTCGTCGCCGGCTCCGACAAGGCGGCCGAGGTCAAGAAGCTGCTCCAGGAGCTCGGTCTTTGGTCGCAGTACCTCGAAGTGGGCATCGGTCCGGATGCTGAAATCTTCACCAAGGCGCAGCCCATGTCTTCGGTCGGTTGTGGTGCCTATATCGGCATCCATCCCAAATCCGACTGGAACAATCCGGAGCCGGAAGTGGTGCTGGCCGTCACGTCGAAGGGCAAGATCGTCGGTGCGACGCTCGGCAACGACGTCAATCTTCGGGACTTCGAAGGCCGCTCCGCACTGCTTCTCAGCAAGGCGAAGGACAATAATGCGTCATGCTCGATCGGCCCGTTCATCCGGCTCTTCGACGGTGCTTTCACGATCGAGGACGTGAAGCAGGCGGAAGTCTCGCTCGTCGTCGACGGCAAAGAAGGTTTCAGGATGACCGGCATCAGCCCGATGTCGGCGATCAGCCGCAGCCCGGAAGACCTCGTCTCGCAGCTTCTCAACGACAACCACCAGTATCCGGATGGCGTGGTCTTCTTCCTCGGAACGATGTTTGCGCCGGTCAAGGACCGTCGGGGCACGGGGCTCGGATTCACGCATGAAATTGGAGACCGGGTCGAGATCTCGACGCCGCGCCTCGGACGCCTCGTAAACTGGGTCGATCATAGCGACCGCTGCCCGAAGTGGAGCTTCGGCCTCGGCGCTCTGATGAAGAATCTTGCCGAACGCGGGCTCTTGCAGGCGAAACGGGAGGGATAGATGCAAAAGGCGATCGATACTTTCTACAAATTGCTCGAGCTGCTCTTGATCGTGCTGCTCGCAGGCATGGCCGTGATGGTGTTCCTGAACGTCGTGCTGCGCTACGGCTTCAACTCCGGCATCAACGTGTCAGACGAGATGTCGCGGTATTTCTTCGTGTGGCTCACCTTCATCGGTGCGGTGGTCACCTTTCGCGAAAATTCGCATGTCGGGGTCGAGACCCTGGTCTCGCTGTTCGGCCGCAAGGGCCGCATCATCTGCATGATCCTTTCCAATATCGTTGTCATCGCCGTGTCGGCGATCTTCTTCTGGGGCACCTGGAAGCAGTCGCCGATCAACGCCTCGATGGCCGCACCCGTCACCGGCATCTCGATGCTGTGGGTCTACGGAATCGGATACTTCACCGGAGCGGGCGTCGTCCTGATCGCGCTCGAGCGCCTTGTCCGCCTGCTGACGGGGCGCGTCACGGAAGAAGAAATCGCCGCCTTTGCCGGTGAAAACATGACTCTCGAGCAGCTGGCGGAGCGCACTTAATGACCCTTGTCGTCTTCATCGTTTCGCTGCTCGGCGCCATGGCAATCGGCGTGCCGGTTGCCTTCTCGCTGATGTTCTGCGGCGTCGTGCTCATGTGGTACATGGGCATGTTCAATACCCAGATCATCGCTCAAAACATGATCGCGGGCGCCGATACCTTCACGCTCCTCGCCATCCCGTTCTTTATTCTCGCCGGTGAATTGATGAACGCCGGCGGATTGTCGCGGCGCATCATAGATTTCGCAATCGCCTGTGTCGGTCATATACGCGGCGGTCTCGGCATCGTTGCCATCATGGCGGCCGTGATCATGGCAAGTATCTCGGGTTCGGCGGCAGCCGACACTGCGGCACTTGCGGCGATCCTGATCCCGATGATGGCGAAGGCCGGTTACAACGTTCCCCGGTCCGCGGGCCTGATCGCTGCAGGTGGTGTCATTGCCCCGGTCATCCCGCCATCCATGGCCTTCATCGTATTCGGGGTGGCGGCGAACGTCTCGATTACGCAGCTCTTCATGGCAGGCATCGTGCCCGGTCTCATCATGGGTATCGCCCTTGTCGCCACGTGGCTGCTGGTCGTGCGCAAGGATGATATCCAGCCGCTTCCACGCACGCCGATGAAAGAGCGGCTCCGCGCCACCGGGCGCGCGCTTTGGGCTCTTGGCATGCCGGTCATCATCCTCGGCGGCATCAAGGCCGGCGTCGTGACGCCGACCGAAGCCGCTGTGGTAGCCGCAGTCTACGCACTCTTCGTCGGCATGGTCATCTATCGAGAACTCAAGCCGCGTGACCTGCCGGGTGTCATCCTCCAGGCGGCGAAGACCACCGCTGTGATCATGTTCCTCGTTTGCGCTGCGCTTGTTTCCTCGTGGCTGATAACTGCAGCGAATATACCAGCGGAAATCACCGGCTTCATCTCTCCGCTGATCGACCGCCCGACGCTTCTGATGTTCGTCATCATGCTGGTCGTATTGGTGGTGGGCACAGCACTCGACCTTACGCCCACCATCCTGATCCTGACGCCGGTGCTCATGCCCATTATCAAGCAGGCCGGAATCGATCCTGTCTATTTCGGTGTCCTGTTCATCATGAATACCTGCATAGGGCTGCTGACCCCACCCGTCGGCGTCGTATTGAACGTCGTCAGCGGCGTCGGCCGGGTTCCGCTCGGCAAGGTAATTGTCGGCGTGACGCCATTCCTGGTCGCCCAGATACTCGTGCTTTTCCTTCTGGTCCTGTTCCCGGACATCGTCATCGTGCCCGCACGCTGGCTGCATTAGAAGGGCTTTAACCCGCAACCCCTCACCAACAAATCCAAGGGAGGATACCCCGTGAGAAAACTGCTTCTTGCCACGACTGCCATCGCTTTCGGTCTTTCGGCCGCGGCGCCGGCTTTCGCCGAGTTCAACGACCGCAACATCCGCGTGTCGAACGGCATCAACGAAGACCATCCGGTCGGTAACGGCATCAAGGCGATGCAGGCCTGTCTCGATCAGAAATCCGGTGGCAAGCTAAAGCTCACCGCTTTCTGGGGCGGCGCGCTCGGCGGCGACCTTCAGGCGACGCAGGCCCTGCGCTCCGGCGTACAGGAGGCCGTCGTCACGTCGTCCTCGCCGCTCGTCGGCATCATCCCGGCACTCGGCGTATTCGACCTGCCGTTCCTCTTCGCCAACGCTCAGGAAGCCTACACGGTGCTCGATGGCGATTTCGGCGACATGATGAACGAGAAGCTGGAAGCTGCCGGCCTGGTCAATCTCGCCTATTGGGAAAACGGCTTCCGTAACCTGTCGAACTCGGTTCGTCCGGTCACCAAGTGGGAAGACTTCGAAGGAATGAAGGTTCGCGTGATGCAGAACAACATCTTCCTCGACACCTTCCAGAACCTCGGCGCCAACGCCACTCCGATGGCTTTCGGCGAAGTCTTCTCGGCGCTCGAAACCAAGGCGATCGACGCTCAGGAAAACCCCTATGTGACGATCGACACGTCGAAGTTCTTCGAAGTGCAGAAGTACGTGACCGAGACGAACCACGCTTACACGCCCTTCCTCTTCCTGTTCTCGAAGCCGATCTTCGACAGCTATACGCCGGAAGAGCAGGCAGCACTGCGTGAATGCGCAGTCGTCGGTCGCGACGAGGAGCGCAAGGTCATCCAGGACCTCAACAAGAAGTCGCTGGAGAAGATCAAGGAAGCTGGTCTCGAAGTGAACACCCTGTCTGCTGAAGAACAGGCTCGCATCCGCGAGAAGTCCATGGTCGTCTATGAAAAGCACAAGGCTGAGATCGGTGCCGACGTGGTAGACGCCATTCTCGCCAAGCTGGAAGAGATCCGCAAGTAAACAAAAGAACAGGCTACGTCACGAACGTGGCCATGCTCTATGCCTTCCAGGAAGCCCACGGTCGACCGGCCGTGGGTTTTTTTATCGATTCCGTAGGACGATTGTCTCCTACGGGCGGATCGAGATAGTTTACACAGCGATTCTTCGCTTAAACCTGCAGGCATATGGAAACGTCGCTTTATCTCCCCGTCAAAGGCTTTCTCGAAAAGGCGGGTTACGTCGTCAAGGGCGAGGTCGACGGCTGCGATCTCGTTGGCCTGAGCGACGACGATCCGCCCGTGGTCGTGATCTGCGAGCTGAAGCTGCGCTTCAATCTGGAGCTCATACTGCAGGCCGTAGATCGCGCCGCTGTCGCCGACGAGGTCTGGATCGCGGCGCGAGTCTCAGCCAAGGGAAAAGGTCGCGAGACCGACAAACGCTACCGCGATCTCTGTCGCAGGCTCGGGGTCGGCATGCTCGGCATTTCCGATGCCGGCGACGTCAGCGTGATCGTCGGCTCCGTATCGCCGATGCCGCGAACCAATCCGAAACGGCGTTCGAAGCTCATGCGCGAACACCAGAGGCGGCGCGGGGATCCGGCAGTCGGCGGGAGCACACGCGCGCCTGTCATGACCGCGTACCGCCAGCAGGCGCTCGGCTGTGCGCTGGCGCTTGCATCAGGCCCGCTGCGCGTGCGTGACGTCAGATCCAGCATACCGGATGCGGGGAAGATTTTGCTTGCGAATGTCTATGGCTGGTTTGAACGGCTCGACAGAGGCGTCTACGGCCTGACGGAGGCTGGACGGGAAGCACTGCAGCGGTGGCCGCAGCAGGATGTGCAGGCAAAAACGGCCGTCCCGGCCTGATTTTGCCGACGCGCTGAAAATAGCGCATGGGGGGTGCTCCATCGCATTATCGGTGGGTATGAGCATGGGGGAGGTGTTCATAGGGCAACCGGCGCTTTAGAGTTGACGCACCTTAACGATGGGGATCGGATGACCTCTCAGCTCGACATGTTTGCCCGAGATGTGCGACCAGCAGCCGCGAGAGCCGAGGCAAGCCGTGCCCGGCGGCAGACGTCGACATCCTTCTCCGAAACCGAGATGCTTGCCGCGTTGAAGGCGACTGGTCGCTACAGGATCTTGCGAAAGCTTGAAGCTCGCACGGTCGCATCCGAGGTGAGGCCCGGTTTTCCCCTGAGGGGCGTCATCCTCGACACTGAGACGACCGGGCTCGATGCCCGAAAATGCGAGATCATCGAGATCGGGCTTGTCTCGTTCACCTACAACGAGGAGGGTGAGATCGGCGATGTGGTAGCTGTTTATGGCGGTTTGCAGCAGCCGACCATTGCCATTCCACCCGACATCACCCGGTTGACGGGTATCACCGATGCCATGGTTGCCGGCCAGTCGATCGATATTGCTGCAGTCCAAGCAATCGTTGGGCCTGCGGATCTCATCATCGCCCACAATGCCGGCTTCGATCGGCCGTTTTGCGAAGCGTTTTCGGATGTGTTTGTCCGCAAGGCCTGGGCGTGCTCGGTTTCCGAAATCGATTGGAGTGGCCGAGGCTTTGAAGGCACGAAGCTCGGCTATCTGATCGGTCAGAGCGGATATTTCCACGACGGGCATCGGGCTGTAGATGACTGTTTTGCTCTCCTCGAGGTCCTGGAACAGTCGAGCGATGGCGCCGCACTGCCGCCGTTTGCCGAACTTTACAAAACGAGCCAGCGTTCACGGGTGAGGATTTTCGCGGAGAATGCGCCCTTCGACTTGAAGGACGTGCTGAAGGCTCGCGGGTACCGCTGGTCCGATGGCAGCGACGGCCGCCCAAAATCCTGGTGGATAGAGGTCGCCGAGGAGGAGCTCGAGGCTGAACTCGGCTTCCTTCGGAAGGAGATCTATCGCTGGGACGAGGCAGATCCTCCGACGCAGCGGCTGACGGCTTTCGACAGATACAGAGCGCGAAGATAGTTCACCATCGCGGTCCAGCGTGCCCAATCCATTCGGTGGGGCGGAGGATCCCGGCGCAAAACGATCCTAGAGCATTTCCGCTTTTCTCCGAATTGCGGAAACGCTCTACCCCTTTGTTTTGCCGCAACTCCGGACGGAAAACCGCTGCGCACTTTTCCTGGAATTGCTCTACGCCGAGCGAAGACCATAAAGCCTTGCAATATCTTCCCGCATGAATGGGACCCGATCTTTGTCGACCTGTTCCTGATAGGTCCGGGCATATTGATGGCCGGAATAGACGGCGGCGGCGATCAGGCCTGGCGCGAGGCAGTCGCCGAGGCGGGTGATGGTCTTGATGCCGGCATCGGCCCACTCGGCTTCGCGTGCTTTGAGTTCCAGCCACAGCGTTTCGTCCGGCAGGCGGGCGGTGACCGGGACGAGAGTGGCGCAATCGACCGGGCGGATCCTGCCGCTGTAGACGCAGGATAGTTCCAGCTGGTCTTTCGTTCGACCGGCCAGCGCCATGGCCGTGACGATCTCGACGCCGAGATCGATGAGGCGCTTCTGGATACGTGCCTGCTCCAGCGTGTTCCTGCTCCAGGGTGAGACTTGGGATTCGGGCGTTACGAAGGTGACCGTGCATCCCCTCCTGGCGAGCAGTTCGGCGAGCACGCTGCCCATGTAGAAGCAATCGTCGTCGAAGACGACGACGGGACCGTCCGACGGCACTGCCTCGGCGCCCTCGGAAAGAATGGCGTCGGGAGAGACGAGGATGCCTTCCGACAGAAAATCGAGCGCCATCCGGTGGGTGCGGCCAACGCCGTCCGTCCGCCAGCTCGCTCCGGTCGCGATCGCCACATGGGGGATGCCGTATTGCAATATGTCGGCGGCCGAAAGCGGACTGTGCAGGTAAAGCTCTGCATTGACGCGGGTGCTGAGTTGGCCGATGCGCCAGTCGCGCACGCGGCCCCAGGTCGCAAGACCGGGTAAGCGACATTCGCGCGCAACGCGACCGCCCCATTCGCCGCCGCCTTCCGCCAGCATGACATCGACGCCGCGCTGGGCAAGCGCCCGTGCCGCTTCCAGGCCCGCCGGTCCGCCACCGATAATGAGGGCGGGTTCGGGAGCTTCGGATCTTGCGATGGTCTCCGGATGCCAGCCCTTGCGCCATTCCTCGCCAACTGTCGGGTTCTGCGTGCAGCGCATCGGTACGTTGGTATTGTCGCCGGAGGTGCAGATGTTGCAGCCGATGCATTCGCGGATGTCATCGATGCGCCCTTCCTCGATCTTCTTCGGCAGGAAGGGATCGGCGATCGACGGGCGCGCGGCTCCGATGAAGTCCAAAATGCCCTGTTTTACAACCCGTACCATGCTGTCCGGCGACGTATAGCGGCCGACACCGACCACCGGCTTGGTCGTGACGGATTTGACAAAGCGGATATAGGGCTCCTGGTAGCCTTCTTCGGAGAAACGAGCCGTCTGGCTATCGTTCGACCAGTCGGAGAGATTGACGTCCCAAAGGTCCGGAAGTTCGCCGAGCGCCGAAATGATGTCCTTCCCTTCCCCCTCGCAGGTGATCCCGGACGGACCCATCAGCTCGTCCACCGCGAGGCGCACCGCCAGCGCACAGGTGTCGCCGATCGCCTCGCGCACATCATCGAGAATCTCTCGGAACAGGCGGAGCCGGTTTTCGAAGGAGCCGCCATATTCGTCGCTGCGGTCGTTATGGCGGCGGGACAGGAAGTGCTGCAACACGCTCATGTCGTGGCCGGCATAGAGATAGACGATGTCGAAGCCGGCCTTTTTGGCGCGCAGCGCGGCATTGCGATACCAGCGGCGCATGTCGGTGATGTCTGCCTTGTCCATTGCGCGCGCCTGGACAGGATCGAGGCTGTCGCTGACGGCCTGCGAGGGAGCGAGCGGGATCATCCGGCTGAAACGGTTGGCGACGTGCAGGCCGTTGTGCACAAGCTGGATGGCCGCGAGGCTGCCATGGGCGTGGATACGTTCCGTAACGGCGGAAAGGGCCGGGAGATCGCCGTCGTCCCAAAGACGGGCTTCGTTGGCTGGCGTCAGGTCCGATGTCGGGTGGATTTCCGCCTCCTGGGTGGAGACGACGGCCCAACCGCCTTCAGCCTTCATGCCGCGCAGATGGGCTTCCGCATTGGGATAGCGGTAGCCCATGCCGGAACAGTGGGGCACCTGATAGAAACGGTTGCGCGCCGTCACGGGGCCGATCTTGACGGGTTCGAATAGAATATCGAAGCGGGAGTCTCGGGACATTTCCTGCCATCCTGAAGGGAGCTGTGGTCCGCCGCGCCGGAGCGCGGCGGTTGGGGCGGCCGCCAAAATATCGGGAACCTTCCGTCAGGCAAGAGATTTGTTATACGAGTGTATAATATTATGCTGCGGCGAAGTTTTTGATCCGGTCCGCGGTTCGCATCCCTTCATCGACGTGGCCCAACACACCAGCGGCGAACTTCTTCGGCGCCCGCCTTTGCCGCCGCGAGCGCCTTGGCCCTAAAACTCCTTCATGTTTCACCGCGTGGGTTGCGCCACCAAATCGTGAAGCTGCCGGCCGAGTACGCCGTCGGTGTCGGCAAGGTCCAGGACGATGCTCATGTGGTTGAGATCGGGAACGGGGAGCAGTTCGGCACTTTTGTCCTGGGCACGCAGCAGCTCACATAGCCCGGCCGCCTGATTCTGGAATGGCGCCGTCTCGTCCGCCCCATAAGCGATGATGCGCAACGGGCAGGGGAGCTGCGAGCTGGTAAGAGGCGACCATGCGGCCGCTTCCATCGGTGTCATCTCCGCTTCGTGTCGCAGGAAGCTGTCCGGTATTCCCGACAGGTCGTAGATTCCGCTTAGGAGCAGCAAGCCTTGGAGCGTCGGCAGGGAGGGCGGGTAGGCTTCTTCGGGTCCGGTCGCGGCAAGGAAGGAAGCAAGATGCGCGCCTGCCGAATGACCGCTGACGGTCAGTCGCGCAGGATCCGCGCCGAAATCCCCCGCGTGGGCTTGAAGCCAGAGCACCGATCGTCGAACCTGATCCACCAGCACGTCCAGGCGTTTGCCAGGCATCAGGTCGTATTCGACCAAGGCCGCAATGCCGCCCGCCGCAAGAACCGGTGCAGCGACGAAACGATAGTTGATCTTTTCGCCGGAGCGCCAATATCCGCCGTGAACGAACACATGCAGGGGCGCGCCGGCCTGCACGCGCTCCGGTAAGATGAGATCGATGACCTCCCGCACGCCCGAGCCGTACCGTATGTCTGCCCGAACGTCGGCGCGCGCCGAAAGGGCCCAGCTGCGTTCGGCGAACTCTGCGGCGATCGTGTCGAAATCGGGCACGAAGTCGCGAATGCGGTAGAGGTCCTGTGCTGTCATCGTCTGCTCCGCCGATCAATAATCAACTGCGAAATATTTCGGCTCCATGAATTCCAGGATGCCCGTCACGCCGCCTTCGCGGCCAAGGCCGCTCTGTTTGACGCCGCCGAAGGGAGCGGCGGGGTCTGACATCAGGCCCCTGTTGATGCCGAGCATGCCGGTTTCGATGCGCTTGCCGACCTTCATCGCACGTTTGAGATCGCGGCTGTAGATGTACGCGGCGAGGCCATACTCCGTATTGTTTGCGAGGCGGATCGCCTCGTCGTCGCTTTCGAACTTGTAGACAGGCGCGACCGGTCCGAAGATTTCCTCACGTGCGATCGACGCGTTTACGGGGACGTTTTCGAGTACCGTCGGCGGATAGAAGTACCCGTTTTCCGTGAGCGGTTTGCCGCCGGTCGTTGCCCGCGCACCCGCGGCGAGTGCCTCTGAGACGAGCCGGTCGATCTTGCGGACGGCGTTTTGCGTGATCATGGGTCCACATTGCGTCTCGGGATCGTAGCCGGGGCCGAGCTTCAGTGACTTCATCCGCGCCGTGAGGCCGGCGACAAACGCATCATGGATGCCCGCCTGGACATAGAAACGATTGGCGGCAGTGCAGGCTTCTCCAGCGTTTCGCATCTTGGCGATCATCGCACCGTCGAGTGCCACCTCGAGGTCCGCGTCGTCGAACACGATGAAAGGCGCGTTGCCGCCGAGCTCCATCGAGCAGCTGACGACCGACTTGGCGGCTTCGGCAAGTAGAACGCGGCCAACGCCGGTCGAGCCGGTGAATGAAAGCTTTCGAACGCGCGGATCGGCGAGCATCGCATTCGTTATTCCGCCTGGATTGCTTGTGGTCAGCACGTTGACGACGCCAGGCGGGACGCCCGCCTCTTCCCCGAGACGGGCCATGGCATAGGCTGTCAACGGCGTCTCCGAGGCAGGTTTCAGGATCACCGTGCAGCCGGCGGCAAGGGCGGGCCCGATCTTGCGCGTCGCCATAGCGGCCGGGAAATTCCAGGGCGTGATCAGGACGGCAATGCCGATCGGCTCATGGTCAACGAGGATATTGTGCGACCCGGAGGGAGTGTGCCGGAATTCGCCCGGAATGCGGGTCGCCTCTTCAGCGTACCAGCGGAAGAATTCGGCGGCATAAGCGACTTCGCCGCGTGCGTCGGCCAGGGCCTTGCCGTTTTCCAGTGCTATGAGCGTTGCAAGCTCCTCGGCGTGCTGTGTCATCAGCTGATACCAGCGTCGCAGGATTTCCGAGCGCTGGCGAGCTGGAGTGGCGCGCCACCCGGCCGCAGCGGCATCCGCGGCATCGACTGCGCGCTGTGCGTCCTCGATGGAGGCGTCGGCGACCTCGGCCAGCAGATTACCGGTCGAAGGGTCGAGAACGGTTATTCCGCTGCCGCTTTGCCATTTGCCGCCAATGTAGAGGCCCGCGGCATGCAGGGCAGGATCGGCGTAGCCGGAAAACTTGGCATGAAACGTCATGGAGGGTCCTTTCGACTCAGTTCAGGCGGGAGCGATCGCCGCAATGGGCGGCGGCGACGAGGTTGCGCATCTCGTGCGGGTTCAAGGGGCGGGGATTGTTCTGGATTAGGCGTGCGATACCCGAGCTTTGTTCTGCCACCCAATCGATCCGGTCTTCCTCGAGGCCGAGGTCCCGCAGGGTGGCGGGAATGCCGATGCGTTCGAAGAGCGAAACGAGGGCAGGGATCACTTCATCCGGTCCGCCGAGCCCGGCCGCATGCGCGATCTGCGCGAGTTCGTCGCGGATGAGCGGCGCATTCCAAGTCATGACATAGGGCATTAGACAGGCGACCCCGAGGCCATGCGCCGTATGGGTGAGCGCGCCGACAGGGTACTGGATGGCGTGGGCCGCGGCAGTACCCGCCACCCCGAAAGCAAGACCGGCGAGCGTTGCGCCGAGCATCACCGTTTCGCGCGCGCCGGCGTCGGCGCCGTCCTTGCAGGCCCTCTCGAGCCCCTGCCACAGGAGGGTAATGGCGCTAAGGGCAAAGTGATCGGAAAGCTCGTTCTTACCGACGAAGACGCGCTGCTGCGCGATACCGGGGACGGGCTCGCGCCGGATTGCCGTGAAGGCTTCGATCGCATGCGTCAGGGCGTCCGCGCCGGCGATCGCAGTCAGGCCGGATGGGCAGGAGAGGGTGAGTTCGGGGTCGCAGATCGATACCGCCGGAATCAGGTGCGGACTTGAAATGCCAACTTTCAGGCTACGCTCGGCATCCGAAAGCACGGCGACGGGCGTCACCTCCGAGCCGGTGCCGGCGGTGGTGGGAATGGCGATCAATGGCATCACGGGTCCCGGCACGGCATATTCGCCGTAATAGTCCTGTGGCCGCCCGCCGTGGGTAAGGAGGAGGGTGACGCATTTCGCCATGTCGAGACAGGACCCGCCACCGATGCCGATGACGAGGTCCGGCGCAAAGCCTCTGGCCGCTGCAGCGCTCACGATAGCCGATTCCACCGGGACGTCCGGCAGGGTGGAGCTGTCCACCATCACCTCAAGCCCTGCCTCTTCGAGTCGCCGCACCAGTGCAAGCAAGTCGGCATCCACGGCAAGGCGCGTATCCGTGACGATCAGCGCGCGATGGCCGAGCTTGGCGGCGATGCCCCCAAGGGCATGGCGCTGCCCGGCGCCGAAAAGCAGTTCGCGCGGCGCCCTCAGTGTGCCGAATAGGTTCATTCCGTATGTCCTCCGATGAGTTCAGGCGGCCTCGAGAGCCGTAAGGTGGTCGAAAAGCGGCTGCGGCAGCTCGATGCCCGTCTTCGCTGCTGCAGCGCGTCGTGCTCGTGCCCCATCTCCCGGAATGGCGACTGGTTGCGTAGGGTCGAGCGGGCGGGATAGGCGCAGGCGATCGAGATAGGCGGCAAGTGCCGGTATGCTACCCGCGCCTGCCGACGGATCGATCAGAATGAGAAGGTCGCCTTTATTGGCGGGATGAATGTCGTCGAGCGTTCCATTTACATCAGGCGCAAGGTTGGATCCGGCAAGCGCCGCGACAAGAAGCTCGATCGCAAGGCCCAAACCATATCCCTTGGCGTCGCCGAAGGGCGCGATCGCCCCTGCCTGTGCCGCGTGCGGATCGGTTGTCGCGCGACCGTCTCGGTCCACTGCCCAGCCGGGCGGGATCGCCAGACCACGCATCGCATGGTTGTTGATCTTGCCCATGGAAACGATGCTGGTTGCGAGATCCAGCACGAAAGGGTGGCCAGCCGCAGGGATGCCGATCGCGACCGGATTGGTGCCGATCAGGGCCTGCGTTCCGCCGAATGGGTGCACGAGCGCTTCGCTGGTCGACATGACAATGCCGATCAGGCCGTCTCTTGCGGCGGCTTCCGCATAATAGGCAAGCATTCCCATGTGATTGGCGTTGCGGATCGCGGCAATGGCGAGCCCTGTCTCCTTAAGGATCCTTCGCGTGACGCGCATGGCGTCCATCATGACGACTGGGCCAAGACCGCGTTCGCCGTCGACGCTCAGAAATGAGGCTCTTCGCCAGGTTCCGTTTCCACGGGTCGTGGGGTTCGCGAGCCCCTTATCCAGCCGGGAAAGAAGCAACGGCAGGCGTTGCAGGCCGTGGGAGGGCAATCCGCGCAGCTCGGCCTCCAAGAGGAGATTTGCCTGAAGACGAGCGGAGTCGGCAGGAACACCCCGCTTTTCGAGCAGAGCGACGCTCAAATTCCTCAGGCGGGCGGGCGGCAGCCTCATTTCCTAATCCTATATCAGATCATATACGATATTGTATTTGACATGCGATATGTTATTTGCAACAAAACGTCGTATGTCAATAAGCAGTCGGAGAATGGTAGTGGCAATTGCAGCGGAGCGGGCAAGTAGGGGGGCTGGTATTCGCCCGACGAGTGTGGTCGAAGGCGTCTACGACAGCATCTATCACCGGCTGATGTCGCTCGATATTGCGCCTGGTGCACGCATTCCGATCGATGTCCTCGCTCGCGAACTCGGCGTTTCGCAGACGCCGATCCGCGAGGCCCTGAGCCGGCTGGAACGCGAGGGCCTCGTTCGCAAAGAGCACCTGATCGGCTATAGTGCAGCCCCGCAATGGACGCGTAAGCAGTTCGAAGACCTCTATGCCTTTCGCCTGCTGATCGAACCCGAAGCTGCCCGGCTTGCCGCCGCCAATATGACTCCGGAGGCGCTCCAGCAGCTCGAGAATTCCGCCGCCGACATGGGCCACGGCGAGGCGCCGGTCGATCGTAACACACGCTACTCTCGCTTTGCCCGCGCCGATGCGCAGTTCCATGATGAGATCCTGAAAATCGCCGGAAACGACGTGATCCGCAGCACTCTGTCGAACCAGCATGTCCATCTGCACATCTTCCGGCTGATGTTCCACATCCGGGTGACTCAGGAGGCGCTCGAAGAGCATGAGAGCCTGCTGGCTGCCTTCCGGGCGCGCGATCCGCAGGCCGCATACGATGCCATGCGCGTCCACATCGAGCGCTCGCGCGACCGCTTGCTTTCGGCTTTCGAATGAACGCGGCTCTGCCTTCCAATGCGGTCGCGCCGCCGCCAAACCGTGCTGTTGCCGCACTCGCGGCAGAGGGCCTTGGCAAAGCCTACGGCCCGATTACCGTCCTTTCGGACGTCACGCTTGAGGTTCATGCTGGAGAGGTTCACGCCATTATCGGTGAGAACGGCGCCGGAAAATCGACGCTGATGAAGCTCCTTTCCGGCCATGTCGTCCCAACGGCCGGCCACTTGCTCCTGGAGGGCAAGTCGGTAGAGTTCCGAAATGCGGTGGAGGCGGAGAACGCCGGCATCGTACTCGTGCACCAGGAAATCCTGCTCGCTTCGGACCTCACCGTTGCGGAAAACCTGTATTTGGGTCGCGAGGTCGGCCGCGGTCTGCTGGTCAATGACAAGGCGATGAACAGTCGTGCCGCCGAACTCCTCGCACGGGTCGGTTCAGCGGCGCGGCCGCGCGACCGTGTGGGTGAGCTGCCGCTCGCCCAGCGCCAGCTCGTGCAGATCGCGCGTGCCCTTCTCGACGAGCGAAAGGTCATCATCTTCGACGAGCCTACTGCGGTTCTCGCAAACGACGAAGTGGCGGCGCTGCTCGACATCGTTCGCAGCTTGCGCGATCACGGGGTTGCGGTGCTCTACATCTCCCATCGTCTCGATGAGGTTCAGGCTCTTGCCGACCGGATCACCGTGCTTCGTGACGGCCGCATGATCGGAACCTGGCCCGCGGCAGGCCTCGGCCAGCGGGAAATGGCGGAACTGATGGTCGGGCGAGAGCTGGACATGCTCTATCCGCATAAGCGGTCAGCCACGACCGCTGCTCCGATCCTGTCAGTCACCAACCTTGCCGTCGACCACGGCTCGCAGACCGTCTCCTTTAGCGTCAGCCCCGGCGAAGTGCTGGGTATCGGCGGCATGGTCGGGGCGGGTCGTACCGAACTGATCGAGGGCCTGATGGGCCTTCGTCCGTCAGAGGCTGAAAGCATCGTCCTGAACGGCCGGGAGATCGGGAGCCGCTCCGTCCGTACCCTAATGGACGCCGGACTGGTTTACCTGACCGAGGACCGCAAGGGCAAAGGCCTGCTCCTGGAGGAGAAGCTCGGTCCTAACCTCACCCTGCAGGCGCTGGATACGATCAATCCGGGTGTTTTTCTGGACAAGCAAGGTGAGCTTTCCCGCCTTCGAAAGGCGGTGGCTGATTACGACATTCGCGTGCGCTCGATGCGCCTTGAAGCCAGCCAGCTTTCGGGCGGGAACCAGCAGAAGCTACTTCTTGCCAAGGTCATGATGGCCGATCCGTCGGTGATCATCATCGACGAGCCGACTCGCGGGATCGATATCGGCAACAAGAGCCAGATCTATGACTTCATCGACGGGATGGTGCGCGCCGGCAAAGCCTGCATCGTCATCTCGTCGGAAATGCCGGAACTCGTAGGTCTTGCCGACCGTGTGCTGGTGATGCGTGCCGGGAGGATCGTCGCTGAGCTACGCGGCGATGAAATCAATGAGGAAAATGTCGTCTACGCCGCCACGACCGGTGGGTGCGCGGACGTCGGGGAGGAGAAACATGACCGTAGCGACAGCAACACTCGCACCAACTAACGAAGGCGCGCGCATCCGTTGGGCCGATCTGGCGCCTTTCATCGCCCTTGCGGTGATCGTACTGTTCGGGGCGCTGGTGAATCCCAATTTCGTGTCGTCGGCCAATCTGATCAACGTCATCACGCGGAGCGCCTTCATTGCGATTATCGCCGTCGGGGCGACCTTCGTGATCTCGTCCGGCGGGCTCGACCTGTCGGTGGGTTCGATGATGGCCTTCGTCACCGGTATCATGATCATGGCGATGAATCATCTCGCCCCGGCCTTTGGAGCCTGGGCGATTCCGATGGGAGCGGGCGTGGCGCTGCTGGTCGGAGCGCTATGCGGCCTCTTCAACGGGCTTATCGTGACCGTCGGGCGAATAGAGCCCTTCATCGTCACGCTGGGCACGATGGGCATTTTCCGCGCCTTCATCACCTTCATGACCGACGGCGGCTCGCTGCCCATCGATCGCAGCCTCCGGGAAGCCTATAGACCGGTCTATTTCGGCAGCTTCTTCGGTATTCCATATCCGGTGCTCATCACCTTCGTGGTGGTCATGGCTGGCGCCTTCCTGCTCTACAAGACCAAGTATGGCCGCCGCTTGAAGTCGGCAGGATCCAATGTCGAGGTCGCGCGCTTTTCGGGCGTCAACGTCGCCGGCGTGCGCACCGGCGCCTACGTGATCCAGGGCTTCTGCGTCGCCGTCGCTGCGATTTGCTATGTGCCCCGCCTCGGCGCGGCGACGCCAACGACCGGCCAGCTCTGGGAGCTGCAGGTCATCACCGCGGTCGTGATCGGGGGCACGCTGCTCCGCGGCGGGCGCGGACGCATTGGCGGCACGGTGGCCGGCGCCCTCATCCTCGAGGTGATCGCCAACGTCATGGTTCTGTCGGACTTGGTCTCGGAATACCTCGTCGCCGCCGTTCAGGGAGCGATCATCATCATCGCCATGCTGGCGCACCGCTTTACTGCCAACCGCTGAAAACAGCACCGACTTCGAAGGAGGAGAAAATGAAGTCTATTATCCGCAAGGCTGGACTCTTGTTATCGACGGCTACCCTGGTCCTGGCTCAGCCACTGGGCACCGCTCAGGCCCAGGAGAAGAGGATTGTCGCCGTGTCGATTCCGGCCGCAACGCATGGATGGACCGGAGGAGTCGTCTACCATGCGGAACAGGCTGAGAAAGAGGTCGAGGCCGCGTTTCCGAATGTAGACGTCGTGCTGTCGACCGCGTCATCGGCGACCGCTCAGGTCTCCGCGCTTGAAGACCTGTCGGCGACCCGGAAGCTCGACGCGCTGGTCATTCTGCCGTTTACGTCGGAGGAACTGACAGGACCGGTCGAGCAGATCAAGAAAAACGGCACCTTCATTTCCGTGGTCGACCGTGGCCTCACCGACCCGACGATCCAGGACCTCTATGTCGCTGGCGACAACATCGCCGTGGGTGCCAATACCGCGCGCTGGCTTTCCGACAAACTTGGCGGGCAAGGCGAGATCGTCGTCTTGCGCGGCATCCCGACCGTGATCGACGACGAACGCATCAAAGGCTTCTCGGACGTCATCGACAAGACGAACATCAAGATCCTCGATATCCAATACGCCAACTGGAACCAGGACGAAGCCTTCAAGCTCATGCAGGACTATCTTGCAAAGTACCCGAAGATCGACGCCGTCTGGGCCAACGATGACGACATGTTGCTCGGCGTTATCGAGGCCGTCGACCGTGCGGGCCGCAAGGACATCAAATATGCGCTCGGGGGCAACGGCATGAAGCAAGTCATCGAAATGGTGAAGGAAGGCAACGAGCGCACACCGGTCTCGACACCCTATCCGCCGTCGATGATCAAGTCGGCCATCTATATGACAGCGGCACAATTCGCTGGTCAGGCGCCTATGCGCGGTTCGTTCCTGCTCGGTGCACCGCTTATCACTCCGGAGAACGCCGACCAGTTCTACTTCCCCGACTCCCCATTCTGAGTGTCGCCCGGCCCAATGGCCGAGCATCGATCAAACACGAGAGCGGGGTGAGGAAAAATATGTGGGGTTTTCCACCCGCATTCCGCGTCTCAACTTATCTAAGGCAACAGGAGATATGACATGAGCGGCAAGAAGATCCTCATGCTGACCGGCGAATTCACCGAAGAGTACGAAATCTACGTTTTCCAGAAGGGCATGGAGGCCGTCGGCCACACGGTGCACGTCGTCTGCCCAGACAAAAAGGCGGGCGACCGTATCAAGACCTCTTTGCACGACTTCGAGGGCGACCAGACCTACACGGAGAAGCTCGGCCACTATGCCGACATCAACAAGACCTTTTCCGAGGTGCGGCCTGAGGAGTATGACGCCGTCTATGCGGCGGGCGGACGCGGCCCGGAATATATCCGCACAGACAAGCGGGTTCAGGACATGGTCCGACACTTCCACGACACGGGCAAGCCGATCTTCACGATCTGCCATGGCGTGCAGATCCTCATGGCTGTGCCTGGCGTGCTGAAGGGCCGCAAGGTCGCCGGCCTTGGCGCCTGCGAGCCAGAGGTGACAGCTGTTGGTGGGACCTACATCGACGTGGAGCCCACCGGGGCCTATGTCGACGGCAACATGGTCTCGGCGAAGGGGTGGACGGGCCTTGCCGCATTCATGCGCGAGTGCCTGAACGTGCTCGGCACGAAGATCACCCACACGTAATGGATTGAGGGTGAGATCGACGACGGCGTGCCCTCGGGTGGTCGGCCCGAGGGAGATTGCTGCCAAAGCCAATCGGGTGACGTGCGCTCTGCTGTAGCAGGAGCGGTGGCTCGACCGGACGTCGCTCCTGACTGTCGAACGCGTGATCCATAATCTGAAACGCGGCTGATTACTTTCGCAGGATTTTGTCCATCGCTTTCCCCTTCGCGAGTTCATCGATCAGTTTGTCCAGGTAGCGGATCTCCCGCATAGTCGTATCCTGGATCTCTTCCACGCGGACGCCGCAGATCACCCCTGTAATCAACGAGCGGGAGGGATTCATCCG
>Ga0209281_1000458_pt1 | contig 57413 bp, 83 predicted proteins | sample MedtruBG_FD_187514 | JGI IMG/M metagenome (GOLD analysis project Ga0209281, IMG submission 187514) | Root nodule microbial communities of legume samples collected from California, USA - Medicago truncatula BG (SPAdes) (version 2) | ecosystem: Host-associated > Plants > Roots > Nodule | place... | reverse complement strand
AAATATATATGCTAATGATTCAATGATGGTAAACCCGCTCTTTTTTTTACAAATACATCCCATTTTATACTTCATCCATCCACCAACTTTTAGTAAACTTTTTTTCTACATTTATTTCATTCTTTCCTATTTTAATATTAGCTACTATTTCTAAATTTAAGCCAATATCATCCTCGCTTATTTTGTTTAACTTAATATCTTCTCCATCTTCTAATTCATCTAGACTTTTATCTGTTAATTCTCTACTAAAATCCCCATGATATTTGAATCCCATTTTATTTTCTAACATTTCATTTATTACTTCCTTTGATGTATTGTATTTCAATTCATTTTCCAAATTGCTTATTGTTCTATCGATTTCTTCTTGTAAAATTCTTTCTTTTAGAATATCAGTATTTTCTATGCTAGTACTTATAATAAATGTAGCAGTCAAGGTTAAAATCATTGCAGACGCTAATATTTCAATTAATATACTACCTTGTTTTCTCATATAGATTCACCATTCTTTATACTAATTAAATCCACTCCAACACCTATGGTTATATCCCGTCTTACACCACAATTATCTACTATCTTTATCGTATTACCCCTAGATATTTTTCCGTCTGGTGTTACCAATATACTTATATCTCCACTAATAATTTTTATTTCCTTCGGAATAACTACAGTCTTCTCTATACTATCCCATCCTTCTATAAATTTAATTTCATTTTTACTTACCTTTACGGTTATTTTCCCATAATTATTCTTTTCTCTACAAACCGCTTTACTATACGAAAGTAAATTTTGTATCTCATAGATATACTCTGAATTGTCCATATTTTTTGATACATTTCCAGCAAATTTACTTAATGATATTCCTACACTAAATAAAATTATTATTATAAAAATACTTACCATCGTCTCAATTAATGTGAATCCATCCCTTCTCATTTTCTTATGCCACCTTGAAGATTGTTAAATAACGGAAGGACAAATATTAACATAAATATAGTTATAAAACCAGCCATTATGACTACAAAAATCGGATTTATCAATTTTAAATATTTTTGTATTTTCTCATTAAGTCGATACTCTAAAGTATTTGCTAATTCTTTAAACCCCTCCTCTATTGTTCCTCCCTCTTCTCTAATCCTAACAATAGCTAGCGCATATTTTGATAAAACACCACTTTTCTCTAAAGATTCAGTTAGAGTTTCTCCACTTATAATATTTGAATTTATTTCAGTAATTTTGTTTCGTAAATACAAAAAACTCATACTATTCTCGCAATATTTAAGAGCTTGTGAAATATTTATTCCGGTACTTGTTATTATCGAAAAAAGCAATACCATTATATACTCAAAGAAAGATCTTACTATACTTATTTTCGTTAGTTTGGTTATGCTGATTTGATTAGATAAGCACCTTATAAGAATTACTAATATTAGAGCCCAAGAAAAAATTGCCACAGCAGTAACTAGATGATTGTGCTTAAAAGCAATACTCATATCATATATAATCTGGCATCCTTTTGGTAATTTAATATTCATAGATTTATAAATTTCACAAAAGTTCGGAATTACCTCATTTACCAAAAATAAGCTAAGTAATATCATTGAAATAAGGATAAATATCGGATAAATGCATGCATTTTTGATTTCTTTCTTAATAAATAGCCATTTATCATAATAAATACTTAATCCCTTTAACACCTCATATAGTTTTCCAGTATTTTCACCGATCGAAATTATTCCTATAAAAAATTCTGGATATAAGCCTCTAAATTCTGAAAATCCTTGTGATAAACTACTTCCTTGTTTTATTAATGCTAAAACTCCATATACACTATCCTTGTATATTTTATTTGATAATATATCGGCTACTAAATCTAACGCTTCAGTTATTCTTATTCCATCTTTATAAATCTGTGCTAAACTTCCCGATATTAATGCTAGTTGTTCTTCATTTACTTTATGTTTAAACTTTATTACTTTTTTTAAGCTAAGAAATGTTATATTTCTAAATCCTCTATAAGTTGAATTTCCAGCATTATTACCCATCATTCAATCTTTCTCCTTCTATAAACTCTATATAATCACTCTTAGATATCTTTCCTTGAAATAGTAGCTCTTCTAAATCTTTCTTCATGTTTTCATTTGATAGATATCTATTATCTTTATATAAATCACTCATTCTTTTTTCATCATTCTCCTGTAAAAAGTGAACTGAGCTTACTATTTGTCTTCCTGCATACCCTGAATAATTACAGATTTTGCAACCACATTTTTTATATAATATATTTCCATTCACCGAATTTTCATCATCTATTTTCTTACAATCATCACATAAAATTTTCACTAATCTTTGTGATATTATTCCAACTAGTGCATCACTTAATAGATATGGCTTGATCCCCATATTCTCTAATCGTATATAAACTTCCCTAGCTGATTTACAATGAATAGTGCTATACACTTTATGCCCAGTAATAGATGCTCTTACTGCCATATTGGCCGTTTCCTCATCCCTTATCTCACCGATCATAATAACATCTGGATCCTGTCGTAATATACTTCTAAGGCCATTTGAAAAATCTATGTCCAATTTTTTATTTAAACTCATTTGGTTGATATTAGGCATAACTATTTCAACTGGTTCTTCTGTATGTTTATAATTACACTTTAAAATTTAATTCTTCATTATATCTGCGGGATATTTAATCATAAATTTAAAAGGCTAAGTTGTTTAAACCTAGCCTTTTAAATTTATATATTAAATTAGAAAGATCTAAAAATTCCTACAAGTTTGCCTATTATATTACACTCATTTGTTAATAATGGCTCCATAGCATCATTTTCAGGTTGAAGTCTTATATGATCTTTTTCTATAAAATATCTCTTTATATTAATATAGCCATAAATTGCAACTGCCACTATATCTCCATTTTTTGCTTTGTCATCTTTTTCTATTATCGCCAAATCCGATTCTCTAATTCCTGCATTAATCATACTATCATCTAAAACTCTAACCATAAATAACTCCCTATCATGTTTTATAAAGTCTAGCGGTAGTGGAAACGTATCTTCAATATTTTCCTTAGATAGTATCGGCACTCCATCTACTACCTTATTTATTATCGGGATATCAATCATTTCTCTTTTATGTGGTGAATTTTCTAATATTTCCAAAGCCCTTGGCTTAGACGGATCTCTTTTTATTAATCCTTTCTTCTCCAATCTTTGTAAATGACCATGAACAGTTGATGTTGATGCTAATGAAACAGCTTTACAAATTTCCCTAACTGATGGTGGATACCCTTTACTTTCAACATATTCTTTTAAAAATTCATATACCTCTCTTTGTTTACTTATTCCCTCTTCCATATTATTCATCCCCTTTTGTCAATTCTTATGCGAATGTATATTCGTACGAATGTATGTTTGCTTATATATTACTACTTTTTACTTCTTTTGTAAATAACAAAAGAGACCTCATGGCCTCTATTAGATGAATTAATCTTTATCTTTCATATAATGCTTGCAATCTTTCCTGGATTTCTTTAAATTCTTTTTTATCAAACTCTAAAGTACTGCCATTTAATCGTCTGAAATATAAACCTTTGTTCTTTTCGTTTCTATCTTTACGCTCATATCTTGTTGATGCTAAATGAAATTTTATTTTTTTCCCATCCTTTTGCAGTTCTAGCTCATCATGAAATGCTCTACTAGTCACCTTTACAACTTCAAAATCTTTAAATTCTTCTGATATAATCTTCTCTAGTTTTTTCTCTGTATCGCTAAATATTTCTGAAACAACTTTTTCTTTTGCTTTCATTATTTCTAGCATAATACTCCTCCTACGTTTCTTAATTTCTTTATAGTAATTTTATACTATTTCTGTATTAATAAAAAGACCAGGATAATTAAATATCTTGGTCTTTAAACTGGTTATTTAATAGCAGCAATATTAATCCAATTAGGATCTATTGGCTTAGGTCCTGTGGAAATTAAAGATTGTACTATATCTAAGTTTCTAACAGTAATATCTTTAGCTTTAAGCATTGTGTAAATAGCATGCGCATCATTTTTGAATTTCTTATGTTCATATTGCTTTACGCTCTTTTCTAAGTAGTATCTTATAGCTAATATCCTTTCTCTGCTAAGTTCCTTATTTCTAAGATTATCATGAAATAGTTTTTGAGTATAATTATATTTCATTTCTACCTTTAAGGGCCTTATCTTGTGTCTGTTCATATCCTCTATTACCATCTCCGCTGTTATAACTGACCTAGGCAATAGATTAAGCTTTCTTAAGCTTAGACTTGTGAATAATTTTATTACAATCGGTAAAGCTAATAACGTGATTATAGTTTTCATATGTATATCACTCCTTATAATAATTTCATCGTGTTACTCTAATAGTGTGATATTCTATGATGAATTAATCAACATAACTATTTCCTCCTCTTACTGTTTTGCATACTGCTTAAGCTTTGGTTGAGTTTAAAATTTATCTTAAGTAATATGTAATTCAAAGTATAGGAATATCTGTTGTGTTAGGTATTGGATATGTTGTAGGGGAATATAAATTCTCCCTACAATCCAATATTTTAAAGTATTGGTATGCCTACATTTCTATATCTCAATAAAATAGAAAGTATGCTGAAATAAAAGAAAGTTAGAATAAAAAAGAATATAAATTATTGTAATGTAGATCAGTATATAAAACTTCAAAGTTGGACGAGTTATAACGAATATCATTTAGGCTTGGCCGTGATATTATGACAATCGGGAAAGTACCGTAACATTGCTTTTGAAGTGTACCTTCTTTATATAATTTTTCATAAAGTTGCATTTTTGAGTTAGGAGTGTAATGAGTGTAATCAACTTCTAATATAATGAAATATAAATTCTTTTCATAAATAAATTCTATATAGGCGTCTGGTCTTATTAAACCTTTAAGATACTGTGGCTGAATCTTAAACTTTCTAATACTGGCGCCTTTCCTTTTAATTATTTTTAGAAAATCATACACCAATAAATCATGATCTTTTAATTTTCTTTCATTATAATATATCTTTTCTCTTGTTAATTGACTTACATAGCTTTTTAATAATTCCATCTCTTCTAATTGTTTTAATCTTCTTCGGCAACTTTCATAAGTTCTATTAAAAAATAATTCTGTAGCCTGTGGCACAGATATCGCTTTGTAGTCTTCAACCCATTTTAAAATTTCTCTATCCCTCTCTGTTAACATTTTCTATATCCTCCAAACTTATTACTCCTTTACGCATTCTTTTCTTTTCTACAGGCTTAATTGGATCTTCTTCTATATCAATTATTTGGGGTTGTTCAATAGAATAAATTTTATTATTAATTTTCTTAACATTAAGTATCTCTTGTTTTTCTTTCTCTGCAGGTATTCTAATTTCAGGAACATATTTATTTAATAGAACAAAATCATCGTCTATATATGGAACTTTAATTTTTATCTCTCCATCATTGCCGCATACAATACACTCGCCTCTTTTAAGTTTCATAGCATTATTAGAGTTTATTACATTTTGTGAATCAATTATTGAATTCTGATGGAATGTGATTCTAGTCATTTGGCTCTTTACATCGGTATCCAAATTAGTTGCAGTTGTTCTTTGTAATGCTCCGATTAAATGAACTCCTACGCTCCTACCGGCTTTTGCAATCTTCCAAATTTGCTCCCATACAGGCAATTCCATTAATTCTGACATTTCCTCACATATTAGAATAACTCTTTTCATTCTTCTATTAGGAAAGTAACTATTCCATTGTTGTATGTTTCTTATACCATAAGCTTTAAACAAATTGCTTCTTTCTTCCATTTTCATTCTTACTTTATTAATGGATATCATTAATTCTGCTGGATTATATGCGACCATTTTTACAGGCCCACAATCTGCAAATGATGAAATTTCTCCTTTAATAAGTTGAGTGAGGTATAATTCAATATCTTTAGGTGAATTGTATATTAGATTAGTAAGAATACATGCTAAAAGCATTGATTTACCATATCCAGTGGCACCAGCTATTAATAACATTGGATGCTTATTCAGATCTATACAGTAGCTTTGACCTTTATAATCTTTTCCAAAATATAATTGGTGAGATTTACATTTAACTGGCTCAAACATAAATTTATCTAAGTCCTTATTAACTACATACATTTTTATATAGTTTTGGAAAGTATTCTTTTCTATTTGGACTGTTGAATTTAAATTACATTCTAAAATATTTAATTTACTTTCTAAGTGCTCTACACTCAAACCTTTCACATTGTTTAAATAACACACATATCCATAACCTTTAGGCTCTATTTTATATATTCTATAGGTTTCTTCATCCTTATTTTTTATTCCAGTTTTCAGCATTACTTCATTGAAACTATTCTTAAATTTTCTTTCTTCCGCTGCGTTTAAATAGTTATATAAATATACACTTCCAACTGCTAATCCTAACTCTACAAACATTACTTATGCACCTTCTTAAAATTACTATCTGTAACCTTAACTATTGCTAGTGCAATAACCGAACTATATAAAATAAATCCTTCAAATGCTCCATACCCAAAAGCTCCACCTAAATGTTTGCAATTGCTATATATGAAATTTAAAATTTGTAAATCTAAATTAAACATGCTCCTTCTCCTTTCTCATATATCTTTCAGTATAATATATCTCTCCAAGTATTTGTTTTATTTCAGCGCCCCTATCTTCTAATTCATATAGGCGTTTATATAGCTCCATTTCCTTCGTAGATGTTGTTTTGAAACTCAATGGTATTATTAAAGGCTTATCCATTTCTTGACTCCTTTTTGATTAATCTTTAGTTAAAATATATGTATGAATTAATCAAAAGTTTCCTATTACTCAAAAAAAATTTCTAAATCTAATTTTTATTTTCTAATTCTAAATTTACGTAAAAAAGAAGACCCTTATTCTTTAGGATCTTCTTCATAATACACAATATCATTAATATCTATATTTAATTTTCTGGCTATATTAAACAAAGTATCAATAGTCAATTTATCTTTGTTATTTTCTAATCTGCTATAGTAACTATTCCCTATTTCTAAAAAACTTGCAAAATCCTTTTGTTTTTTATATCCTAATCCAAGTCTTATTTCCAATAATTTATTTTTTACCCCCATAATACCACCTCACAATGTATATTTTACCATGTATTGGAAATAATTAAAATATTATTATAAATTGCGAGGTATATTATGGACTTTATTTCGAACAAATCTCATTTCTATATAGTACTAGCTATTGTAATTGCTACTTTAACTCTATGTGGATATGTAAGCCCTTTAGTTTTATATGGTATATTAATAGATAGAATAATAATTTACTCAACAAAAAAGCTAGAAATTTAATTCTAGCTTTTAGTTTATTGTATTGTATCTAACGTTGGTGTGAACTTTCCATTTTTTAATTCAGAAAACAATGAACCATGTAAGTCACCATTCTTATCTTTTACGTCTACAATTATCTTACTTATACCTATTTCTTTCATTCTTGTTTCTTTCATTACTGCCAATTCTGCACATTTTCTTTCTGTTGCGTCTATATTATATAGCAATCTCATAGTTATAAAAATAGTTTTTTGCTTATCAACCCCTGATATTAGATCAACTTTCATATCTGGGAAACTATTTTCAATTTCTTGGGTTAAATCTGAATATAATTGTTTATTTTGTTCTGATTGCATTTTAGATTCTTCTAAGTAATCATTCTTTTCTTTCTTTAGCCTTTCCATATTTGTTTTTATATCTTTCTTTTGATCTTCACTCATTGAATTGTATTTTTTATTCAAATCATCAAATATAGTATAATCATTTCCTGTAAAGTTTTTATAAGCTTTTTCCAATACTTGCGATTCTTCTTTTGTAGGGCTATATCCTTTCTCTACATGTTTAGTATTTGTTGTATTAGTTTTAATTTGTTCTTTTTTATTAGAATTAATGCTGATAACACATATAACTGCAATTCCAATAACAATTATAAATATTCTCAATATAGTTTTATACTTATTATCTTTTAATTTCTCATGTAAATCATTATTCACTATTATCCCCCCTAGACTTATATACCATAATTGTATATTACTTGATATCTTTGTCAAATACAATAATAACATTATGAAAGAAAGTCATATAAAAATAGATTTGGTAGTAATTTTATTGTTATTATGCATATTTTTTAATTATTTACAAATAATATAACTGCTCAAACCTAGAAATTATACACAACAAAAGAGATAGCAATTCCTCAGTCTCCCAGCTATCTCTTTTCTATATTGCTGCTATTTTTTCTTACTACTTTCACCAGGTATATCCGCTGTTTTATCTACTGGTTTCGTGTTAAATGTAATATCATTACCATTTGATGTAGCTATTATAGTCCCTTCTAAATCTGTTCTAAATACATTGATATTCTTAGCGTTGAGCTTATCTATAGTTTCTTTATGTGGATGTCCATAATCATTATCTTTACCACAACTTATAATTGCATATTTAGGATTTACTTTATCTAAAAACGCTTGAGTTGTAGACGAATGGCTTCCATGATGCCCAACTTTTAGAACATCAGCCTGTATATCTAATTGTTTTTGTAGCATCTCGCCCTCACTTATATCCTCAGCATCTCCCATAAATATAAAAGAATTATTGCCATATTTCAATTTACATACTATTGAATAATTATTTAAATCATCATACTTATCACTATTAGGCGCTAAAAATGTTAACGTTGCGTTTCCAATTGTTACTACATCTCCAACTTTAGGTACAGTCATTTGTATATTTTTGCTCTTTAAAGCATTTAGCATATTGCTAAAAGTTTTTGTAGTAGTTGTAGCTTTTGGAGCATAGAAAGTTCCAATATTAAAGGCTTTTATTACATCATCCATACTACCTATATGATCCTCATGTGGATGAGTTGCAATTGCATAATCTATTGTAGTGATTCCAATTGATTTAAGATAATCTAAAGCTTTTTTATCACTGGTCCCCGCGTCAATTAGAATGTTCTTCCCATAAACTTGAATTAATTCTGAATCTCCTTGTCCAACATCTATATAATGTATCTTTAGATTTCCTAAAGTTTTTTGAGTTTCCGTTTTTGTTTCTGCAGTAGCTGCTGCTGTACTATTAGTATTACTTACTTGTTGGCTTTTCCCACACGATATTAGAAACAATGAAAACAATAAAGTTAGTACTAAGCTCATGATCTTTTTAGTTTTTGTCATTTTAATCCCCCTCTGCTTACTATTATTGTATATTATTTCTATATCGTGTCAATAATTATTAACCAATTATAACATATATTGTTTAGTTTATATTTCTTGACCTAAATAATTAGTTTATATTATAATAATTATGCAAAATGGACTGGTGGTGGCTTCGGCTACTGCCTTTTCAATTATTTTAAAATATTTTTGTGCATAAAAATAAAGCTAGGAATTTAATCCTAGCCTTTCTATTTTTTCAGTAAATTATTTTTAATTTTCTAAATTACTTACAGCATATTGTGCTTCTTCTTCAGTAAATTTTTCTCCTGAATCTGATACCAGTTGGTCATGTATAGCACTCTTAGACATGCTCATTTGGTCTTGATAAATTTTAGCTTTAGCTAATGCATTCTTTTTCCAATCTGCTTTTACATTATCTACAGCGTATTGTGCAGCTTCTTTAGGAAATTTCTCTCCGGCATCTGATGTTAATTGCTCATACAAACCCTTTTTAGATAAATTCATTTGGTTAGCATAAGTATCTGCTTTTTTTAAAGCTGACTGATATTCTTTAGGCACATTATCTTTTGTATCCTTTGTAGTATCTTTTGCGGTATCATTTGAAGTCTCTTTTGCAGTGTCTTTTGTGGTATCTTTTGAGCTTTCTTGCTTAGTATCTTCTTTTGGTTGTTGAGTGGAATTTGTTGTTTTAGAACTTCCACACCCTGCTAAACTAAATGTCACAAATGTCATTAACAAAAATGATATAATTTTTTTCATAATTCTATCCCCTTATTACTATTTTATAACAATATTGTATAATAATTATCATTTTTGTCAATAAAAAAAGAGCTAGGTTTCACCCTAGCTTTGAATTATAATTTAGTAATAAGTATTATACCGCATTACTTTATATCGTAAAACCAACTTCCCAAAGTTTCTTTTAATCCTAAACATTGGCTTATAGGCAAGTTTTGAGTTTCTATCCATACCCCTTTTTCATTCCCTCTAAAATAACACCTGACATCTTTAAAATATTGAAGTACGTAATCAGCATCAACACCATTAAAAGTATTATCGCCTTGATAGCCATTAGGTAAATAATTTGTAACTACATATCCAGTGGTTTTATTTAATATTCCTTCATTGAACTCATTCATATCACAATCAGTACTTATTCCGCTTACGTATCCTGTTTCGCTATATTGGTGACCTACTCTATTAGTAAAGAAATTAGAATTTAATTTCCATGGAGTATTGTTATAATTTGCTTCCCATAATGGATAATCTGCAATTCTATTATCTAAGTTATCCATAAAACTAGTGTAAGTATAGATACCAATTTGCATATTAGATAACTCTTTAAATTTAGCAATAAATCTTAAAATATAATCCATTAATCCATCAAAATTAGTTTCTACATCTAGCATTGGAATTAGATCACTAGCTTTATCCTTTATAGAATTATAAAAACTATTAGCCTGAGTTTCTGGCGCACTAGTTCCGACTAAGAAATGATAGAATCCAGTCTTTATACCTGCATAATGTGCATTTGAATAATTGGCAGTTAGATAACTATCTGTAAAAGTTGTTCCTTCTGTGGCTTTAATATAGACAGCTTCTACTCCTGCTGCTTTTACCTGGTTAAAATTTATATTTCCATTGTGATTACTTACATCTATACCTTTCATTTATATCTTCCTTTCTATAAAAAAATAAGAGCAACCTATAAAGGCTACTCTGAAAACTAGGCTATTGTTTGTTCTGCATCTTTTGTTACATATTGTGGTTGTTGGTCTTCTGCTGGTGCAATAACTAAAGCTTGTACTTTGCTTAATTGATTTGTTAATGCTGCCAATTCAGCTTTTAAATTCATGTTGTCATCTTGTAATTGCTTAATTAGTTCAGAATTATCTACAACTGCAGCTTTCCCTTGATTTATTTCACCTGCTATTGCTTGCCTAATTTCTGCTACGTCATCTTGGCTTAGCTCTGGAAACTTAGCTAATAACAATTTATCAAATTCATCTGCCTTAGATAACACCTTTTCTTCTACAGTTTTGCTTATTCTAAAGTTTTCATCTACTATGTTCCAAATAGCTTTTCCTACAGTAATATAATTTTTATTCTTTAATACAGTTTCTTCTAGTCCACTTTTAATTAACTTACTTTCTAATACCTTAATTATTAATCTTAATGCTGTTCTTATCATTTTACATACCTCCAATTATTTATTAAATATTCCTGTTTGAACTGCATAAAAAAAGAAGCTTATTAAAGCCCCTCCAATTGCAGTTATAAACCACTTCATCATACTGGTTAAGTTTTTAAGATTTTCACATAAGTTTTTAAGTTCCGTCTTTAGCTCTCTTCCATCCTGTTCAAGTTTATCGAGCCTATCCCCATGATTATTAAGCCTTTTGTCATGAGTTTCTATTTTGTCTCTTATTAATTCTTCATTCATATTACACCTACTTTGTTTCAAATTTTATATAATAAAAGCACCTACATCTCTGTAAGTGCCTTTTAGTTCATTTACTGTTATAAACGATTCTAATATTTATTTTTTATAGTTATTATTTGAATTTCTAAAATTTTTAATTTTATCTTATTTATAATTAATCATATGCTTATAGAACTACATTTGCAGGTATTTTTATTGTTACTGTCCCTCCTGGTAGAATATCACCAACATTAACTATAATATTTTTAGACGTAGAACTTGGATCAATTTTACCTTGAGTACTTGTTACACCATTAACTACAAAATCAATATGATTAGGGGCTGGATCATTTACTACTACTGCTTTAGCCGTCTTTGTACCAGTATTAGTTACTACTATAGTATAAGTAAAATTATCTCCTACCCATACGTCCTTTACATCTGCTGTTTTAACTACACTCAATGTAGTATCAGCTGATCCATGAAATATAATTGTAACATCTCCACCTGCATTATTAGTGTTATCACCTTTTGCATGAGCAATATTAACTATACTCTCTGAATCTGTTGGATCTGGATTTGGGTTAGTCCCCTTTGCTGTTACAGTTACATTACATGATGCACTTAGATTGCTTCCATCAGTTGTGGTTGCTGTTATTGTGCAATTTCCTTCTTTCAGCGCATTTACTTTTACAACTTTCCCGTTAGTTGGGTCTACTTCTATTGTTGCTATTGAAGAATCACTTACTGTCCATGTTACACTTACAGCTTCAGGTGTTGTTGTAGCCGTTAGTTTTCCTGAATCACCCTCTGTTAAATTCATTGATGATTGATTTAATGTTATTGAATTGCTTCCATTATTCCATGTTCCCCATGCGAATTCTCCACCATATACTCCAATATTAGCTTGTGTTTTATCCGGATTTGTTCCCGTACCAGCATTTTTCCATCCATCTGAAATTACACTATAGCCGTTATCTGAAAAACTTAAATTCCCTAAACATGTAGTGGTAGTAGTATATGCATTTTTATTTATAGCACAATTTAACCACTTAGTGTAATCTGTTCCAGACATAATATATGTTTTTTGAAAGTTATCTGGTATTATGAAACTACAATTATTAAATTTTACATTTATATCTTTGTTTCCATAACAAGGTGCTGGTGCTTTATCAGTTGCTATAAACAAACAATTGTAAAAATTTCCATATTGTTGTGTATCCATATCAAATCCATTTCCAACTAATGCGCAACTATAATTTGTAGCTCTATTACCTGCAGTATATTTAAAAATTATGTTATAAACACTACAATCAACGTTAAAGGCTGCGGCATGATTGTCTCTTACAGTATTTTTAGTACCATCTGATACTATAATTGTACCATTTGGCTCTCCTATAAATGATAACTTATGTTTAGTTTCATACAATCCATTCCCTGTTGTGCTCAAATTATAAGTACCTTTTCTTATATATACTGCATTTCCATCAACAGCTACAGCTTGTGCCCTTGGAATTGATTGGTATGGGTTTTCTGTACTTCCATCCCCAGTTGTATCATTTCCATTAATTCCATCAACATAAATAATTCTGTTAAAGCTTAAAGTTGTATTATTAATTTTTATTTTTTGAGTCGTATCTGCAGCCAATGTATTAGTAATACTTCCTATCATCATAGAAAATACTACCAAAAACATTATATTAAATTTTTTAAAATAGTTTCTCATTTATCATTTCTCCCTCTAATCTCTTACATTTCGAACATGTCCATTAACCATTCTAATTCCTATATTAGTAAATTCCAAGAAAAATCGTAATACAAATTCCTTTATATATTCAAAATCAAGTAATTTTTTACAAATATAAATATAATACTTCTAAAAGCATTGTTTTTAAATAAGCAATAAAAAAACACCATATTGGTGCTAATCTATTGCTTATATTCTTTTATTTAGTACATTATATTTTCCTATTATGCAGTATTTATTTTAAATATAAATAATGTAAGCACCCTTTCGGATGCTCTTAATTCTTATACCTAAGTTCTAATCTCAGAAATTTTTGTTCAATATAATTATAGGTAAAAATTGATATTACATATGTTATTGGTAATAATACTAAAAATAATATATTCCCTGTAATATATCTACCAATAAATTGTAATAAAAAGTAGTGTATTAAATACATGCTATAACTTACTTTTCCACAGCTTCTTAATACCACTACATTAAATATTCTAGATATTATACCACCTTGATTAATTGTTACAGTTAATATCAATATTCCTGCCAAAATTGCAAAGAATACTGGATAAGTCCATCCTAAATAATCTACTGTTGGGAAAATACCTATTAATTCTTTATAGTATTTTGCAGAAAATATAAATACAAGCAAAATTAAAACAGATACATAATTAAGACTACACTTAATATATTTATTATCTTTAATATTTCTAAGTAAGTTAGATTCACTAAAGTAAGAAATAGCAATTCCAATAAGAAATACAGAAATATAAAATACTGCTTGCTTTCCATTACCGTTCAAATAAAAAATATCTGTTGTTAAAAATGTATTTAATAGCAAACTTTCTATTAATATAAAAATGCTAATTATTAAGTTAGAAAATTTCAAATTTTTAATTAACATATAATTTATATAGAAAATAATAGGGCATATGAGATAAAAAAGCATTTCTTGCTGAGTGCTCCATAAATGTCCATTTGCTTGAGTAAATATTAGGTGTTTAAATATAGATTTTTCATTACCAATAAAACTTGGTAAAAATATTACAAATGTAGCAACAATAATATAATACATAGGTACTATTCTTTTTAATCTACGTATATAAAAATTACTAAAATATTTTAAATTAATTAATTCTATTTTCGCTACAAATGGTTGGGCTAATAAAAAGCCACTTAATACAAAAAAAATCCACACTCCAATGCTGCCTTGTCCACTTAAATTTAATGCATTAGTATGACTGACTATAACTAACAATATAGCTAGTCCTCTTATACCATCAAGCGCAGGAATATTTTCTCTTTTAAATTCATTATTCATAAATAATTCTCCTTTGATAAACCTAATTATAAAACAGATAGTAAAGTTTATCAATACTGTTAATTCGTTGTACTTACAATATCAGTATTAGCTATTTCAGCAACTTGGGTTGTATCAACACTATCCTCCAATGTTACAATTACTTCACTTCTTATTGGATTTTTATCTTCTTCATTTTTATAAGGTGTACTTTCCACTAATAATGGTGTTATTCCATTAGCTATTAATTCATCATTTAGTTTGCATGGATCTATATTGTTAAAAGTCAATTTCATATTAATCACCTACCTTTTGTACACTTAATGTTGGACTATATAAACCACTTTTTGTTACATTCAACGAACTACCACTATTTTGATATGCAGTTAATTCAATATAATCATTTACATTTAAATAAACCTGTGCTAGAGCTTGCATAATCATTGAATCACTTATAGCCCCTAACTTTGATACTCCAATATAATTCGTACCATTTATTCTAATACACGCTTGTCTTGTTCCAACACTATTACTATCCCATCCAATAGCTCCAACAATATTATAATTACCAGCCTTAAGTATAGTTACTCTAGTATTGTTAACCGTTGTGCTATGCATATTTTTTGAGTCTCTCACATTTGTATCAAATGGTATTGCTGTCATTGTTGAATTTGCTATAGTAATATTTAATGAATTAGTAACATTGCAGTTATACGCCCTATCTGACAATGACGTAGTATTAGCATCTGTTGAAGCTTTAACTTCATTTATCGCTCCTTTGATTGTTTGGTCTGTAGTTGTTAATGTTGCTGTTCCAAGAAAGAATGCTTTGAGTTTTGCCCAAGTAGTATTCCTCGTATTTCCATCCTGTTCTATCAATGCTAGGTCCGTATCTTTTGGATCTACTGTTGGTTTATCGCTTATTTTCCATCCCATTTAAATCATCTCCTATCCTATAAATTCAAGATTATTTTCGTCCACCAAATAGTCTCCATTTTCGTCTTCAAGATTACTAATAGACATTTTATTAATTAGAAAAAACATTTGCTGTATTATCTGCCAATTAGCATTATTCTGTAACTGAGCTATAACATTTTTACCATCTGATATTGTAATAATTAAATTATTATTTAATGTAGTTCCATTTGCTATATCTGCTTTCAATACTACATCTAGAGCATTTCCAGTAGTTATATCATCTTCTAACCTTTCTGCTACGCTTGTACCTGTTGCTATATCTGTTTCAAGTCTACTTGCAAGAGTTGCTCCTGTATTATTTAAATTAGTTAATGTACTTTCATGTTGCAAAGCTAATTGATTTTGCAATGCTAAATTATCAGCATTATCATTGTAGTTATCTATAAGCTTTTGAATCTGCTGCAAGGTTTCTATCTGGTCACTAGATTTAATAACAATATTAGTACTTGGATTTGGTTTTACTTCAAATGTAAAAGTATTAGTTATGTTAGTACCATTAGAATCTGATATCTCAACAATTCCCTCAACATCACCAATCCCAAGAGTTGCCTGTACGTCAAAATTAACTACAAACTGGTTCCCTGTTACACTTTGAACTATCTTTTCAACACTATATCCATCCGGTTTTTGTAGTACTATATGCATTTTCTGACCTGTTAAATCAAGGCTTGCAGACCCTTGAAATATTTTTATAGTCATAGCTAATGTATCGCCCTTACGTATATTCTCATAAAGGCATTTACCATTAGCATTTGTTGTGTCTATAGATAACTTTATAGGCTTTTGCATGTTATCCCTCCTTCCTTTTCAGGTAAAATAAAAAGAACCTATGCTTTAACATAAGTTCTTGATTTATATAATTATTTAATCCAAACTCCATCAGGCCCTATCTTATATCCGTCTGGTGTAGTTGCATCATGCATCATTGTTCCATCTGAATTTAAGTAGTACCATTTGCCATCTTTACCTTCTAACCAGCCAGTTTGCATTACTCCAAATTTATTTAAATAGTACCAATTATTGTTTAAATTTACCCATCCAGTTTGTATTTCTCCATTAACATTAGAGTAAAACCAATTACCTTCATCATTAATCCAACCTGTTACAACATCACCGTTTTTTAAAAAATAATCATGTTGAGTATCTTTGTCGTACCACCAACCATTAAAATTATCTTTTTTCATTGTTTCTCTATTTAACGCACTTGCTCCAAAAGATGTTATAACCATTAAACTTACCAAAATTGATAAAATTCTAATTTTCATTTGACATTCCTTCTTTCTTTTTTACTTAAATTATATATATCTTGAAAGATCTGTCAAATATTTTTCCATCAAATTAATCCTTGTTCTTGTAGAATGTGTTTGACTGCACCTGTAAAAGTATAATCATTTATTCCCATGCTAATTTGAAATTTAGAATCACTTATTGAAAATTTACTTAAAACTTCTAAATTATCAAATGTAATTTCCTCCATATTTCTTAATGCAGTATAAAAATAGCTTCCCTTTTGAAGTGCGGGGTTATCAAGCTGTAGATCTTTTAATTTTACATATCCATCATCACCTAACCATAAAACTATAGCACCACTTGCGTTTTTTATTTTAAATCCGCCATTTTGCACAGTTAAGCCACCAGCATCAAACGTACATGTGTGAGATCCTGTTGCATCTTTAATCGCTTCAACTACACTATCGACATTCTGCTCTATATAAGAACCAAATTCTCCCTTGCTTACTTTAGATTGTATTTTATCTTCTAAAATATTAATTGAAGACTCTGTATCTTTCTCCAAATTAGTTACACTTAATTCAATAGAGTCTGCTCTAGCTTCCATTGTAACTTGAAACTCTTTTGAATCTTTCTTTACCTTTTTTATATCCTTGGTATTTTTATCTGACTTAGTATTGGCTGTATTTGCTTTTGTTGATATTGATGAAATAGTCTTTGCTATATTCGTTTTCTTATTTCCTATTTCAATTTCTGCAATTTTACCTTCCCCATCATTTGCTAAAGCATTATATTTTATTTTTGTAACTCTGCCTGTAGCTGTTATGTTAGCTTTATAATAATTTATATTTACGCTATTGCCTAATTCGCATTTTTCTAACATTGAAATATTCTTATATTCTTCAGTATTTTTTAAAAGTATAAAATTAATTGTATTATTTATTGGTAACTTGTCTATACCTTCATCAAATTTCTTTTGAGCTCTTTCTCTAAGTTGATCATATACAATATTTAATGCTTCTTGAGTATCATCTACTAAAGAAACATCATCACAAACAATCTTTTTATAATATTTACCTAGTGTAGCAGCATTAAGAGAATATATTATCTCATTATTAGGAAGATAAACTCCATCATTGGAGCACATTATTAGAGCCGTAGCAAAGTTATCTAAGTCTAAATCACTTATTTCCTGCTCTAATTCTTGTAGATTCTTATTACTACTTATTTCAAAAGTATTATCTGAACCTCTTTCATCAACAAAATTAATTTCCTTATTGCTATAAACTATTTCTCCTCCATATGCTGCTTGTACACTTTGACTATTCCCGAGCAATCCTTCTAATGGAGATACATAAGAAACATCTAAATAATTGATAACCTTGCCTGTCTCTTCTTCCAATCCTAAATTTATCGATGTATTTGTATTTGTGTCTAAATTGCCAACATGATAATCTTTGTGTTCAACACAATTTGAAAGTATAATACCAACAGCTTCTTTTCTAGTCTTTCCTGCTGGTACCTCAACACCTAAAATAAAATCTTTCATTAAATCAGCTCTTGCAATAGCCTGGGCATAGATGGTTACTTCATTATTTCTGGTATTTGGTTTTCTAGTCCTTATCTTAAAAAGCTGTTCTCCCCTTGTATCTGTATCGCTTATAGGACATTTTATAATGTTTCCTATAATTAGATATTGTGATAATTGTTTTCTATCATTCAAAGTATAAACTAAATCTAAATTAAAGATTCCATCTACACTTTCAGTTACTATTGCACTTTTACATTCACTTAAAATCCACATATTATGCTCAAAGTTAGTTTCATTTTTATCAAATAATCTTATCATTATAAACACCTCCAATTAGGAATTATATCTACCTTAGTTACTCCTGTTCCTGTCCAACTCACATCATTCTCTCCTATATCTAAAAATGGGAATTTTCCTGTCATATATTGGCCTTTGTTTTCTAAAACACCTCGTAAATCACTATCTATAGTTATGCTTCCACCTACTATATTTGTAATATTAAAGGCTCTATTATTTATAGTGAAAGTGCATGATCCTGTGCCATATATAATTATTTTAGGCAAACTAACATAACTCGCCTTACTATTATTTAAAGTTGTACCACTGGTCAATGTTATAGCTTCTTTCCCTTCAAGCAGATATCCAAATGGCTGACAGTAAAACTGCATCAAAAGGTTATACATTTGGTTCTCTATTACTTGGCTTATAGGCACAACATTATTAATTCTCGCCTTGTAATATCTATCTGGAATATTGCCAAATATAACTTCACCAAAGCCCTGTAACCAGCTAGCGACATTTAAAGGATTGTTGCCTATATAATCAGCTTCAACTTGTTTTGTATCAGCTGTATATTTCTTGAATTCCGTAAGTGTTCCATCTCTATCTTCAATATCTACATCATTTACTACAGGTGTACTTAATTGAATAGGAGGAAGAGAAATAATTTTTAATCCTTCATTCTCAGCAACTCTACCATTCCAAATTAATGTTTTTTTCACTCTATCCCCTCCTAATACTTTTGATTCTTTTTATAGTAAAACCCTACTTCATTCATCCATTGTTCTGTACTTTGGCCTGTATATAAATTCAAGTTCTGAATAGGCATATTAAGTGACCTATCATTATGCACTACTGAGTTACCCTCATTATTTCTTGCCATATTGCCTATAAGTAACGATTGCATTTGAGCTTGTTGAGCCATTACGGCGGATCTCATTGTCGCTACTTGCTTAGTTATTTCAGATTTTATAAACTGCTCGGACTGCATGTGATTTTTAATAGCAGCGCCTTTAGAAACATAAGCAACTGCATTATCTGAATTAGCGATTTCAAACTTATTATCTTCATCTACGTTATATAATCCGGCATGAGGATTATAACTTGTGCCACTTGCATAACCTGTAGTACTTGCTGAATTATTTCCACTACTTCTAATTGAAATTAACTCTCTAACTGCTTCTTCTGTTGATGTTTGTTGTGAATTTAAACCATTAATTAAAGAATCAGCTAAGCTCTGCCCTGCATCCTGCCATTTTTGAGCATAACTATTTAATAATTTAACTAATTCATCATTACTTGATGTTAATAGAGTATAACGAGCCTGTGCATTCAAAGAATCCTGTTCCAGCAACTTATCATAATATTCATCAGTTGCTTTTAATTCCTTTTCTTTAGCTTCTTTCTTAGTATTATATTCTTTCTCTAATTTCTTCTTTTCATCTTCTAAGTCCCAAGAATCTTCTTGTTTAGAAAGTTCCTTCTTAGAATCTTTTATTTGTAATGCATACGCTCTTTTATCTGCTTCACTAGCTGTATTATTCATTTTTGCAGTTAATACAGCAATTTTATTACCATACTCGTCTCTTGTATCATTCCTTGAATTTTCTGTTGATTTCTCCTCAAGAGCTGCTAATTTCTTATTGTATTTATCTTGGAGCTTAGTTAACTGATCATTAATAACTTTTTCTGCAGCTGTCTTTTCCTTTTCAAGCTGATTTTTAATAGCTGTTGTAGTTGCCTCAGCTATTTTGGTAAGTGTATTTTTACTTTGCTCTGCTATTTCTTGCTTCTGCTTTGCTGTATTTTTTGCAACTTCAATTTCAAGCTCTGCAGCTTGCTTAGCTGTTTCAACTGTCTTTTCTGCATAGTCCTTTTGTCTTTGGTATTCATCATCGCCTAAAGCCTTTCTTTCATTGCTTGTTAAGTTATTAAGCCTATCAAGTTCAGCCTTTGCATTAGCATAAGCTTCATTATTATCTACGCTCATTATATTGGCGTTATCAACAGCATACTGTGCTTGCCTTATCTGTTGTTCAAGTCCACTAAAGCTTCCAGTAGTAGAATTCATTTGATTGATAAATCCCTTTGCCAACTTCTGATTTAGCTGTATACCATTTTTAGCGCTTTCTTTTGTATTACTTGAGATATTCCCCAACAAATTATTTTGCGAGCTCATAGCACTAAGTAATTTGTTAACAACAACTCCAAAACGACTATCTACAGCATTAGAAACATCTTTTTTCATTGCATTAACGCTAGAGCCGTGGTCTAGTATTCCAGTTCCACCGCCTAGATAATATAGTTCATTTTCACCTGTAGACATTTCCCAACCATGCTCATCTTTTGTTATTAAACTATCACTACCTCCACTAGTACCAGTATATTTCTTTTCTACATTTGGGGCGCTAGCAGCAACAGAAATATCTCCGATAAAGGGTAAATACTGCTTTAAGTTTTCCCATCCCTTAAATATAGCTTCAAATAATGTCTGATGATATTCTGGTACTTTATTAACTGTACCAGATAAATTATCGACTGCTCCAGCTGTCTCATTTGCATTGGTTGTTGTGTCTATATTTTTACCTAATGGTATGTTATCAACTGATTGCTTAACACCATCTAAGTCCTTAACTGTGCCATCTGAATTAGTTTCAATCTTGATTGGATTACCATTTAAATTTAATATTCTATAGGTTGTTCCATCTGTAGCCGTCTGTAACTCTCCTAATTGAGCTATAACTTTACCATTACTATCTAATAATTCACCATTTGAATCAACAGTTGCACTTTTAGTATTATCTAATGACTGTTTGATTTTTTCATAAGCTTGTGTAATATCCTGTGCCGAGCCTTTAGCATCTTGAGCCCACTTTTCACTATAGCCACCAATCTCTCCGGTTGCTTGACCATAAGCTGCAACTATGTCACCACTAACTTTATCTACTGTTACATATACATCTTCAAATCCACCAGTACTTACATTCTTTAATCTATACATACCACTCTGAGTGATGTTTGTAAGGCCTGTATAAGTAGACTCCATCTTTTGTAAAATTTGATTTCTTTCTTTATCCTTATTGCTTAATACTTCACCAGTATACTTATTTAAGGTTCCTACTAATTTAGGATTTTCTCTCTCAATTGTTGCAATACATTCTTTCCATTGATCTTCTTCTGATTGATTTATCTTATTTTTCTTCTCAGTAAATTTATCAATCTCTTTTTGAGTTGCCTCGGCTTCGACTCCGCTTTGAGTTTCTAATAATTTTTTTAGTCTATCTATGTTAACATCATAATCCGTAGCAGTCTTTATACGTTGCTCATCTAATTTACTTTTTTGATCTTGGAGTAATTTTGATGCATCAGCACCGCTTAAATTGTTAGCTCTGTTAGCAAATTCGTTTTTCAAATAACTTTGTGCCTGCTCATTTTCTGCTTCTTTTTGTGCCGCAAGTTCAAGCTGATGGATCTCTATATATCTATTTTTTATATATTGCTTTTCTTCATCTGTTAAGTAACCACGTTCCTTTATGCCATCTATATATTTTTGATGTATCTCTTGCTGGTCCTTTGTGACTTGATCAATTTGAGCTTGACTAGATTTGCTAAGTGAATCTAAAACTTGTTTTTCAGTATCATCAATAGTGCTATCATCGCTCATAAAAAGCTTAGACATTTCGCTTTGTACTTCTGTCTGTCTTGATTTAATAGTCTTTATAGCTTCATCACATAGAGTATCTATCTTTTGATTAAATTCCTTTGTTTCATCATCACTTATTGCATTATCAAAATTTATATTAGATAGAAATAAAGAAAATTCTCCAACCGACTTAGTAGCATCTTCGACACTTTTTTTAAATTGTTCACTTACATCACTACCAAAATCTTTATATGCTAGTCCGGCTTCCTGAAGCTCCTCTTTTGATTTAACGGTATTTCCAGTCAAAGAATTTATCACTCTTTCAAAGACACCTAAATCCTCTGCGCTTGTATCAATTGATTTTGACATTATGTCATTAGCTGCAGATACTGTTCCCATAACCGCTGCTAAACCTGCAACACCAGCCGTTACTGGTCCTAATACTGGTGCTAACTTGCTTAAAACTGCAACTGTTTCACTTACTTTTTCACTCTCTGCTACAACTGTTCCTAACCCAAGTATTTGCTTTATCCCACCACTGACTTTAATTAATCCGCCTATACCACTTGTTAAACCGCCTATTAATTTTAAAAGTGGTCCAGCTGCTGCAGCTCCCAAAAGTAACTTAGCATAAAATTCTTGTTGTTCTGGTGTTAACTTTGAAAATTCATTTGCTAGATCTTCGATATCGTTAGCTATACTTGTTATTGCTGGTGCGAAATCCTCTTCAACTTTTATTGCTGCTGTTTCTAAGCTTCCTGTCATCTGCTCAATAGCACTTTTGCTATTATCTTGCATAGTTTTAGCCATATCTGAAGCTGCGCCATCTGCATTTTTATAACTTGCTGTTAAATCATCTAGTTGACTTGAACCTGCATCAACTAAAGTTAATAAACCAGACATAGCTTCTTGTCCGAAAATCGTAGCAATATAATCTTGCTTCTGTTGGTCTGTCTTACCCTTTAGTGATTTAGTTAAATTACTTATAATTCCACTTAAAGGCAACATTTTACCTTGAGCATCAAAAGCTTTAAACCCTATTAGTGCCATTGCATCTGCTGCTTCTTTAGCTGGGCTTGCAAGTCTAGTCAATATACTTCTTAGCGTAGTACCAGCCATAGTTCCCTTGATACCACTATTAGCAAGTATTCCAATAGCTGCGGTAGTCTCTTCTAAGCTTATACCTGCTGCATGTGCTGCTGGAGCTATAAACTTAAGTGCTTCTCCTGTATCTCCGACTGCTGCATTTGTTGCCGCTGCATTTTTAGCTAATACATCAGCTACATGTCCTGCTTTATCCGCTTCCAATCCAAATCCACGTAATGTTGAAGCTGCAATATCAGAACTATTAGATAGATCTTCTCCGCTACTTGCTGCAAGGTCTAACATACCAGGCATAGCTTGCATTATTTCTTCAGTAGAAAAACCTGCACTAGCTAGATTCTCCATACCTTCGGCTGCTTGTTTTGCACTAAAGGCAGTATCTGCACCTAACTGAAGTGCTTGATCGTGCAATTTAGTAAACTCTTCTCCTGTAGCTCCACTAATTGCTTTAACTCTAGACATTCCAGAATCAAAATCCATACCGACTTTTGCAGCTGCAGCACCTAATCCAACTATAGGCAAAGTAACTCTAGTGCTTAGTTTATCGCCTACATTAGAAATTTCCTCTCCTGCTTTAGTTATGCCCTTGCCAATATCTATATTTTCTAAGCTTTTCTTAACGTTTTTACCCGTTTCCTGTGCTTTCTTATCAACTTTATCTAAGGATTTAGTAATAGACATACTGGCACTAGAAAAATTGCCATCCAAACCGTTAATAGCATCCTTAGCAGAATCTAAGCTTATCTTTTTATTATTCAGGCTATTTAGTTTGGTTTCTAATTTAGTAATGCTAGCCTCTGCTTTCTCCATCTGATTAGCTATTTTGTTTTGATCTTTTACATTTGTAGCATTCTCATAAGCTTTCTTTAAATTCTCTAGTTTTTCTTTCTGCTTATCTAATTGAGTGCTAGTTTTTTCTATACTTTTAGAAACATTCTCTAACTGCTTAGGAATTTTGCTAAAATCAATATTCTTGGCTGCTTTACCAACATTATTAATAGAACTTTCGGCTTGCTTCATCGCCTTATCAACGCCTTTTCCAAGTCCATCAGCAACCTTTTTACTGACAGTATCAACATCCTTTTCAAATCCACTGGTATCAAGCTTGGTATCAATAATTATCTTTCCGTCATTTGCCATACAAGTAACACCTCCTTCCAACTAAAAAAAGAGCAACCTAAGTTACTCTTGTAGTTCTGATAAATCTCCACCACGCTTCAATATTGCTGCTAAGTTTTTAGTATGCTTAACCTCTTCTTTGCTTCTTGGTATTGCATATAATTTTTTTAATTTTGTATAATGATCTTTCATATTTTTATCTGTTTTATTTAAATCCATGGCCCTTATAGACATTATTTTAGATATCTCATTATCTTCTTTTAGAGAATTAAACATAGCTTTGAATTTCCACCAATGAAGATTTGTTTCTTGTAAATCTACTCCATACTGGTCTAAAAATGCACTATAAATTTTATCTCCATCATAATCAAAATTATAAATTTCTTCTTTACTAGAATTTACTTTTTTCTTTTTACTTTCTTCTTTACCACACCTATAAAACCAAAGCATTTGCTCTATAGCTTGATTTATATTTACCGGAATGTTAGGGTAATAAATCTCTAATGCTCTAGTAAATATTTCTTGATCATCTAATGATTCATCATTAAATAATTGCTCAAACTTAATAGAAAAACGGAAGTCTGTATTTATTTTGACTTCCACTCCATCTATTAAAACATATTCGGGCAATTTATTTAGTAATATACTCATTCTATTGCCCCCTTTCTTACTATGCTTCGGCTGCTACTGTAGCAATACCAGCTTTTTTAGCTTTTAGACTTGAATCAACTTCAACTATGCAAATTTTATTACCTGTAACTGCGGTTATATCCGCGCTTCCATTCCATACTTGATATCCTGAACAATCATCATTCAATGATGGTGGTGTTATAGAACTTGCTGTCTTATACATATAGAAATTACCACTTGTTAGTGGTTCGGTTATTGTAATTTTAGTTGTTCCGGTAGCTGAACCTGCAGCTGATGTAACTGTTAATGTTCCAAGAGTTTCTAAATACTCCCCTTCATGGAATTCTTTTTCTTGAATATCGAAATATCCAAAAACAGGATCACCAACACAGTTTAAATTACCTGCTCCAGTCATTGTTTCACCACCAGCACCTTGGCTGTTTGTTACTTCTACTGCAACCTTAAATTTTCTAGCCTTAAAGTATCTTGTTGAGTTAGGTACAGCAGGTAAAAATAATTCTGTCCTAACGTAATATCTTTCAGCCTCTACTCCTACTGCATGATTTCTTCCTATAAAATATAATTCTTGGACTGCTTCAATTTCTGCTTTTTCTTCATCATCTGCATCGTTGTACATTAAATCTAGATCATAAGGGAATTTTGTTTTATACCCTTTAATTGCAGTCGATTCGTTTTTATCAGGTATATAGGTTTTACTCTCAACTTGAGCTCCAACATCTTCATTAAGTGTATTGAAGCCTGTCCCCATAAAAGCATACTTTCCAGTATCTTTAATAAGTAAATAATCAGCTATGTCATATCTTCCTATTTTTTTATTCATTTATTCATCATCCTTCTTTCATAAATTTATTTTCTCTTTTTTAGGTATTTAAGTCTTAATTCAATTTGATATCTAGCTTTATCCGTAGCTACTTGAAATGCATAGCCAGGACTTGTAACTTTTATTTCTTCGCTTCTACACTTTCCTTCAAGAACCGGAAAATTCTCAATCGAGTTTTGATCTTCAATCCAATTTGCGAAGTCCTCATAGAAATCTGAGTTAGCTAGATTTTGTATAATATCTGAACCATAAGGCTCTCTGCTACAAAATATAAATTGAAATTGTCTTTCAGAATCTCCGTTTATATAGGTATTAAGTACTGGATCACACGGAATTTCTTCTATAGAATAAACAGTAGAATCTTCACCTAGATAATTTACATTTAATCTAATTCCTCCATCACTCGATTCATTAAGAAAAGGGCATGTTAGAATGAATTTTCTTATACTATCAATTATCATTCAGCACGACCTCCTACAGAATTTGCTACAGTTTTCAATATTTGATTACCTTGTTGTGGCCACATTCTTTTATCCCACAACTTTCCTCTTAACCCTCCAGCGCTTTCTCCTTGTGTTCCTTTACCTTCGTTAGTATAGTATTGTTTAGCTGCATATGGAGCATTGTAAACAACAAAGTCATTACCTAATTCAACACTCATATCCTTTAATCTACCAGTAAGAAAGGGAACATAATTATTCATGGCCTTAGCACATTCCTTAGTAAATAGAATTTGTGCTGAACCATCTTTATTAAGTCCCCTTTTTCTTAGAATTTCCTGTGTATTTATTTCAATTTTAAATCCCATTACTCAGCTTCCACCTCCCAGTGTCTAGATAATGGTTTTGCTGCTGTAACTGTAACTACATCATCATAATTTTTATCAAGATCTGTCATCTTAGTAACCTCAAAATTAATATTACCTTTCACGATTTTATCTCCAAGACCAAAAGTAAAATAATTAATCCTATCGGTATCAGATAAATTTTTGAATTGTTTGGATGAAATATAATTATCTAATTTATCAATTATTATTAGTGTTACATCAGTTACAGTAGCTCCTTTATCTCCAACAGTTTTACCTATAACTAACTTAGTTTTAGAACTCCAGTTTACTCCTTCTATAACAGTTCTTTGATATTTATCTAAACCAGAACTTTTATCAAAGTATTTATTGTAAATTGTTATATCTGTATTTGGGAATAAAACCATAAAATCACCCCATTAGTTTCGCATAAGGAGTTGGAAGTAAAGCTTCAATTCCTGGTGTAATAGTCCATGCTTCAACTCCATTTTGAAAGCTCATGGATTGGTTACTTTCTGACATTGAAGAAACACCAGCGATTTTGACTGATTTTATCTTACTGGCATTCTCAATTAATTCATCTATAGCTAAGTCATAGTTAGTTAGAATGAAATCGTCAGTAAACTTTGAATTATCTACAACATTCAAATATTTCTTTATAACAAATATTGCTTTCTTTTGATCTATACTAAGGTCCATACTATCCCTCCTAAAATAAATGAGGGTAGATATCTACCCCTTTAAGTTTTCTTTTATAAATGTAACTAAATCATCCTTATTTAAATTGCTATATCCCTCTAGATTTTTTTCTTTGCATATGGCCTTAAGTTGATCTACAGTCATACTGCTATAATCAACTTCTCCATCATTATTTTCACCCTGTCCGTTATCTTCTAAATTTGGATCAGCTATTATTCCATTCTGTATTTGTTCATCTATACAATTTGACTCGTGTATATTGAATATTTCAGGATTATGAATTTCACAGCCACAATGTTTACACTTCAATATGATCACTCCATTCTTTAATTTTCAATAGGTTAACTTCATATTAACCAAGTACTCTTGAAGCTAGTTCAGGATAGATACTCTTAACACCATAAAGCATATCTATAGAAATAATGTTCTTTTTAGTATCCATGTTGTATCCCATAGTTACTCTTAAGCTTAATCCATTAGGAGCTGTAGCAACATAAGATTGTGCGCCTCCCATTGGTGGTTCCATTGGTCTAGTAGCTAAACATAATGCATTTCTATGGAATGCAAGTGATGCAACATGTGATTTACCAAAGCTTACAGCTTGTGCTGTGAATGTATCTTTAACTGCTGGATATACATTTACAGTTAATACACCCGCTACAGCATTTGGAGTATCTGAAGTAGCAACAAATTGTTGTCCATTTACTGTAAATATATCACCTTTCTTTAATTGAGCAGTAGAACTTCCTGCAGTGCTTGTTAATGTTACAGTTGATTGTCCTGCTGTTCCAGCGCCTTTAACATCAGTTAATGCACTATAGGCACCTGCCATATGAGTTTTAATGTTTTGGTCCATATAATTATCAAATCCCATAATTCTACCCATTGAAGCTTCTCTTAATGCGGCATTAGTTCCCGATGCATCTACTCTAGCTATTGCATCAATTGTAACCAAATTTGCTTGAGCGTATGGATCCCAGACAGCATATCTGTTTTGAGTAGGCACTCTGTTCTTATTTAAAACTAACATCGCATTAGATATATCTTTAAGTGCACTTGGAGTTGTTCCACCTACACCACTGTAATATGGAATATCTGCATATAAACCGCATAAATCTTGGTCAACTTTTTCTGCTATCGCTAAAGTTGCACCATCTAAAATTTGAGTTCCGAAGTTTTCAATATTAAGTGATAATTCTTTTGAAGATACTTCAACTGATACGTCAGCAATCTTGTCTAATTTAACAAGAACATTTGATTCACCAACATCTTGAAGATTAATAGTACCTCCAAACTCATCAGCTATAAATGTTGCTGGTTTTCTTACTTGAATAGTATCTCCTTGTTGCTTAAATTCGCTAGAATAATCTGTATGAACTAATCCTGCCATTACAAAATTAGATTGAAGTCTTAATAATGCTTCCCTCGCTATTTGTTGAGATGTTAAAAAAGTATTTGCCATGATTTAAATTCACTCCTTAATTTTTATTATTTTTCTTGATGTGCCGCAAACCACTCAGCATCACTCATTTTCGATTCATCTACTATTTCTGGACTTTCATTTGGTGGCTTGTACCCAGATTTTAATTTTTCTTCTATTGCTTGAGTTAAACTTTGATTGTAGACCTCATTAAACGTCTCAAAGTTTTTAACTGTTGATTCCTCATCCTCACCTAAGAAATAATCTACAAGGTTTAATGGTATTTTCTTTTCATTTGCTATTTGTATAGCTCTATTTTTAAGATCCTTTCTAGCACTTTCGTTTTTCATATCCTCAAGCTCTTTCTTCAAGTTTTCAAGTGCTAGTTCTTTTTCATCTTTCTTTGGATATCTCTTTAGGATTTCATCATCAATAACCTTTTGCAAATTATTTTTTTGCCAATTTTTGATTCCATCTGTAACTCTTGTATCACCATAAGATTGTAAATATTTCTTACCATCTTCATTACTATCCAAAAAGTTTTTAACGTCATCTATAGTTAAACCCTTCTCAAATAATTTAGCTAATGTACTATTTCCTTTTATAACTTCATCTATATCTGCATCCTCTGCCAAGTCTTTTAATAATTCATTTATTTCATTCTTTTTCATTGTTAAACTCCTTCCCTATTCAGTTTTATCACTAACCCTGTATAGTTAAATCATTATTTATTTCTAGCCTTTTCTCGCCATGCTAAGGGCAAAATAAAAAAGCCTTATTTCTAAGACTTTTTATTTATATTTTATACTTATGTTTTTCTGCCTTTGTAATTTCTTTTTCACTATACAATCCTTTTAATAATTTGGTTTCATATTCCCAATATAGTTGATTATATGCCATATTTAATGTGTCAACATGCATTTTCATAGATTTTGAATTATCCAAAGACCCAACCACTTTTAAATCTTCTAAATATTTAGGTATACATTCTAATTGATCTTGAAACATCTCAATACAACGTGTCAAATCATAAATAATCAATATATTATTACTAAATTGCTCTCTGACTTCGGAAAATTTTTCATTGATACTAGCAATCATTTCTTCGATTTTATTAATTAATTCATCCCAAGTAATTTCGTTTGATTCATATTCAGTGATATTATTGTAGCATTCCAATATGCTCATTCGAATTTCTTTTAGGCACTTCGAAATCTCTTTCCAAATTTCCACTCTAAGCTGTATTTTCATCTTTTTCATATCATTATGGTAATTTACCCATAGTGTTATAACTCCTCCAAATGCAGCGCCTATTAGAGTCGTGAGAATTGGTAGAAAGTAAGTATCAAATATACTTTTTTGTGTAATTCCAAATATTATATTCATTTTTGTTCCCCTTAAGTATATATTTTTTTATATTATACAACAAAATTTGCCAAAGTTAAAACGTTAGAATAGAGCAATAATTTTATTGGATCTTTAAATATAAGCATAATAAAAACACCTACCTGTTAACTTAAGTAAGTGCTTTTATTGTTCTCTTAATTTCTTTCTCTTTTCTAGGTGTCTTAAATATTTTTCAAAGCTTTTTTTAGCTTCTTCTGGCGCTTTATCAGTTAACACAAATTGATGCGTTTCTTCATCAATATTCCACCATTCATCATTATCTTGCCAAATAAATAAATCGCCTGGCGCTCTCATAAATATCACTCCTTTTTTATCATTTTATCAAGTTTTTCCATAAATTTCAATGCAAATTCTCTAGGTTTCTCTGAATCGTAGAATTCTGCAACCACTTCTGATAATATTTCACTTCCATCTTGCTTAGTTGCTGCATATTTAGATAATGTCTTTCTTAATATCTTAAACAGTTCACCATCATTATCTATGTTCAATATTTCTTTTCCAATATCTATAGTATTAATCTTATATGCATCATGAACCATATGCCCTAATTCATGTTTTATAATAGCTCTATATGACGTATTTGGTGTAAACCATCCATCCTTAGATAATTTTGAATACTCATTTTCCAATAACTCTTTATTCCTAAATGCTTTCCCGTTTATATCAAAAATATGACCTCTAGCTTGTGCAAAATCTTCATCTTCCATGTAATAATTAGGTCTTAGTGTAAGCTTACTACTTCCCTCAGATATCTTCGGATATTTATTAGCTATCTCAGACATATCATCAATAGCTTGTTTAACAAGATCAATATCACCATCGAAGTTTTTAAACTCTGATAATGCTATTCCTTTATCCTTTGCATAATTCTTTAAGTCTTTTAACTCTTCTTTTGATATTTTAGTGCCTTTAGCTGGCCATATCGTGCTATTAGTAACACCACTCATGTTATCTTTCTTTTCATCATTAGCAATAGTATTAAATCCCCTACATAAAGGATGTACAACTCCTGGAGCTTTATCTAAATCGAATGGTTTTCCATCTAATGCAGCACATCTAGTACAAGTTTTAGCATCCAGTACCTCATTACGAATGACCTTTTTAACCCCAGTTTCTTTACAGAACTTTCTAAATGCTTCATCTTCGCATCTATTTACTTCTGTTTCAACAAGTCTTCTAACTTCATAAGCATTATTATCATAAGTATCATGAATTAACTTCTTAATTTGATTTACATTAACCTTACCTTTTAAAAAGTCTTGAGTTTGGCTGTGAAGTAATTCTGCTACAGCCTGCTCATTATCCCAAACTCTGCTAGAAAAGTGCTTGCCCTTATAATTATTATCAATAATTGTTTTAACATCTTTATGATTAGCATTATAGCTATAAAATTTATAAGTATTACTAACAGTATTATTCAAAATATCTGCTGTTGTTTTATTTGTAATAGCACCTTGGCTTTTTGCATATCCAGTAATCAAATTTAGAAACTTATTACTTAATTTGTCCTGTTCATCCTTGCTAAGATTCATCACCGTGTTAGCTACTGTATAAGTAAGCATTACATTCGCTATTTCTTTTAACAAGTTATCTCTATTTTGTTGCTGCTCTTTATAGACTTCCTTTAGTTGATCATTTGCATTATCATAAAGACCTTCAATAAAATTAGCTTCATCATCTTTATTATAGTGGTCCATACTATTCACCTGCAGCTTCATCTAAATTAATTTTTGTCTTATTTAATTCAGATTCTTTCTTTATCTTTTCGATTTCATTTTGAGGGTTTTCTATAAATGATAATTGCGCTAAACCAGTTTCAGTAGATAGCTTGTCTCCAAGTTTTTGAATTATATCAGCAGTGCTGGTATCATCTTGCGGAATATTAGGTGTAAACTTAATTTTAATATCTCTATAATCATAAGTTTTGTTTTTGGTTAGATTTAAGTATATAAAGAGAAATTTTAATCTACTTTTAATGCAATCAGCTAAAGCTCTTTGATTTAATTTGCACTTTTCTTCTAAAGAAATCAATCTAGATCTTAAAGCGACTCCCGAAAGATTACTTTGCATTTTCTCATTATGATTGATATGCGACGTTAGCTGGTACATCTTATCTTCTTGAGTAGAAAGAGTATTTTGAATAAAACTATCATTTATATTCTTTATTAACCATTCAGCTCTTCCTTTATCCGAAGGGACCTGTATAATTCCTTTCTCCTTCATTTCATCTACATCTTTATCCTCTATCTGAAATCCAAAAATACTTAAATATGCATTCCTAAAATCACTTATTTCATTTGAAATATCAGATAAATTTGTTTCGTAAGAATCTTGTAACCCTTTAATATCTTTGTAGATTGTGTCATCTTCTTTTTCAATGCTGACCTGTGCTATTGATACAGGCACTTTACCAAATCCATGTAATTCACTTTCACAATCAGTAAAACCATTTTCATAGTGATACACCGAAGAGTCATCATAAACGTCAATATAAACATTCGAATCAAATCTTTTATGATATATGCGCATAAAAAAAAGTATGTTCCCGAAATCATCTACGTGAGCATACCCTTCTCTTGGCGTTATAATTTTAGAGCTAAATTGCGCTTCAGCATCAATATAGTATAATTCATATGAAAATCCATAGGTAAGCATTCTTTTCATAAGATCACTATCATGTTGTTCACTCCAGTGCTCTAAATAGTAATCTATATCATTGACTATATCTGCATTTCCTGATTTAGAAATATAGGTTACATCATTTCCAACTGAATAACTTACTTCTTCCTTAATGAATTTTTTTAGAAAATTTACAGGAGTTTTATTATTACTTCTTTCAGTGACCATTTTATAATTTTTCATTGCATCCGAATCACCTTTATAATAACTATACATATTATCATAAAGTGGTTTTTTAGCTTTATAGTAGCTATAAACTTTTTCAAGTAATTGTATATCTATATTCAAAGTCTCAACTCCTTTCTTAGATTCCTAGCTTTCTTCTACTTATAAATGTTGCTATTGGAATAACTTTTATTTCTTTCAAAGCATTTTCACCCTCTGAAATCATATCTATAAAATCATCATGCGTAGTGTATTTTTGCCCTTGGAATTCAAGTACCTGTTTTACTGCTGCAGAACTATCTTCACAATCAGAATTTATAATTATCTGTCCATTATTTATTGGATCCATAACAGTGCTTATCTTTTCATCCTTGTTTGTTTTCTGCATTTTATTAATAAATTCAAGGCGCCTACTCTTTAATTTAGGTTCTTTATCAATTAATTCTTGTATTTTAAGAACATCAGCACCCATGAATGTATTTTTCTCAATAACAATATGAGTAATATCTTCATGTCTTCTAATAAAATCAACGGCCTTTTCGCAATAGTCATTATATCCAAGTCTTTTCATTAACAAATCACGAACATAAGTAAAGTCATTTGTTGCTTTACTCATCACTCCCATAGCAGTATAGTCATTTTTCTTACTTGTGCTTGCTGCTGGATCTATAACTAAAGCTGTTTTGATAAATTTGTGGTTTTCTATCTCCTCACTAGTTCTAGTAGCAACAGATTTAAACCACTTTTCGCCTATAGCACTTGCATCATTCATAAGCTCTGACATGAAAGCCGCTCGATTTTCCCAGTACTTAACCGCTAAATCATTAAAGCAATCCCATTTTTCAGGCCACCAGGTTTCGAATTGCATTTCTTCCTTATGGTCCTCATAGAATTGCTTTGCTTTTTCTTTTCTTTCCTCTTTGTTTAGTTTTTCATCAAAATATATATCATGGCATTGCAACCATAAACCAGGTTTAAATTCATTTTCGATTGTTTCTCCATATTCAAAGATATCTTCAACAGTTTCATCATCTTTAAGGATGATTGCACGTCTTAAAATACTATAATAATCACCATTACGGCTCAATCTACTCATAAGACAATCAATATGTAAGACTGTACCAATAGCAATAATCTTTGTAGCGGATTTTATTTTCTTGCCATTTCTATATACTGCCTTATCTCCAACTTCTTCAACTTCCTTGGTCCATTTAGAGTATTGTTTTTCTCTTGCTGCATCTGTTAAAATATTCTTTTCATCTTGGAAGTCATCACCTATAAATACAGTAGGTCTAATTCCTCCCCAATTCGCACCTCTGACAGATGTTCCAGAACCAACGGTTCTTATATATGTCCTATTGGTGAACTCAACTTCATTAGCATTAACTGTATATCTTTCACCATTTACCTTTGCAGCCTTTATGTCAATTAATTTACCAAAACATTTAATTATCTTTTGGTTTTCATTGAATACTTTCTTAATGGAATCCAAAAATTGAGTTGCATCTGTATCAGTTTTGGCACCTAGTAAAGTAAATAAAGATTTTTTATAACAATGCAGATACACACTAACAGCCATATCAAATATTGTTGTCTTTGCAAATCCTCTAGGCTCAATTATTGCTGCTTTATCTCTTTTGTCCTTCACAAATATATCATTGGCAACGTCCCATAATTCATAATGACCTTTAGAAAGCTGCCTAGCCACATTCGGCTTATGATCTTCTGGGTACGAATTGTCTTCATTTAATCCTTTAGGGACAAATATATCACTCATGAAATATAAGCAGAAAAATTCAATATCTTTTTCACCTAGTGCCTTTGCAAGTCTATCTAAATCCCTGCTATTAGTTTTTAAAAGCTTATCCGCAGTGCCTGAATCATAATGTTTAGTGAGGTATTTATTTAACAGATATACCTCATATTTAAGTTCTGTATGAAATTTTAAGTTGTCAAAGTATATCATGCCATCACCTCAATTAAATCGTTTTTTCTTTTAAAATATAAGTCACACCAGTTTCGATATCCTTACCAGCAACTATTAAAATATTTTCATTTTTGATAGTTTTTATTATCAATACTTTTCCATCTAAATCTCCATAATCATATGTTTTAAAATCTTTAGGTTTAAATGCATCTCCCATTTTTCATTCCTCCTTTTGAGTAAAATAAAAGAACCCTATTTCTGGAGTTCTAAAAAATTTTATTCTTCTAATTCGATTATTGAATTTGGCATTTCATATATTAGTTTTAACAACATTCCTGTAAAATTTAATATCAATTTTGCTTCTTTCTCATTCATAATAGCAATTTCATGAGTTGCTTCATTCCCCTTAGTTCTTATCGAATCGACCCATTTCTTACAAGTTGGGGGAATTAAAAGTTTTTCTTCTAGATAATTAACATATTCTATAAACCTTAATCCCTCTTTTGCTCCATTGGCAACTGCTATATTCATCAATAATTTTCTGCAACATAATACTGCAGCCGTATATCCCTGATACATCATACAATTTCTAGCTTCTTCATACAATGACTCAACTTCCTGGTCATTAATATGTTTTATCTTATCTCCATAAGCTACTCCAGGATACTGATTGCCTTCTGGATCAAAATATGTAGGTTTACCGCATTCTGGACATATGTAAATTACATTCTCACAACAAACATTCTGATATCCAAATGCCGACGCCGTGTTAGAATTGCAATAATGGCACTTATATGACTTACTTTTATCAATTAAATATACATCTTGCCAACCTTCATATTGCATTTTTTCTCTAAATCCATTCATAAATTTCACTCCCTTCGTATAATTAATTGTACGAAAAAAGTTTAAATCCTTCTAAAAATTACAATTTACACAAATATTCTTCTTTTAATTTAGCTTTGGTAACTTTTATTTCTTTTAGTAAAACTTCCATTTTATCATTATTTTTTAATGTTAATTGCTCAATAGCTTCTAAATTATCTTTATTTACTGATTCCATTAATTGCTTTTGATAAGTTCCTAACTTAGCATATTCAAATTGTTTTTCTCTGGTCTGCTTATCAGTAACATCAATTAAAAACTTCTCATGGCACTCTGAGCATCTAAAAAACCGAATCCGTATTTCTCCTAAGAATTTATATTCTATGGGTATCTTATTCAAGTTCAATTTAGCCTTACATTTATCACATTCAACTCTATTACTCATTCAATCAACCTCTTTCAGTTTGAAAATTATAGAGAAATTTTATGGAGCTTGTCGACCGTATTTTTTGATTTTTCATTTTAGAAAGCACCCCTATCCATAGATTTATGCTATAATATCAACATAATCATGCTATGAATATTGGGAAATAATAATTAATTTTTATTCAATAAAACATGTATACTTTCTATTTTATGCACTGATTATTCACTAATTTTATACATTTCTTTATTCATAAAATGCGAAATCTATTCTATGTTAGTAGGCAAGCCATTCTTTAAAATTCCAGTTTATGCAATTATTTCGCTAAATAAATCCTTTGCGAAATAACTTTGAATATTTCAGCCTTTATGAATTATTTAGCTTGGGAAATATCTATCACATTGTTATCACTTTTAATCTCACTAACTAACTGATCTATATCAATCTCGATGTTATTATCTTTATCATTGCTTACGTCCTGTATCTTATTAGTAGGAGTACCACAAAGTCTATTGATTGCGTATATGATAGCATCTAGTGAGGTCTTATCACTGCTGCTCTTAAGTGCAATCTTAATAAGCTTATCCGTTAGTGGGACAACCTGCGTTAATAATCTACCATCAACCTCAGATTTTAAACCCTGTCTGCATTTGTCAAGCTCGGCCTTAAACAACTCATCTTTATTCTTCCATGTCGACACTGTTTGTCTACTTACTCCAATAGTTGTTGCAACATCATTAATGCTCTCACCTTCAACCAATAATTCAATTGCTCTTAGCTGCTTATCATTTAATTCTTTAGTAGCCATATTATCATAATCACCCCTTTTTACATCTTTACATCAAATTATATATAAGCCTTACATAATATTACCCGTTTTATACATCTATTGTCTCCACTGTTAAGTTCTATTCAAGCTCTTGAGTAAACTATTTCACCTTCAAGCAAAACCTCTCTATGCGCCTAATAAGTACATTGAAACAGATATTATTATTCACTCATTAAAGGGGTACGGTCACTAGGATATATATATTAATATATATGTACTACTCATCGTACCCCCTAATTAAATTCTTCGTGTCAATATAAAGTTTGTTATCTTTGTTAACTTTATATTTCTTAACCTTGTAACAATACTTATTTTCTATAGTTCTTATTATTACGTCCAGTTCCCCTTTGGCTAATTGCAATTCAGCAAGGGTTATTTCACTCCGTGTATATTTATCTTGGAGTTTCTTAAATGCGTTCACATACGCTTTATTCTTCCAAAATGATTTGTATTCTTCAATCGTTACTTGAGCCAATTCTCCCAGCGCTTTATCCAATTTAAAGTAATAATAACCATCCTTTGAAATTATCTTTTTATCCTGGAGCGTATTATCCCACTTAATAACAGTGTTTTTATTTATCTTTACCTTGCTGGCTATATCGTCTATTGTGTCGGGTTCCTCAGCAGTTCTTATGTTGAAATAATTAATAAAGCAATCAGTTTTGCTAATATTATAGAGTTTATTAATTATCTGCTTATCTTTGCTTATCCCCAACTCGTATATTGTCTTTTTATTCTCAATGGATTTATCCAGTAATATATAACCTCTTTCCAACAGCCTTTTTTCCAATGTCTTGCGCCTTTCAATTTGCTTTAGGGCATTAAGATTAACTTCTAAAATGTTTTTAAGTTCATTCCTTGAGACTTTCATGTTCTTCTATCACTATTTTTAAAACATTCTTCTATATCTTTCTTACTATATGGATAATAATATAAGGTCATACGTTCACAACCTTTACTATTACACTCTTTACATAGACTAGGAGACTTACTACACTCCACTTGTCCTTGCCTATTGAATTTTAAATTTAGGATTAGTTTCTTTTTCATGCGATAGTCTCCTTTCTAAGTTTAGTCTATTTTATTGAATAAAAAAAGAACTCCGTTAAGAGCTCTTGGTTCCTAATGTATATTGCCAATTTCTTTTTTTACATTACATACTATCTCACTGAGTAATTCAATGCTATCGTTAATATCTTTAACAAATTCTGACGAAGTCTTATACCTTTCTAACTTGATATTCTTTCTTATAGCTCCATTTTTCTTTGTTCTAGAAATAGTACAATGTATTTGATTTTTTCTAAAATTATGTATTTGTGATTGTCTATTGGCATTAGTTCTTTTAAATCTTCTATCTTTAATAATACTTTCTAAGTAATCCGATAATTTTTTATTTTTACTTTTTATTCTCTCAATTACTTTTAAATTATACCCCATACCGTCATGAATATTAAACTTATAATAACAATTCAATATATGATATATCGCATCTACAAGACCTAAATATCTTGCGAACAAACTATCCACATAAAAACCAAACCAATAATTTGTTGCAAAATCTTTATCTGCAAATTCAGGGAAAAATCTAATTTGCTCTTTGTTTATATCTGTTTTAGAGTTCCAATTATCATCTGGGATTCCTTCGTTGTAATAAGTCATTACAAATACATAATTTACTTGAAAATCATTTACTCTGTTATTAAATTCTTTAATCCAATCTTTTAGATCTATATTAGTAAATGATGCCTTTGTATGTGAAAAGTTAATCTTTTCAAATTTACTTTTTACAGGTCCCAATATTTCTTGAACCTCATCATCGTTCGGTATTTTTGCATATTCCATTATATTAACCATAGTTACTCACCTACATTCATATAACTAATTATAAAAAAGAGAGAACTCCCTCTAATTTTCTTTTAAATATTCAAAAAATAACTTGTTATTATCATCAATTTGAATAAGTTCATTTAATACTTGTTTATCTATATTTAATATGTATTTATTAAATTCTTCTACTTTTTCTGGATCGCTTATATTCTCTTTAAAAGAATTGAATATTTTATAATATGCTTTCATTTGCGCTTTAACTAGTGCTTCATACTGTTGGTAAGTTAAATCAATTACTTCTATATCTTTATCTATCATGCTATCCCGCCTCTCTAGAGTGTAGATTCTAGAGAAACAACTAAATTCCTGCTAAATCTTACAAATAAAACAAAAGAACCCTATTTCTAGAGCTCTTATTTTTATCAATATATTTTTTATCCTCTTGTGCCAGTAGTATCAAAGTCCCTTGTGCTTGGTCCGTAAAAACCTCTTCCACTTCCAATTAAAGATTGACTTAACCCTCTACCACTTGGGCCATCATATCTCTTTATATACATAATTCTCTCACCTCCCTCTATATAGATAATTATACAGAGTTCGGTATTTTCCTTTAAGCACTGTAATTTATTTAAAAAGTTATTCTCTTATAATCTTATTTTCGTCACTTAATAGCATTCTTATTTATTCTTTGCATTCTTCTATTTTATCATAATATTTCTTTATTGGTTTATTAACATGTGCTCTAGTAACATGTTTCCCAAGGGTACCAAAGTTTTTCAGCATCTTGGCTTCTAAAGTGTGGTGGTATTGGCCCTAAGTAGGCAATAGAAGTTAAATCATCTGCATCTATGGACGTGTATTCCATTCTTCCTCTACGGTCAAATACATTTAAACTAACCAAGTTATTACCTGGAAGCCCTATTAACTGAATTGTAACAGGATATGGATACATATCCTTAATTCTAGTTTTATAAAAATGTCCTTGATGGCCATTTTTCATTTCATCCTCAAAATATACAATAGATATTTTGCATGCGCCTCCTTGGCATTCCTCATTGCGATATGGGTTCATTGGACAATTATAACAGTAATACATTTTTTCTCCTAATTAAGATTTATTACATTCTCAGTATATTAAATGATTCTAAAATGTGTTAATATTTTTATCCATATATATACAAAATATCCTTTTTTATTACAAACATACAACTCGATAAAAGTTCATCTTCTCAAATTTAATTTAATTTTTTCTTTTAATCCTGTTCTAAATCTCCTTTCGTTGAATTTGAGAACACATTATTTACCACACAAAAAGGCACCCAACTTAATGAATGCCTTCTAAAAGGGCTTTAATGAAATTCTTGACAATATTAATTATACACCTTATTTTACAGTTTTCTTGCAATCTTTCTGCAATTATCATGAAATTATCATGAAATTTTTCTACCTAATGTATTTTTTCATCTTTTGTATGGCTTCATTTTCGATTTGTTTTACTCTTCGATATGAGAGATTTAACTTTTCTTCAAGTCTCCAATATCTCTTATGTTCTATGTGAATAACTTGAATTACTTCTCTTTCTTCATCAGTTAATACACTCATTGCATTATCTATTCGCTGTAGCTGTCTTCTTTTGGCTGCCTGCTCCCTGTATAGTTCTTCTTTTCTCTCCATCAATTTTTCGGCTTGCTGCTCTACACTTGAAGTAATCTTATAAGTTTTTCCTGTTCTTTCTTCAGTTCCTTGTCCACTTATCCCTAAAATTTCTTCTTCTAGCTCCTGAACTCTTATATCTATTTCTTGTATGTCTGCTAAAAATTCTTTATATCTTCTTATTTTATATATAGTATTATTCATTTATTCACCTAGCTTTCAAACTATGTTCCCTCTATGAAATTGACTCTTCCGCAACTATCTCTACTTCCCCTTCTTTTAAAAAGTTCCGTACTGCATAATAAAGTTTCCTAAAAACTTCTCGTCCTGTATCCTCTGGATTGCAGAAAATAGTATCATTTAGATATTTATCTTGTATGGATGAAAGTTTCCCCTCAAATGCTTTAGGAGAATATAAACTTCTATAATCATTATTCCTTATATGGTTCATTCCATTGAATTCTTCAACAATCAGAAACATCTTAATACCTTTAGCTTTAGCTCTCATAAGCTCTCTTTCAAGTCTTATATCGTCTCTGGTATCAGTTTTTTCTGATAAGTTACCTGCTAATTCATCTACACTGTTTTTTCTTTCTACACCAACTTTAAAATATAAATCTCTTGTTATTCCCATATCTGGCCTAGCTGTTATTATTGCTGTATAATCTCCTTCATCTATTTTCTGCCTTTTATATGGAATCTTTTTGCTATCAAAGTAAGCTAATACATGGTCATTGACTTGCTCTCTAGTATCAAAAAGAATTTTAAAGTTTTCTTTTAATAATTTATTTATTTCTGAATCTGTAAATCTCAACTTAATTCCTTCCATGTTTTTTCACCTTCTTATGCTATTTTCTTTACACATTTATAATAAAATGCTGTATGTTTTCCATTCCAAACTACATTTACAGTTTCACCGTTGTTATAAATGCTTAACTACCTTACCAGTTCCTTTGATTCCTTTGTATCTAATTTCAACAAGATCATCAATTTCAAATTCTGTGATGTTTGTATCCATTTTTGTAATTTTATTATCCAAATCCGTAATTTCTTTAGCCATTTCTGTAACAAAAAGCTCATTTTCGTGATATTTAGGCTTTTGTTCATATTCGATTACCCAGCCTTTATAATTTATAACAGTCGTTTTTTCTCCAGGTATTATGACATTAGAATCACCTTTACGTTTAATGTATTGTGTTACCTTCATATCATTTAATTTTTTAAGCTGTAGATCATTGAGTTCTTTATCTTTATTGACGAATAGTATTTCATCAGCTGGCATCAAACCAACATTTGCGGCTAAATCAAATTCATGTACACCTTGTCCCTTAAAATATTTTGTCTTATCTTCTAATTCAACAAGTAATGCTCCTGAAACAGTTTTTATGATTCTATTACAGCTTTCTTTATAGAGATTTATTATCTTCTGGAAGTGATCTTCTCTTATCTCTTGTTTTTCAATAATTACTTTTTCTTTAGGTTTAATAATTGGTTCCTGAATTGGCATACTGAATAAATCAATTTGACCTTCTAGAACATTTATTTTCTTCAATTACCTCACCTTCTTTTTTCAGTTGATTTTCATATGATAATAAAGTTTTATAACTATAGTGTCATTTACCCTATTATTAGTTACACAACTAATCTTCTATATTCATTTCTAAGATTTTCTTGAGATAGCTGCGCATATATTTGAGTTGTGTTTGGAGTGGTATGTCCAAGAATGCCTTGCACACCTTCAATTCTCATTCCCGAATTTAATAGCCTAGTTGCTTGGGTACGTCTGAATTTATGACAATGTACCCTTTCACACACTCCCGCTCTATCCTTTATCTTTGCTATTATTAATTGTAATGCTCTTACTTTTATATGATTATGCGAACCTCTCTCTGATATAAATAGATATTCTGATTCTCCTTCTCTTGATTTTAAATAGGCCTGCATGTGTAACTTAGCTCTTGTAGAAAAGAAAACTATTCTCTCCTTACTTCCTTTTCCAAATACTTTTATACTTCTCTCCTGCCAATTTATATCTTTTAATTTGATATTATCTAGTTCCGATATTCTGCAAGCAGTACTGTCTAAAAGTTCAAATAGAGCTTTTTCTCTTTCAGTTATACACGCTTCTCTCAATCTTTCTAGATTTTCAGGTTGATAAGGTTGTAATATCACACGTGGTACTTTGGTTTGCTTTAATTTAAATGCAGGATTTTTAATTATATATTCTTCTGATTGCAACCATCCGAAAAAGCCTTTAAGCATTGTTATATATCCATTAACTGTAGTAGCTTGCTTTTCTTTACCCATGAAAGCTAAGAACATTCTTAAATCCATAGTAGATATAGTAGAACATGGTTTTGCGAAAAATTGATCTAGTTTATTTAAGAATAATCTATAATTATCCAATGTCTTTAGGCTTAAACCTTCTAGTTTTTTGCAAGCTAGGTATATAGCCGCCTTTTCTTCTATGTCACTTGCAATTAGATCCGTGCATTTTGATTGTACTTCATAGTCGTAAAGCGTTTCATCAATTATCTTCTTAACTTCTAGCTGCAAACTTAAATTTTGCTCTAGTATTGGTAATAACAATGTTAATTTGCCCAGTAATTTTATACTCGCTTCTTCATTTATGCTGCTCATATTATCAAATCCTTTCTTTAGTTTTTTATATTAAGGTGTTCTTGATGAACACCTTCTACATACTGCTTGTCATTTTAGTATTGTGTAGGACTATTTTATTTTTGCAATTCCTTTAAAACTCTTCTTTTCTAAATCTTCTAAATCCCCATTGCTCCTGCAACCACATATTTTACAAGTAAAAGGATATTTAACATCAAAGAAAAATCCTCCACCATGCCACTTCCAATCATGTTCACCTTTAAATTTACAAATTATTCTTAAGGGAAATTTTATCACCATTTTTATAAAAGTGATTATTTCTTCTAATACTTCTATTAATTTAAATATCAGCTTATATCACCTCTATTCTTCGCCATATCCACAAACTACCTAATGTTCTTCATGTAACTCTCTGCAAACTTTTCTAATTTACTTGCTGATTCGTCATTAACAACACCTTCACTTCTTGCATAAGATAAAAATTGTATTAATTCTTCTAATAATTTTTCATCCATTTTACTTCACCTCTTCTACAAACTACTTTTGATTTTAGTATTACGTAATACTTTGAAATAAAAAATACCGCAAATTCATTTTTTATGAATAATGCGATATTCTAATAATTTATCTTTTATTTATTAAAACTTTTCTCTAATAAATCAGATAATAAGCAAAAGCTTTTCACCATATCCAATCTTTGCTCCCGTGACATTGTACTGAACGCTTCTATCTCTGAATATTTAAGTTTTTTAAGTAAATCATTTGCATATTGTTCTCCCGTCTCTGTAAAACTAACAACTTTGTTTCTTCTATCTTTAGGATTTGATTCTCTTAATATATATCCTTTTTTCTCAAGCTCAGATAATATTAATGAGACTGTCTGTTTGGGCAACGACAATTTACTACAAATATTATTTTGAGTACAACAAGTTGGACTTTCATTTATTACATACAGAACAAATAATGTTGTGTCCTGTACTCCATGTTTTCTTGACCACGCATGATAAATTTCATTAATTTTAAACCAAGATTGATAATAGAAATCTATCAATTCAGCAAATTCATTTTTCTCATTCATATCGTATACTCTCTTTCTATAATCGTAATAATATTAATTTAGTGACTAGCACCAGATAAATTTAGCCCTATAACTCCTACTACAATAAATAATATAGATACAATTTTTAGTATATTAACATTTTCTTTAAAAAATATGATCCCTATTACTGAAATGATTATCATTCCAGCTGCTCCCCATATAGCATATGCAACGCTAACAGGTATTTTCTTCAACGAAAATGAAAAAAAAGCAAAACATATTCCATATGCTAAAAGTGATCCTAAACCTGGCAATAATTTTGAAAATCCGTCAGACATCTTCAGAAAAGTTGTTGCTAAAGTTTCAAGTGCTATAGCTAAAATTAAATAAATCCATTGCATAATTAAACCCTCTTTCGGCAATACTTTCGTCCAGTTTTGGACTATTATTATTATAATAAAATAATTTACATGAGTCAATTAATTATTATCATTACCTGTAAACTAAATTCTAGTAAATCCCTAATACCGCATTATTCAATTTTCAAAGAACATATTTTTTATTTACTTCGTCAAATATACATATTGCGTCTTTTATGATAATGTCTATAAATATCTGCTTTACACTCTATACATTGATATAACTTAGGATTATGGTCTTTGACATTGCTTAAGTGCAGAACTTGACTATTATATTCATTACATTTATGCCACTTTTTATTATCTTTCAATTCTCTTTGTTCTTCCTCTGTAATATTAAGATTAATACAGTTATTACAATCTACCTCTTTACTCATTGGTCTTCCTCACTTTCAAAATAATATTCTTCTTCCAAAGCATCTTGTAACTCATGATAACAAACTGAACACATTCCATCTGTCATGTAGTTTTCTTCTTCCCAATCACCACATTCTCTACATCTCTCATACTTAGTTAGTTCAACATCTTCCAGAGAACCATATTCATCTGTAAGTTTCTTATTCTCTTCAATAAATCCATTATAAATATCTTCTCTTAAACCTTTATTTTCTGTAGTTATAGCACATGGGCATGCATGTTCCCAACATAAATTCCAATATCCGCAGCCATGTTCAGATTCTATCTTTTTAAATTCTTCTTGGCTTAACATAGCTCTCTCCCTTCCATTTTAGAATTACGACGTAAAGTTTTTTTAATGTAAACTTAGCTTGACATCTAATGTAAAGTTAACTATACTTAAATTGTAAAGGTAACTATACATTAGAGGAGGATTGTCATGAAAAATCATATAAAAGAGTTACGTAAGAAAAAGCACATGACGCAAGACGAACTTTCAGATCTCTGTAAAGTTACTAGGCAAACAATAATCTCTCTTGAGAATGGCAAATATAATCCGTCAATTTTTCTCGCGCATAAAATAGCTAAAGTATTTGAATTATTAATTGAAGAAGTATTTATTTTCGAGGAGGAATAATGTTATGAATTATGCTAAAAAAAATCTTTTACTATTTATAATTTACTTATCTATTAGTATCATCGCAATATTAATTGCTCTATTTTACCCTATTCCTGATGGTTACAAGCAAGGTGGTATATCAGGAATTGTTGGTGGATTTATGATTTCTGGAATATTGGGAATTGTAACCAGTATAAAATTAATAAGAGATCCTAAAAAAGCAATGAAATTAGAAATTGCTATAACTGAAGAACGTACACAATTAATAAGATTAAAAACAAAGTCCTCTACGTATACTGTAATTCTTTATTTAGAGTCTGTTGCAACTATTATAACTGGATTCTTAGGTTTTCGAGAATCTTCTATAACAATTGCAATTATTTTATTGGTTCAATTGTTACTGTATATTGGTTTTATCTATACCTATAGTAAAAAGTACTGATGCATTTTATATACCGATTTATTGATAATTAGTAAATCGGTATATTTTTATTTACTATCAAAGCTTAATTTTATTAGACCTAATTACTTCACCTTATCTGCATATTACGAATTTGTTTTTTATTTTTATTCTGAAAAATAATATCAAACACCCTTTTACTTTTATCTTTAGTCATTTTCCCTATTTCACTTGATGTCATAACTGGAGTTGTTGCTGCTTTTTCTAAATCCCATCTATCTCTTTTTACCCTTTGATAAAAACATTTTGTACTAATACCGTTACTATTTGCTAATTGTATCAGCTCTCTAGAATACTTTACTCTTTTCTTATTTGCCTTAAGTATATTTTCTCTGCCGTCAATTACAGGATCTGTAGCGGCTTTTTCCATATCTCCAAGTTTCTTTATTCTTGATAATAATGTTCTATAACAAATTCCATTTTTCTTTGCTAATTCTATTATTTCTTTAGGAATTTTCTTCTTTACTTTAGGCTTAATACTTATAGCCTTTTCTTCATCCCAATACGCTTCTTTTATTCTATACTCTAAAGTTTTTCTACTAATTCCATTTCTTTGAGCAATTTCATATTCTTCAGGTGTAATATAAAAATCATAAATATTCACATTTTCACCTCCTAGGATCTACAGATTGAATATTACTTATATATTATTGGTTCATTATCTTTCTTAGGATATTGTTGCAATATAATAGACTTCACATAACTGTAATTTATATGTCTATTTACATATTGCATATGGTCCACATTGTTTTTTATAGTATAAGTTGTTTTACTTCCATCATTGCATTCTACAAATAACTTTTTCATAACCTTATTCCTTTTCCTCATTTTTATTAATTTCTTCTAGGTTTATACCTTCAAGCTCAACTTCAATACATATATTATGTCGAGGGGAAAATCCCCTCTTAATTTGCAGTAGCCTTAACATTAGCAATTGTAATCCCTGCTGCTAACACTCCTAGTCCTGCAAGAACTCACTTAATCTCTATTCTTATTTATATCCATGAAATTCATTTGAGGATTTATTAGTGGTTGCACTACATATTTTCCATTTATATCGTCCCATACAACTTCTTTATTTTCGTCGTAGCAACCTTTTGAGTTATATTGTTTCTTTAAAGTCGATGTTATCTTATGTTCAAAGTTGGGTTTTTTATATTCATATTTATCATTTATTATATTGCCATAATCATCTGTTGCAGGTATTTCCTTGTAAGCATCTCTTATTTTCAAATCCAATTTTAAAGATATTTCTCCACTTGCAAATTCACCATTATATACACTTTTTATAACTCTTTGTATTTCCTCATTTAAATCAGTTAACATTGCATTAAATACAGGGCTATCAATATCTATACTTAATACTCTCTTACTTAAATCCGCTAATTCACTTGTTTTACTCATTATCTTATTACCTCCAATTCAAATTCGACTCTTTCTAATTCTTCTGTAAATCTTTTTATAACCGTAAGCTCTATAACCTGCTTATCATCTTCATAAGCAATTTTATTTAATGAATCTAATACAATCTTTGCAATATTATCTACATCCGGAGTCTTCTGTGGGTATTCTAATCCTTGTCTTATTGCTTGTAATTTATTTTTAGAATAAGATTTAGGTACCTTATGATAAACAAATATATTTGCTCTTATTGGACCTTCTAGATACCTTTTATCTTGTTCCTGATAACATATTCTCACCCAGTTTTCATAATTGACTGTTCCATCTTCTGTAACTGCACGTCCGTTGTAAAATCTTGGCCTTGCTTTGCCTTTTATTGTTCCTTCAACTACTACCATTTGTTTCTCCTTTACCTTAAACAATCTATATTAGCGATCTTTTGGAGCTTATCCAAGTAATAGAATTTAAGTGTTCCAACTGCTCCATCTCTTTGCTTCGCTATTATCCATTCAATAATATTTCTGTCTTCTGTTTCTTTGTTGTAATATTCATCACGATACAAGAACATTATCAAGTCTGCATCTTGTTCAATATTCCCAGATTCTCTTAAATCCGCCAATGTTGGTCTCTTATCTGCCCTCTCTTCAACTTTTCTAGATAATTGTGATAATACGATTACTGTTACTTCCAATTCTTTAGCCATCATCTTTAATTGCCTTGTAACTTCCCCAATATCTGACGATCTATTTCCAGTGTTAGGTATGTCCATTAAAGTCAAGTGATCTACAATTACCACATCTAAACCATGAGTTTGTTTTACTGCTTTAGTCTTAGCTTTTATAGTTAATGTGTTTTGGTAACTGCTGCAATCTGTAAATATTCCATTTCTCTTAGATAATTTGTTAGCTGCCATAAGTATTCTTTCAAACTCTTCTGCATTAAGTTTTCCTGTTTTTAATTTCTGTGCTTCAACATTTGAATTGAAAGCCAATCTCCTATTTCCCAATGCTGTCTCTACCATTTCCATTTCAAATACAAGCACATTATTACCGTTTTTCGCTAGTCCGTCAGCTATGTTTAAAGCAGTAACTGTTTTTCCCATTGATGGACGAGCACCGATTACAAATAAGTCTCCTTTATTCATTCCATTTGTTGCTCTATCAAAGTCATGAAATCCTGTTCTCATTCCTGGAATATCTCCACCATTAGCATATCTTTCTTCTATCTTTGATATTGTGGCGTTAAGTAACTGCGTATCATTTAGTATTTGACTTTTGTCTTCTGTTTGGCTTAATTCATTTGACATTTTACTGATTGAAACATCTGGTTTAATTTTATCGTCATACAATGCGTTCATAGCCGAATTTAATGATTTTATCGCCTTTCTTCTGAATGACTTATCTTTTATAATGTCTACGTATTGTTTTACATTTAATTTAAACCCACCTGTCATTAGTTCTGTGAGGTATGAAACCCCTCCGACGTATACCAGACTGTCTTTTCCTAAAACCTCTATAATTGGTGTTATTCCTATTTCCTTCCCATCTGCAAATAATGCACACATTGCGTTAAATATTAATTGATGGCTTGATCTATAAAAATCATTTGTTTTCAACTCATTTACGGCTTGTACCATTATCTTAGGGTTATAAAATATACCTGATAAGAGTTCTTGTTCAGCTCTTATATTTTGTGGTAGTATTTGTAACTGTTCTGTATCCATCTAATCACCTCTATTTGTCTATTCATCAAATTGAAATGCATCATATTGTTTTTTATTGGTAGGTATAGTTGTCTGGTTCTTATGGTCTTCTTTAAGTTCGAATATACCTTGCCAACAATGCTCTATGCTATTTTCTAAAATTTTAATTTGTATTTCTTCATTTTCCGATAAGCCCTTTAGTTTCTTAAGCATTATCTGTAAAGCTCTATCCGTCATAGGTTTTTTAATTGACTTTCTCATTTTTATAAAATCAACTAAAGTATTTCTCAATTCTTCATTACTGGTATAGTTGTTAATTAAAGAATCAATCGAAGTTATTTTTCTTTTTTTAGTTTTTTTATTTATATCTATATCTTTCTCTATCTCTTTCTCTATCTCTATCTCTGTGTAACAAAAAGTAACAGGTGGTAACTCTTCGGTAACATTGTTACCGCTCTCTATTAATTTTTTATTCTTAAAGCGTTTATTTCTCATTAGTTGAGCCTTATCTGTTTCTTTTCCTATTGACATTGGAACCTCATTTAAAAGTAACTCTGAATCTGAAACTTCTTTCAGTAATCCGCACTTTTTTAGATACATTAATACAAAACTTACATTGTCTGAATCTTCATCTAGTTCTAAGGCTAATTCTTCCGCAAATGTTTCTTCTATTCCATCAAAATACAGCTTTCCTTCATCCTTAAGACTAAGCAATTGAAGCTTCAAATATATTATTGTGTAAGTATCTCCACCAGCTATTTTCCTTAGTTTCTTAATTTCTTTACCTTTGAAAAAATCCTTATTTAATTTAAGCCAATAGTACACTTTAGACATTCAATCACCTACAATTCTTCTATTGTTAAAATTTGAGTTACCTTATTATTAGCTCTGCAATAATCACATAAACCACATGCAATTGGTTTTTCTTCTCCACTTTTAACTTTTATAATTCGCCCGATGTTGTACTCAATTTCCTCAAGCTTTGGTATTGTGTACCTTTCGTCTACTTTAATTATTGCTTTAAGCGGATTATCATTCTTTTCTATTGCAACAATGTATGGAATTAAATCTTTGCAAAATTGCTGCTTAATTAACTCTCTATAGATTGCCATTTGTTCTACATATCCGTAATGCTCAATAAAAGTCAATCCAGCATATTTTTTATGGATCCCTTGGGTTGTTTTTAAATCTGCAAAGAATCCTTTTTCTAAGTTCAGCACATCTACCATTCCACGCCACTTTATACCAAATAATTCGCCTTGAATAATTACTTCTTTTTCACCTTGTAAAAATTTCATACAATTTGAATCAGCTTCTAATGACTTAACCATTGTTTCAGCTACTTTGAAAGTTGATTTTAATTCTCCTTTAGTTTTTCCTTGAGTTGAATATAAACTTGGATTTTCTTTTTTAAAATCATCTAAAGTTCCTTCACTCCATGAATGAATATATTTGCCTAATAGGAATGCATCACTTTCACTCTGTTTATATTCCCCTTTTAGCTTTGCCATAGCCATTAATTCACATTGCTTAAATAGTTTGTACTGTGATACTGACATAGTGCTTAAATCGGCTTCTAGGCTGTAATAGTTCTCTTTAGTTATCCTCATATTCATTAACCTCCTCAAATGGAGTATCTACAAAATCAGTTTGTTTAACAATGTCCTCATTATCCTCTAACTCTTTTTCAAGATCACTTTTTTCGGTAGCAACTTCTTTTGGCTTTTCATTTTCAAATTCCATATCCGAACCTTCTTCCCATGCTTCAAGCTGCTTAATGTTATCAAAGTCAATATTTATATGTTTGCAAAGTCTTCTCAAAACAGTCTTTTTTGCCATTTCACCAAAGCTCTTTACCCATGCAGCAGAAAACTTCCCATACTTATCCTTTTTGCTCCAATTGTCTCGAATATACTCAACCTCTTCCTTAGACATGGTTTCGTATTCCATCGCACCATCTTCGTAATAAACAACTGCAAAAACCCCCGTAATATCATCATTATTAAATGGCTTTGGCTTAAAGTTTATATATGGCTTACCATGGTCAACACCTTCTTCAAACTCATCACCATAACGAACTAGCTTTGCATAAATATCTTTAATTTTTTTAGAACTAAACTTCCTAACAAGCTTGGTTTCGCCTTTATAGTCAGTCATAAATTCTGGTTTGCCTTTATAGGTAATTACATAGCATTCATTGTTAGCAAAATCTAAATCCAGATATGCTCCACGCATTATACATTTAGCAAGGTTAAACTCCTGCCCTTTCATATTTTCTAAGTTAACAGTATTTAAAACCCTTAAAACATTTTGCTTAAACCTAAGTCCATTAAACCCTTCTGGAAGTGCTTGCTTTTCTATTTCTAACATGCTAGTTAATTTTTCATTTAATGCACCTATCACATATGCTTGTATCTGATTATTTGCCAACTACATCAGCCTCCTTATTAAAATCTTTAGAGTCAACTTCTCTACCTTCTTTACACATCCAAAAGGAATCATATTTATAACTGTCGCATTTTAATCCCTCAAGTTCCTCATTATCTTCTTCGTAGTCAAAGCTCTTAAGTTCTATTGCAGGAGCTTTACACATTCCCTCCTTGTAATTAATGCAAGTTTTCCACTGACATCTAACTAACACTTGAATTCCTCCTCTCATGTGTTATAATGTTCTTGAAAATATTTATATAATCCATTCGCGCTATCTTGGAATACTTTGGTCGGTTTCCTTGATAGCTTTTTTGCTTTTACTGCCACATTGTCCATAATCATCTGTTGCAATAATAAATTCAGTAATAACAATTTTAGGTTCATTCTTCATACAGACATAATCACCTTCGCCTATATATACACATTCATCACAATCTTCACATTTTTTCATAGCCTAGACCTCATTTCTACAACAATCAATTCATCTAGTTGCTGACTTATTTTAATAGTTGTGTCAGATTGTGGTCCATTTACTGAAATACTAATATGCATCCTTTCCCTTAGTTCATCGATAGCTTGTTCAATTAATGATTTGCTTAAATCACAAGCTTTGAACTTAACCATAATACCTTCTATTTTGACGTCTTCTAGTTCCTCAATTTCCAATGTTTCAGCGCTTCTGTAATAAGGTGCATTATTCGCTCTTATTGATTTTACCTGTACACCTTGCGCCTCTAATCTTTGCTTTAAATCCAATGCACTTGTAATCTCATCTTTTTCAATTTTAGTAAGTAATGCATCAACCTCTTTTTCATTTAGATTTGTTTCAATGTCAATGAAGTTTAATCTATTTACTGTCTCATCAACGTGTAATCTGTATTTTGACATTTTATAATTCCTCCTCAATCTATGAATTATTAACTTCTTTAAATGATACTTGTCCTGAAAGTTCATCTCTTCTTCTTTGTACTTTTTTCTTAGAAATGTTAAGGCCTTTATATTTTTTATTTAACTGGATTTCAATATTTTTCAACGCTTTTAAATCAGTTGTAGTTTCAATATTAAAATATTTTGAATTTCCGCTATCATCTTTGCAGCTAAAACAAGTTCTAACACCTTTATTATCACGATATGTTGCCATTAAGTTATTGGCTGTCCTTCTTAATGCTTGTTCCCTAAGCTTACGGATATTAAATATATAGTGTGGTCTTAATAGCTCCACAACATCATCTGTAGTTATTTCTCCGCCAAGCTCGTCCATCTGCTCTAGTATCTTTTCTTTGGCCTTTTTTTCTAATGCTTCACTCATATTATTTACCTCCTTTAAAATAGTTCTGTATCTTAATTAAATTTTGGATAGCTGAATTAATATCTTGTAATTCTATTTCTACAATATCTGGAGTATTAGCTATTGCCCCCCATGCCATTAATGCCTCTATGTCTGTACTTAATAATGCTACTTTACTAATTGAATCACGATATTTTTTAGAATGCTTTATACAATCATTAAATTGATCCATTGTTAGGTTATTGAAGTCTTCAATCCCAAAAATATGAGTTTCCTTTGGTTTTCTAAACTTATCTAATACAACCGCATTTTCAGGAAGGTTCTTCTCAATTTCTTCTAGCTTTCTTTGTGCGTCCTGTTCTTGCTGTTCTTTTTCTAATTGCTTCTGGTACTCTTTTTCATACTCAGTATTCTTCTTTTCTGCCTCTATAGCTGATTTAGTAAGAACATAAGCACTATTAATTGTTATGTCTCCCTTTTTCACCTGCCGCTTAATTTCTTCTGGAGCTTTTTCTTCTATGAGTTCAACTTTATGGATGGTCCCTTCTGATACTCCTGCAATTTTGGCAATTTCTTTCCTTGTATTTATTGACTCTATTGTTTTTATTTCTTCTTCATTTATCTCTGAAAAATCAACTTGTCCATCTATTGGCTGATTTCCATCAGAATCAACTACTCTTGTGTTATCTTCAGTTTCCTCAAAATCTTCTTTAACAAATTCTTTTCCTTTATCTTTCCGTTTTGTCAATGTTGTCAAAACGGTATTTTGTTTAAGTGTTGATAATTGGTTATCTTTAGCTCTAGCTTCTATTACCGGCTTAAATTTCAATGCTATTTGTGCTAACTCATATTTAGTTAGATTCCTTCTATTCTTTTGATTCATCCATATCCATTCCATAGCCTCGAGCCTGTCCTTAAATTCCATTTCAACTATATCGAATGGAATATTATTTCTTGTGCATATCTCATGCCTGTGATGACCATCTATCAAAATGTTCTTCCATACAGTTAGTGAATTTATGCAACCATTTTTAATTATGTCTTTTTCAAGCTCTTCTTTTTGTTCCTCTGATAATGGAGGTAGTAAGTCTTTAAACTCATTGTCAATAGTTAAATCATTCATTTTTATAATTTCCTCACTTCCTTCTATACTTAAATTTAATATTTACTCTTAGCTGAAAATTACTGGATGTAATTGCTTTAAGTTGTAAGATATGATAAATAAGATTTATTATGTCAATTAGATTTCTTACTTAACTATTGGTAAATTATGTCTCTTTTATTCCTGCTAATTATAATTTCTATTTTTCGGAAATATTCTTTCATTATCTTTGTATTTGTCATACAAAATAAGCATGTTTCGTGTAACCAGCTTTTTAAATTCTTCAGTCACTTCACATCTAATTTCATAATGTAGCTTTTTCATACAAACTCTCCTTTTGATTTACTCACTAGGTAGTATTTGTATCTAAAAAGTGTTTATACATTAACTATTTGTAAATTATGTTGTGTAATTTCATAAGGTTTTCTTTAAAACAATTCAAAAAACATAATTTCAGTTTTGAGTTTCTTCTGATATATAGTTCTTGAAATATTCTTGTACCGCCAAGGTGAACCTTTTGTTGAACTCTTCCTTTGAAATCATCCATATTAAATTTATTTCCTTCTTTTTTCTATTCATAAATACTCAGCCTCCTATTTAATTTAATAATTCTGAAACTGGAATATTCAAAGCGTATGCAATTTCTTTAAGCTCGTCCGCTTTAATAGATCTATCTCCGTTTTCGATTTTACATATTTGAGACTGGTTTAAATTTTTTATTTTTTTCGCCAGACTATTTTGGGACATATTTTTTTGCTTTCTTATTTTTTTAATTCTATTTCCCACTTCCATATTTTCACCTCGATTCTGTTTTCGAATTAATTACATTATAGAATTAAATCTTTTCGTTTACAATTCTGTTTTAGAATTAAATGCTTAAATTAGCTCTCTATTGCTCCGTTTTTCTTCAAAATGCTTGACATAATTCTATTTTTGAATTATTCTAAAATAGAATTAACAAGAAAACAGAAAGGTGATTCTAATGAAACCTCATGAGAAAATAAAACTTTTAAGATTAAATAGAAATTTGACAACTTATGATGTATCCGAATTGACAGGAATACCTCAGTCTACTATAAGCAAAATGGAGAATGGGAAAAGGAAAATAGAGACTGATTCTCTTGAGCTTCTTGCAAAAGCTTTTAATGTTTCTGTAAATGAATTTTTCGAAAGTGATATTTCTGATTCAGACAACATACCTAAAACTAATAAGCTTGATGAATACATAGAAAAAAATAAAATATTCTTCTCCAAATTTGAAAAATTGACTGAAAAAGATAAAAATAAAATAATAAAAATGATTGAGATGTTTGAGGAAGAAACAGAAAACTAAAGGGTGGTATTGCTATGGTTAACATAATGAAAGATGCGAAAAAGATGATTGATTGCGGGGAATTGAGAGTTGTTTTTAGGAATTTAGAATGTACTTTCACAGGAACTACTATTGACAACAACGGACAAAAAGTTATTATTCTGAATTCGAATTTAACCTATGAATATAATATAAAAAAATTACTCCACGAATTAATTCACTTAAGACATTTTGACAGTGACTTAGAAACTCCCGAATGCGAAAGTGAAGCTATTGAATTTGAAAATAATCCAATAGCTTTGCAACGCTTAATCCAATTTGCAACTAATATAATTTAACCGAAACTTATGACTAGATTGAATTTTCTATACGCAAAAAAGAACATACATTCGAAAGGATAGATTTTATGAAAATTGCAGCATATTTAAGAAAGTCTGTAAAAGGAGATGAAAATAGTATTTCAATAGACGCTCAACTTGAAATAATAAAAAATTATTTTAATAAAGAAAATTGCAAGTTTGTTGTATATACTGATGATGGTTTTAGCGGTGGAAGTATAAATAGACCTGCATTTAAGCAAATGATAACTGATGCTCATGGTAATAAATTTGATGTTGTCGCTTGTTATAAGCTTGACAGAATGGCCAGAAATACTTTGGATTTCCTTAATACATTTGAGGAATTTAAAAAAATTGGTGTTGATTTAGTTTGTGTTCAGGATAATTATGATCCTCGAACTCCTGCTGGAAAAATGATGATGACATTATTAGCTTCTCTAGCTGAAATGGAGAGAGAAAATATTAAAAGACGTGCAATTGATGGTATGTATAGTTTAGCTAAACAGGGACGTTGGAGCGGAGGAACTCCTCCTTATGGTTGTGTTGTCTCTGAAGGCATTGGAGGTAAATATTTAAAAATTGAAAAAAAAGATGAAATTCTATATATTTTTAACCAATTTTCTATTGGTAACTCCATGTGGAAGATTTCTAAGGAAACTGGAATAACACCTAGAAATTTAGGAACTGTTTTGAGAAATCCTATTTATTTAACATCAGATGAAATTTCTAATAAATACTTGTCTACTATTGGATATAAAACAATTGGAGAACCTAATGGTAATGGCTACATGACTTATAAATATAACAAGTTTACAAAAGATAAGATGGTTAATTTGGCTGTAATAACACAAAATGAAGGAATAATCAGCTCTGCTGTTTGGATAAAAGTTAGAGAAAGGTTAAGGACATTGGAACATGTACCACCTAGAATATCTACTAAAAGTTGGCTAGCACATAAAATTATATGTAAACAATGTAATAAAATAATGAGTATAAACTATGGTACCATAAGAAAGGATGGAACTAGACCCATGTATTTCAGATGCAGAAAAAATTGCTTTTCAGGAATAAGAGTTGATGAGATAGAAGACAAAATTTTTTCAGCTTTGAAAAATGGAAATCTTGAAAAAATTCTAAATAAAAATGATGAAAATGTTGAATTTAATATTGCTGAAAATATAGAAAAACAACTAAATAAGAAAAAGAAGATGTATGATGGATTTTTAGAAAAATCTGCGCTTGCTTCAACTGCTGTTGCAAAGTCTATGCTAGATAAAGCAGAACAACTCTCACTCGAAATTGAAGAACTAAATGTACAATACACCAAATATCAAATAGTTCTAAATAACAAAAGCAAAAAAGATGAAATGCTTAAAAACAAAGAACTAGCTAAAAATGAATTTATAAAACATTTTAATAAAATAAACTTAGAGGATAAACAAAATTTGATAAATATAATTTTTGACAAATTAGTATGGGATGGTGATAACCTCTTGATTTATTAGTTAGTGCAATTTAAAACTTTCTGGGTCTTCTGTATG